>Ga0315906_10009841_pt1 | contig 11309 bp, 10 predicted proteins | sample LakEriMetagenome_4_FD_203526 | JGI IMG/M metagenome (GOLD analysis project Ga0315906, IMG submission 203526) | Freshwater fungal communities from buoy surface, Lake Erie, Ohio, United States - Buoy 2 MA122 | ecosystem: Environmental > Aquatic > Freshwater > Lake > Lake biofilm | place: USA... | reverse complement strand
GTGATGCGAACCTCCGTTTCACGGCGCTTTGCATCAAGATTGAGCAACGACTCATCCAAGAATTTCTTATCCTCGAAGCTATTGATTAGATCAAGTTGAGTTTGAAGTTGAATGAATTCTTTTTCACGTATTTCAATCTCGGTTTCTTTCTTACCAATCTCACGGTTCAATTCTTCTTGACGTGGCTTGTACTTTTCATTTACCACTACAAGCGTGCTTTGATAAGTCTTTTCTTTTTCGAGACGAGAACTATCAAGCTCATTAATTACGCCTTGATATTGTTTTTCAAAAGCATAAACGAGATCGCTTACGATGCGGTTTTTTGCTTTGTATAGATTTACAACTTCACGGAATTCTTCGAAATCTTTTTGAATCGATTTGATGACACGGATTTCATCGTTGATTCTCAAAAGATCGTTGATGTCTTTCTTGTTTTTCTGAGAGAAATTGATTCCTTCATTTTCACGGTTGTCCGCGATAATTAAGGATTCTTTCAATGTTTTATTCGTGATCAGTTTTGAATTGATCAAGTAGCGATAAACCTTAGAGAAGTTGTTACTCAATCCGTCAGTACGCACGCTGTCTTCAAGCCAGATAACAGCGTCATTTCTTTTGCCGCGCTGGTATACTGCGTTGAATACTTCAGTCTTGCTCTTGAACAGATAAAGTTCAATGCCGAGTTTTTCAAAGTTCTCCTGCACTTCATCCCAACGACGAATGCGTTGTGATGTACCATCTTTTTTGAAGAAAAACTCTTGGTTGTATTCACCTGCGATACGATAGTACTCGAGTTCACCCTCGCTATCGCGCTTCACCATGATGCAGTAGTTGATATTCTTCTTTATCTCAAAGATGATATAGCTCTGGTTATGCGTTGGGAAATAGTGATGGATTGTTTCCTTATCACCTCTTCTTTGACCAGAAAACGACATCTTACTTCCATCTACGATGAATAGGAAGTTCAATGTGTAAATCAAAGTTGATTTACCTACGTTGTTTGGTCCAACAAGCTGAATAGAGTCACAATCGTCAAGACGCATCTCAGCGTTGACGTAGGTGCTCGTATTAATGCCTATGATTCGTGTAATCATGGTTTTGAATTCGTTTAGGTCTGTCCCGAATTGGGTAACATACAAATCTAGTCCTGCCTCCTCATGGTGACAAGCGTTGTTAATGAAATGGGGAAAACTCTAGCTTAGACTTATTTTCTGTTGACAACTTTTTTGGCCGCGGCCACGATATCCTTCGCGCCCAAACCATATTTTTCCATCAATTGGTCTGGTGTTCCGCTTTCTCCAAAACTGTCATTCACACCTACAAACTCGATAGGAGTAGGGCAGTGCAATGAAAGAGCTTGAGCGATTAAACTACCCATACCGCCATTGATTTGATGTTCTTCTGCTGTCACAACAGCGCCCGTTTTGCGAGCACTTGTCACTACAGCTTCAATATCCAATGGCTTAATCGTGTGAATGTTGATAAGGTCAACAGTTATTCCTTCCGCTTCAAGCGCTTTAGCAGCCTCTACAGCCTTCCAAACCAAGTGACCGGTAGCGAAGATGCTCACATGATTTCCAGAGTGCATATGCCATGCCTTGCCGATTTCAAACTTTTGATCAGGGGCAGTAAACGTTGCTACTTTCGGACGACCGAAGCGCAAGTAAACAGGGCCGTGATGCTCAGCAATGGCAATTGTAGCCGCCTTCGTTTGGTTGAAGTCACATGGATTGATGACCGTCATGCCCGGTAGCATAGACATCATGCCGATATCTTCAAGAATTTGATGGGTCGCACCATCTTCACCAAGAGTAAGACCGGCGTGAGAAGCGCAGATTTTTACGTTCTTATCGCTGTATGCGATGCTCTGACGAATCTGATCGTATACGCGACCTGTAGAGAAGTTGGCAAATGTTCCAGTGAATGGAATGTAACCACCTATAGTCATACCAGCTGCTACACTCATCATGTTAGCTTCAGCGATTCCAACCTGGAAGAAGCGTTCTGGAAAATCTTTTTTGAAAGCATCCATTTTTAATGAACCAATAAGGTCGGCACATAGTGCAACCACTTTTGGATTGGTCTTTCCAAGTTCATGAAGTCCCTCTCCAAATCCAGAGCGGGTGTCATTCGAGTTATATATCGTGAAGTCGAGCATTTTTGATTTCTTATTTCTTATTTCTTATTTCTGAACGGTCCCTGAGTATCTCGCCATGGGCGAGATGTATCGAAGCGCCTATTTCTAACTATCACACTATCAAACTATCACACTATCTCAGTAATCGCCTAGCGTTTCTTCCAATTGTGAAAGTGCATTAGCAAGTTCAGCGTCATTTGGAGCTACACCGTGCCATTTGTGTGTACCTTCCATAAAGTCTACACCTTTACCCATTGAGGTAGTCATGAGAATCATTACAGGCTTTCCTTTTCCAGTGTGTTCTTTAGCTTTAGAAACAGTAGCAAGGATTTCTTCCATGTCGTTTCCGTTCATTTCAAGAACGTCCCATCCAAAAGCTTCCCATTTGGAGCGCAGGTTACCAAGGCTCATTACCTTTTCGGTTGGACCGTCAATTTGTTGACCGTTCACATCGATTGCAGAGATGATGTTGTCAATTTTGTGATGAGCAGCATACATAGCTGCTTCCCAAATTTGACCTTCTTGCAATTCACCATCACCATGAAGTGTATATACAAGGCATCTATCGCCATTGAGTTTTTTTGCTTGAGCTGCTCCAAGAGCAACAGACAATCCTTGTCCCAAAGAACCACTAGCCATGCGAATACCTGGAAGTCCATCATGGGTTGTAGGGTGACCTTGAAGTCTTGTATTCAATTTTCTGAATGTTCCCATTTCAGAAACAGGGAAATAACCTCTTCTTGAAAGCACACTATACCATACTGGTGAAATATGGCCATTGCTCAAAAAGAACAAGTCTTCATTTTTTCCATCCATATCCCATTTCGGAGCATCGATGGTCATCAGATTATTATACAAAGCCACTAAATAATCGGTGCAGCCAAGACTTCCGCCTGGGTGTCCGCTATTAACTGCATGCACCATCCTAACGATGTCGCGACGCACTTGTGAGGCAATTTTTTGAAGTTCTTGAATAGTATCCATAGAATTAATAGGGGCTTTATATGGCGGCAAATTTACTTTTTTGTACTCCCTATATCGTCCATTGTTTGAATCTTGTGGAAATCTCTTGAAAGACTTGATTGCGTTGGTTTTCGAGTACTTAAATTCCTGTGCACTACCTTTGCAGCACATGCAATTTACAGATCTTAAGATTATCGAGCCGATTTTGCGCTCACTGAATGAAGAGGGATATACGAATCCTACTCCGATCCAAGCACAAGCCATTCCATACGTCCTTGAAGGACACGACCTACTTGGTTGTGCACAAACAGGAACAGGTAAGACAGCCGCTTTTTCTATTCCAATTCTTCAACACCTCTGTTCTCCGGAATCTAGAGGCAAGAAAGGGCTTCGTGCTCTCATTTTAACCCCAACCCGCGAACTCGCGATTCAAATTCAAGAAAGCCTTCAAGCATACGGACGTCACACTGGCATTCGTCACGCAGTAATTTTTGGTGGAGTAAACCAAAATCCACAAGTAAACCAGATAAGAAGAGGAGTCGACATACTTGTTGCTACCCCAGGCCGTTTGCTCGACTTAATGAATCAAGGACATATTTCACTTCGTCAAATCGAAATGTTTGTCTTAGATGAAGCCGATCGTATGCTCGATATGGGCTTTATACACGACGTAAAGCGCATTATTGCTGCTTTACCTAAGAAGAGACAAACGCTTTTCTTCTCAGCGACAATGCCAACTGAGATTCAAAAGTTATCTTCTACGATTCTTACTAATCCTAAGAAAGTTGAAGTTGCACCAGTTTCTTCGACCGCTGAAACAATCGAACAGCATTTATTCTATGTGGATAAGGGGGATAAAAACAGCTTATTACTTCACGTATTAAATAATGCCGCTTTGACTTCGGTTCTTGTATTTACCCGCACCAAGCATGGCGCCGATAAAGTAGTAAAAGTACTTCAGCGAAATAATATCAAGGCACTTGCTATTCATGGCAATAAGAGCCAGAATGCGAGACAAAATGCTCTCAAAAGCTTTAAAGATAAAACCATTCGTATTCTCGTTGCAACAGACATCGCTTCTCGCGGTATCGACGTTGAACTCCTAGAATATGTAATCAATTACGAAATACCTAATATACCTGAAACTTACGTGCACCGCATCGGTCGTTCAGGTAGAGCGGGAGCAAGCGGCATTGCCTATTCTTTCTGCGACGATGAAGAGAGAGAATACATCAGAGATATTGAAAAATTAATCAAGAATCAAATTCCTGTTGTAACAGACCATCCATATCCATTGGTATTTACTGAAAAACCAAAAGGAACACCAGCGGCTAAGCAAGGCGGTGGTGGTGGCGGAAGAAGCTTCGATAAAAGAAAGAGCTTCGGAGCTAAGAAATCAGGAGGTGGAAATTCGTTTTCTAAAAAGCCTGGATTTCGCCGTTAATAAGCGATAGTAGAATTTAAATTTTTAACAGACAGCGTATGCTCTTTGAGAGAATTAATCTCAAAGAAGTGTATCGTTACGATATCTAGGCGTGAGACATCGCGACCTAAATTTCTTACAACACCTTCGAGGATTGGGCTATCAGAGCCGAAATCGTGCATCTCTGAGATCTCAATCTTTTGTTTTTTGCCGTTGTACTCTAGCACTACATTGTCTATTGCTAAATCTGATTGGATGTTTTTACCTTCTATTTCCGTCAGTTTTAAGATTAGATACGGATCTGAATTAGTTCCAGGCATTCCATTAATTACCAATGTAGGTGTGAATTGAACTCTGTAGCTCATCAAATCATAGACTTCTGATGCAGCAATACCAGCAGTTGACTCCTCTAGTGCAGTGGTTTTTTTTGCCTTATTACAAGAGAATAAAACCAATGCAATACTGAAAGACAGAAATATTCTAATCATTGGACATGAAATTATTGTATGCTAATTTAATCAAATGTATGCTAGGGGGCATAGATTATGTGTTTTTTCACTAACTTCCATCTACTTTGAACTTAGCACTATGAAGGTATCAGTGTTCAAATAACCCGTCAAATCATTATCTTTGCCGCCCCAAAGTTTAAGGTATGGCATTGAAATGTGGAATTGTTGGTCTACCCAACGTAGGAAAAAGTACTTTGTTCAACTGTTTGAGCAACGCTAAAGCACAAGCTGCGAACTTTCCTTTTTGTACAATTGAACCTAACGTCGGAACGATTACTGTTCCAGATGAAAGACTTACTCAACTCGCTGAGCTAATCACACCTGAGCGCATTGTTCCAACTACAATTGAAATTGTAGACATCGCAGGACTTGTGAAAGGTGCTAGCAAGGGTGAAGGTCTAGGCAATAAATTCCTTGCTAATATTCGTGAAACTGATGCAATCATACACGTTCTCCGTTGTTTCGATGATGAAAACGTAGTACACGTTGACGGATCCGTTAACCCTGTTCGTGATAAAGAAATCATTGACATCGAGCTTCAATTGAAAGATTTAGAAGCAGTTGATCAACGCATTCAAAAGATTCAACGTGCTGCAAACTCTGGTGATAGCGCTGCAAAAAAAATCTACGATTATTTGCAACGTATTAAATCAGCATTAGAACAAGGGAAATCAGCTCGCACGGTGCCACCTCAAACTGAAGAGGAAGAAAAATTGGATGGCGAACTTCAATTGCTTACTTCAAAGCCTGTTCTTTATTGCTGCAATGTAGAAGAGTCTTCTGTTGCAAAAGGAAACAAATATGTTGATGCAGTTAGAGAGGCTGTAAAGGACGAAAACGCTGAAGTTCTTGTTATAGGCGCTGCAATCGAATCTGATATCGCCGAACTCGAGACTTTTGAAGAACGCCAGATGTTCCTTGGAGACCTTGGACTTGACGAACCAGGAGTTTCTAAGTTGATTAAAGCTGCTTATCGTTTGCTTAAACTTCAAACATATTTTACTGCTGGTGTTAAAGAAGTGCGTGCTTGGACTATTCACATTGGTGATACTGCTCCTAAGGCTGCCGCTGTAATTCACACCGACTTCGAAAAAGGCTTTATTCGCGCTGAGGTCATTAAGTTCGATGATTTCATCAAATTCAAGTCAGAAGCTGCGATTAAAGAGGCTGGTAAAATGGGTGTTGAAGGAAAAGAATACATCGTGCAAGATGGCGATGTGATGCACTTCCGCTTCAACGTTTAATTTATTGGGTTTATCAGACATAATGATTTTCTTTGTTGTCTGATGAAATACTTCCTTAGTTCATTTTTAATCTCAATGACAATTGCTGTCATGCAGTCTTGTGCCTCAAAAACGGAATACTCCGCGACTAGAGACATGGCAACTATTGATTCTCTAATGCTCGCTCAACAGGCAGCATGGAATAAAGCAGACATTCCTGCTTTCATGGAGTATTATTGGAAATCTGATTCTTTGAAATTTACTGGAAGAAGAGGAATTACCTACGGTTGGAACGCAACACTTTCTAATTACCAAAAATCATATTCAACACCTGAGGATATGGGTAAACTAGAGTTTTCTAATAAAGCGCATGAGTCGATAGATGACAAGAACGCCCTGGTAATAGGCCAGTGGACGCTATTCAGAGTTGCCGATACTTTAGGTGGATATTATACTTTACATTGGAAAAAAATAGGAGAACAATGGCTTATTGTCTCCGATCATACGAGCTAATTTATGTCTGTAACTATCATCATTCTGGTAATAACGGCGCTGGTTTCATACCAAGCTTTCTCCAATTACGAGCTATTTACAAAGCTTCAGCTTAATCCTTGGAGCGTCAAGCACAAAAAGGAATATTATAGAATCCTTTCGCATACTTTAATTCATGCCGATTGGGGTCATCTTATTCTTAACATGTTTGTGTTTTATTCTTTCGGAACTTTTTTGGAATCAGTATTCACCAACCCATTAGTATTTCGAGATGCATTTCCATCTTTTAATTTTTGGGGGATTCAGTTTGGTTACATCGCGTTTATAGGCCTATATATCGTAGGAGCAGCTATCGCATCTATTCCTGCTATGAAGAAGCATTCGGACAACTATGCCTATAATGCAGTGGGCGCTTCTGGCGCTGTTAGCGCCATGCTGATGGCTTTTATGATCATGTTTCCATTGCATAAAGTGTCGTTTTTCTTTTTCTTTCCTCTTCCAGCTTATATCGCAGCTCCAGTATTCTTTTTAATGGAACATTACATGCAAAAACGAGGTCGAACAAATGTGGCCCACGATGCACATATCTGGGGCGCTCTAGCTGGAATTCTTTATGTTTTTATTTTGAACCCCCAATTCCTAGTGAGATTTATCACCGTTGTGAGAAACTCCATTTTCTAATCAGAATCTAAAGTTCAACCCTCCATATATTTGCACCATGGATGATGATCAACTGAATCGACTGCGCGAAAGATTGAATGAAATCCACCGCTGGCCGAGCGTTTATATGTACAAATTTATTCTCCCAAACGACGAAGAGAAAATTACTCGATTAAAAATCATCTTCGGCGAAAGCACGGAAATTCGAACAAAATTGAGTGCTAATGGCAATTACATCAGCTTTACAATCTTCGAAATGATGCTGGAAGCCGATCATATTTTCGATCGATACAGAAAAGTGGGAACAATAGAAGGAGTTATCAGTCTTTAATACTATGAATATACTTGAGAATATTAAAAACGCATTACTAGTGGCACTAGTAATTATGCTTGTGTATGTGCTGTATAAAAGAATGATTAAAGTCCTTCACAAGGGAAAGGTGACTAGTCAATATCCAAACATTGGAAACTCGCTAATTGTAGAAAATAATCAAGGCAGAATTACAGTAGAACTGCATAAAAAAACCTACCTGATTGTTGAGATTTTTGATCACTCTAATATTCCCTTATTGAAGGTAGCTGAGGGGGATTTTGAAAATGGGGAACAGGTTTTTACATTTGATTTATCAGCTCTTCCAAAAGGCAAACATTACTATAAAGTAACCTCTCCAAATCAAGAGAGCTCACAATATTTCCAAGTCGATTGATATGAAGCCTTTGAGAATCGTTTTTATGGGCACTCCCGAGTTTGCTGTAGCATCTCTCGACGCACTTGTAAATTCTTCTCATACGGTTTGCGCTGTTGTAACTGTTGCTGATAAGCCCGCTGGTCGCGGTCGACAGATACAAATGTCTGCTGTGAAGGAATATGCATTGGCGAAAGACCTACCAATTCTCCAACCTGAAAAATTGCGCGATGAAAATTTTATCGCCGAACTCAAATCCCTCAACGCTGATTTATTCGTTGTGGTAGCTTTCAGAATGCTTCCTGAAATAGTGTGGTCCATGCCACCTTTAGGTACAATTAATCTTCACGGTTCTCTATTGCCAAAATACCGAGGAGCAGCGCCTATCAATTGGGCTGTTATTAATGGTGAAAAGGAAACGGGTGTTACCACATTCTTTCTTCAACACGAAATTGATACAGGTAAAGTCATCAAACGTACAATCATCCCAATTGGTGAAGAAGAGTCTGCGGGCGAATTGCATGATAGAATGATGGTGATTGGCGCTCAAACGCTGCGTGAAACCGTTGATATTATTGCATCAGGAAATGCAGAAGCCATTTCTCAGGACAATCTTATCGCTGCAGGAGAAGAGGCAGTTCACGCGCCCAAAATATTCAAGGATACATGTGAAATCTATTGGAATAATAAGGGCGAAAGTATATCCAATTTCATTCGTGGTTTAGCCCCTTATCCAGCTGCTTGGACCAAAATGGGGGAGAAAACGGCGAAAATATTTAAAGGCAAGTTTCATAGCGCTCCAAACACTATTCCTGGAGAATTTATTACAGATTCAAAATCGGTTATAAAGTTTGCTTGCGCAGACGGTTGGTACGTAGTTGAAGAATTGCAGTATGAAGGAAAGAAGAAAATGAGCGTAGAGGAATTCCTCCGCGGATGGCGTCCTTAATTAGAAATCCAAACTGAGTTTCAAGTTTATTCTTCTTCCTGTCAAATAGGTTGGGATGCCATAATTGCGGCCATTCACATCTTCCACCCACTGGTAGTTAATCGTGTTGTTGACCCCAAGCAAATTGAATACTTCGAGTGAAACAATTCCCTTGCTGATATTTCTATTGAAGAAATTATTCTTCTTTTTCTTGATAAATAGGTCTCTGCTAAATCCAATATCTGTTCTGAAATACGACTTCGTTCTGAACACATCATCATAGCGTTGACCTGTTGGAGGGCCATACGGAACACCTGTCCCAAAGAAAAGACTAAGCAAGACTTTGTATTCTTTTCTGCGTGGCATTTCGTCCAAAAATAGAAGCGATAAGCTGAAGCGTTGATCACTAGGTCGTGCTAAATAGCCAGGGGTCTGACGTATACTGTCAGTGCGAACTTGATTCAAAGTATATCCCGGACGAATAGTATCTCCATCCGCATTTAGATACAAGTAATAGTAGTCATCATTGAGATCTTCCATTGTCTTGAGCACCGAAACACGGAGCCACGATTGAACTCCATCGATGAATTCTCCATTAAGCATTAAATCTGCTCCAGTAGCGTATCCCTTAGAATTATTTCTTGCGTAATATCGCTGACGAACATTCTCCAATTTGTATGGAATGAGGTTGTCCATTTTCTTATAATACGCCTCCATAATCATCTTGATAGGACGATTCCGGAAATTGAAAATGTAATCGGCACCTACAATAAAGTGAATGCTTTTTTGCGCCTCAATAGTTGGATTGATAGAACCATCAAATCCACGCATCTCTCTATAGAATGGGGGCTGATAGTAGTATCCAACAGAAGCACTTAGTACAATGTCTTTTCGAATGGTATCTATTTTTCCTTTGTAGGTTCTTGCTTGCAACCAATAAGGAGTATATGAGAATTTCGCTCGAGGACTTACTACCGTCTCATTGTTGTAAGACCAATGATTTGCTCGTACACCAATAGTAGCGTTGATTGTAGAGTTTTCATCATTTTTTATAACCCAATTGTCTTGAATGTAGGCACTCAATCGTTGCGAGTCCACGATGTTATTTGCCTTTATTTTATCTTGTAAAAAGATTACCTGCAAAGGTTGCAGGGCTGGGTTCACATATCCAATTGAATCAGGTGGGCGAGGAGCTGCATAACCTGCAGAATCAATTAATGTCCATTCACTCAATTTGTCATTGATGCTTTCGATCTGATAATCTGCGCCCCATTGAACGAAGTGATTTTTGTGTGAAAAATCAATGAAACCCTTGTGAGAAATACTGTATACGCTGGCGTCAAGTTCATTTCGTGCGTGATCCAAATAGGCACCTACACCTCTGTTATTAGCCACCTCACCAAATTCGTCACTTCCTAAGTCTCTTTCTAATTCATCCAATCGATATGCACCAAGAATGTCATAACGTTCGTATTCATAAGTCTTGAAGGCACTCACCGTTAGACGAAGTTGAGATAGTTCACTTGGATTGTAACGAGTAGAAAACGCACCGAAGACAGTTTCAAATTGTGTCTCCTCTTGTCCATCAAAAAATACAGTCAATCTTAAGGCTTCATTAATCGTGCCCACGTCGGTCTGCCTTGTTTTCGGAATGTAGTTGTATCTGTTTTTAGAATAGTTTCCAAGAAAGCTAAATTCCCAAGGACCATATTTTCCAGCAGGGCGGTATGTCATATAACTTTGAACATCCGTATAGCGCGGATCATATTCGGCATCTACATCAAGAGAATTTAATAGATATGTATTTCTCTTATATCGAACTCCCGTGCTATGCGTGAATTTTCCGTTTTTTGAAACATCCATCACAGTAGCATTTGCTCCAAGCAAACTCCCCATAAATTTCAATCGAAATGAATCAGGGCGAGCATATTTGATATCTAGCACAGAGCTCATTTTATCGCCATACTTGGCATCAAAGCCACCGGCACTGAAGTTGATGCTCTCCACCATATCCACGTTTGGGAAACTCAATCCTTCTTGCTCACCTGCACGCACCAAGAAAGGTCGATAAACTTGGATATCGTTTACATAAACTAAGTTCTCATCAAAACTTCCCCCGCGGACGCTATAACTAGAACTTAACTCAGACGAAAAGTTTACTGGTGCTTGAAGAAGATAACCCTCAATACCACCCTGAGGGCTAGGCAGAGGGGCAGCTAGGAATGGATTAATTCGGATCACGGAAACAGGGCGTTTCTTCTCGACAATCTCTAAAACTTTTGTTTCTTTCG
>Ga0315906_10009832_pt1 | contig 11312 bp, 2 predicted proteins | sample LakEriMetagenome_4_FD_203526 | JGI IMG/M metagenome (GOLD analysis project Ga0315906, IMG submission 203526) | Freshwater fungal communities from buoy surface, Lake Erie, Ohio, United States - Buoy 2 MA122 | ecosystem: Environmental > Aquatic > Freshwater > Lake > Lake biofilm | place: USA: Lake... | reverse complement strand
CTTCTCGCTGATTCAAATCGCAATAATCAATCGGTAACAAATAATACCGCTGTTGTTATTCCTTCTATTCTAACTGAAAATGAAACACTTTCAGCGTCGAATACAATGGTTGACCCAAATGCTCCAATCATTGTGAGCTCTGGAAATAGCGCGCTTTCAGTTGAAATTAACATGAAGAGCACCTGCGCCGGTGGTGAAATCGAATTTACTGCACACAACGGACCTAAAGAAGGCAGCTACCTATGGAACTTTGGAGACAACTGCTTTGATCAGCGCTCCAATCTGAAACATAAATACACTAAACCTGGTGTTTACTCTGTATCACTTTCAGTAACAAACAAGAGAGATGGTATGATGACTACTACGGTGATGAAAGACCTTATCACAGTTCACCCATCACCAACTGCTGATTTCGAATGGAATTTTATCAATGGCGCAATGGAAGAGCCAACGGTAAAAATTGTAAACATCTCTGAAAATGCCAGCGAATACCAATGGATGTTCTCAGACGGCACTTCTTCTAACGACATTAGCCCTATCCGCTCTTATACAGAAAAAGGAAAGCAAACTATCCTTCTTGAGGTATCAAATGAATTCGGATGTGTAGATAAAAAAGTGAAGTACATCAACTTCAACGAAGACTACAACCTTAAAGCACCTGAAAAATTTAGCCCAAGCAAAGAATCCTTCATGCCTGAAGGTTTGAAGCAAGGGAAATCAAATTTCAAAATGACAATTTTCAACGGCGAACAACCAATCTACGAGACTACTAGCAAGTCCAAAGGTTGGGATGGTAAATTGCCAAGCGGTGTCTCAGCTTCTACTGGTCAACAATTCCCTTGGATTGTGATCATCTACAACGAAGCAACCAAAGAAGAGAAATACTTCAGCGGTATTGTTACGATTCTTCCTTAACCAAAACCAATCATAAACCAAAGAAAGATCCTGGCTTCGGCCGGGATTTTTCATTTAAAAACATTTTTTTTGCCTTGTGGATAACTTGTTAATAACCTATTGTCGTAACTTTGCGTTCTCTTGAAAACGAAGCGTCGATTATGAACCTAATTTTAAAACTGATATTCATATTACTTGTCTCACTATGGACAAATAATATGTTAGCTCAGTTGAGTACGGTCAATGCTTCGAGTGCCTGCAATTGCGATGGCACAATGACTTATAATTTACAACCTTCAGCCGCTGCCTCTTTTCAACTCTTGCTTCCAAACGGATCTTTACAAGGATCCTCCATTGAAAATGACGGAAATGTTACTTTCTCTAATTTGTGCCCTGGAGTATATCAATTGATTGCAACTTACACCGGAGGATCAACGACCATTTTAGTGCAGATAAATGCAAACGGCGCATCTGTAGGCGGGGCAAATAACTTTACAATTTGTTCTACATCCGCTCCCTCTAATTTATCAAACCAAATTACTGGATTTATTGCAGGCGGCATCTGGCATAGACCAAATGGCGCAACATTTAGCGGAAATTACAATCCTTTAGTAGAAACTGGAGGTCTATACTATTATGAATTGAATATCGGTGGTTGTGACATTACTACTGGGGTTTTTGTTTCCGAGATACAGAATGCCAACCCTGGCAATTCTACCACCTATCTGATTTGCGAAAACTACAACGAGTTTTTCTTAACTGACTTTCTAGCGGGAACACCTGATTACGGCGGACAATGGTTTGATAATAATGCTCAACCCATGGACGGTTTCTTTGATCCTGCAACAATGGACTCCGAGACATTCACCTATATGCTCAATACTGTTCCGGGGTGTCCGGCAGTTTTTTCGACGCTGACAGTAGATGAAAATTTAATTCCCAATGCCGGCATAACTTCTTCCATTCTCGTCTGTCCAAATGCACAACCATTTTCAATGACAGAGCAACTCTTGGGCACTCCTGATCAAAATGGATTTTGGTTTAACAATATAAATCAGCCGGCTGATAACATCTTCGACCCTGCGGTTGATCTTCCTGGGACCTATCGCTATTTTGTCGGTGCATTTATTCCATGCCCAAATCAAGAAGCTTTTTTAACCATTGAATTTACGAATACGAATCCTTCGGGTTCATCAGGATCATTAAATATTTGCGCAAATGGAGCGTCTGTAAATATGATCGACTACTTAGGAGGCACCCCAGCCCCTGGAGGATTTTGGACAAATCCTCAAGGTCAAATTACTGACAACCTGTTCAACCCATTATCAGAAAACCCCGGCACGTATTCGTATTACTACCCTAACGTGGGATGTTCTTCACAAAGCACTCCTCTGACAATAACAGAAACATCGCCCCCAAATGCTGGAGTCGATGCAACGATCAACCTTTGTCAAAATGCGAATCCAATAGATTTAGATAACTACCTTTCTGGAGCTCAAACAACGGGCTATTACACCAATTCAGCGGGAACAACTATTCCGGATCAATATTCGATTGAACAAGCGGGAACAGCTGTTTTAACATACACTGTTGCCTCAACAGTTTGCCCGAACGATCAATCGGTTTTGACGATTAATATTGGCAGCCCTCCCCCCGCACCGACGCCTATAACATTAAATTTCTGCAGTACCGACAGTGATGAAAATTTGAGTTTGTATTACCCCTCAATACCCAATCAACTTTGGACCAATTCCGCTGGTGTGCCAGTTACAACTGTATTCGATCCTACCATAGGCTCTCAAAATTACACCATTACTTCGCTTTCATCCAACACTTGTCCTAGTCCAACTGCTCTAGTATCAATGATTGTAGACCAACCTACATTTTCGAACACCGTAGTTGATTATTCAGTATGCGAATCACTCAATCAAATTGATTTAGAGACCATATTACCCCAATTGAATTATGCAGGAGGCACTTGGCTTAACGATGAGCAATCAATTATTAGCTCAACAATTTCGAATTTAACTCCAAGCTTCGAAGCGTATACATTCATTTCACCTGAAGTTGGTGAGTGCGCCTCAAGCGAGTTGACAATTCAATTGCAAATCGATGAAAGTGTGAATGCGGGAAATGACAATTCGGCTTCTTTGTGTATTTCAGACAATGGAGTTGATTTGAATTCACTTCTTTCAATTTCGTCTAATCCTCTTGGCGAATGGATGTACAACAATAACTTTCAAGTTAGCTCAAACTTTGACCCTAGCAGTTCTTCTGCAGGATTATATTACTATCAATTACCGGCAAATGGCGCCTGTCCGGGTGATGAAGCGATCATATCGATGTTTGTTGACCCCGGTTTCCCGGTCGAGGCGGGCACTGCAGTCGCTGCTTGTGCTGGATCGGCTCCCGTTCAAATCGGCGACAATCCAAATCCAAACAGAACTTATTTGTGGACCCCAGCTTACAATTTAAGCGAGAACACTGTGGCTAATCCACTAGTATCATTTACGAATAGCACACCTAATCCAATAGATATTGAGTATTTAGTGCAAGTAAGCAATGGCGTGTGCACAGGCATTGATTCGGTGACAGTAACAATTAATCCTATTCCTCTTGTATCCGCAGCGGACGAAATAGGAGTTTGCAGTGGAGAAAGTGTATTTCTATCCGCAAATGGCGGCACTACCTACCAATGGTCTCCGGCAGCACTATTTGTAGATCCAACTTCTCCCACACAAGAATTTACACCTTTAAATTCTGAGCAAATTTATTTCGACGCTCAAAATATATATGGTTGCACGAACACTGATAGCGTGAATATCATTGTGCATCCATTACCTTTCATCGATTTTGAAATTGAAAGCATGGAAAGTTGCTCTCCTTACCAACTAATTCTAGAAATCGGGGCTTTATCTGAAAATATTAGTGATTACAATTGGTATCTAGGTAATCAACAAATCTCGAATAATGCTTTTGTTAATCATATTATTTCTACTCCCGGAGTATACGATTTATCCTTTACAGGAATTAGTGAGTTTGGATGTATTTCCGAATGGGAAGAAGAAGACATAATAACTATTTACCCCTCTCCTTTCGCGAACTTCACATACAATCCAGTCTATGTTTCTACAATCGATAACGAAGTGATTTTTGAGAATTTAAGCATTGAAGGAAGTGAATATTCTTGGGATTTTGGGACGGGTGATAACTCCAATGAATTTTCACCTGTTTATTCATTTCCGAATGAGAATGCAGGAATTTACATGACTTGTCTAGAAGTACTGAGTGAGTTTGGGTGTCGCGATACAACGTGCAGACAGATTGTGCTTGAGAATGAGTATGTCTTTTTTGCCCCAACAGCTTTTACTCCCAATAGCGACGGTTTGAATGATGTCTTCAAGCCAATTTTTCAAGGATTTGAGGATTCCACGTATGAGTTACAAATCTTTGATCGCTGGGGAACCAAGATTTTTGAGACAAACGATGTGAATGAAGTTTGGGTTGGTGACGTTCGAAACGGCAGCACTTACGCAGAAAACGGGTCGTATTCTTGGAAAGTGAAGATAAAAGTAGAATTAATTGCCGATTACCAAGAGTATAGTGGACATGTTATACTTGTTCGTTAAATTTTGTTGAAAGCAACTAATAAAAGCTTTGCTTAGTTATTGATTTGATTGCTTTTTTTGCATTCCTCAATAGTTTAGAAGAAATGAAGAAGTTTGCGTTATCGTTATTATTTATTTTGGTGTTGTTGATTAATGGATTCTGCCAATGCGGAGCTCCGAACAATTACTGTTTTGACAACGTCACAATAACAGCATGCTCAGGCGTAATATATGATGACCAAGGCCCTACGGGAGCCTACTCTGACAATGGATATACAATGACGATATGTCCAGACACTCCTGGAGATGTAATTCAATTGGACTTCAGTGCATTCTCGCTTCAAACATCACCAAACGGGAATAATTCAGACTATCTCCAAATTTTTGACGGCAACTCAACTGCAGCAGCCTCCCTTGGCGACTACACAGGCAATTCATTGCAAGGGCTTCAAGTAACTGGCACTATAAACAATGTAACTGGATGCTTAACCCTTGTATTTAATCCGAATGGTCAAGCAAACACTAATAACCCAGGATTAGAAGCTGTAATTTCTTGCACAACGCCTTGTGCCAATCCCACATCTGGTTTTGAGTTGACCTCTCCATCAGTCCAGCCTTTTCCTGATGGAGTTATCCCACTTTGTATAGGCGAGGAAATTACAGTTTCTGATGATGGATCATCTGCAGAACCTGGATTTACGCTTGCAGAATATGTTTGGAATTTTGATGACGGCACTGTCGACAATACAAGTGGAGCTACAGCCACGCATACGTTTACTGAACCAGGCGAATACTTCATTGCACTAACTGTTGTCGACAATAATGGTTGCGCGAGTTTAAACTTGCAGCCACTGCGTGTCATTGTTGCAACAATTCCTCAATTTCCTGATTTAGAAGTTGCCGATACCGAATTCTGTCTAGGTGAAGAAATTACACTTAACGCCGGTGAAATCATCAATCCGACTTGGACATCCTTGCCTCCTCAGGTAGTAGCTGGTACAACATATCTCGCGGATGGCGCTGGTTTCAGTTATAGCAGTACCTTGACCTTCGACTTCTTTGAAGATGGGGCAGTCATGACAGATTGTGGTGACTTGGATGCCATCATGGTAAATATGGAACATAGTTTCATGGGGGACTTAGGACTATTGATCACATGCCCTGATGGAACGTCTGTAGATCTTGTGGAATGGGGCACGAATGGCGGTGGTGGCACTTTCCTCGGAGAAGCAATAGACAATGAAAACCAAGAGCCAGGTATTGGTTACACTTATTTATGGACACCTGAAGCTACGAATGGCACTTGGGGTGAAAATGCGGCTGGAGCAGACATACTTCCTGCGGGAACATATGAATCAGCGCAAACCCTGTGTGATTTGATTGGTTGTCCACTTAACGGTTCATGGACATTCACTGTTACCGACAACATTGGTATTGATAATGGATATATTTTCGCTTGGGGTGTAAACTTTGCTCCTGAGCTATATCCGGGTATTACCACTTTTACCCCTACTGTCGGAATAGACGCTGATAGTTCATATTGGTCTGGACCAGGGATATCTTTCCTCGATGGATTTCATGACGACATAACAATTCAACTTACGGATCCGGGCATTTATGAATATGTTTATGAAGTTGTAAATAATTTCGGCTGTTCGTATGACACTACCATCTTCGTTGAAGTCGAACAATCACCTTTAATCACAGCTGGTCCTGACTTAATTTACAGTTGTGAGCCTCTTCTAATAGAAGGCGGTTTTGATGGTCTCCCTACCCCACTTTGCACTGTGTCTGAGGGGAATTACACATACTGCTATGGCGAAAATGAAAATTATGTAGCCACGTATTGCCCCGATAATCCTGGTGATGGAATTAGTGCAGTAGAGATAACATTCAATTCCGGTACGACTGAAAACTTCTTTGATGAATTTTTTGTTTATGACGGTGATAATACCGGCGCTCCCATTCTAGCAGGACCTCTTTTTGGAGATTTAACTGGATTGACCTTTACAGCTACCAATCCAACTGGATGTCTAACCATTCAAGTCACCTCAGACGGTTCAGTTTCTTGCGCCTCTGGAAGCCAGACTGAATGGAACTTTGATGTAGGTTGTGCTTCACCTTTTGAATACGTTTGGTCTTGGACGCCAACAACTTCGTTGAATCCAACAAACAGTCCTGTGACCACTGTAGATAATTTGACGGGAACAACGACCTACACTTTAAATGGTTACCCCGTTGGTCATCCTGACTGCGTGGTTAGCGATGATGTTTTAATTACCGTTCCCGCTGACATGACCATAGATGTTGAAGAAATTTATTATGAATGTAAAGACTCAACAGTCGTTGTAAATGCCCCTTCAATTAATGGTGGTGCAGCGCCCTATGATTACACTTGGATTGGCTCCGATGGAACAACTTTTAACACGGCTTCTTTCTCTGTTGATGCATCAGAGCCGGTGGAATATTGTGTAACTGTAATTGATGATTGTGGTGTAACCGCTCAAGCCTGCACAGACATCAGTCCATATCCAGTAATACCTGCATCATTCTCTGTTCAAAATTCGTTTGGCTGTGAGCCTTTGAGTGTGTTAATGGTCAGCGATTATGTGGAATACCAGAATGTAGAATCTATGATTTGGCATTATGAAGATGGAAACGCAGAAAGTTTGATGGGATCTAGCAATCACACCTATATTTCACAAGGAAGCTATTTGCCTTGGTTAGAAGTTACAGACGAATATGGCTGTATCTATACAGACACCATCGCAACGCCAATTTCTGTTTTTCCAACACCTATCGCAGTATTCAACGTGAATCCTGATGAAGCGATACTGCCAAACACAACATTTGATTTTGTGAATTTATCTATTGATGCGAGTGAGTACGTGTATACTTTCGATGTTCATGGTTTCGGCTATTCCGCGGATACTTCATTCGCATTCCCTGAAGAAACAACTGGCGTATATAATGTGCAGTTGTGGACTTCGAATCAATATGGCTGTGTTGACAGTACCATTAGACAAGCAGTAGTGCGCGATGATATTGACATTTATATTCCAAACACTTTCACTCCAGACGGTGATGGCATCAATGACGTGTGGCTGATTAAAGGAAAAGGGTTTACTGACTTGAACTACAAAATGCTCGTTTTCAATAGATGGGGAGATATTGTTTTCGAAAGTACGGACCCATCTCAGGCTTGGACTGGAGGCTTTCAGAATGGTGATTATTTTGTGCAAGACGGCCTATATTTCTATCTAGCTGAAATTCAAGATATCGAAAACGATGTTAAATACAAGTATGAGGGGCACGTCCTTATAGTTAGATAGCTTATTTCCCTTTGGTTTTATTAACTTTGCAAGGTTACTTGTGGAGCAACCGTTTGATAGATTTTTTAGTCTATCGTTCGTTAGCTTTATTTCTTCAAAACCAGAGAATGAAAAAGATACTTTTACTCGCACTTATTGTTTTAGCCAATTTTGTTTCAATTGCTCAATGCGGCACACCTGGTTTGTACTGCATGGACAACGTTACTATAAACGTATGTTCAGGTAACTTGTATGATGCTGGTGGAGGAAGTCAATATCCAGATACCCCGTTTACAATGACTATTTGCCCTGACACACCAGGGGATGTGATTCAATTGGACTTTAGTGCGTTCGCACTTCAAACTTCTCCAGGAAACGGAAATAGCGATTTCTTAAGCATTTTCGATGGCGACAATACTTCGGCAAACTCACTCGGTGATTATTCAGGAACATCTTTGCAAGGGCTGCAAGTAACAGGAACAGTGAGCAACGTTACTGGATGTTTGACTTTGGTTTTTGACCCAAATGGAGCAGCTAATAATACTTTCCCTGGATTTGAGGCTTCTATTTCATGCACAACGCCTTGTGCACCTCCAACAGCAGCAGCAGCAATCACGAATCCTTCTCCAATTGGCGCTGAACAAACTATCTCGGTTTGTCAAGATGTGCCGGTTAGCTTCAGTGCTGCAGGTTCATTTGCTGAGCCTGGATTTTCACTTGCAGGTTATATCTGGAATTTCGACGATGGCATTGTAGATAATGGAACCAATCAAAACGTTACTCACACCTTTACTGAGCCTGGCGAGTATGTTGTGGTTTGTACAGTTGAAGATAATAATGGTTGTCAAAGTTTGAATATCATTCCGCTTCAAGTGCTCGTTTCGACGATTCCCTTGTTTCCTACTCTTGAAGATCAGGAAACTTGTTTTGGTGAAACTATAACAGTGACGGGAGCTGCAGAAAGCACTACTTGGACGGCACTGCCTCCTCAAGTAGTAGCTGGAACAACATACCTAGCCGATGGTGCTGGTTTCTCTTATTCAACATCATTGGAATTTGACTTTTTTGAGCCAGACGCAGTTCTGGAATCTTGCGACGACCTTCTAGGTGTTGTGATGAACATGGAGCACAGTTACATGGGTGACCTTGGTGTTTTCATCACTTGCCCAAACGGAACAGTAGTAAGTCTTGTTGAATGGGGTGTAAATGGTGGCGGTGGAACTTTCTTGGGTGAAGCTATAGATGACGCTGGCAGTGATCCAGGAATTGGATATACCTATACGTGGGACCCTCAAGCAACAAATGGAACATGGGGTGAAAACACAGGAGGTATTGGTTTTGGAGGAAGTTTGCCTGCAGGATCCTATGAGTCTTTCGGAAATATGTGCGACCTTGTTGGTTGTCCATTAAATGGAGCTTGGACTATAAGCGTAACCGATAACCTTGGTGCTGATAATGGATATATTTTCTATTGGGGTGTAAACTTCAATCCTATGTTGTTTCCAGACATTACTACATTCACACCAAGCATCGGTGCTGATGCGGATAGTTCATATTGGACTGGTCCACATATTTCTCAAATTGATTTCAATCAAGATGTGATTACTGTTGACCCACCCGCACCTGGCTCTTACGACTATGTATATCATGTAATCAATAGTTTTGGTTGTGAATTTGACACAACAATCACATTAACATTCAACGAAACCCTTTCAGTAACTGCTGGACCTGATCAAACCTATTCATGCGGAGCCGTAGAGCTTCAAGGAAGTTTTGTGGGTATGCCTGCACCTTCATGTGCAAACGATGCTGGTAATTTCAATTATTGCTACCCCGACTCTGACTTTCAAGTTTGGACCTATTGTCCCGATGATGTCGGTGACGGAACACAAATGAGTATCACCTTCAATGCAGGACAATTAGAAACTTGTTGTGACTTTATTACAATTTACAATGGCGACAACACGGGAGCTCCCGTTATTGCAGCAGGAGTAACTGGAATTCTAGATGGTCAAACTTGGACTGCCTCCAATACTTCAGGATGTATAACAATGCAGTTTACCTCTGATGGATCTGTATCGTGTGGTGGAGGTTTTGGTGGATACCCAGAATGGGATTGGACTGTAGGATGCGGAAATGGCGGTCCTCAATACACTTGGGAATGGACTCCGGAAGAATTTTTGGACAATCCGACACTTCCGACTCCTGATGTAATCACATTACCACAAACTACTACTTTCACATTAGTCGGTTATCCTGTTGGACATCCTGATTGTGAAAGCACAGACCAAGTAATTGTTTCAATTGACCCTCTAGGAGATCCGGGATTGCCTAACACGATTACTATTTGCAGCACTGATGCTTCTTTTAATATGTTGCCTGAGCTAAATGGTAATCCTGTAACAACAGGAGAGTGGACCGATCCTGCTGGTAACGTTGTTGCCAGTGGAATTTATGATCCTTCTTCTGATATACCGGGGGATTACACCTATACAGTAGCTTTTGCAAATTGCTCAGCATCTGCTGTGCTTACAATTGAAATGGCTTTGCCAACAGTTATTACAATACCTAATGACACCGCGCTTTGCTTCGGTGGAGATATTAATCTAGACTTATTGAATCTTCAAAATGGACAAGCTCCATTTTCATATCAATGGACATATAATGGCGCCACGGTTAGTGGAGCGGAGAGCACGGACTATCAACCATCCATTTCTGGTGAGGCATGCTTGACAGTTACGGATGCTTGTGGCTATGCTGTTACAGAATGTTTCAATGTAGAAGTTGAACAACCCGTACTTGTAGAGTTTGAAGCAGATACAACGAGAGCTTGTTGGCCAACTCCATTTGAATTTAGTAATCTTGTGGACCCTTCACTATTCAATAACTCGCTCTGGGATTTTGGTGATGGAGTAACCGTTTTAAATCAACAAAATCCATCGCATTTGTATGATCAACCAGGCTCTTATGATGTATCACTATTATTGACGACAGCGCTTGGATGCACCTACGAAACTGAGTATCCCGGATATGTTGTTTCATTCACTCCTCCACAAGCTGAGTTTTACGCAACACCTCAGCCTACAAATGCATTAAATACTGAAATTGAATTCCATGATTTGACAATTGGAACTATCTACTCTTATGAGTGGATATTCAATACCTCCAATGTTATGGGCACAAGTGTGCTTCAAAATCCAATCTTCCAATTCCCAATTGGAACCGGAGGATTCTATCCTGTGCTATTGACCGTTATAGATAATAATGGATGTACTGACACGTATCAAAAAATTGTAGTGATAGACGATATTTTCCAATATTACATTCCGAATGCCTTTACTCCAAACGGTGATGGTATCAACGACGTTTGGAAATTATATGGTGCTGATTTGGACGCTAACAATTTCTACCTACAAGTATTCAATAATTGGGGAGATCTAATTTTTGAATCTAAAGATCCGGAACAATATTGGACAGGAAATTTCAAAGGTGGCGAGTA
>Ga0315906_10009831_pt1 | contig 11312 bp, 6 predicted proteins | sample LakEriMetagenome_4_FD_203526 | JGI IMG/M metagenome (GOLD analysis project Ga0315906, IMG submission 203526) | Freshwater fungal communities from buoy surface, Lake Erie, Ohio, United States - Buoy 2 MA122 | ecosystem: Environmental > Aquatic > Freshwater > Lake > Lake biofilm | place: USA: Lake... | reverse complement strand
TTCACCGCGGTCCAGGGGAGCAACTCGGTGAAAGTCCGGCAGATGGACCTCGCCGGCAACGTGTCGTCGGAAGTGCTCTTCACGTTCACGCTCGACTCGCTCGCCGCGAGCATCGGGTCGGTCACGTCCTCCGCGAGCACGTATCGAGTCGGTGACACGCTCCGGATTTCCGTCAAGTTCAGCGAGGCGGTCCAACTGGGCGGCACCGGCACTCCGACGATCGCCCTCACGTTCGGGTCCGTTGTCCGCCAGGCGGTCTACGAGTCGGGTGACGGCACCGACACGCTCGTGTTCGCCTACAAGATCGTCGCGGGCGACGCCGCCCCGAACGGCGTGAAGTTCGGCAACTCCATCAACCTCGGCGGTCGCACGCTGCGTGACGCGGCCGGCAACAACGCCTTGCTGACGCTGCCCAGCGGCAGCAACCTGCCGTTGATCACCGTCTGACGGCCCGCTGCCGCGACACGACGACTACCGCCCGAGAACCGGCGGCAGCCGAAAGGTCTCGTGGACGCGGTCCATGTCGGCGGAGCCGGCGGCGGAGAGCGACGTCTGCCAGAACGGTTTCGTGCCCGTCCCCGGCTCCGGGTATGCCGGCTGCGGAAAGCCCAGCGAGAGCTCCGTCGAGAGCCGCTTCGCGTAGGCGGCGCGGTCTTCCGGGCTCCACGCTGCGTCGCGGCCCACCGCCGCGACGAGCGGCCAGGCCAGCTGCCGTGCCGACTCGAAATCGCCCGCCGACTCGCCGGCCGCGGCCAGCGCCACCACGATCGCATGCTCCTTCGCCACGAGCGATTCGTCGCGAACGACCGCCTGCAGGCTGCGGATCGCCTCGTCGATCCGCTCCCGCGGGGCGATGGTCGCGGCCCGCGCCTGCGCCGGGCCGCCAAAGGGCCTCACGTTGAGCGCGTCGCGAAACGGACCCATCAAGGCGGCGACGTCGGTCGGCATGTCGGCGTGGGCGAACGCGACGGCAGCCAGCCCCCGCGGCCAGCGGACGAGTGACGGCCGGCCCGGCACGAGCCCGCCGTAGCCCGCCTCCTGTCGCCAGCTGGGCACCCGCAGGTCGTGGTGGCACGCCTGGCAGTCGTAGAGCGACAGCTCCGGCCAGGCCGCGGCCCGTGGATTCTCTGCGGCAGCGGCGGCGTAGTCGTGGACGATCGCCGCGGTCCGCTCGAGCGACGCGAGCGCCCCGATGAGCGAGCGATGCAGTTCGCCGGCGGCCTCGGTGCGGTAGCCGGCCTCCGCGGCGGCGGCCTGCACCTTCGGCGACTTCTCCCACACGCGCTTCCAGTGCGGCCCCATCGCCGCGCCGAACGACTCCATCTCGAAGGCGGGCAGCGGTGGATGGCCCGCCGCGTACATGGAGTGCGTGATCACCTTGCCCGAGGGCACGTCGCCGAGGTGGCAGCCAAGACAGTTTTCCGCCTTGCGGACCGGATTCCGCAGGTCGTGCATGCCCAGCGACCCCTTCTCCGCCGTGGAGAGAAACCGCCACCGCTTCTCCATGTGGGGCTCGAAGTAGCCCGACCCGGGGCCATGGCAGGTCTCGCAGCTGATGCCGGCGTGGACCGCGTCGGTCTCCTCGTCGATCGTCGGCTCACCGGCCGGATGCGTGTGGCAGGCGATGCACGCGGCGGTCCGCGCGGCCGTGATCCCGAGCGCCTGCTCCATCGCGCGGGTCCGCGGGTTTTCGGGGGCGAGCGCCAGGTGCGCCCGGCTGTGGGCGTCGTGTCGCCATGCCTTCGTGGTGGCCGTGTCGACCCACTCGCTCTGTTCGCTGCGATGGCAGCGGACGCACAGCTCCGTGCCCTTGGCGGCGAACGCGGGCCCGGGCAGCGCGGCCGCTGGAGCCGGCGACACCGCCGCAGGCAGCGCCAGTTCGGGCAGCTGCTCCACCTTCGCTGGGGATTCCTCGGCGCAGACGCCGTGCGACCGGGCGACCAGCCACGCCCCGCCGACCGCCACGGCGGCCATGAGCACCGCGATGCGGATGCGGTCTGGAGTGTGCGGATTCATGACGACGCGTCCCGACGACCGCTGCAATCCAGCGACGGCGGGCCTCATGGTACCTCGCGCCGCGAGCGGTGAAAGCTCCTTGGATCGAAGGGCCCCGGGCTGTCCTGATCGGGCGGAAAACGCAGGCTCTCGCGGAGCCGGTCGAGCGACGCGCCGGGCTCCGACGACGGCACGGCATGCCGCTGCGCACAGGACCGCCAGACTCCGACCTCGGCCGGCCCGCCGGCCCGCGACGCCTCCAGGGCGAGATACGACTGCACCGCCGCGTCCCAGGTCCGCCACTCGGCGGGATCGGTGGCCACGAGGGCGTCGAGCGTCGCGGGCGACCGGTCGAGCGCGACCAGCGGCATCGCCTCGATCTCGACGGCGACGCGACGGGCCGACTCGGCGAGGCCGCGGGCCTCCAAGACCACGCGGCCGAGACGTTCGCGATCGGCCCTGGCCCAGTCGGTGGCCAGGAGCCGCCGGAGATCGACGGCATGCCGCTCCACTTCCGCGGCTGGAGTTCCGGGCGTCACGGCCGCCCCCTCGAACTCGGCCCGCAGCAGCCGCGCGGCCGTCGCGTACCACGGCTGCCACGAGGGCTGGCCCGGCTGCGGGTTCCGCAGCGGCGGCTCCCGCAGCGCCGTGCCGCTGTCGGGCCCGAGCGTGCGGTGGCAGGAGTAGCAGTCGAACTCCGCGAACTCGGGCCAACGCTGCCGCTCCCCCGCCTCGCCGGCCGCGATGGCCCGTTGCACGCGGGCGGCGAGGAGGGAGCCGACCGCCTCGAGCGCCGCGGCCTGCCCGGCGGCCCACGACCGCTCGGTGAAGTCGGCCGCCGACTCGGCCTTCTCCCGCGGGCTCCAGTGCCGCGGCTCGAGCCGCTGGTAGGCGGCGAACTCGAAGAACAGCCGCGGGTGGCCCGCGGCGATCAGGTCGTGGTTGACGTCGTGCGTTTCGTCGCCGACGTGGCACCGCACGCAGGTCTGCGCTCGCGCGGCCGGCGTCGACAGGTCGCGGTAGCCGACCGCAGCGCGGGCCTCGGGCGAGAGCGTCTTCCAGGCGGGGAGCGTGTGCAGCTGCTGCCAGCGGGAGGAATCACCGTGGCAGGAGGCGCAGCCAACGCCGTCGGCGAGCACCGCCTGCGGCAGCGGCTGCTGCGACATGTCCTGCATCGAGTGGCAGGCGAGGCACTGCTGGGCCCGATGCGGCTCGCCGATCCCGAGCAGCTGTGCCATCCGCTTCGACCGGGCGGAGTGGAGCACTTCGTAGGCCCGCGAGTGCCGGTCTTCGTCCGACCAGATGGTGGCGGCGAATGACTGCACGTCGTGGTTGCCGGCCAGCGGACCGCCATGGCAGCTGCCGGTCGCGCAGGACGACACGCCGATCGCCGTCTCGTCCCGCCCGGGCACCATGCCCTCGTACGACTCGGCGCGATGGGGATCGACGAAGCAGCCGGACGGGGGGGGAAAGTCGTCGGGCATGACCCGCGTGGCGGCTGCCGGCGGCAGTGGCTCGGCGGGAGACGGGTCGGGCAGCGGCTCCGCCACCGCGGCTGCGCAGGCGACCGCGATCGCCAGCGTCACCGCTCCCGGCGCGCGTCGCCCCCGGCGCAGCGTGTCCCCCACCATCGGCATGGCCACCGGCACGACACCCCCTTCCCCGAAGGTGACGTCGACGGAACGCCCGTGCCGGATGGAGCCCCATGGCCGCGAATGCCTCCACCCCGACATTCCGTGGGGTTTTCCAGCGCGGCTCGACGGTGCGCAACCGCCACCCTGCCGGCTGCATGCGACCTGCGTTTTGATGCCGGATGACGGGATTACTACATTCATGGGGCCTGTGACGGCTGTACGGCGGCATCGGGCACGCGGTCGGCGTTTCGCGCCGTGGCGTCCGGGCCGGGAGACCCCACCTGTGATCATCGGCGGCAAGACCTGGCCCAAGGACCTCCGCTGGATCATCGGCATCTGCCTGGTCACCGCGGCGACGGCGGCGGCCTACGTCGCCGAGTGGTCGGCGGCCGGCAGGCTCCCCGGAGGCAGCAGCCGAACGGGCCTCGTGGCCGGGATCGCGGCCGGCCTGATCATCCTCTTCGAGCTGCTGCTCTGGCCGCGGAAGCGGGTGCGGTCGTGGCGGATCGGCTCGGCCCAGTCGTGGCTGCGGGCCCACATCTGGCTCGGCCTGCTGGCGGTGCCGCTGGTGCTGATGCACGCCCGGCTGCTCTTCATCGGCGGCCTGCTCAACTGGGCCCTCATGACGCTCTTCATGCTCGTGATCGCCAGCGGCGTCTGGGGCCTCGTGCTGCAGCAGTACATTCCGCGTACGCTCCTGGAAGAGGTGCCTGCGGAGACGATCTACGACCAGATCGACCGCGTCGCCGCCCAGCAGTGCGACGAGCTCGAGAAGCTCGTCGACGCCCTCTGCGAAAGGGATCCCGCCGCCGACGCTGCCGATCACGGCGACGCGGACGACGTGGACGACGACGAACACGCCGTGGTCACCGGGTTTCGGTCGATGACCGGCATCCAGGGGAAGGTGGTCGAGACGCTGGCCGTCTATTCCGCGATCCCCGGCACGCTCCCGATCCGGCGCCGATTCTTCGCGGACGTCCGTCCCTACCTGCGGGAGGGCCGCCGGTCGGGCTCGCCGCTGGCCGCCCCGCACTCCGCGGCCAGCTTCTTCGGCGGGCTCCGCGCCGAGTCGCCCGCGGCGGCCGGCGACCTGGTCACGCGGCTGGAGCTGGCCTGCGATCAGCGGCGTCAGTTCGACCTGCAGACGCGGCTGCACGACTGGCTGCACGGCTGGCTGCTCGTGCACGTGCCGCTGTCGGTGGCGCTCGGCGTGCTGCTCGCGATCCACGTGCCCGTCGCCCTGTGGTACTGGTGACCCGATGGCCGACTCCACCCCGCAGCCGTCCGGTCGCGGCACGTCCCGCGAGCACGTCTCGCGGATCGACCGCGGCTACTTCCAGCGTCCCAGCCGGTTTCAGCTCACCCGCCGCTGGCTGATCGTCGCCGGGCTCGCGGCGGCAGTCGCCTGGTGCGGCTGGGCCGCGCTCGACGCCGCCCTGCACGTCGCCCCCGGTCCGGTGCACGCCGCCCACGCCAAGTGGGAGAGGGACTGCTCCGCCTGCCACGTGCCTTTCGCGCCGATCAAGGACGACACGTGGCTCTCGACCCCCGCGACCCGGCACGCGATGGACGCCAAGTGCGAGTCGTGCCACCGCGGGCCCGCGCACCATCCGCTCCAGGTCGCTGCCGAGGTGGGCTCGTGCGCCTCCTGCCACGCCGACCACCGCGGCCGCACCGCCGACATCTCGCGGGTCGCCGACCAGACCTGCACCGCCTGCCACGCCGACATCGCCGCGCACCGGCTGGCCGACGCCGGCATCGAGGCCTCGCGGACGACGTCGCCGATCACCCGCTTCGACGCCGAGCACCATCCGCCCTTCGCGTCCCTGGCGTCCGACCCCGGCCGGCTCAAGTTCTCGCACGGCCGGCACATGCGGGCCGGGCTCTCCTTCGGCGACCCCGCGGCCGAGGGCGGCCCGCCGCGCGGCCGCGCCGGGCCCTGGACCTACGCGATGCTGCCCGCCGCCGACCGGCAGCGGTATCAGCCCGCCGGCGGTCGCGACGAGGACCTGGTGCAGCTGGAGTGCGGTTCGTGCCACGAGTTCACCTCCGCGTTGCGGACGGGCGACACCCGCCAGGTCAGCGGACGGCTCGCGGCGGCCGCCCCCGGAGCCTACCCGCTGCCGATCCACTTCGAGCGGCACTGCGCCGCCTGCCACACGCTGCCGATCGAGGGCGTTGCCGACGGCGCGGCGGCGCCGGGCCGGCCCGAGACGGTCGTGCCGCATGGGCTGGCCGCGACGCCGCTGGCCCAGGCCATCGAGTCGGCCTTCCTGAAGGACGCGCTCGCCTCCGAGCAGCTGCTTCCCGACGACGCGCCGCGCCGGCCGCTGCCCGCGGCCCGTGCAGGGGCCTCCGAACGGGTGCGGTCGCTGCTCTTGGAGAAGGTCGACGCCGCGGCGCATTTCACGCGGGGCACCTGCGGCAAGTGCCACGACGTCCGCGATGCCGAGGTGCCCGCCGCCGCCGGCCTGCTCACGAGTTCCGCCGCCACTCCGCCGCGGTGGTTCGAGGTGCCGCCGACGGGCGTGCCCGACGTCTGGCTCACGAAGGCCCGCTTCACCCATCACGCGCATCAGGCCTATTCCTGCCGGGAGTGCCATGCGGCCGCCTATCCCGACGACTCGGGCTCGCCCCCGGTCGGCTCGCCACTCGACAACCCGCTGGTGATGATCGCGGGCCGCGACTCGTGCACCGCCTGCCACGCGCCCGCCGGCACCGACCCGCACACCGGCAAGCCGATCGGCGGCGCTCGGTTCGACTGCGTCGAGTGTCATGGCTACCACGGCCTCGGACCGCATCCTGCGGTCGCCGGGCCCGCGATCACACAGGCAGCCCGCGGGCGATGAGGAGGGGCCGAATGGCGATCCGACCCCCGCGCGCCGCGGCGTTGGCGACGGTGACCGCAACGCTCGTCGTGGCGGGGCTGTGGGCGGCGCTGGCCGTGGAGCCCGGCGCCGCCGACCGGCTGGCGGCGGGCGAGCGCCCCACGTCCGCCGTGCGGCCCGTGCCGCCGCCGCAGCCGCTGCTCGGGGCGGGCAGTTGCACGTCTTCGGGCTGCCACGCCGCGGCGGTCGAGGGCCATGCCGCCTGGCAGAGCGCCTACACCGTCTGGTCGACCCGCGATCGGCACACGCGGGCCCACCGCGTGCTCCACGAGCCGCTGGCCGAACGGATCGTCGCGGCGCTCGCGGCCCGCGACCCGACCGCGCCGCGTGTGCCGGCCCACCAGCACACTGCCTGCATCGGCTGCCACGCCACGGGCCGGGGCCCGCTCGCCTCGGAGGGGGTGAGTTGCGAGTCCTGCCACGGCGCCGCGGGCGACTGGCTCGTGCCCCACGCGCTCCCCGGCTGGAAGACAACGGGCAATGCGCTCGGCATGGTCGACCTGGCCGATCCGTTCACGGCGGCGCGGCAGTGCGCCGGCTGCCACGTGGGCGGCCGGCCCGCGGCCGACGGCGCCACCCGCGAGGTGAGCCACGACCTCATCGCGGCCGGCCATCCGCGGCTGGCCTTCGAGCTGCGGTCGTTCAAGCAGGCGGAGCCACCCCATTGGCACGACCGCTTTACGGATGGCAGCGCCGCCGCCGACGCGACGACATCGCCACGGCTCGATCCGCTCGACGAGTGGGCGCTGGGCCGCGCGGGCGCGCTGCGGGCGTTTCTGGAGCAGGTGGCCGTGCAGGCGACCGTGGCGGAGCGGCCCGCCGACACGAAGTCGCAGGAGGCCGGCGTGTGGCCGGAGTTCACGGCGTTCGACTGCTACGGATGCCATCGGCCGGCGACGCCGCCCCCGGATCGCGACGCCTCCGGGGCGGCCCGCGGTGGGCCGCTGGGCGTTCCGCGGCTCGAGCCCCTCCACTGGACGCTGCTGGACGTCGCGCTGCCCACCGACGCGGCTGCGACGCTCGCCCGGTTTCGCACCGACGTGGAGCGGCGGTGGTGGCAGCCGCCCGACGCCGCGGCGATCGAGGAGTGCCTGGCGTCGCTCGACGCGGCACGAGCCCACTTCCACCCGTCCTTCGCCGAGCTGCCGACGTCGGCGGCGGCCGACCGGGTGGTGGCCGGCGTCGATCCGTCCCGGTGGGACGAAGCCGCGGCCGCGCTGGCAGCCCTCACGGCGATCATCGACCGCGCCGGCTCGCGGGGCACCGCAGCCGCCGTGCTCGCGCCGGCGCGGGAGCGGCTCGCGGCCCTGCGCGGTCTGCTCGAGTTTCCGCAGACGACTCGCGACGGCCTGACGGAACGCTACGACAGTCCGCGCGACTACGACGCAACGCAGGTGGCTGCGGCGCTACAGGCCGCCGCCGCCGCGCTCCGCACGGCGCCCTGACACGACGATCTGCCTCTGGTTGAACCGGGGATCGGTGCGAGGATCCGTCTTCACGAAAAACATCGCAGCGTGCGATCTGTTCTTGGCGGGCGGGGCCCGCTGGTGCTGCGCCCGGCTCCCAGCCGAGCAGCCTCCAGAGACGCGAGCCGGGTGATCGCTCGGCGGCCCGCGGCTCAGACCGCGTCGCGGCGGGCGGACACGATCTTGAGCAGGTCCTGGCCGCTCATGCGGAAGGCCGCGTTGTGCGGGCAGGCGTAGACGCAGCTGGGATCCTCGTCGGGCCCCACCAGGTCACGGCAGAGGTCGCACGTGGTCGCGATCCGCCGGTCCTCCTCGCGATGCATCGAGATGTTGCCGTAGGGGCAGTTCGTCGAGCAGAGTCCGCAGCCGATGCAGTGGTCCTCGATCACGATCTCGACGGCGCCTGGGTGATTCTCCCGCGGCTTCCTGTGGATCGCGTCCACGGGGCAGCCGACGAGGCAGTAGGGGTCGAGACAGGAGCGGCAGGAGCTCGCCACGAGGAAATTCTCGAACCGCAGGCCCTCGCGTATCAGCCGCGTGACGCCCTCATGGGTGTCGGAGCAGGCCCGCGTGCACTCGTCGCACCGCGTGCAGCTCTCCAGGTCGAGCACGAGCAGCTTCTGCGCGCTGTAGAGGCCGTTCTCCAGAAAGCCCCCCAGTTCCTGCCCGGTCTCGGCGTCGCGGTCGGCGTCGCGCTTGAGCAGCCGCCTGGCCTCGGCGACGAGCTCCGCGCGAGCGGCCGGAAACCGCCGCATGAGCTCGCGAAAGTCTTCCCCCCGGATCCGCACGAGCTCCACGTCGTCGAGCGCCGTGCAGGTGGCCGTGCGGCGGGCGCGGGTCGCCCCCGCTGCGGTCATGTCGTCGCCGAGGTCGACGAGCCCCGAGATCAGGCCGACCTCGCCGAACGACCGGCCGGGTCCGAGGTAGTCGATGACCCGCTCCTGCGACCCGAGCCGCTGGCTCACCTTCACGAACCCGAGCCGCACCTTGTAGAAGTCGGCCGCCACGTCCCCCTGGGCGAAGACGACCTGCCCCTTCTCCACCCGCACGAGCTCGGCCCGGTCCTTGAGCAGCTCGGCGCAGGCTCGGCGGTCGTCCTCCGTGAGCCCGCGAAACATCGAGAGCTGCCGCAGCTCCCGCTGGAGCGTGCGGCCGCGGTACGCGTTGTCGAGGATCCGTCGGGAGGCCTCGGTCCGCTGCAGGATGTGGAGCACGTTCTTGTTGATCTCGAGCAGCTCCGTCTCCTCCAGCGCCACGATCGTGGCCGACCGCGGATAGTGGTTCAGGCACGACATCTCGCCGAAGATCACGTCGGCGGACGTCATCTCGTCGACCCACTTGCCGTCGGCGAGCGTGAGCGGCCGGCCGCCCCCCACGTGCACGGCCTCGCGCTTCTCGGCCCGCCGGCGGGGGGCCGACCGCGTGCCCTGCAGCCAGCCGGTGGCCGAGCGGACGAACGCCTTCCACGGCCCCTCGGCGGCCGCCTGCCCGCCGCGGCCGCCGCCGATGGAGACGCCCACGCGGCCGCGGACGATGAGAAACGCCGTCGAGGCATACTCGCCCTCGCGGCAGACCACGTCGCCCGGCCGAAACAGCCGACGCTCGACCGATTGGGCGTTCCACTCGAGAAACTTGCTGGGCACGCCGGCGAAGATCGGGTGCCGCTTGAGGTCCGCTGCCGAAATCGCCCCGCCGGGGGCGTCGGTCCCGGCCGTCTCCTCGACCCGCTCCTTGAACATCAGCGCACCGGTCGGGCAGGTGATCATGCACTCGCCACAGGACACGCAGCTCGACTTCCCCATCGGGTCGTCGAGGTCGAAGCCGATGTGCGTCGCGTAGCCCTTGCCGCTGCGGCCGATGACGAAGTTCTCCTTCACGTCGGTGCAGGCCCGGACGCAGCGGTCGCAGAGGATGCACTGGTCGTGGTCGACGTCGATCCGCGGCGACGAGTGGTCCTGGCCCCGCTCGAGCGTTCGCGCCGCGAACCGCTGCCCGCCGACGAGCGGCCACTTGGCGGCGACGGCCGCGGCGTCGGCCGCGGGATCGGCGGCCTGCTCGAGCGCCCGGGCCTCGCGGGCGAGGTCGTCGAACCGCTCCGTCATCCGGCCCAGCTCGTTGGCGGGAAACCGGGCCTTCCAGTCGGCTGGCAGGTGGTCGGTGGCCAGGAGGTTGACCAGCGTCCGCACGTTCGCGTCCACCCGCTTGCGGGCGGCGAGGTCGGGGGAGCGGATCGTCTGCACCTCCATCGTCTCCTCGACGCGGTGGTGGCAGGCCGGCAGCAGCTTCCGCTCCCGCTGCATGCTGCCCCGCTTCACCTTCGCGATCTCCACGCAGCAGACGCGGCAGACGCCGACGGGCTCGAGGTGCTCCTGGTGGCAGAGCACGGGGATCGGGTTGCCGGCAGGATCTTCGGCGTAGGCCTTGGTGGCGGCGTCGTAGATCGTGGTGGCGCGGGGGATCGGGCGGCCCTCGCTGTCGCGCTGGATCTTGCCCTGGGAGTCGGTGAGCGGCACGGCCTTGGGCACCGTCACCTCGCGGCCGTCGATCTTGATCGTGATCTGCTTCTCGAAGTCGGCGGCGGTCACCTTGTCCATGCGGACGAGTTGGCCGTCGATGTCGCGGGCGAAGAGGCCGTCCTCCTCCGGCAGCACGAGGCGGTCGTCCTCGTCGGCGTCGAAGGCTCCGGCGACGGCTCCGGTGCTCATGACGACCCCTTTCGCAGATGCTTGCGGGCGTCGTCCGGAAAGAGCTCGAGCGCCGATTGCAGCGGCTTGGCGGCCACCATGCCCAGGCCGCAGATGCTCGTCATCTCCATCGCCCGGGTAAGGTCCGTCACCAGCGCGTGCTGGTCGCGGCAGGCCGCGGCGTCGAGCCGCCCAGCCACGAGCAGCTCCCCCATCTCCACGATCTTCTCGGACCCGATCCGGCAGGGAACGCACTTGCCGCACGACTCGTCGCGGAAGAACTGCGAGCAGTTGACCGCCTCCACGATCGCGTCGCGGGTGTCGTTGTAGACGACGAGCCCCGCGCCGATGGCGAGCCCGACGTCACGGAACCGCTGCAGGTCGAGCTGCAGGTCGAGGATGTCGACGTGCGTGCCGCCGGAGGCGGCGACCTTCGCGACGAGGTCGGCCGGCGCCCGCTTCTCCCAGCCGCGCGGCAGCGCCGTCACCGGCAGCATCCGCGGCAGGAAGCCCCCCGACGGGCCCGACGGCGCGAAGGCCTTGAGCGTGCCGACCGTGCCGCCGCACAGGTCGTCGACGAGCTCGCGGAGCGTGATGCCGCTCGGCACCTCGTAGACGCCGGGCCGGACGAGGTCGCCGGAGATG
>Ga0315906_10009830_pt1 | contig 11313 bp, 12 predicted proteins | sample LakEriMetagenome_4_FD_203526 | JGI IMG/M metagenome (GOLD analysis project Ga0315906, IMG submission 203526) | Freshwater fungal communities from buoy surface, Lake Erie, Ohio, United States - Buoy 2 MA122 | ecosystem: Environmental > Aquatic > Freshwater > Lake > Lake biofilm | place: USA... | reverse complement strand
CAAATTCGCAACGACCTGACCGACCATCGGTCCGGTGCATTGGTGTAGCTCGGCACGCCCCCGGCGTGCAACCTACGTTATTGCAGGGGACGGGCCGCCCGAATTTGCGAAGCCATTCTGTCTAGGCTCCCACAGTCCCCCACGGATCAATGACCTCCACGCCCGCCGCCGCAAAAGGTGCCGTGTCGCGCGTGGCCACCATCAACCGATGGGTGGCGGCGATGGCGGCGATGCAGGCATCGGCCATGGCGATGGATGCGCCCTTGGAGCGGCCTCGCGCCAGGAGTTCTGCATAGGCAGGCGTGCAGCCCATGTCGAACGCCAGCACGCGGCCTGCAAACAGAGGCAGCACCCGCCTTTCGAGTGCATCCTGCAAAGCGGAACGCCGCTTGCCAGCAGGCAGCAGGGACAGACCGGCGCGCAACTCCGCCACGGTGATGGCGGACAGGAAGAGCGTTTCGAGCGGCTGGGCGCTGATCCAGGCGACCACGGCTTGGCTGGGCAAGGGCCGCAGCGGCTCGGACACCACGTTGGTGTCGAGCAGGATCATTCGATGTTGACGTGCCGGGCCGGTGTGCGGTCACGCACCTGGTCGAACACGGTCCATTCTTCTTCGGTAAGGCGCGACTGCTGGCCCAACTCGGCCAGAAGGGCTCCGAGCCGCACCCGCCCCGAGGGTGTGACGGCCGTTGCCAGGATGTTTCGCACCTCGGCCTCCATGCTGTGGCCCCGCTGGGCCGCGCGCAGGGCGAGGGCGCGGTGCACCTCGGCAGGCAGGTTTCGGACGGTCAGCATGGCCATGTCAGTCCCCTCTTGAATGCATGCATTGTAGATGTTTGCATTCAAACTGACCGCTCCACATCCACGTACTCAAACCAGTTCGCCCTGAACAGCGGCTGGCGGAAGCCCTTGACCCAGGGCTGGGTGAGCACCGCTTGCACGGGGTGGATGCGCAGCTTGTAGGGCATCCAGGCCGCGGCCAGCAGTTTGGTCTGGTGAAAGACGGCGTTGCGCTCAGCGCCGTCGGGCAGCTCCTGCAGTCGGGCGATCAGGCGGTTCATCTCCGACAGGTCGAAGCGCGAGAGGTTGAGCCCACCAGCGGCCGCGCCGTCGTAGCGCAGCAGGCCCTGGATGCCGTCGGGCGCGCCGGCCCGGCCCGACAACGACCACATCATCAGCTTGCCCGCGCGTGCGGCCTTGTACTGCTCGGGCCAGGTGGCGGGGCGGAAGTCGGTGCGCAGTTGCAGGGCCGCCATGTCGCGCCGCATCAGCTCGTCCAGTTGCCGCGCGGCCTGGGTCGGCTGGGTGGCCACCTGCAGAAGCAGGGGCGAGCCGTCGGGCCGCTCGCGCCAGCCGTCACCGTTGTGGTCCCGGTAGCCGTGCAGGTCCAGCAGGGCACGGGCGCGCGCCGGGTCGTAGGCGGTCATCTCGCAGCGGAAGGCGGGGTCGTAGCCGCTCAGGTGCACGGCGATGGGCGATTGCGCTGGCAGGGCTCCGCCGTTGCGCAGCAGCCGGATCTCGCGCTCGATGTCCGTGCCCAGCCCGATGGCCCGCCGCAGCGCCACCTGCGGGGGGCATAACCGCCCACCACGGGGTGGGCCATGTTGAACATGGTGTAAGCCGTGGTGGGCAGGGTGAGGAAATGCGCCTGGATGCCACGCTTGACGAGATAAGGTGCAGCCCGGCCGCCGGGCACGGCCAGGGGCACGAACTCATCAGGGACGATCACGTAGTCCACATCGCCCTTGAGAAAGGCCAGCCAGCCGGGCTGGTTCTCGTCGATGATGGAGATTTCTACCCGGTCCACCATCGGCAGCCGGCGGCCGCGCAGCGCGTTGGCGATGCGCTGCCCGTCGCCATCGTCGGCAGCCGGCTGGGCGTCATAGACAGCCTGTCGGTAGCGCGGGTTGCGCTCCAGCACGATGCGTGAGGCCCGTCGGCAGAATGCGAGTCGGAAGGGACCGGTGCCCACCGGGTGCTCGGGCGAGGCGTCGCCCCAGGCCTCGATGACCTCGCGCGCCACCGCGCCGGTGGCGCTGCCGGCCAGTTGCTCGGCAAAGCGTGGTCGGCCTGCTGCCAGGCGGATGCGCAAGGTGTAGCGGTCCAGCGCCTGCAGACCCTCGATGGGGCGGTCGTAGTCGAAGGGCTTGCGCTGCTCCACGGCAGCCTTGCGAAGCTCGGCCAGGCCCAGGATGCCCATCTGCTCCAGCGAGCTCCAGCCCGGGCTCTTGGTGGCCGGGTCGGCATAGCGCTTCAGGCTGTAAACGAAGTCGTCCGCCGTCAGCTCGCGAGGCCGGCCCTGGAACACCGGGTCGTCAGCGAAGTGACTGCCCGGGCGTAGCTTCACCACCCAGGTTTTCCAGTCGTCCGACACCTCAGGCAGCGCTGCGGCAGCGCGCGGGATCATGCGCACCGGCCTGGCCAGGGGGTCGTAGCCGTAGAGCGGCTCGAACAGGTGGGCGATCACCTGGATGGACGGCACGTCGCCGGCGCGCGCGGGATCAAACCCGCTCTCGCTGGGCGAGACGATGCGCAGCACCTTGGCTCCTGGGGCGGCGGGGGGCTCCCGCGGGGTGGTGCTGGCTGTGCTGGGGGTGGCGGGCCCCGCTGCCCACGCGGTCAAGGCGGCAGCCGAGGCGGCGCCTGCTGCGGCTCCTGCGGCACCCAGCGCCTGGCGTCGGTGCAGTGTCATGGCGTAGTTGGGCTTGCGAGTCGCAAGGTTTCGGAGGGGGGTGTCCTCAGGCTCACTTCGCCCGGGGTACGCGTCCCATCAGGTAGAACTCGTCGTTGGGCTTCATGCCGGTGGCGTTGGCCAGGCGGTTGCTCATGCCGAAGAAGGCGGTGATGGCGGCGATGTCCCAGGCGTCCTCGTCGTCGAAGCCGTGCTCGCGCAGAGCGGCGAAGTCGGCTTCGTTCACCTCGTGCGAGTGCTGGCACACCTTCAGGGCGAAGGCGAGCATGGCGCGCTGGCGCAGGGTGATGTCGGCCTTGCGCCAGTTGATGGCCACCTGGTCGGCCACCAGGGGCTTCTTCTCGTACACGCGCAGGATGGCGCCGTGCGCCACCACGCAGTACAGGCACTCGTTGGCGGCGGAGGTGGCCACCACGATCATCTCGCGTTCGCCCTTGCTGAGGTTGCCGCCCTCCTTGAGCATCAGCGCGTCGTGGTAGGCCACGAAGGCGCGCCACTCGGCCGGCCGATGCGCCAGCGCCAGGAAGACGTTGGGCACGAAGCCGGCCTTGGCCTGCACCTCCAGGATGCGCGCGCGGATGTCCTCGGGCAGGTGTTCCAGCGTGGGCACGGGGTAGCGGGAGATGGGTTGGGTGGTCGTGTTCATGCGGGGCCTCGGGTCGGGTTTTTTGGGGGCTGTCGGGCGCTGTCAGGGGCCGTGGGGGCGGTAGGGGCGGTGGGGGACTGTCAGGTCCTGAACTGCATGGCGTGCAGCCGCGCGTACAGGCCGCCGGCGGCCAGCAGGTCAGATGGGGGGCCTTGCTCCACCACGCGGCCGGCATCCATGGCCACCACGCGGTGGGCATGTTCGATGGTGGACAGGCGGTGGGCGATGACGATGGTGGTGCGGTGGCGCATCAGGTGCTCCAGCGCCGCCTGCACCGCACGCTCGCTTTCGCTGTCCAGGGCCGAGGTGGCCTCGTCCAGGATCAGCACGGGCGCATCCTTGTACAGCGCGCGGGCGATCGCCAGGCGCTGGCGCTGCCCTCCGGACAGCTGGTCGCCGTTGTGGCCGATGGTGGTGTTCATGCCCTGCGGCAGGCTGTCCACGAACTCGGCCAGGTGCGCGCCTTCCAGCGCCTGGCGCACGCGCGCCGGGTCCACCTCGGCACCCAGCGCCACGTTGGCGGCCACGCTGTCGTTGAACAGCACCACATCCTGGCTGACGAAGGCGAACTGCCGGCGCAGCGCGCGCACGTCCCATTGCGCCAGCGGCACGCCGTCCAGCAGCACCTGCCCCTCGGTGGGGGTGATGAAGCGCGGCAGCAGGTTCACCAGAGAGGTCTTCCCGGCGCCCGAGGGGCCCACCAGGGCCACTGTCTGCCCGGGTGCGATGTGCAGGCTCACGCCCTGCAGCGCGCCTTCCTGGTCCTCGCGGTAGCGAAGGCCCACGCCGCGCAGCTCGATCTCGCCGCGCGCCCGCTCCACGGCGTGCGTGCCGCCCTGCTCGGTGGGGGTGTGTTCGATCAGGTCCAGCCCGCGCTCGATGGCCGCCAGGCCGCGGGTGATGGGCGCCATCACGTCCGACAGGTGTTTGATGGGCGACACCAGCATCAGCATGGCCGTGATGAAGGCGACGAATCCGCCCACGGTGGCACCGGTGGCACTGCTTTGCCACAGCGCCGCAGTGATCACGCAGGACAGTGCAATGGCCGCCATGATCTGGGTGATGGGCGTCATGGTGCCGGAGGCGATGGCTGCTTTCATCACCAGCCGCCGCAGCTGGCTGCTGCGCCCGGCAAAGCGCTGACCCTGACTCTGGGCCGCATCGTGCAGCCGCACGATGCGCCAGGCCAGCACGTTCTCCTCCACGGTGTAGGCCAGTTCGTCCGTGGCACCCTGGCCGGCCACGGTCAGCTTGTGCAGGCGTCTCCCCAAGGTGCGCATGACGAAGGCCACGGCAGGAAACAGGATGGAGACAAACAGCGTGAGCTGCCAGTTCAGCCACAGCAGGTAGATCAGCAAGGCGGCCAGCGTCAGGGAGTCCCTCACCAGCGTGAGCAGCGAGCCCACCAGCAGCGTGGCCCCTTGCTGCACCTCATACACCAGGGTGTTGGTGAGCTGGCTGGAGCTGTGCCGGGAAAACAGCCCCGGCTCGGCTCGCATCAGGTGTTCGAACATCGCCTGGCGCATCTGCTGCACGGCGCGGTTGGCGGCCCAGGTCAGCCCGTACTGGGCGACGAAGCCGGCCACGCCACGCACCGCAAACAGCCCCACGATCACCAGCGGAATCACCCACAGCGGCAGGCCCTGGCCCGCAAAGCCCTTGTCCAGCAAAGGCTGCATCAAGGCGGGGATCAGCGGTTCGGTGGCCGCGCCCACCAACGCGGCCAGCCCCGCGGCGGCAATGGCTGCTTTTCCGCTGCGGAAGTAGGGCCCCACCCGGGCGAATCGCTGCAGCATCGAAGGCATAGGGCGGATTATCGCGGGGCTCCTCCTAGAATCCGCCGCATGTGGTCCAGACGTCGTTTGACGGCCGCCCTCGGTGCCAGCCTCGTGCTGCCGGCCGCGGCCCAGTTCCGTGTCGAGATCTCCGGGGTGGGTGCCACCCAGATCCCGGTGGCGTTGGGGCCTTTCCGCGGCGAAGCGCCCGGCATGGTGTCGCTGTCATCGGTCATCCGGGCCAACCTGGAGCGCAGTGGCGTGTTCCGCTCGCTCGATGCCCCCTCAGGGCTGGACGAGCGCAGCCGCCTGCCCCAGGCCGAAGTGCGCGCCCAGGGCGCGGACGCCTTGCTGGCAGGCTCCATCAACCGCCTGGCGGACGGCACCTTTGATGTGCGCTACCGGCTGTGGGATGCGGTCAAGGGCACGGAGGTGCTGGCGCGCGCCGTCACGGTGCCGGCGGCAGACCTGCGGTTGGCCGCCCACCGCATCGCTGACGAGGTCTTCGAGGCGCTCACGGGCGACAAGGGCGTGTTCGCCACCCGCATCGCCTACGTCACGCGCAGCGGCCGCCAGTTTGCGCTGCACATCACCGATGCCGATGGCGAAGGCGGGCAGGTGGCCTTGCGCAGCAGTGAACCCATCATCTCGCCCGCGTGGTCGCCCAACGGCCGCGAGATCGCCTACGTCAGCTTCGAGAGCCAGAAGGCGGTGGTCTGGGTGCAGGATGTGGTCACCGGCAAACGCACCATGGGGGCGAACTTCAAGGGCAGCAACAGTGCGCCGGCCTGGTCGCCCGACGGCAGTGAATTGGCGGTGACCTTGTCGCGTGACGCCCCCGCGCAGATCTACGTCATGCCGCGCACGGGCGGCACCCCGCGCCGCCTGACCACCAGCCCGGCCATCGACACCGAGCCCGTGTTTTCGCCCGATGGTCGGCAGGTCTATTTCGTGAGTGACCGCGGTGGTGGTCCGCAGATCTACCGCGTGCCCGCCTCGGGCGGCAATGCCGAGCGCGTCACCTTCAACGGCAGCTACAACATCAGCCCCGCGCTCAGCCCGGACGGCCGCACCCTGGCCTACATCAACCGCAACGCTTCAGCCTTCCGCCTGACCACGCTGGACCTGTCCAACGGCATCGTGCAGACGCTGTCCGACACGGTGGACGACGAAAGCCCGAGTTTTGCGCCCAACGGGCGGCTGATCGTCTTTGCCACCCGCGCCCAGGGGCGCGACGTGTTGATGACCACCACGCTGGATGGCAAGATCAAGACGCGTCTGCTGTCCAGTGGCGCCGACATGCGCGAACCGGCCTGGGGACCGTTCGGGCGATGATCGCAACGGTCCGCCTGCCCATGCTCAAGTCCCTGCATCGATTGAAGGTCTTGAATCCCTTGCGCAGCCCACCGCCCCGCACGGGGCCTTGAATGGAGAACACCACCATGAAAAGACTTGCCCTGACCTCTGTCTGCCTTGCGCTGGCCACCTTGCTGGCGGCCTGTGGTTCCTCCGTCAAGCTTGACGAGCCTCCGGTCGAATCCAGGACGCCCACCCCCGTGAGCCCGGCCCCGGCGGCGCAGGCTGCGGGCGGGCAGCAGAGCGACCCGGGCGTTGCAGGGACGGCGCCGGCCGGTGGTTCGGCCACCACCGCGCCCGCCGCACCGCAATCCCAGGTGGCCACCGTGCAGGCCGGGCAGATGGGTGGCAGGGGCGTGGACGGGCTGCCCCCGGGCGTCGGCCGCATCGTGTATTTCGATTTCGACAGCTTTGTGGTGCGTGACGACGGCCGCCCGGTGGTGGAGGCGCATGCGAGGGTGCTCAACGCCAACCGCAGCCGCAAGATGATCGTCGAAGGCCACACCGACGAGCGCGGCGGTCGCGAGTACAACCTGGCCCTGGGCCAGAAGCGCGCCGAGGCCGTGGTGCGCTCGCTCACGCTGCTGGGCGCTGGCGATGCGCAACTGGAAGCCGTGAGTTTTGGCGAGGAGCGTCCGGCCGCGCAGGGCAGCGACGAGGCCGCATGGGCCAAGAACCGCCGCGCCGAGTTGAAGGACCGCCAGTGAGCCCCCTGCAATCCCGCCCCTGGGGCCTGTTCGGCCCGCGCCTGTGGGCCCTGGTCATGGCCCTGGGCCTGCTCGCATCGGCCGGGCCGGTGCGTGCCGGCCTTTTCGATGACGAAGAGGCCCGCAAGGCCATCCTCGAGTTGCGCGCCCGCCTGGCGGCCGTGGACGAGGCCTCCAAGGCACGGGATGCCGAGGCCCAGCAAGCCCAGGCGCAGGCCCTGGCGCGTCAGAGCGCGCAGTTGACCCAGCAGATGACGCAGCAGATGGCCCAGCAGATGGCCCAGCAGGCCGCAGCCTTCGAGGAACTGGTGCAGGCGCTCAAGCGCGGCATCCTGGACCTCAATGGCCAGATCGAGAGCCTGAAGGCCGAGATCGCCCGTCTGCGTGGCAGCCAGGAGCAACTGGCGCGGGATGTGGCCGAGGTGCAGAAGCGCCAGCGGGATCTGGCGCAGGCGGCCGACGACCGCATCACCCGGCTCGAGCCCCTGAAGGTGTCCCTGGATGGCCAGGACTTCACGGCCACGCCCGACGAGAAGCGCGGCTACGACGAAGCGCTGGCCCTGATGCGCACGGGCGAGTTCGACAAGACCATCACTGCCTTCGCGGCATTTCTCAGGCGCCATCCGGGCAGCGGTTACGCCGAGGCGGCACGCTTCTGGTCGGCCAACGCCCTGTACGGCAAGCGCGACTACAAGGAAGCCGTGGCCGCGTTCCGCGCGTTCGTCACGACCTCACCCCGGCACCCCCGGGCGCCTGAGGCCCTGCTGGCGCTGGCCAACAGCCAGGCAGAGATGAAAGACCGCCCCGGCGCCCGCAAGACCATCGACGAGTTGATGAAGGCCTATCCGCAGTCTGAGGCGGCGCAGGCCGGCAAGGAGCGCTTGGCCACGCTGAAGTGACCTGACACCCTGCTGGCTGGGAGGGGCGCTCCTAGAATCCCGGCCATGCAGGAATCCGATCTCCCCGGTCTCGCGGCCCAGGTTCTCTGGGCCGCTTTCTTCTTGGCGGCCGTCTTCGGCGCCATTGCCCAGCGCACCCACTTCTGCACCATGGGGGCGGTGGCGGACATCGTCAACATCGGTGACTGGAGCCGCATGCGCATGTGGGCCCTGGCCATCGGCGTGGCCATGCTGGGCTTCAACACCATGGTGTACCTGGGTTGGGTGGAGGCGGGCAAGAGCATCTATGCAAGCAGCCGCCTGATCTGGCTGTCCAACCTGCTGGGCGGAGCGCTGTTCGGGGTGGGCATGGTGCTGGCCTCGGGCTGTGGGAGCAAGACGCTGGTGCGCATCGGCGGCGGCAGTCTCAAGGCGTTGGTGGTGTTCGCCGTGCTGGCCATCGCCGCCTACGCCACCATGCGCGGCATCGTCGGCGTGGCCCGGGTGGCCACGGTGGACACTGTCGCGCTGACCCTGCCCACCGGGCAGGACCTGCCTTCGCTGCTGGCGGGCGCCCTGGGTGCGGACAAGAAGGTGCTCGCGCTGGTGTTGGGCCTGCTGTTGGGCGGCGGCCTGGTGGCCTGGGCCCTGTCAAGCCCGCAGGGGCGAAGCGCGGACGTGCTCATGGCGGGCTTCGGCATCGGCTTGGTGGTGGTGGGGGTGTGGTGGGTTTCGGGCCGGCTGGGCCATCTGCCAGAGCACCCACAGACCCTGGAAGAGGCCTTCCTGGCCACGAACTCGCAGCGCATGGAGTCACTCACCTTCGTGGCGCCCATTGCCTACACGGTGGACTGGCTGATCCTGTTCAGCGACAAGAGCAAGGTGCTGACGATTGCCGTGGTCAGCACGGTGGGCGTGATCGTCGGGGCCCTGCTCAGCGCGCTGGCCACCCGCAGCTTCCGCTGGGAGGGCTTTGCCGGCACGCAGGACACCGCGCACCACCTCGTGGGCGCGGTGCTGATGGGCGTGGGTGGCGTCACGGCCATGGGCTGCACGGTGGGGCAGGGGCTCTCAGGACTGTCCACCCTGGCCTTGGGCAGCTTCCTGGCCTTTGCCGGCATCGTGGCCGGCGCCGTGGTGGGCCTGAAATACCAGGTCTGGCAGCTCGAACGCAGCCTGTGATCCAGGCCGAGCTGGAACGCCCCGACCTGGAGCGACGCTTCGGCGGCCTGCGACGCCTGCACGGCGAGGCCGCCTACCAGCGCCTGCGCGGGCTGCGTCTGGCGGTGGTGGGCCTGGGCGGGGTGGGCTCCTGGACGGCCGAGGCCTTGGCGCGCTGTGGCGTCGCGGGCCTGACGCTCATCGATCTCGACCACGTCTCGGAATCCAACGTCAACCGGCAGGTGCAGGCCCTGGGGCGCACGCTGGGGCAAGCCAAGGCGCAGGCGCTGGCCGAGCGCATCGCCGACATCCACCCCGGCTGCGACGTCACCATCGTGGAAGACTTCGTGGCCCCTGACAACTGGCCCGCGCTGCTGCAGGGTGCAGCGGATGAGCCGTACGCCGTGGACGGTCTTGTCGACGCCTGTGACCAGGTGCGTGCCAAGGGGGTTCTGGCCGCCTGGGCCTTGGGGCTCGGTCTGCCTTTCGTGACCGTTGGAGCAGCTGGCGGCAAGCGCATGCCCCAGCGGGTGCAGGTGGAAGACCTCTCGACCGTCACGCACGACCCCCTGCTGGCCAGCCTGCGGCAGCGCCTGCGCAAGGAACACGGTGCGGCCCGCCACGGGACCATGGGCGTGAGCGCCGTGTTCTCGCGCGAGCCCGTGCTGCAACCCGCCCAGACCGCCGAAGAGCAGGCCTGTGAGGTGGCGGGCGACCTCTCCTGCCACGGTTACGGCTCCACGGTCACGGTCACCGCCACCTTCGGCATGGTGGCCGCGTCGGTGCTGATCGAGCAGGCCCTTGCGCGCAAGGCGGCGCCGGAAGAAGAGATGCTATAGTCGCGGGCTCTGCGGACGGGTTGTTAGCTCAGTCGGTAGAGCAGCGGACTTTTAATCCGTTGGTCGCAGGTTCGAATCCTGCACAACCCACCACCTCACCGCCTTGGCGGCAGGTTGAGCGTCAGGGCTCTTAGCTCAGTTGGTAGAGCAGCGGACTCTTAATCCGTTGGTCGTAGGTTCGAATCCTACAGGGCCCACCAAAGTACGAAGCAGGCACCTTGTTCGCAGGGTGCCTGTTCCCCAAAGGGTCGATCACGCGAGTGGTCGGCCCTTTGTCGTTTTGGGAACCAGCGTCTGCGTCCGGGTCGCGAGTTTCCTCCGCCAGCCATTCCGCGAAACCCGGGCTCAGCACCTTGGCCTGCACCGTCCAGATCGCGGGCACCTTGTAGGGATGTACGGCGGCGCTTGGCTGGGGGCGCCCAGGTTGCGACCCAAGGCCAATTCGATGGCTCGCTGCCTCATGCTCGGCAGCCTAATCGCGGCTAGCGCCACGCCCTCTTCAGCTTGCATCTGCTGGACTCTTCTGGTCAACTGAATACGTTACCGGTTCGGCAAGGTTTTGCGTTTCTGATTTGAGACCGCCCCAGCTTTGCTGGAGCAGCAACCTGAGCTCAGGTCCGCGTATGGCCGGCTGCAAATTGCTTCAGCTTCCGCGCTTCGGCATGTGCCTCGGCCAGCAACTGGTCCCAGTCACCCGGAGGATGGCCGTTTTCCAGCATCTTGCGAAAGGCGCGGTAGGCGTCGTCGCTGCTTTCGTAGGCGCGCTTGGTGTTCTCGTCATTGACCCACGCAAGCACGATCACCTTGCTCGGCGCGTGGTAGCGGAAGAACAACCGGTACTGCTGGAAGAACTTGGCACGGAACCAGTGCTTGTGATCTTCACCGAGGGTGTTGCCTTGCCGGTACTCCGGTCGCGCTGGGTCTTGTGGAATCACATCGAACGCCAGCCGAGTGATCGCCGCCAGTCGCTTGGTCGCGTTCTTGCCCGTGTACCCGACGGGGTCCTTATGCCTGAGGGATTCGACCTGCCGAGCCAGCGCTTCGAGTTGGGCCAGGAACAGCGGGTGAGCGAAGACCGTCCAGCCGTGAATGACCAGTGGAGCGGGGTTGCCCGCTGTCATTCATCATCCGGCGACAGGGCTGCGTCGAGATCGACCTCAACGCCGCTGGTGAGTGCTTGGACGCGCTGTACCAAAGCCGCATCGATGGCTTTCAGGCGCTCCGGATGGCTGGCCATGTCACGTGCCAAGAAGCCGAGA
>Ga0315906_10009827_pt1 | contig 11314 bp, 13 predicted proteins | sample LakEriMetagenome_4_FD_203526 | JGI IMG/M metagenome (GOLD analysis project Ga0315906, IMG submission 203526) | Freshwater fungal communities from buoy surface, Lake Erie, Ohio, United States - Buoy 2 MA122 | ecosystem: Environmental > Aquatic > Freshwater > Lake > Lake biofilm | place: USA... | reverse complement strand
GCTGGACTGAAGATATTTCAGGTGCTCGCAAGATGTCTGATCTTCCTAAGAATGCACAGGATTATGTTGCTTTCCTTGAAAAGATTTCTGGTGCTCCGATGAGTGCAATCGGTGTTGGTCCAGGACGAGATCAAACAATTGTTGTAAAGGATTTCATTTAAGAATGAAAATCCTCCTAGTCGGAAGCGGCGGTCGCGAACACGCACTAGGGGTAGGACTACAAGCAGATCCAGCGTGTACTGAACTTCATGTTGCGCCCGGAAATCCTGGAATCGCAGGGTTTGCACAATGTCATCCTTTATTAGTTACAGATAACGCAGCAATTGTTGAGTTAGCAAAAAAGTTGCATGTTGATTTAGTGGTCGTTGGACCCGAGGTACCTCTAGTTAATGGTGTTGCGGACGAGCTACGAGCAGCCAATATCGCTGTCTTCGGGCCATCAAAAGCAGCGGCACAACTAGAAGGTTCAAAGCACTTTGCTAAAGAGGTTATGCGTGATGCAGGAGTGCCAACTGCACATAGCCTTACTTGTACCAGCAAAGAAGAGATTGAGATCGCATTAGATGCCTTCGATGCACCGTATGTTGTTAAAGATGACGGTCTAGCTGCAGGTAAAGGTGTTGTTGTCACCAGTAATCGACAAGAAGCTTTAGATCACGCACTTGCTTGTAAACGAGTGGTTATTGAAGAATTTCTAGATGGTCCCGAGGTTTCTTTATTTGGAATTAGTGACGGAACAACAATTATTCCAATGCAACCTGCACAAGATTTTAAGCGCGCTCATGATGGAGATGCTGGCCCTAATACCGGTGGAATGGGTGCGTACTCTCCATTGCCATGGGCGCCATCCGACATAATCGAAGATACCTACACAAGAGTTCTTGCTCCAATGATCGCTGAAATGGCTGCGCGAGGTACTCCATTTGTCGGCTTGTTATATGCAGGTCTTGCATTAACAAATCGTGGAACACGGGTAATTGAATTTAATGCACGCTTTGGTGATCCAGAAACTCAAGTGTTAATACCACGTTTGAAGACTCCACTAGCAACTCTTTTATATAACGCAGCAACTGGAAACTTAAGTGGCACAACTTTGGAGTGGAGCGATGAAGCCGCTGTCACAGTTGTACTGGCGGCACAGGGATATCCAGCTGCTCCCCAATCAGGCGGAGTTGTCTCAGGATTTTCATCAATCCAAGATGTTTCAATTTTTCATGCAGGAACATCTCTAAGGGATGAAACTCTAGTCGCATCTGGAGGCCGAGTTCTTACCATTACAGGTGTGGGGGAAGATCTCACCGAGGCCCGCAACCTTGCCTATCGAGCGATCAGCCAAATCTCACTACCTGGATCCTTTTACCGGACAGATATCGCGCTTAATGCGTCGGTCGCAGAGAAGGGCAATTAAATGACGGATAATTCACCAATGAGCCTGCTTGCTAGCCGATACGCCTCAGCTGCAATGCGTGAAATCTTCGCGCCAGAGGCGAAAATCATTGCAGAGCGCAAGCTATGGATCGCGGTTATGCGCGCTCAATCAACCCTTGGCCATGCAATCTCTAAAGATGTAATTACAGATTACGAAAATGTAATTACACATGTGGATTTGGCATCGATTGACGCCCGAGAGAAGAACAGCCGCCACGATGTAAAGGCACGCATTGAAGAATTCAACTCATTAGCAGGACATGAAGCGATCCACGCCGGTATGACAAGCCGAGATTTAACTGAAAACATCGAAGCTTTTCAAATTCGCAACGGACTTGAAATCGTTCATGACAAGGTGGTAACACTTCTTGCTCGACTTGGCGAAAGAGCTGCGCAGTATTCAGATCAACCTATTGCTGGACGTTCACACAATGTTCCAGCACAGATAACAACTTTAGGAAAACGATTTGCATCAGCAGCTGAGGAGTTGTTGTTTGCATATGAGCGTTTAACAGCGCTACAAGATCGCTACCCAATGCGCGGGATTAAGGGACCTGTTGGAACCGCACAGGATTCAATTGACCTTCTTGGTTCATCAGATGCACACTTTAAATTAGAAGGCGCAATCGCTAAAGAGCTTGGCTTTAGTAATGTTCTTGATTCATCTGGACAGATTTATCCGCGATCGTTTGATTATGATGTTGTAACAACATTGGTTCAGATTGCATCATCTCCATCATCTCTTGCAACATCGATTCGCCTAATGGCTGGTGCCGAATTAGTCACTGAGGGTTTCAAGGCAGGCCAAGTTGGTAGCAGCGCAATGCCTCACAAGATGAACACACGCTCCTGCGAACGTGTTAATGGTCTTTCAGTGGTACTTCGCGGATATGCATCTATGGTGAGCGAACTAGCTGGTGATCAATGGAATGAAGGCGATGTCTCATGTAGCGTTGTTCGTCGCGTTGCTCTACCTGATGCCTTTTATGCAATCGATGGATTGCTGGAAACAATGCTCACCGTTCTGGATGAGTTTGGGGCTTTCCCGGCTGTGATTAGCGCTGAATTAGAGCGTTATTTACCATTCTTGGCGACCACAAAGATTCTTATGGCCGCGGTTAAAGCAGGTGTTGGTCGTGAGGTAGCGCATGAAGTTATTAAGGAGCATGCTGTTAAAGCAGCTCTTGGTATGCGTGAAGGAAAGAAGAACACCCTTCTTGATGATTTAGCGGCAGATAGTCGATTGCCTCTTGATCGTGCAGCTCTAGATGTATTAATTAGCGACCCCATTGAATTTACTGGCGAAGCTCGCCAACAAGTGGCTCGAGTTGTACATCGCATCGATGCGATTACATCCGCGCACCCTGCCGCAGCGCAGTACAAGCCCGGCTCTATTCGGTGAGCGGCTTCGGCCTAGCTGGTCCACCGCCAGCGCCTGAAATTTCTGGGTGGACTCATCTGCGCACGGGAAAAGTTCGGGATCTGTACACAAATGATAAAAAAGAAATCTTGCTTGTGGCCTCTGATCGAATTTCGGCTTATGACTGGGTAATGCCAACAACTATTCCAGGCAAAGGTGCGGTACTAACTCAACTATCTTTATTTTGGTTTGAATTACTAGAAGACATTATTGGCAATCACATTGTTTCAACAGATGTTCCGTCAATTGTTGAAGATCGTGCAGTAATCGTGCAACCACTAACAATGTTTGAAGTTGAATGCGTGGCTCGTGGCTATTTAACTGGCAGCGGTTGGGTTGAGTACGAAAACAATAAAGCGGTGTGCGGGAATGTTTTGCCTGATGGATTACTAGATGGTTCGCAATTACCTGAAAACATCTTTACGCCAGCTACAAAGGCTGAAATTGGCGATCATGACATCAATATTGATTTTGATGGTGCGGTCGCAATCATTGGAGCAGAGGATGCAGCTCAGCTTCGAGAGTTAACAATCAAGTTATATGAGACTGCATCAGAGTTTGCAGCAAGCCGCGGAATCATCGTTGCAGATACCAAGTTTGAATTCGGCCGCAATAACAAGGGCGAGATAACCCTTGGCGATGAGGCTCTAACCCCTGATTCTTCCCGGTTTTGGGAGGCATCCACATGGAAGCCAGGCGGAGCTCAGCCCTCGTATGACAAACAGTTTCTACGTGACTACCTAGTAGCAAGTGGATGGGATAGAAATAGCCCACCCCCTGAACTACCAGCTGAGATCGTAGAGAAGACTGCACAACGTTACGAAGAAGCATTTTTCCGAATCACCGGCAGCAAGTTCTAAAAGGGAGACAACAAATGGCAAAGATCGTGGTTGATGTGATGTTAAAGCCCGAGATTCTTGATCCTCAAGGAAACGCTGTTGCATCAGCCTTGCCACGACTTGGTTTCACCTTCGCCAAATCGGTTCGTCAAGGGAAGCGGTTTGAAATTGAAGTAGAAGGTGAACCGACCGCTGCACAACTTGCTGAAGTAGAAAAAGCAGCCGAAGTCTTGCTCTCTAACCCAGTTATTGAAAACTTCGTAGTGAGAGTTGAGAAGTAATGCGCGTAGGAGTCATTACCTTTCCAGGAACTCTGGATGATCGTGATGCTGCGCGCGCAGTAGTAGCCGCAGGAGCGGATGCTGTTTCTTTATGGCATGGTGATGCTGATCTAAAGAGTGTTGATGCGGTTGTTTTACCTGGTGGATTTTCTTACGGAGATTACCTTCGTTGCGGTGCTATTTCACGATTTGCACCGGTTATGGAATTGGTAATTGAAGCAGCAAACAAGGGAATGCCAGTGCTCGGAATTTGTAATGGCTTCCAGGTTCTCTGCGAATCACATCTATTGCCAGGTGCACTAACTCGCAACTCTGATCTGCATTTCTTATGTCGCGATCAAGAAATTGAAATAGTTAACAACCAAACGGCATGGACTAATTCCTTCAAACAAGGCGAAAAGATTGTTATCCCTTTAAAGAATGGTGAAGGATCTTTCCAGTGCGATGATCAAACCCTTGCAATGCTCGAAGGCGAAGGCCGCGTCATCGCCCGTTATGTGGGAGAAAACCCCAACGGATCCCGTAACTTGATCGCTGGCATTAGCAACGCAAAAGGCAATGTGGTTGGCCTCATGCCGCACCCAGAGCATGCAATTGATGAGTTAACAGGACCATCTGCACAGGGTCTTGGCTTCTTCACTTCAATCTTGAATGCGATGGTGAAGTAATGGCGCTAGATACCGTCGCAATTGCGCAAACAACTCCAGATAACTCACAACCATTTGCCGAACTTGGGCTAAAACCCGACGAGTATGCGCGCATCAAGGAAATCCTCGGTCGCCGCCCAACATCATCAGAGCTCGCGATGTATTCAGTTATGTGGTCTGAACATTGTTCTTATAAATCTTCAAAGGTTCATCTCAAGCAGTTTGGTGAAAAAGCTCCCAAGTCAGATGCGTTGCTAGTTGGTATTGGTGAAAACGCTGGTGTTGTTGATGTTGGACAGGGCTACGCAGTAACTTTCAAAATTGAATCACATAATCACCCATCATTTGTTGAGCCGTATCAAGGTGCAGCCACAGGTGTAGGTGGAATTGTTCGTGACATTCTGACAATGGGTGCTCGTCCGATTGCAGTTATGGATCCACTTCGTTTTGGTCCAGCAGATGCACCAGATACCCGTCGCGTCCTGCCCGGAATCGTCGCCGGTGTTGGTGGATACGGAAATTGTTTAGGGCTACCAAACATTGGTGGCGAAGTTACATTTGATGAAACTTATGCAGGTAATCCACTTGTAAATGCGTTATGCGTTGGAGTAATGAAGCACAGCGATATTAAGTTGGCAAAAGCTGCAGGTGCCGGCAACTTAGTTGTGTTGTATGGAGCAAAAACAGGTGGCGATGGAATCGGTGGAGTATCTGTGCTTGCCTCTGAAACCTTTGGTGCTGGTGGATCTACAAAGCGTCCAAGTGTTCAGGTAGGCGATCCATTTGTTGAGAAGGTTTTGATTGAATGTTCACTAGAAATCTTCGCTGAAGATCTAGTTGTAGGCATTCAAGACCTTGGCGGAGCAGGCTTATCGTGTGCAACAAGTGAGCTGGCATCAGGGGGTTCTGGTGGCATGAAGGTGCAGTTGGACAAGGTTCCGCTTCGCGATCCTTCACTGTCACCTGAAGAGATCTTGATGTCGGAATCACAAGAGCGCATGTGCGCCATTGTTGAACCTAGCAAGATTGAACGCTTTCTAGAGATTTGCAAGAAGTGGGATGTAACTGTCACCGTGATCGGAGAAGTTACCGATGGAAATCAACTTGAAATTACCTGGAATGGTGAGTTAATTGTTGATGTTCCGCCTCGCACAGTGGCCCATGATGGCCCTGTCTACAACCGCCCATTAGCTCAACCTGATTACATCAATCAAGTAAATTCACAAACAGTTAATGTTCCAATTCCTGCGACAGCATCAGAGATCAAAGCTGCTGTTTTGAAATTAGCTGCAGCACCAAACCTTGCCGATAAGTCTTGGGTTACATCTCAATACGACAAGTATGTCCAAGGAAACACAATTCAATCTCAGCCTGATGATTCAGGAATGATTCGTATTGATGAGAAGACAAATCTGGGCGTTGCAATCTCAACTGATGCTAATGCAAACTGGTCTTATTTAAATCCATATCAAGGTGCAAAGTTGGCACTAGCAGAAGCGGCACGCAATATTGCAACCGCTGGTGCTCGCCCCTTAGCAGTTACCAACTGTCTTAACTTTGGTTCGCCTGAAGATCCTGGTGTTATGTGGCAGTTTGCCGAATCTGTTCGGGGATTAGCAGATGGCTGCTTAGAGATGGGTCTACCTGTAACAGGTGGAAATGTTTCTTTCTATAATCAAACTGGTGCGGTTGCAATCTTGCCGACACCGATCATCGGTGTTCTAGGAGTCATCCAAGATGTCCGCTCCCGTACCCCAATGAGTTTTACTCATGCAGGTTTGGATCTCTACTTGTTAGGTGAAACCCACGAAGATCTTGCAGGTAGCGAGTGGGCATTCTTGCACAATCAACGTGTTGGGCAATCTCCAGATGCTGATTTACAGCGTGAAATGCGGCTTATAGAGCTACTTCTTGAAGGTAACTCATTCTTTGCAGCAGCTCATGATTTAAGTCAAGGCGGTTTATCTGCTGGATTAACAGAGATGGTTTTACGACACAAGGTCGGCGCAACAGTTGTGCTTGAAAATGCAGGAGTTGGATTGCTCAGCGAAACCCCAGGTCGAGTAATTGTTGCAATTGAACCTGCATACACTTCAAAGCTTGAAGGTTTAGCGATCAAGAATTCAATTGCGATCACAAAACTTGGCACTTCTGGAGGAGACGACTTAATAATTAATGATGCGGTAATTTCCTTAGTTGAGTTATCAACTGCCCACACTTCAACATTTCCACGGTTGTTTGGCTAAGAAAATGCGCGATCCTCAGGTACTTGAACAGGTTAAGAGCACTCTTGCGCTTCTAATCTCGAAAGCGCCTGGGAGGGCAATAGAAGTTCGCATTCCACCCTATGCAGCGGTTCAATGTGGCGAAGGACCAACTCATACACGTGGTACGCCGCCAAACACTATTGAGATGGATGCTCCAACTTGGCTTGCACTTGCATCCGGTCAATTAACATGGGGTCAAGCGCTAGCTGATGGAAAGATCGCAGCCTCAGGAGTGCGTGCAGATTTGTCAGAGTATCTACCGTTAGGAGCACAACAATGAGACGCCCTGATGGATTACTCAATCACAATGTTTTAGGTGAGGATAAAGGGCCACAGGATGCATGTGGTGTATTTGGCGTGTGGGCACCCGGCGAAGAGGTAGCAAAGTTAGCTTTCTATGGTCTCTACGCATTACAACATCGGGGAACCGAGTCGGCAGGAATTGCAACAAGTGATGGTGAGAGAATTCTAGTTTACAAAGATATGGGTCTGGTATCTCAGGTATTCACCGAAGGAGATCTTGCAACACTTAAAGGAAATCTCGCCCTCGGACATTGTCGATACAGCACAACGGGATCAAGTACCTGGGTGAATGCTCAACCCACCTTGCGCCCAACTAAGTATGGAACGCTTGCTTTGGCCCATAACGGCAACCTCACCAATACCGGTGATTTAGCAGAGCTAGTTCAGAAACTTGAAGCGACATACACGAGAGGTGCAACAACCGATACAGAGATAATGACTGCGCTCCTAGCTTTGCAGGATTCTAAAAATGTTGAAGCAAGTGCATTAACTGTTCTGCCTCAGTTAGAAGGTGCATTCTCATTAGTGTTTATGGATGAGCGCACACTGTATGCCGCACGTGATCGACATGGAGTTCGTCCTCTAGTTTTAGGAAAGTTAGAGACCGGCTGGGTGGTTGCATCTGAAAGCGCGGCTTTGGATATCGTTGGTGCCGCCTTTGTTCGAGAGATAGAACCGGGAGAGTTAATCTGCATCGATGCCAATGGGGTTCGTTCTCAACTTTGGGCAGATGCACAACCAAAGGGATGTCTTTTTGAGTATGTTTACTTAGCGCGGCCAGACACAACAATTGCAGGCAGTGGAATTCATAAGACTCGTGTTGCGATCGGTGCGCAACTTGCTATGGAGCATCCTGCTGTGGCAGATCTAGTTATACCTATTCCTGAATCTGGAACTCCCGCTGCGATCGGTTATGCAAAAGAGTCGGGCATTCCTTATGGCATGGGTCTGGTGAAAAACTCATATGTAGGTCGAACCTTTATTCAACCGTCCCAAACTATTCGCCAATTAGGTATCCGCTTAAAGTTGAATCCTTTGCGGGAAATTATCGAAGGCAAGCGAATTGTTGTTGTCGATGATTCAATCGTCCGTGGAAATACTCAACGAGCGATCGTACGAATGTTACGTGAAGCGGGAGCACGAGAGATCCATGTTCGGATTTCATCACCACCGGTTAAGTGGCCTTGCTATTACGGCATTGACTTTGCCTCGCGGGCAGAGCTAATTGCTAATGGGCTAGATGTTGAAGAGATTCGCCGTTCGATAGGTGCGGACTCTTTGGGGTATGTCTCTCTTGATGGCTTAATCGCAGCCACCGAAGTACCCTCAGAAAAGCTATGTTCTGCTTGTTTTACAGGTGAATATCCGATCCGTATCCCAGAGGATTTATCTGAAGGAAAGATGCGCCTAGAAATCACGGAAGTGCACGGTAACTAATGTCTACATACAAAGATGCCGGCGTTGATATTGATGCAGGAGATCGAGCTGTTGAACTAATGAAGGCTTCCATCGCTAAAGCTTCACGCGCCGAAGTAATTGGCGGTATTGGTGGATTTGCAGGTTTGTTTGATGCCACCAAATTAAAGAGCATGAAGCAACCTTTGCTCGCAACATCAACAGATGGAGTTGGGACGAAGACTGAAATTGCACGGGCATTAGGAAAGTACGACACCATTGGTGAGGATTTAGTTGCAATGGTTGTAGATGATTTAGTTGTATGCGGAGCAGAACCTCTATTCATGACCGATTACATTGCCGTTGGAAAGGTCATTCCAGAAAACATAGCCGATATTGTTGCTGGAATTGCCCGTGGATGTGCAAAGGCAAATACAGCTTTGATTGGTGGAGAGACCGCAGAGCACCCTGGCTTGTTAGGTGATGATGAATTTGATATTGCAGGTGCAGCAACCGGTGTTGTTGATGCAGAACACCAACTTGGATCTCATCGAGTGAAAGCTGGAGATATAATTATTGCCATGCCATCTAGTGGCTTTCATGCAAATGGTTACTCTCTTGTTCGACATATTATTAAAAGCGCAGGAATAGATCTACACGCCAATGTAATGGAATTTGGAAAGAGCGCGGGTGAACTCTTTTTAACACCAACAGAGATCTATGCACTTGATTGTTTAGCCTTAATCAAAGCAATGCCAGAACATCTTCACGCTTTTTCACATATCACGGGTGGCGGAATTGCCGAAAATACTGCACGCGTTATTCCTGAACATTTGGCAGCAACTTATGATCGTTCAACATGGTCACTTCCTGTCGAGATGGAGTTCACGGCAAGGGTGGGTGGGGTTCCACAGGCAGATATGGAGCGCACTTGGAACTGTGGCATCGGCATGAGCGCCATCGTGGATTCGTCAGTTGCTGATCTGACGGTTCGATCCTTAGGCGCTCGAGGCATGAAAGCTTGGGTAGCAGGGGTGGTTTCTGAGCGGGAAGGCTCAAATCCACGCTCATCTTTGGAGAGCACCTTCAAGGCGCGATAACCTACCTCCCTGACGCACAGCAATTAGTGAAGGAGGTCGCCCATGGGTCGCGGCCGCGCAAAAGCAAAGCAAACCAAAGTTGCACGTGATTTGAAGTACAACGCGCAAGATATGGATTTAGATCGTCTAGCCAAGGAACTTCATGGCGAGATCGATACAACCTCACGCAAGGATGATGATGATCCGTTTGCTGAGGGCAACTACATTCCACGTGCGTGAGACCAACACCGTACGTAGCTTCACTTCGTATCTACGAACCACTTTCGGCATTTGAACCTGCCGATCGTTTACGCTGGCAAAATTTAGAGATAGATCCATTCTCTTTTAATAAAGAAGAAGAGTTAGCGTTACATCGCGTTGTTCAACCTGAACCTCCTGCTGGTCGACCAGATGGTGTTCACATTTACGATCGTGATGGAGTTCGTTACGTAGCACCATGGGCAACAGCGATGCGTTGTTGGGGAGCACTAGATAATTTCAAGGAATCGCTTCCGAGCACTGTTGTTCCATATTTTATTTCTCCTGCAATGGAAGATGTAATTACTGCAGGTGTTGATCTGCTTGAAGACAAAGTCCCACATATCCTTAATGAGACATGGATAATTCCTCCACGTTGGTTCATCTTATTTACTCCCGAAGAAAGAACTCGTGGAAGAAATGCAGATGGTTTGTATTCACGAGCGCTGACTAATATTGCAAATGCGAAGCTACGTTGTGGCGGGGCACATGATGCGGTGCTTAACGCTTTTGGCGATGGTCCCGTAGAACAAGAGTTAGAGAACTTACTTGCTTGGCTTGAAATGTTTCATCCAGAATCGTTAGTTGAACTTGATTACGGTGGTCTCGCAAATTATATGGATCGTGCATTACGAGATTCAGGTGAAGATGGCCTCGAATCAGATGCATCGATTGAAGATGTCACTCATTCAGTTGCTGGCCTAGCTGCCGCAGATGGAATGATGGCTGGCGTTGGATATCAGCGATTAATGTCCCGGTGGCGCTTAGTTCAGGCTTACGAGCAAGCTTCGTAGGTATTGCTTCACGCTGATTTAATCGCAATACTTCACCCCAATACGGTCCAAAACGGACAGCCCCCGCACGTTAGAACACAATTGAAGGAGTCACTATGAACCGCATCCCCGATGCCGAAGTTCTATTGACCCCAAAAGAGGTCGCGCAACGTTTTCATGTGAATCCAAAAACAGTTACCCGTTGGGCAAAGGCAGGAAAGTTAACTGCCATTCGCACATTAGGTGGGCATCGTCGTTATCGTGAATCAGAAGTTCTTGAGCGATTACGCGAATACAAGGAATCAAGCTCTTAGCAGTAGGATTACCTCATGGCCGATAAGAATGATGACATGAAAGCAAGAATGCTTGCTGCCCTTGAAGCTAAGAAAAATAAGCCAGGTGCACCAGGAACTCAAAACCATTCTGAAGGCGGATCAAAGATTCGTGGGGGACAACGCAGTGGCGGCGCACCACAGGTGCAACGCAAAGCTGGTCCATCAGGATCTGGTTCTGCTGGCTAGCCACCTACTTTGTAACTTCTCTCGAAGTTAGGTTTAAAGCAGACCTCTTCGCTTTAACAGTGGTTCGATTTTTGAATCACGACCGCGGAAATTACGGAACATC
>Ga0315906_10009825_pt1 | contig 11315 bp, 12 predicted proteins | sample LakEriMetagenome_4_FD_203526 | JGI IMG/M metagenome (GOLD analysis project Ga0315906, IMG submission 203526) | Freshwater fungal communities from buoy surface, Lake Erie, Ohio, United States - Buoy 2 MA122 | ecosystem: Environmental > Aquatic > Freshwater > Lake > Lake biofilm | place: USA... | reverse complement strand
GGTTCCTGAAAGAGCCCGGGCAGGCCGAGGCCGCGCTGGAGGATCTGAGGGAGAACGGGTATGGAGACTGGTTGCCGATCGAGGGTGGTCAGCGGGGGCGGCCGACACGCCGATTCAGGCTCTCAGGGTAACCCTGTGTCTACGATATTCGCTGTAGCGCGGGCGAAACTGAATTTCGTAGACGTAGACACACAGGTATAAGTTTCAGAACACTCTCTTTCTTACCCATCTTTACTCCGGCTGACTCTCTCTCTCTGTCTACGCGTCTACTGTCTACGAAAATCGTTTTCGCCCGGGAAAGAACGAATATCGTAGACACGGGTGCTTTCGGACACGCCTTTGACTGCCCGTTCGCGGCGCCTGTCGAACAATCCCACCGAAACGCCGCCTGGGCAGTGTCTACGTTATTCCAGGTGGGGCAGGCCGCAGGCTATCGATGGGGTTCGGGCCGTCGCTGGGTGGCGCTGCTTTCACCGCCGCCGTTCGACCAAGCGCCGCCCGTTCGACCATCTCTCTGGGCTCGCCACGCCGGGATGATCCGCGTCGCCAGGAGCCGCCAGGCTTCGGCGTACGCGACCCCGAACTCCGGCCCATGGCAAACGGCCTCGAAATCAGCCCGGCTCAGCCCCCCTTTGCTCGCCCCATCCAGCCGGTGGTTCCATGCCCTCGCGTGAGCCCATTCGTGAAGCAATACCCCGATGGCGGCTTCGCACGTGAGCTTTCGATCGATCTGGATGACGAACCGACTTGGACGCCGCACGCAGTATCCGTCGATCTCAGCTGGCAGATCCCCGGTTCGAACGATCGTCGGGAAGGGTGTCGGCAGGTACTCCCGAAGGGTAGCCAGCGCGAATGCGAACAAGCCGTACCCGGGGCGTTTGGCGAGGGGAATGCGCCACCGCGGATTCTCGTAACTTGCCCACGCTGGCGCTTGGTAAGCCGATACGCGGGCATGGGAGCAGATCACGTCGGCCGGGGGCGTCGTGCTGGAGGGCCGGTGGTTAGCAGAGGTACGCCCCATGCCATTCCATCGTAGCGCAGCCTGGGGGCGGCGCAAGAGTCGGGGCACGCTCGGAGAGGCCCCTGGCGCGCGCTCTCGCGCCCCGAACGCGCTGCCAGCGCCTTGCGCCACCCTGCGCCCCCAACCACCCGCCAAAACAGCGCCTACGCGCCCCAGATGCGGCCGACGCGGGGAAGCCTGCTGCCCCTGCCTCGAATCTCAGCCAGCGTCGGCGTCTTGAACTTCTCTGCAGGCTTGGATCGTCGGCACGATGACGCCCGAGAACGCCCGCCAGACCTCGGCATACTGGAGCCCAAACTCCCCTCCATGGCACAGTTGCTCGAAGTCGTGAGCGTCCATGTCCGTCTCCACAGCGGCGTCGAGCATGTGGCTCCAAGCGCGGCCGTGGGCCCATTCGTGGAGAAGCGTCTCGACGGCCCTCTCGCAGCCTAGCCCTCTGTCCAGCTGAATGACGAACCTGCAGCCGGTCCGGTAGCAGCAGCCGTCCATCTCTGGGGCGATGTCGCTGGTCCGGACGATCGTCGGGAAGGGTGTCGGGCACAGCTGGCGTAGCCCCTCAAGGGTGGCCTCGAAAAGCTCGTAGCCGGGGCGTTTGGCCAGCGGGAGCCTGAGGATGCTCGCAGGCAGTGCGGGCTGCCACACTCCAGGTGCGGCGGCCGAGCGCAGGCAGGCGTGGCGGCAGACGAGAACGGGCTTCATGGGCAGGGGCTCCTGTGAGTGGTGCCGAGGCGTTGGCCATCGGCGGGGCTCTGCGCGAGTGTAGCCCTGGCGGACTGGAGCGCAAGCGCTGACCGACCCGGCTGCGCGGCCAGGCAGGATCGCTGTAAGTCGCTTGCGCATATCCAGCGGATCAATATGCTTCGCGCTATGGCCTGCACGAGCACGTTTTCGGCGTGCGGGCCGCCTGCACCCAACCACTGTCACCCCTGGAGATTTTCATTATGAGCGTGCGCTACGACAACGAACTGGTTTTGATCGGCGAACCCAGCGACATCGACATGGTCCTGCCCGGGCTGATCGAGCGGGGCTGGTGGATCATCGACCGCGACAGGCTGTGCGTGAAGCTCGCGCACGTCGGCGAGCCCCTGGGGATTCCCGCCGAGATCACTGAGCACAGGAAGCTGCGGGCCACGCTCTCCTGCCTCGCGATTGGCCATAACTCGATCGACCTCGAGACCAGCGCGCTGGGGTTCCGCGCACACGAGCACCAGCGGGGGCTCCAGACGCAGACGGGGCCGTCCTTCGGTGGCCTGTCGCCTCACGAGATCACCGAAGTTACGCCCGAGATGGCTGCCGAGATGGCCAGGTATGAGGGTGAAATCTGGTTGTGCGTCACGGAGCTCTCGCCCGAAGCTGCTGGGCTCCTGGCTGAACACACTGGCCTGCTCTCTCTCACCGGCATCACGTCGCTGACTCCAGAGATAGCCAGGGAACTTGCGAAGCATCGCGGCCCTCTCGCGCTCGACCGACTGGTGGATTTACCGCTGGACGTCGCCCGTGAGTTCGCGGCGAGCTCGGCCGCCCTGTCGTTCGGCAGGCTCGCGAGCGTTGATCCTGAGGCCATTCAGGCCTTGGCGGCGGGCACTCTCCATCCCGAGTACGGCGTCAAGTTCGGCCGCCGAACACGCGAGTTCGGCGGCCTGGATCTCAACTGGCTCAGGCAAGTCACGCCCGAGTTGGCCCGGGCGATAGCGACTCATCCCAGAAACATTGGCCTCAACGGCCTCCAGGAGCTGTCGCCGGAGGTCGCCCGTGAGCTTGCAGCTGATCGTCGGGGATTTCTCGAGCTGCGCGGTGTGGTCGCGATCAGCGAGGAATCAGCCAGGCTTCTCGGGAGCACCAGTGCCGGGCTGATTCTGTCCGGCATCCAGAGACTCACGCCAGGGGCCGCGGCTGGCCTGGCCCAGACTGGCGGCGGGCTGTTTCTCAACGGCCTCAGGTTTCTGAGCGTGGAGGCGGCGCAGGCCCTGGCTACGCACCGGGGGCACCTCGGGCTCCTGGGTGTCACGCAGGCCGATGAGGGAGCGATTGAGGCCCTTGCCGAGCACGATGGCCCCGTCGTGCTGGGCATCGACGGCGGCGTGACGATCGGGCAAGGCCGGTCACTCGGGCGTAGGGCCCCCTCAGCGGCAGCCGAGCCCAGGGAGTGCGGGCGCCGCCCACCAGACTACTTCGGCGAGAACAGGCCTTTTGACGCGGCTCGCGTCGACGCGTGGCGGCGTGACTTCCTGCACGGAACGAAGAGCCTGAAGAACTCCGACTGGCTCGAGGAGCACCTGGAGCGGCAACTTCTGGGAGCGGGAATGCTCAAGCATGACGCGCGCCAGATGGCCGTGCTGCTGCGGGACGACATCCTGGCACTCTTGCTCGCACGTGATGGCGCCCAAAACGACCTGAATCAACTGGCGTACCTTGAGGAACGCGATGCGTGGCGCCAGAAACGCGACGAGGGGCGTCTTGCGGCGGCCAAGTCAGAGGCCGCCGTGTAGACAGTGGTGGTGTCGGGCGTGCCGTTGATGACCCGGCGGCACGCCCGACACGCAGGGTACTGTAAAGCATGGGTGTAAACACAGCAGGCGTTTTACGGTAGCGCCTTTGGAAGTTGGACAGTGATTCAATAGATATCTATTGAATGTGCCATCTTTAGTGCGCGCGATCAGGCTTACAGTAAAAGCACCAGCAAGCATTGGGATGGAGACTTTTTGCGACGAAGGCGGTCGCCGGGCTGGCTGTGCGCAAAGGAGCAGGAAATCTACCAGTAGTTGCGAGCCATTCGGTTGTGAAGGCGCTTGCTGGGCTCTGCCACGTGGGGCCCGCTTTGGCTCACCGGCGGCCAGAACCGTGCCCACGCCCACGCCCACGCCCACGCCCACGCCCACGCCCACGCCCACGCCCACGCCCACGCCCACGCCCACGCCAGCCCCGAGACTCTTGAGCTGGAGACCCCGGGTGGCAGAAATACCAGGCCCCGGCGGTACACGGGCAGCTGAAGGTGCAGCCATGGCGGCGCTCTCCGGCAGCTCGCTCGGCTTCGTGCCCGCCGAGATGCCCTGCCCAGCCGCGTTCTCGGCGCACCGGGGAGGCGGCCGTATTCTCGTGACGCTCAAACTGGCCGAGGAGCCTGGCTCGCGCCGCTGTTCTTTTCTCCGCGAGGACCGTGCCCACCCATGACTGCCGTGAATCCCCCTGACTCACCTTCCCTTGGCCAGCAGGATCCCCATCGCCTCGACCGGTTCGTGACCGCCCAACGCGGCACCTTTCCGGCGGCTCTGGAAGAAGTGCGGGCGGGCCGAAAGCAGACGCACTGGATGTGGTTCGTGTTTCCGCAGATTCTGGGCCTCGGCTCCAGCGAGAACGCCCGCTACTACGCCATCTCGGGCCGGGACGAGGCCGCGGCGTACCTGGCGCACCCCGAACTTGGCCCAAGGCTCCTCGAGATCACCCGGGCACTTCTGGAGAACTCACGCAGGACCGCCCACGAGATCTTCGGCTCGCCCGACGACGTGAAGCTCAAGTCCTCGATGACGCTCTTCGCTGCCGTGGCGCCGCCGGGCTCTGTGTTCGAGCAGGTGCTGGAAACGTTCTTTGGCGGCGAGCGCGACCCCGAGACTGTGCGCCGCCTGGGTTGAGCAGGGCGTCTTGGTATCTCGTACATGGCTCCCGAAGCCCGCTGCAGCTGGGGCTTGAGTTCTGCCCTGTACTGCCGCCTACTTCAGCCCCTTGCCGCGCTCGCCAGGCCCGCGCGAGTTCAGAACTCCTTCACGGCGGCTTTCACCGACCGCTCGAGTTCTTCTTTGGCTGTGGCGACGGCGCCGGGCTCGTTTTCGGCCTTGGGCTCGAGCGTCTCCGTGGGCACCTTCCGGGCCGTGTGCTGCATTGGCTCCTCGGCGGCTTTTTGGGCGCATCCCGGGGTAACCAGCGCCGCCAGGCCACCAATGGCAAGAACGAGAACGAGAACAAACCCTGGGCTGTATTGGGTACGCATAGCTGGGCTCCGAGAGGACAGCGGGCAGAATCAAAGCCCAACGCTACCTGGGGCTGGCTACAGCGGGCTCACGCACCAGACTTCACCGAGCCAGAGCGTCCTGAGCGCTCCGGGACACTTCCAGCGTCTCCAGAGTTGGCTTTACGCAGGACACGCGGCCCGGGCTCCCTGGCACGCCGTAGGATTCCCGCAGAGCACTCACCCTGGAGGTCGCCATGCACGAACCCATCCCCGAGCCTGACCTGCTCCAAAAGATTTCCGCGGTCCTGGAGGCCGCTGGTGGAACGATCACCAGCCGCGACGCCCACGCCCTGAATGGCACACTCACGGCCATTACAGCCAAGTGGTTGCTCGGCGGCCGCAAGGTGACCGCCAGCGTGACCTGCAGGCTCGTCCCCGATGCCCACGAGGTGCATCTTCGGGAGGTCGCCACGGAGACTTCTTGGGGCCTGCCGCCGCCCACTTTCACGCTCGAGACCACGACCCAGAGTGGCTCCCGCGTGACGAGCACCCGCGCTGATCAGGGAATCTGGGGCGGCGGACGTCTGGAGTTTGGCAAGTTTCGGGACGCCGTGGACCAGGCGACCCGGGAGGCTGGCTGGAACTTTGTGTACGAGGCGCCGTGACGCGTCTTGGGGTTCACGGGTCGCAGGGGTACTTCATCGCGCGCGAGGCAGCCGGATTCGCCGCCGGTTCGCCAAGGGGTCGCCGGAGGCAATGAGTTGGCGCACTGGGGCGACGCAGGGGCGCAGGGCACGCTCTGCCATGGCTCCGAGTGACGCCCGGATCCCGGCTGGTGGTGGTGAAGTCAGCGCCGCAGTCTGTCCCCCGAAGCCGTGCTGCCGGGCGAAATCGGGCTGTATGAAGCGGTACACATGACCGTCCCCGGCCCCCTGCAACGCCCCCGCGACACCCGCTGGGCCCTCCTGGTGGCAGCCCGGTGCCTGGGCCGAACATGCAGAAATCCCGCGCGATTTGTGGGTTCCAACAAGACGACGATCCGCTTGGCTGCGCTGGTCGCTGCCAATGGCGATTTTTCGGGCATAACTGGAGGCCTGCGAGAGCGGAACAAACGGCCCTCTTTGTGACGCCAAGCCATTGGAGTCCATCCGAATGTTCGATCAGTCCGTGGTGGCCGTGCCTGGGGCGGAGCCGGAACTTTGGCAACGCGGGCTGAATCTGAATCAAACGCGGCTGGCAGGAGCCGCCCGTCGAGCTCGCGTCCAAGTAGGCCAAGCCCTGAGCCCTGCTTGTCATCCCCGTGAGCATTTCCGTCCAGGGTGTTTCGTTCATGGCGGCCGTCGAGAACGCCCGACGGCTATCCGGCACGGCCGCCCTCGCAACCAAGGCGCCAGCCATGTCCACCCGCTACGCCCCAGATATCCCGCTGCCGCCCTACAGCTACGTTCCCGGCCACGGCTTGCCGCACCCGGTGAATGACCCTGCCGGGCATCTCTACGGCGTCCAGCACGAGCCGCCGATCACACCCGCCGAACTCGCGATCCTGCCAACCGAGCCAGCCACCCGGCGCCGAGCCCTTGCCGCACTGCTCGCCGCGAACTCCCGGTGGCTCTTTGCGTTGGATCTCTTCAACGCGGGCTTCTACTGGGAGGCTCATGAGGTGTGGGAGAGTTTCTGGAACGCTCTCGGCCGGACGACTCCCGAAGCCCCGTTCATCCAGGGGCTCATTCACCTCGCTGCCGCTGCCGTGAAAATCCGCGAGGGAAAACCAGCGGGCGTCAGCAGGCACACCCAGAGAGCCCGGGAACTTCTTGGCGACCTCGAAGCGGCACGTCTTGGCGGCGCACTGGCGAGGCGTCCTGGTGGCTTCCTGGAGCCTCTGGGTGACTCTGGTGCCACGCTCGGCCTGGCTCCCGATAGCCTTGCTGCCGTGGTTGTAGAGCTTGAGCAGTGCAGCCCCCAGTGCTGGCACACATCCCGGACGCCTGTCGTGCGAGTCGTGGCCAGTGAGGTGCGGCTGGCCGAGTAGGACACGCGAGCTATCACCAGCGTGCTGGCCATGGGGCGCCGCTGGTTCGCCATGGGGCGGCGCATACGGCGTGCGAGCCGCTTCAGAACATTTCAGACCTCGTCCGGCGGACCTGGCAGAAAAAATGGCCACTCGAGGTCAGGCGTTCACAGGCCCGTTGCAGAGAACACAAAGCAACTGCACAAGAACGACAGCAGGCTTTTGAGTGCCAAAATTGCCGTAAGTCCTTTTGTGGCAAGCACTTAAGCCACATGCGCTCGATAAAAGCCGAAAATCCGTGTCGCAAGTCCCTGCCAGAGATGGCCTTGCGACGAGAGTCTTTCCAAAAATCTGTCCGATTTGACCTGACCCAGCATGACTCCCTTCGGGAGTCATCAAGGGGCTAAGTTCTGGGACGGGGCAGGGGACTGGGCCCCTGCTACCCGTCTCATGTCTGGCGCAGCATTACTCAAACTTCTCGACTGCCTTGCGAACCATTTCCCGGGCTTCTTGCCAGCGCCGCCCGAGGGTGCGCAGGGAAATCCCGAGAGTATCGGCCACGGTCTGCTGATCGAGACCTAGGTACCAGGCTAGCCGAAAGATTTCCCGGTGCTCCTGGGGCAGCCGCTCGACGGCGGTATGAAACGCCTCCCAGCGCTCCAGGGGAATCTCCTCGTCGTCATCCTCCGAGAGGTCGTCCCGTGCTTCGTCGACCAGGAAGACGTCGCCGCTGGTTCCTTCCCGAACGTTCGTCCCGTGATTGGCTGCGAAACTTGTGGGGCCCGCATATTTCCTGGCGAGATCAAGGAGCTCTCGCTGGATTTGGGTAGCCATGAGGCCCAGTAATCCGCGCGGCGAACTCGGGACCGTCTCGCCGAGCGCCCTGTAGAGCCTCATGGCAGCCCCTTGGGCGACGTCATCGGTGCCATCCCAGCGCCGCACCTTGGCGAACTTCCCGAGCAGCCGGTGCGCCAGCTCCCGAATACGCCCATCACAGATCTCCAGGATTCTGGTCCGGGCTGAATCGTCTCCAGCAGCCAGCTCCTCGAGGCGTCGTGTGAGCTGGGCCATGTCCAGCGCTGGTGGATCGGATTGCTTTTCCTGGGCCATGTTTCGAGGCTCTGAACAGCAGTTGCGTCGGATACGGCCGAAAGTCTACCGGCGGTGTCCCTTGAGTTTGGCGCCAAGTGCGTGAATCCAGGGGAAAACAAAACCGTGGCAGACGAGGCCCCAGGTTCTCGCCTTTATGTCTAGGGACCCCCTGGCAATCCGTCAGCCCCGGACTCTGCGAACACAGCCATGTTTTCAGCTTCAGCTTCAGTTTCAGCTTCAGGCCAGGTTGCTGCGAACGGCGCTCCCAAAAAAGCCATGCCCAGGTCGGAGTTTCCGCCGGTTCCCAAAAGTGTCCGGCTGTTCTCAGTCACCGTCGACACCAGCCTGCCAGTAGCCGGTCAAGCTCGTACTTGTATGGCCACGCAGTCCAAGTCCCGGAGGGCCGGTCGCCAGATGCTGGCCTGGTTGGCTCTCGGCGCTGGAGTGGCTGGGGTCGCTGGGGGATTACTGCTTTTTTTTGCTGACTGGCTGGGGCCCCTCGAGTCGTGGCTCCGCGTCATCACGAACTTCACCAATCATCCTGGCGAATGAATGCCCATTTGAAGCAGGACGTTGCATGCCGCCCGCTGTAGCCCCGGCCTCGCTGAGCCATACACTACGCCCAAGCCGAGGGGCACTCTTGAGAAGTACAAGCACCCTCGGGCTTGCGTCTCGCCACCGTGTTCGCCTCGACGAGCACGGTGATTATCCAGCCCTCCGCGTGCACGAACGCACCATGCACCCAGACCAGCCGCGTACCCCCAAGCCCGAGTCTGCATCTTCTCACCTGGAGTTCCCTGGTGGCAGCGATGACTTCGGTCTCGCGCCCCGGCCTCGAGCCAATACCGGTACTGGTTCCGGTACCGGTACCGGTAATGGCAAAGGCGAAAGTAAAAGCAAAAGCAAAGCCAGGCGAGTCGATCCGCTGCTGGGCGTGGATCTGGGGGGCGTCACGATCACTCGGCTTGTGGGTGAAGGTGGCATGGGCAGAGTCTACGAAGCCCAGCAAGCCAGCCCACAGCGCACGGTCGCGGTGAAAATCATCCGGTTCGGGCTGACCAGTGAGAAGACGCTGCGGCGGTTCGAGCGCGAGGCGGAGTTTCTGGGCAAGCTTCAGCACCCCGGCATCGCCCAGATTCACATGGCGGGCACGTACGAGAGTGATTTCGGCGACGTGCCCTTTTTCGTGATGGAGTACGTGGCCAACGGCAAGCCGATCACGAACTTCGCGCACGAAAATGACCTCACGTTGAACGACCGGCTCAAGCTCTTCAAGCAGGTCTGCGAGGCGGTGGCGCACGGGCACGACCGCGGGATCGTGCACCGGGATCTCAAGCCCGGCAACATCTTGATCAGCGCGCACGGCAAGCCAAAAGTCATTGATTTTGGCGTCGCCCGCAGCACCGATTCGGACCTGACGCTGACCAAGATGAAGACCGACACCGGGGCTCTCGTCGGCACCGTTCAGCACATGGCCCCAGAGCAGTTTGGGGACAACGCCGGGAAGATCGACGCCCGGGCCGACGTGTATTCCCTGGGGGTCGTGCTCTACGAGCTGTTGGCGGGCGGGCTGCCGTACGAGATCAGCAAGAAGGCCATGCACGAGGCCGCGAGAATCGTCTGCGAGGAGATTCCCCGGCCCCTCAAGTCTCGCGACAAGGCAATCCCGCGGGAGGTGAGCATGATCGCCGAGCGGTGCCTCCAAAAGAGCCGCTGGAGCAGATACCACAACGCTGGGGAACTCGCGGCTGACATCGGCCGGTTCCTGGATGGCAAGCCGCTATCGGCGCGAACTGCCTCGTTGTTCTCGCGTTCTTGGCGAAGCCTGGGCAGGCTGCTGCGGCGCAAGTGGCTGGTCGTGCCGCTGGTGGCGCTCCTCGGGCTCATAGGCGGCATAGCTCTCGTGCGCACCGGCTCGCAGCTTGGCGACGGCTTCGGGGACGACCGGAAAAAACCGGGGCTCAGGCAGGCAGTCGACGCCGGTGTACCGGCCTCTTTTGCACAGGCTCAGGTCCCTGTGCCCCCAGCTCCGCACGCAAAGCCGCTGGCCGAGAAGCCTGGCCCGGAAGCACCTGTTGGCAGCGTGGTAGCGCTCAGCGATGAGGCGGCCGCGATCGTCACGGGCGTCACCAAGACCCTCAAGGAGCAGTTTGCGGCTTGCAATGAGGAGAATATCGGCAGGCTCCGGGCGACGTACTCGGCGGAGCAACCTTATCAGAATCGCGACTTTGGGGATATCCAATCGTGCTGGAACACGAATGACACGTATTGCAGGCTGGACCGCGTCGAGCTGCTGGCCGACTCGGATGCCCCGCGCGCGAAGTTTGAGCCGCCCTACGCCACCGTCCGCGTTACGCAGACCGTGATCGAGTTGCCGCCCAGTGATGAGCGCAACGAGGTATTTCACCGTCGGTGTCGCCAAGATGACACCGACCTATTGAAGATCGCCGATCGACTGGGGTACCGGAATCGGCTAATGGTGACGACCAGCGTCGAGCTTCTGTTCAAGCAGGAAGACGGCGACTGGAAGTTCGTGACCGCCCTGACTGCGCCTGTCGCAGCGGACGGGAATGCGGACACCGGCTTCGGCTTGGGTGTGGGAGTTCCGTTTCAGATCAAAGTCAGGCAGAGCCGCTCGGTGTTCAACTAGCACCGAGTGCAGCAGGCGGAAAAACAAAAGGGCGTAAGCGTGATTCGTAAACTACTGGCGGGCGTCGTCGCGATGGCTACTTTCCTGGCCGTCACCACAGTTCGCGGCCATGCCGAGGATGGCGTGACGCAGGCGATCCGGGAAGTGATGGTCGAGAACCTCGTCGCTGCCGACTCAGAAGACATGCCGCGGTTGCTCGCGACCATGAGCCGTGAGATGCCCAACCGCGACTTGTTCATCCGGGAGACCAAACAGGAGTGGGCTGTCGCCGACACCTATACCCGTCTCGTGGATCTCGAAGTGCTCAAGCACAGCGATGCTCCGCACGCCAACACGCGGCTGCCTTATGCCACGGTCCGGGTCGTGCAGACGATGCTGAAAAGCGACCGCAAGCCCGGCAGCGCGGAGCCGTCGGAGTGGTCGCGCCGCATGCTGCTGGACCAAAAACACCCCACGGTCGAGTACGAGACACTCTGGAAGCGCGAGGGCGGCAAGTGGCGAATGGTTGCGGGGCTGACCGCGCCGAGGCCCGTGGGCGACTAATGGTTGGTGCGACGGCAGGAAAACGCCGTTTTCTGACCGGAAACGGATTTTTTGG
>Ga0315906_10009823_pt1 | contig 11315 bp, 13 predicted proteins | sample LakEriMetagenome_4_FD_203526 | JGI IMG/M metagenome (GOLD analysis project Ga0315906, IMG submission 203526) | Freshwater fungal communities from buoy surface, Lake Erie, Ohio, United States - Buoy 2 MA122 | ecosystem: Environmental > Aquatic > Freshwater > Lake > Lake biofilm | place: USA... | reverse complement strand
ATGGTAACATTGTTGACTTTGTAACAACTATTGGAAGTAATCAAGACGATGCATCAAAATGTGATGTAGACCAAGAAGCTTATAAAATTGAACTATGTACAGGCTTCAAAGCCACTAATGGTGAATACCTATATGAAGGTGATATTGTAGAACTACCTCTAGGTATCAAAACTACCATTGGTAGAGTTGTATATGAACATTTTGGTTTTATGATTTATGAAAGAACTGGTGGTGTTCTACAATTTGTTCAAAAACCATACACTTACATGGGTAATTATAACAAAAATCCAGAAATCTTAAAAACTCCCATCAAAATTGATAATGCAGGCGGACACTGAGTATGAGAGACTTCATTTATAGAATTTGGGATATCAAACAAAAGAAGTATATTATGACCGCTTCACTATATGGTGGTGAAGGAGTTACACATCTTACTCAATGTTTCAACCGAAATGAATCTATCATTGAACAATACACTGGTTTACACGATAGTAAAGGTAACAGAATCTTTGAGGGAGATATTCTATACTTTGTTGGTAGATATATATATACCGAACCAGTAGAAGTTATCTATTATGGATCTTCATATGGATGTATCACACATGACGAACGAGGTGTTTTGAAGGAATATACAGAATTAAATCACATAGTTCAACAATATCATCCAGAAGTTATTGGTAACCGTCACCAACTACCTTGTAAACCAGACCACAACGGCGAGTGTATTCACTGCGACTGCTGGTTGTCGGACTGTCCACTTTTGAAAAAAAGTTCCGAAAGCCATTGACTTTTTAAAAAAAGTCTGCGATACTCTTATCAAGATGAAACACGAAGGTAAGACGATTGAACCGAGGGATATCGTTAAGGCCAACGCCGAAATTTACCGTAACAACGAGTTGATTCGGATGGAAAAAGAAAACTACAATCGTTGGCTCGCTGTCCATAACGATGAAGTTACCATGAAAAATCATCCCAATAAAAATGACTTTTTTAACTATGAATATTAACGAATTCGTTCCTTTCAAGATTTCAGAAGATATTGACAATTCAATCCCATTCGTTGCTCTAAGCGATACCTACCCAAACGATAAGTTTGAACCTTGGACCAAAGAAAATTGGGAGGAAATGAAAGAAAAAAATTCTGAAAAAAGCGTTGACACTTTCAAGTCTCTCTGGTAAAGTATAAAAACAATAAGTTAAACAACAAAAAATAAAAAATAAAAATATGAAGGATACTACACTCAAACAGCTCGTTCGTGACCGCAATGGCGATCCCCGTGGTATGGTGATTGCAACCGTGATTAATAACACTGTCCGGTTTGGTTGGAGTTATACCAATACCAAGGCGGGTGACCGATTCAATAAGCAAAAGGCATTTGTTATTGCAACTGGCCGTGCCGAGAAGGGTTGGGGAACCAATGTTAATGTTCCGCACCGTGTTGGTAAGATTCTTTGTGAGATGGCTGACCGTTCTGTTCGTTATTACAAGGGTGTTCCCCTCGCTTAATTATTCATCATAAAAAAGGTTTGGGGTAATCCTTTTCTTTCATGAAAACCCCTATTCAATTTATACTATTATGACTGATCTACTAAAATATATCTCTGAAAGTTTCTCAAATTATCTAATTTTTCTGTTCACCATTCTGCTTCTATATATCCTTGTAGTCGCAGTTATCAGTGTATTTTTCAATAAGTTGATCCTAGCCATCGTTACAGCTGCTGAAGTGATCAAGTCCAAGACCGGAAAATTTCCCGCAGAAGATTGAAAAAAAGTTTGCAGAGAGGCTTGACTTCAACCCCACCTTAGACTATTCTATTCCTACGATGAATTTGAACTTTGAAGGTCTCCTTGAACCGCAGAAGAATCACTGCCTCAACCTCCTCTCCAGTCTCTTCACCAATGGGTTTGCATTTGATGCCAGTCCCACTGGCACCGGCAAAACCTACTGTGCGTCATGGGTCGCCAAGAACTATGGTGCCTCTGTTGTAGTTCTCTGTCCCAAGAGTGTCCAGAAGAACTGGTTTGATACTCTCAAGAGTTTTGGTGTGGATAATCCTATCGTTATGACTTTTGAACGATTGGTTCGTGGTAATACTGAGTATTATAGTTTCAACATGGGTGAGTATCTTAACCGTAAGACTATTTGGAAATCTGAAGGTATTACTGTTAATTTCCCCAAGAATAGTTTGGTTATTCTGGATGAAGTGCATAAGTGTAAGGGTCAAAAGAGTCTTGCTGGTGAGTGTCTTATTGCACTTAAGAATACTGGTTACAAGTTGTTGATGCTTAGTGCCAGTGCGGCTACCAATGTTACTGAAATGAAGGCATTTGGTTATGCCACTCTTCTTCATAGTGGTTATGGTTATTTTGATTTCTGTAAGGATAACGGTGTTGATTTCAACCGTTTTGGTGCAATGAGTTGGGATGCGGATGCTCGTAAATGTAAGGATGGTATGCTTCGTATCCATAACACTCTGTATAACACTGTTAATTGTGCCAGCCGAATGAATCGTAAGGATTTTGGTGATATCTTCCCAGATAACCAAGTTATTGCCGATTCTTTTGATCTTGGTTCCAATACTTCTAAGTTGAAGTCTGTTTATGCTGAGATGGAATATGAGTTGATGAATTTGGAGGAGGATTCCAAGGAATATAGTGAACACGTTTTCGCTATTATTATGAAAGCTCGGCGTAATAGTGAAATTCTCAAGGTTCCTTCTATGGTTAACTGGATTATTGATATGTACCGTGAGGGTATTAGTCCTGTCGTGTTTGTTAATTTCCGTGAAACTTTGGATGCTATTGAAAAGCGTCTCATTGAATCTGGTGAGTTTACTGCTAAGATCAGTAAGATTGTTGGTGGTCAGTCTCCTAAGACTCGTAATGATGAGATTGAAAACTTCCAGAAGGATATTACCCGTGTTTGTTTGGTGATGATTCCTGCTGGTGCTGCTAGTGTTAATCTTCATGACTTGAATGGCAATTATCCCCGTCATACTCTGATTAATCCTAGTTACAGTGCCATTAACACTCTTCAATCACTTGGTCGTTGTCATCGTGCTAATGGTAAGACTCCGGTGATTCAACGATTCTTCTTTGCCGAAGGTGTTGAGATTGAAGAACGGATGCGTCAACGAGTTAATTTGCGACTGACCAATCTTGATTGTTTGAATGATGGTGATTTTGCTATTAACAACTAATTTATAAAACAACATGAATACCACCACTTTGATTCCTGTCCGATACAACACTAACCGAAATGTAGTCACTAATCGGTTGGTTGAAAATAACATCGTTGTCAATCTTGAAAACAAAGACGACATTAAATCTAATATTGATCATTATCTGTTTAATGAGTTTTACACTTATGTACTTGTAAAGTTCAATAATACCATGTATATTTGTGAACCTATTTCAATTGAAAGTAGGGAATATAGTCGTCGTACAATTAATTGGCATCCTTATGCTGATAAACTAAATTAAAATATATGAGCCGAGAAACAATTAAAGATGGTAAGATGAATGTGGTTGGTTATGTAGATAAGACTTGTCATGGCACACGAATTAGTGACCGTAACAACAATTACAAAGGGTCATACTACACTAAATCCAATACAACAATAGACAAAAGTGGTAAGATTGTTGGTAAAGGCAATCAAACATTCAGACTCATCTAGTAACGCCCCTCAATAATTAACCTTATTGAGGGTTTTTTCATTTATATGGGGGGAGGGGGACCCCCAATAAATAAATAATAAAAATTTAATTGGTTAGATAGTTTGCCTATATTTATAAGCAATATGACCAAAGAACAATTAAAATCGTTGATTAGAGAATGTGTTTGCGAAATCCAACAATCATTGGAAGAAAAGAAACACAAGAAAAAGGAAGCTCCTAAAGCACCAGAACCAAAAGCTGTTGCAAAACCAGCTCCAGTAAAGAAATTGGTAAAGAAACCAAGTAAAAAGAATTTGGCAAAAGTAGCACCACCAAAGGATAAATTGACCACATTTGACGCAGTTCAATTGGCAAGAAGAGCAGCTGATGCAGAAAAGAGAGGTAACAAACAAGCAGCAAAGGATTTAAATTTGGCTAAGCAAGCTGCTAATTTAATGTTAAAGACTGGTAAGAGTAAGATTGATTAAGTTTGTTTGTTTATATTCATATTGTTTACCGCTTAGATTTAATAGTCTAAGCGGTTTTTTATTATAATTAAACAATAAAGTGTACTTACTATATTTATATGATGAATTATGCCTAATAAAATAGATATATCACAAACAGATGCACAGTTAAGTGCATCAATTACAACTTGGAGTGGAAGTAATTTAATTGGGCCAGTGCAAAGTGTTCCTATATATGATGCGACAGGCACCGCATCTGTTGCGCAAGCACCATCGGATGAATATTATTTAGTGAGAAGAAATGGAACAATACAATGGGCACCAATTGTAGCTGGTGGAGCAGGTATAATGTTTGGTATAAGTTCAATTACAGAACAATCATTACCACAATCATTGGTAACATATTATGAATTTGAAGAAATAAGTCCGTTTAATTTGGGTATTGGAACTAAAAATGTAGATTATCAATTGATTGCAAATAAAGATTATCGTGGTGGTATTCCATCTGAAAGATCAATTGATAATGAAGAAATAGATACCATATTGATGATAAACAAAAATTATTTTGGTATTCCTGTTGAAAGATCTATTGATAATGAAGAAATAGATACTATATTGATGATAAATAAAAATTATTTTGGCATTCCATCTGAAAGATCAATTGATAATGAAGAAATTGATTCTACGCCTGTAATAACAACAGTAAATAAAATAACAAACAACGAAAGTGGATCTTTTGTATGAGTTTACCTGCACTTAAATGGAAAATGTTGCCAGAATATAATTTTCCTTATGTTATTTCAAAAACAGGAAATTTCGGATCACTTGCTATATCATCAACTAATATTAGTGTGTTAAATGGAATTTATAGTTCGTTTACATCATCAATTTATCATGATGGTACGCCACGAATAACAGGAAGTATATCTGGAAGCACAGGATGGACATTTTATATTTCCGGCAGTCCTATACTAACAAATACAAATGTAGTATATGGATATCCACCTACAATTACTGCGGCAAGTCAAAGTGTAATATTTGTTGGAAGTTCAGTTGTCCCATCAAATTCAGGAAGTATTCGTATATTGAACAGACAATATGGCGGAACCAGAGGCACATTTAACATAGGATTTTATGCTGGAGTATCTACTAATAGTAGTACTTATAAAAATTATACATTTACGCCGCCGATGGAAACTGGTTCAGCTATATTGGGAAATTCTTCTAGTTTTATGGGATATGCAACATTGGCAACAGGTGGTAGTATGTCCCCTCTTTCCTCTATGAGAATTTATGAATCTAATGAATGTCTTTTATTTTTATTTATTAATACGAGTGGTAATACAGTAAATGCATTATTTATGGGTGCTATAATAGATCCAGAAACAACTAATTATGGAGAAGTAGATGGAAGAGTATATGGTATTTCTAGTACAGAAATGGTTTCTTATCCTAATGGATTTATGGCAAGAAATTGGAATTGTTCATCAGGAAATAGTGAAGTATCATCCACTACTGGTGCTAGATTTCTTACAAGCAATTTAGCAGATACATGTAAAACTGCATATTATATTCCAAATACAAAAGTTCCTGGTTCATCTTCTCTTGTTGTGCAAGTATCAGATACAGCAATGAGCAGTTCTTTTTCTACTGATTCAGAAAATTTACCAAAATTGCCTATATTTGTTAAAGATTATTATACAGGTAGATTTGTTGGTAGATATAGAGAAGTTCAATATATAAAAAATACAGTGTCTGGTATGACATTTAATAATAATACTACAATATCAGGCTATGCAATAGGTTCATCAACATTGAGTTCAAGTAATTGTGTATTTTTACCAAGAATATGAGTTTATCAAAATTAACATGGAAATATATTAGATATCCAGTTCCAGTGGTATCAAGTTCAATTGAAGATGTTGTTAATTGTATCTTTGATGCATTTAATACAAATACATATCAAGATGGCACACCAAGAGTAACTGGTAGCGGGGTTGCATGGAGTTTTTATAGAACATCAAGTATAACAGGCGGATCAAATTCTATAATATATGGAAGTCCTGCTACAATGAGTGTAATGAGTCAAAGTGTAATTATTGTTGGTTCTTCTAGTGTTCCTCCAGTATCACCAACAATGGTGCAAAATTACGCATATGATTCTACTGCTATACATATTGCAATACAAAAACAAGCAAATTTATTACAATATAGAAATTGGTTATCAGGTTCTATATTCAATTCTGGTTCTTCTGGTTTAAATAGCGTAAGTAGCAGTGGTTTTGCCCCATTGGTTGCATATCCAACCGTGAGTGCTCCAGTACAATCTGTTAGAGCGTTTCATATTTTAGAATCACAAGAAGCATTGTGTATAATCACAGAATATTCAGCTTTTTCTTTTTTTGGAAATCAATTTGGATATGCATTAGCGGGTGCGTTTATTGATCCAGAAACATCGTTTACTAATTTAAATGCCGAAAAAGATGGTAATTTATATGCATTATCAACCACTCCTTATTTTGGTATATACACAAGTCCTAACTGGTTAGCTGGAGCAACCGTAATTTCATTAAATCATTCAGCTGGTGCCAAAACTTCACAAAAATTTGTGTATTATGTACCTGGTACAGATACAAAATTTCTCGCAGCTTATAATTATTCAAGTACTTCTGCAATTAAAATGGATTATTTTTATCACATAACTTATAATAATGCAAATGTGTTTATACCATTATATTGTTCGGATCAAAATCAAAAAATAGATTTGGGCAGATTTCGTGAAATTTTTTACATTGGATCAAGAGGATCTGGTGTATCTTCTATGAGAAGTGGATCTAATAACATAGGAATTCTTTTTGCTCCACAATATGCACAAGATCCTACTGCAAATATAAATTCAATCGGAGACGCATTATTTTTTAAAGGATAAATTATGCCATTACCAAAATTAACATGGAAAATGTTGCCAACAATACAATTGTATCCATTTTCACAGTCAACATCTAATCCACAAGGATATTTGGATGGAATATTTAATTTGTTCAATTCAAATGTATATGCAGATGGATCTTCAAGAGTTACAGGTAGCGGTCTTGCATGGACTTTTTTTAGAACATCTAGTGTTGATAGTGGTTCAACTAAAGGAGTAACTGCGGTTGTTTATGGATATCCACCTACAATGAGTGTAATAAGTCAAAGTGTAATATTCGCAGGTAGTTCTAGTGTTCCCACTACAACTCCTCTTGTTGGCAATACACAAACATATACTGCAAACCATATATATGTTGCTATACAAAAATACGCAAATCCATTACAATATAGAAGTTGGATATCCGCATCAGTTTTCAATTCAGGTTCAAGTGGATTAAATACTATAAGTAGCAGTGGATATCAAACCGCATTTTCTAATAATCTTAGTAGCAATGGATATGTACAAGGATGGGAATGTCAAGAAGCAATCGTTGTTTCATTTTCTACAACAAGTAGTGCAATTTCTACGACCACTGCAAATACATCATTGATTTTTGCAGGTGCAATTTTTGATCCTGAAACAAGTAACAATCCAAATAATATATTTGCAGAACAAGATGGCAGATTATATGGTGTTATTGGTAACGGAAGAACTGGAGGAATTACAGATAGATTTCCAATCAACGGCGTTCAAATTTTAGATATCAATGGCAGTCTTGGTACTGTAAGTCATGTATCTTTACCTGATGCAAATAATGGTGGACTTAGTGATACTGCATTATTAAAAATTCATGCTCGTGATACAAGTATGACGGAGTATTCAAGACCAGATGGTGATATTTTAGTGTATCCTATTTATTTAAGTAACAATTATATCAGATTTGTAGGAAGATTGAGAGAAATATATGCATATCCCTCCAAAAAAATTCATGGAACTGTAATTAATGATGGTATACGAGATATTGGATATACAATAGGATCAACAAATGTATGTGCGCAAGACTGTTACTTTTTAAGAGCAATTTAAAATCAAAATTATATATATATAACATATGAGTTTATCAAGAAATACTTGGAAGTTTTTACCACCTTATGTAGTACCACTATTTTCACAATCAAGAGTGGATGGATTATTAAACGGAATATGGACTTTGTTTAATACCAGTTCATATGCAGATGGATCAGCCAGAGTCACTGGTAGTGGTCTTGCATGGACTTTTTTTAGAACTTCAAGCGCAGACTCAGCATCCGTGATTGGACCTACTGCTGTTGTGTATGGATATCCACCCACAATGAGTGTTATGAGCCAAAGTGTAATATTTGCTGGTACTGCTAGCGCACCAACGGCACTACCAACAATGGCACCAGGCGGATCATTTGTTGCAAACGGATTATATTTAGCAATACAAAAACAAGCAAATTCATTTCAATATAGAAGTTGGTTATCAGGTTCAATATTTAACTCAGGTTCAAGTGGTATAAATCTGGGTGGATTAGCAAGAAGTAGCAGTGGATTTGCTCCTATTATGACCACAATGACCGCAATAGGTATTATACATGCATGGGAATGTCAAGAAGCAGTTGCAGTAGCTTGTTATATCACATCTTCGGGAAATACTGCAAACGCATTAACATTCGCAGGAATTGCAGGTGCATTTGTTGATCCAGAATCAGTTGATACTGTACAAGATGCCGAAACAGACGGTAGATTATATAGTGTAGCAACATCAGGTGTTACTGTTGGTACTACATTTTTAGCATCAACAACTGACTTTTTAAATCATAATGCTACTGCAGCAAGTAGTAAATTTGTAACATATCAACCAAATACAGACAATAGGATTATTTTACTTACAGTTGACCAAAGAACCATGAGTTATTTGAATACAACTACTTCTGGTAGAATAGTTACTTTTCCAATTTATGTAAAAGATAACAATTCAAGATTTATTGGAAGATTGAGAGAAATAGAAGCAATGAGAAATGCTGCATCAGGCTATATATTTAGAAGTGGATCTGTTGATGCTGGTTATTCTCTTGGATCTACAAATTTAGCTGTTCAAAACTCTGTATTTTTAGGTGCAATTTAATATTTTATGTTATCTGCTTTAAATTGGAAGAGATTGCCAGTTTATGTTTTGCCAACAATATCATCATCCACAATAAATGGTGTATTGAATGGTATTTTTGATGTATTAAATACAGGTTCTTATTATGATGGATCTATCAGAACTACAGGCAGTAATTCTGCTTGGAGGTTTTTTAGATCAATAAATGGTGTTACTACCGAAGCAGTTTACGGATATCCCCCAACTATTACATCAATGAGTCAAAGTGTAATATTTGCGGGTGTATCTACACTGGGACAATTACCAAAATTAGCACCTGGATCAATCAGCGTAGCTGCAAATTTAGCAAACACTTTGTTGTTGGGAACTGCAATTAATGCTGGTAATATAGTTCATTGGACTTCTGCATCTGTTTTTACAACAGGATCAAATTCAACTGTTGCTAGTGCTTCAAGTTTTACTGGATATGGTATATTAAGTAGCACCGCTCCTAGTACCGCTAGAACCGCTCGTATATACGCATGGGAATGTCAAGAAGCAGTTGCACTACAATTAGTAGAATCTTCATCTGTAGGCGGTGGAGCTTTTTGTGGAATTGCAGGCGGATTTATTGATCCAGAATCTAGTGCATCATTAGATAGTTTTCCAGACGGAAGAATATATGGCGTTGCAACATCCGCAGTAACTGCCAGTGTTACATTTTTAAATCTTACCACCGACTTTTTAAATCATGTCAATAATACTGCATCAGTTAATATTCCTAAATTCGCATATCTTACTCCATATGCAGTAAGACCAACCGCATCAGTATCTACACTACAATCAATAGAATTAAGAAATATAAACTTTAACTTTTCTTCTAGTTCAACACGAACACCTGCAATAAATTGTTATATAAGAGATCAAAATTACAGTTTTGTAATTGGAAGACTCAGAGAAATCAAAGCAACCAGAAGTTTACAATCAGGATTAACATACAGAAGTGGAAGTCAAGATTTGGCATATACATTTTCTTCCAGAGATTCGTCTAGTTTGTCTGTAGCAACTACAGGTAGCACATTGTTTTTAATGGCTTAAAATATCCTACATTTTATAATAAGTCCTGTTTTTATTACTATATTTATATAAACTAAAAATTGACACTGTTTTATTTCCATAATTTGTTATTAACTTAAATTGTCAATGAATGTAACAATAAAAGGAAATAAATTATGGCAATCAATATCTTTACACATATACGCAGAGGGTTATATGATAATGTTTACAATTGTATAGAAAAAGAAAAGGTGGATGTCAATCAAAGAGATGATGACACAGGTAATCCACCACTAGTTGTTGCGGTAGAAGAAAACCAAATAGAAATAGTCAGATTACTATTAAACCACGGTGCTGATGCCAATTGTAAAGATTGGACCAGTAAAAATACCGCATTGGATGTAGCCGAACAAAAAGGTTTCAAAAACATTGCAGAAGTATTACAACAAAGAGGTGCAAAATACAGTAGTGGTAGTAGTTTCCACTTAGCTGCAAAGAATGGTGATATCGTTTCTATCGAAGAAATGTTAAATAAAGGTTGTGATATCAATGAAGTTGACGCTGGTAAAGGTTGGACCGCACTACATTATGCTGTAAATTATGGACAAAAACACTTAGTTGAATATCTGATTATAAGAGGTGCAGATGTCAATAAGAAAGATTTCTTGGGTAAAAACAATCCTATTGATGTATTATCCAACACTAATAGAGGTGAAGTGGTAAAATTATTGAATAAGTATGGTGCTAAATCCGCAGGTGGTGTTAGTATTCATTTCTGTGCAGAAACTGGTGATTTTGAAGGTGTACAAGGATTCTTTGATAAAGACGGTAAAGTTAATGGTAGAGATGAAAAGAACGGTTGGATGCCACTACATTATGCCGTTAACGCTAACGATATTGATATGGTGGAGTTTTTGGTACATTTGGGAGCAAATGTTAACGGTGCAGACTTCAAAGGTGAAATTGCTCCGTTGGATTTGGCATTTAAGACGGGCAATGTAGAAATGCAAACATATCTGCAATCCAAGGGCGCTCAAAGAAAGAAGAAACACGATATTGGTGGTGGCGGAAAAGATGTAAACATATACATCACAGATGAAGTTAAAAAACAAATTG
>Ga0315906_10009820_pt1 | contig 11316 bp, 6 predicted proteins | sample LakEriMetagenome_4_FD_203526 | JGI IMG/M metagenome (GOLD analysis project Ga0315906, IMG submission 203526) | Freshwater fungal communities from buoy surface, Lake Erie, Ohio, United States - Buoy 2 MA122 | ecosystem: Environmental > Aquatic > Freshwater > Lake > Lake biofilm | place: USA: Lake... | reverse complement strand
TGGCAAAGTGGAATTTCCTGAATTATTACCGATCCTGGGATCCGCCGAAGTGTTCGCCTACAGAAATCGATTGGATTATGCTGCTGCCGACCGGCGTTGGCTAACTGCTGAAGAGATCGCATCCGGCAAACCAATCTCCTCACCCGGACTCGGCTTTCATATTCCGGGCCGATTTGACAAGATTCTCGATATAACCACGTGTCACCTTCAAGACAATCGCTCGAATACCATTCGCAATTCCATAAAAGAGTATGCCGTAAAGCATGGTCTTGAATTCTTCAATCCGGTCAGTCAAGAAGGATTTCTCCGAAATGTGATCGTCCGCTCTACCTCTACCGGCGAATGGATGGTGATTATAGTTTTTAAAAAAGAACAAGAAAAAGAACGGATTGGACTGCTGGAGCACGTTCGTGACAGCTTTCCTGAAATCACTTCCCTCCTGTATATTATCAACGAAAAAAGGAACGACACGATTTTCGATCAGGACGTGGTTTGTTTCAGTGGACGGGATCATATTTTGGAAGAGATGGAGGGACTCACTTTCAAAATCAGTGCTAAATCCTTTTATCAGACCAACTCTCATCAGGCCTATGCCCTGTATCGTATCACGCGTGATTTCGCCGGACTGACCGGTGCAGAAAATGTGTATGATTTGTATACCGGCACCGGAACGATAGCGCAATTTGTAGCAAAAGCAGCAAAACATGTTGCCGGTATTGATTATGTGGATGACGCCATAGCCGATGCGGGAATTAATGCAGCCAACAATAAAATAGACAATGTGGCTTTCGTCGCCGGAGACCTGAAAGACGCATTTAACAACGATTTTATTGCAAAAAACGGACTTCCTGACGTGATCATCACCGATCCGCCACGATCCGGCATGCACCCGGATGTCGTGCAAAAAATACTGGAACTGAAACCTGTTCGAATCGTTTACGTTAGTTGTAATCCAACCACACAAGCGCGGGATATACAATTGCTATCGACCGATTATCGAATTGAAAAAATTCAGCCGGTCGATATGTTTCCGCATACTACGCACGTGGAAAATGTAGTGTTGTTACAACGTATCGTTTAACGATTTAATTATGAAAAAAACAGCATTTGCCGTATTGCTTACCTTAACCAGTATCGTTGCCGCGGGAGACTCAGGCACTCCTGAAACAAATGCGCGGATGGTGGAGGAATCGTCGTTCACTGATCCCGAACAATTACAGCTTGAATGGTGCTTCATTTATTCCAACCGTCTGGGCTATGATATCAATTATATTGCGAATCCACGACTCTACGAACTGGTCAGTGACTGGTTAGGAACGCCTTACAGTTATGCCGGTGATTCTCGCAGTGGCATCGATTGTTCCGGTTTCGTATCAGTGCTTTATTCCCAAGTCTTTAATACCGAATTGCAGGGCGGATCACGGGATATCTTCACCAAATGCGAGGCACTTAACCGTGACGACCTTCGGGAAGGCGATATGGTTTTCTTTAAAATTCACCCTTCACGCATCTCACATGTAGGCGTTTATTTAGGTCAAAACAAATTTGCACATGCCAGCACTCAAAGTGGTGTCATCATCAGCGATTTGGACGAACCTTACTACCAGCATCGTTTTTATAAAGGAGGACGACTTACTTCCTACTAGTAATAATTGATATGTCGCGTACACTTCTACTCTCCAATCAACAAGTTCAACAGCGCATCAGTCGCCTGGCCTGGCAACTTTATGAAGATAACGCGGACGAAAAAGAAGTGGTCATCGTAGGCATCTTGCAATCGGGCAATCAAGTGGCGGTCCGGCTGGCAGAAGCCATCCGCTCCATTTCACCGCTCCAAGTGATCAGCGCCACCTTGCGTATCAACAAACACCAACAGACGGCAGGCGATGTTGAGCTTTCCTTATCTGCTGACAACATGGAAGGAAAGGTGGTCATTGTTGTCGATGACGTACTGAATTCCGGTAAAACGCTGTTGTATGCACTACGACCTTTCCTAAGTATAGACCTTCGAAAGATTCGCACCGTAGTACTCGTTGACCGCAATCATCGTCGTTATCCGATTGCAGCTGATTACGCCGGATTATCACTGGCAACCACCTTGAAAGAGCACGTGACCGTTGAAGAAAAAGACGGTCAGCTTCAGGTATTTTTGGATTGATCGTTTGTAGGAATCATCGCCAGCAGATCCCTGGCTTTCAGGTCCAGCGCTTCGACAGTAATATTCGCTTTCAAATAGTAGGGCTCTCGTTGCTCCAAATGTTGACGTATTATCTCCGGTAGTTGAGCTTCGGAAACATCTTTCAACAACGGCCGATCTTCCCTACTGTTACGCAAACGACTGAATAACGCTGCCGCAGATGCTTGCAGATAAACGGTAATACCGTGTTGATTCATCCACTCCATTTGTTCGAAATGACACGGTAGTCCTCCGCCGGTTGCAACTACGATGTTCGCCATTCCTGCAGTGTCCAACAGTACGTCATGTTCTAACTTGCGGAAATACGCTTCCCCTTTTTCAATGAATAATTCACTCACCGATTTACCGGTTCTTTGCTGCACGACGGAATCCGTATCTATAAAAGGATATCCCATCAATTTCGCCAGCTCCTTACCTATTCCGGATTTTCCGCTGGCCATATAGCCTACCAGGTAAATTCTCATAACTCCTTCGTTGCAGGATCTCGTAGGAAATAACGCATCAACGGTCCGGCCGCAATACTGGTAAGTAGTGCCATTATAATTAGCGCTACAAAAAGATGCTGACCGATGATTCCGGACTTATAAGCAAGAGTACTAAGTACAATTTCCATGGCTCCTCGCGCATTCATTCCAAAGCCGACAACAAAGGCCGGCCGAAGTGATAATCCACCCATATAGGCACCAAGTACAGCCCCAAACAATTTCCCCACGGTTGCCAATACCAGCACGAGCACCACCAGTTGTAAATCAAAGAAGTCAACAAGATTCACATAAAGACCGATACTTACAAAAAACAACGGAGCGAAAATATTGGTAATGAATTGATGAATGATATCGCGCGCTTGTTCCTTGAGTGCGGCACAATCACCCAGCGCGATTCCCATGATGAACGCACCGAGAATAGCATGAATGCCCAGTGCCTCCGTAAAGGCGGCACTTAGAAAACATAATCCCAAAGAAACAGACAATAATCCGCCGGGCCAGGACAATTTACCCTGCATCCAGGGAACCAGTTTAGATAACAGTTTACGGCCTACGGTCAACATGAATAAACCGTAAAGCAATACATACAGGATAGTCAGTGATAAATTAACACCTACACCTTCCTTCTCCATCAATGCCAGTACTACAGAAAAAATCAACCAGCCCACCAAATCATTAAACATAGCGGATGCAATGATCAGCATACCGATTTGAGTACGATAAATCCCCAGATCAAGTAAAATGCGGGCAATGACCGGTAACGCAGAGATAGAAAGAGCTGTTCCAAAAAACAAAGCATAGATTAACCTGGAACCGTTTCCGTCCCAATGAAACAATGCCGGAAAATGCCAGGAAATCCAAAACCCCAGGCTGAACGGAATGATCATGCTGGTGAGACTGGTAAACGTGGCCAGTCGTCCTTGTCGCAACACGACCGGTAATTGCACTTCCATTCCGGCGACAAAAAGCAGGAGTACTACTGACAATTTGAAAATTGCATCCAGCGAAACAGCAACGGAACCGGTTTGCGGAAACAAGGAGGTGGTAAACTCCGGAAAAAATCTGCCCAACAACGTAGGTCCTAGCAGAATACCGACAATAATTTCACCGATTAGTATTGGCAAACCTACCTTCTTTCCGAATTCTGCTAAAACGCGGGAAGCGATCAATAACAAACTGATCGACAATAATAATACGATGAATTCGGTACTGGTTAACTGACTCATCGTATCATTCCGGTTGGTCACTGAGCCGCGAATGCACAATCAGCAGATCACAAGGCAAATCAGAGAGCAAATACTCAATATCGTGGGTAAAAATCCGATCAAAAATAGATAACGAATGGTCCGGTGAATTGACAACGAGGAGATCTGCCTTGTTGTTTCTGGCGTATTGTCCCAAGGAATGACCGCTTCGTCCGGAAAGGGTAATATACTCTACTGGAATTTTTGATTGAAGTAATTCTGACTGCAGCGATACTCTTCGTGCTGACTCTTCCTGATGCATCTTTTCATGCAGCTGATCGATATCCGACGCAACAGCATCGTCTGCAAGTCCCATGGATAATACCGGCAAGTCGACCTCATTAGCAACCTTTACCATTTCGTAATTATCATGCTCTGCCAGGTACAGCGCCGTGTTGATGGTAAAAACAGTTTTTTCGTGATCGTGTCCGTTGACTACCATATTGCCGGACTTTTCCCGAACAGCGGAAGGATCAGTTAGTAATAATACTGAGCACTTTGCTTTTCGGGCAAGGTCCCTGGAAACAGATCCCATGTAATAGGTAAGCATATTCTCTTTTCGAAGGGCGCCCATAATGAGCAGGTCAACCACTTCCAATTTACAAACTCGGGTAAGGCAATCCGTTACATTACCTTGCTCCCAATAAATTCGTGCATCGGCATCGCTGAATCCGTATTTATTGAGCAGCGCAGTCAGCTGTCGTTGTTTGTCGGACGTCTTTTTTCCGACATGAATAAAGACGGCTCTTGCGCTGAAGATAGTTTGTAGGCGTCGCGTTTCAGCAATCAAAACCTCCAGTCGCGGAGAAAAAGCAACTGCAAGCGCAATCGTTTCGAACGGAAATGGTGATTTACCTTTTATCATGAAACTTCCGTTTACAATTCAGTTTGAATTACATCAATTTAACGATAGGAAACAAGGATTAAGCCCTATAATTTTCAACAAAGAGGTAAACAGAAAAGAAACGCAGTTTCTATTAGAAACAATTGCCCTAATAATTTATCAATACACCTGATGTTTCACCTTCCTGAGGCGAATATTCAGCAGCTCTACGATGAGGGAGAAAGCCATAGCAACATACACATAGCTTTTATCAATGTGGAAATGACATCCTTCGACGATCAACAGCAAACCGATGACGACCAGAAAAGCAAGTGCAAGCATTTTAATGGTCGGATATTTATTAATGAATTCGCTCACGTAAGGAGCAAAAAGAATCATCACGATCATAGAAATGACGACGGCGGTAATCATGATGGTGATATTGTTACTAAGTCCTACGGCAGTAAGAATGGAGTCGAACGAAAAAACGATATCGATCAATGTGATTTGTAAAATCGCCTGCGCTACGGTCAGCTTTTTCTCGTGTGGTTTAGGTTTTCCATCCTCCGTTCTCTCCGGTCCTCGCAACTTTTCATAAATCTCCCGGATAGTTTTGAAAACGAGAAAAACGCCACCTGAAAAAAGAATGAGGTCCCTTCCGCTCGGCTGAATCATACCCAGGGTAAATAGAGGTTCCGTGAGGTGCGTTAACCATGAAATACTCATCAACAACATGATGCGGAAGACCATGGCCAACATAAGACCAATGACGCGCGCCCGCTGCTGATCTTTGGCCGGAAGATAGCCGCAGATAATAGCGATAAAGATGATGTTATCGATTCCGAGAACAATCTCTAAACCAACTAGAGTTATCAAACCGATGATACCATCGGTTGTCATGATGGAGAGTAATTCCATTTTATCGATTTAAAAGGCGTTTGAGGCCTTTATTGTCGGGGTGGCGGGATTCGAACCCACGACCTCCAGCACCCCATGCTGGCGCGCTACCGGGCTACGCTACACCCCGATTCGGTGATGTTTTTCCGGCGATTTACTATCCGGAAAATCAGCCATCGGAGGATACGAAGGTACCAAAAAAAGCGACGGATTATTGACCTTTTAAGCGAATCCGTTTCGGTTTTCGCGATTTAGTACGATTTGAGGGCTGCGTTTCAATAATTAACGAAAACTCCTTACAGGAACGCATTTTTTTAAAATGATCGAATTCAGCCCAAAAAAACCATTTTGAAAAAAAGCTATCCACTATTAGTGCAAAAAAAGCACTATTCCACTGATCATTCTTACAAGTGCCTAATATTCAAGCCTTTCGGAAAATACTGCTATAGTGTTGGGAGTAGTTTTATCACAAAGAAAAGTGTGCGGGACATCCACTAGAAAAGCTCGCAAAAAAAATAGGCACATGAAAAAGACCTTACTCCTTTGGACCAGCATCCTCACCACATTTGTGGCCACGCTGTACAGCCCCGATGCAATGGGCAGTCACACAATGGGTGCAGACCTTACCTACGAGTGTCTCGGAGGAAACACGTACCGTGTGACGCTGTCGTTTTACCGTGATTGTATCGGTATCGCAGCACCGGCTGCTCCATTCGTTAATGTATCGTCCGCCAGTTGCGGACAGGCGATCGGACTTACGTGTTATCCACGTCCCGGCACCGGCCAGGAAGTAACGCCATCTTGTTCCAGTTCGGTTACCACCTGCCGCGGCGGAACATTTACTGGCATTCAGGAATGGGTATACGACGGTATCGTCAACCTCCCGATGCAGTGCACGGACTGGGTATTCAGCTACAACCTGTGTTGCCGCAACGCCGCGATCACCAACATCAACACGCCGGGCACCAGTACCTTTTACCTTTATGCTACACTGAACAACCTTGCTGTTCAGTGCAACAACTCCCCTACCTTCTCCAACAAACCTGTTCCTTTTCTCTGCCGCGGGCAGAATTATTGCTTTAATCACGGTGCCTATGATGCAGACGGCGACAGTATCTCGTTCCAATTGATTACCCCGAAGCAAACTGCAGGTGCCAACGTAATGTATACGGCTCCGTTCACAGCCTCTAACCCGCTCACCTCGGTTCCGGCCACCACCTTCAACAGCACTACCGGTGACATCTGTATGACACCTCAAAATCTGGAAGTAACTGTTATGGCAGTATTGGTTAATGAATACCGCAATGGCATACTAATTGGCAGTGTCGAGCGTGACTTACAGCTGACCGTCATGAACTGCGCTAATAACCTTCCTTCACTGACAGGTATCAACGGCACTAATAATTTCAGCATGACTGTATGTGCTAATCAGCCGGCCTGCTTCAACATCTTCTCCAATGATCCGGACAACGGCCAACAACTGACCGTAACCTGGGACTACGGTATTCCGGGAGCGACCTTCACTACCGATACGGCTGAACATCCAACAGCATCCTTCTGCTGGACGCCGACCACGGCCGATATCGGCAATTCGTACTATTTCACCGCGATGGTAGCGGATGATGCTTGTCCTTACATTGGAAGTCAGATCTATTCTTATACTATTAATGTAGTAGGTATTCAGGTAAACGCAGGAGCAGACCAATCGATTGCCTGCTCGGATTACGCTACATTGAATGCACAAGCAACCGGAGGTACACCTCCTTATCAGTATTTATGGAGTAACGGTTCTACCATGCAGGCCGTTACTGTGGGTACCGGTACATGGACAGTTTCTGCTACTGATGGTGTTTGCACCGGTTATGATACCGTAAATATCGATATGCCATATATTCCTGTGGCAGCGTTCAGCAACACCGCCAGTTCCTGCGCAAATGCTCCAATTCAGTTCACCGATCTTTCTACGACCCCGGGTGGCACGATTTACAGCTGGTTATGGAATTTCGGCGACGGCTCCATGTCAATGAATCAAAATCCGACACATCAGTTCCCTGGACCGGGCACTTATAATGTATCACTGGTCATCGAAAATACCTTAGGCTGTACGGATACTGTACTTCAAACCGTGACTATTGCTCCTCCACCGGTCGCATCCTTTACCGCCTCCAACGGTTGTATTAATGCACCTATCAACTTCGTAAACCAGCAACCGGGAACAGCTACGTCATGGCAATGGACTTTTGGAAACGGTAATACGTCTACCCAAACTTCTCCAACACACAATTTTACTGCTGCTGGCACCTACACCGTTACATTAGTAGGTACCTCAGCTTCCGGCTGTACGGATACCGCCACACAACAAATCACCATTTATCCAACTCCGACTGCAAATGCAGGAGCTGACAGAGTAGTATGTCGTGGAACGTCCGTTACACTTACGGCAACAGGAGGCTCAAACTACAGCTGGACACCAGGTGGTAGCGGTCAAAGTATCACGGTGAACCTGACTGTATCTACTAACTTTACGGTCACGGTTACCAGTGCCAACGGATGCACGGCAACTGACGAAGTAAACGTAGCAGTAAATCCACTGCCTACTATCAGCGCTGGCGCCGATCAGTCGATCTGTATCGGCTCATCGGTAACACTAACCGCATCCGGCGGAACAACCTACAACTGGACTCCCGGCAACCAAACAGGTTCGTCATTAACTGTTTCACCAGTAACGGCTACTAATTATACCGTAACGGGTACCAGTATCGACGGATGTACTGCTACGGATATCGTAGCGGTAACTATCAATCCTAATCCAACTGCCAATGCCGGTCCGGACACCGATATTTGTTTCGGAGAAAGTGTTACCCTTACAGCATCCGGCGGCAACACCTACAGCTGGCCGATGACCGGTGGCACCACCTCTTCGATCATTGTCAACCCCATTGCAACAACAAATTATACGGTTATTGCCACCAATGCCAATGGATGTACCGACAGTGATGTAATAACAGTAACTGTTCACGAGGCTCCGAATGTAAGTCTGCAATCCTTCTTCTTGTGTACCGGATCCGTTGCTACCCTCGATGCAGGTGTAAGCGGACTCAATTACAACTGGTCTCCAAACGGTCAAACTACACAAACCATCACGATCAACAGCGGCGGTGCCTACAGCGTTACGGTAACGGATGCATTCGGTTGTACCTCCAGCTCAACTGCCACTGTAACCGCAGGCACTTCGCTTTCTGTCAACCTGAATGACGTATCGTTCTGCCAGGGTGATTCAGTCGTACTTGACCCAGGATATCCGGGCATGAACTATGTATGGAGTCCAGGCGGTCAAACTACTCAAATACTTACCGTAAACACACCGGGTACTTACGGCGTAACTGTTACGGATCCATCCGGCTGTTCCGGATCTGTATCGGTTAATGCACAGGTAAATGCCATTCCTGTTGCATTATTCAGTGCAAGCAACGAATGTCTTGGTATTGCTACCCAATTCAGCGATGCATCAGCCGCTGCCGGTTCTACCATTACCAACTGGACCTGGAACTTCGGCGACGGCCACGTCTCAACCCAGCAAAATCCTACCTATGAGTTCACTACTTCCGGTGACCATACCGTAGCACTGACGGTAACTTCAGGAGATGGCTGTTCGGCTACTTATACTAATACAGTAACCGTTAATCCATTGCCTGAACCTGCTTTCAGCGCTCCGAACAGTTGCGCAGGTACATCCGTGAATTTCACAAACCAATCTACCGTTGCCAGCGGTAATATCACCAACTACCTGTGGAACTTCGGCGGCGGAAGCACGTCAACCTTAACAAACCCATCGTACTTCTTTGCAACCTCAGGAACAAAAACAGTTACCCTGACAGCAACAACAGCAGGCGGTTGCAGCGCAACAGTAAGTCAGACGATGAACATTTTCCCTAATCCTCGTGCGCTGGCTTCAGCACCGACAGTCTGTGAAGGCAGTTCAACTTCGTTCAGTAATACTTCCACGATTTCATCAGGAACTATGACATATTCCTGGGATTTCGGCGACGGCACCACTTCATCACAACGTAATCCGGTTCACACCTACACTGCAGGCGGCACCTACACTGCACTGCTGACCACTACTTCACAACACGGTTGCGCAGACACTCAAACTGTAGCAGTGATCGTACGATCAGCTCCGCTGGCAGATGCCGGTATCGATCAGAACATTTGTGAAGGCAACAGTCTTACACTGACCGCAGCAGGCGGAAGCAGCTACCTTTGGTCACCAGGAAACCAGACTACTGCTACTATTAGCGTTACTCCTACCACGAATACCCAGTTTACCGTGACGGTAACGGACGCCAACGGATGTAGTGCCACCGACCAGGTTGCAGTAAATATCCTTACACCGCCGGTAGCCATGGTTTCAAATGATCAATCCATTTGCAGCGGCGAAGCCGTATCACTGAACGGAAGCGGAGCAGGCACACTTTCCTGGATGCCGGGAGGATCTTCTGCTTCTTCCATCACTGTTCAGCCAAGTACGACATCACAGTTCATCCTCACCGTAACCGACCTCAACGGCTGTATCGATCGTGATACCGTACAGGTAATCGTAAATCCGCTTCCAAGTCTGGTCGCAGGACCTGACCAAACAATTTGCAGCGGATCTTCCGTAGCACTTACTGCCAGTGGTGCTACCTCCTACTCCTGGTTCCCAGGCGGTTCTTCCAACCCAACGATGATCCTGGCACCGGCCAACAGTACAACGTACATCGTCACCGGAACAAGTAATGCAGGCTGCTCTGCTACAGACACCATCAATATCACGGTTAACCAGGCCCCTTCTGTTTCCTTGCAGCCAACATTCATCTGTCAGGGCTTTACGGCAACACTTGATGCCGGAAATACGGGATCATTTTTCAGCTGGTCAACGGGCGAAACCAGTCAGACCATCAGCGTGAGCGATAGCGGAAGCTATTCTGTTATTGTCACCAACCAAACCGGTTGCTCCTCCTTAGGTGCCACATCGGTGATTGTTGGTGGTTCGCTGGCTTCCTTCCCGACTGCGAATACCATTTGTAACGGACAAGCTGTTACGCTGAATGCAGGTAACCCAGGAAGTATCTATGCTTGGTCTACCGGCGAAACGACGCAAACTATAAATACTACTACAGCCGGAACCTACTTTGTTACCGTAACAGATCCTAACGGATGTTCTGCTACGATGCTACACGAAGTAATAGTAAATCCTGTTCCGGTAGCACAGTTCCAGGCTACCAACGCTTGTCTGGGTGATGCCATCAACTTCAACAACACCAGTAATGTGAGCACCGGCAGCATCCAACAAATTTCCTGGAACTTTGGCAACGGTTTGTTCTCCAGCGCTATGAACCCAAGTTTCACCTATACCAATCCTGGCACTTACAACGTAAGCATGACAGTCACCACTAACGGTGGTTGCGCATCTGCGGCTAGCGGAACGATCACGGTTCATCCGCTTCCTGTAGCTGACTTCAGTGCAGATGCAAGTTGTCTGGGAGAAACAACGCAATTCGTAGACGCCTCTTCCATCGCAGACGGATCCATCGCTTCCTGGAACTGGAACTTTGGCGACAACAACCAGTCTACGCAGACAGCCCCTGCCCACACGTATGCCGCTGCAGGAAATTACAACACCACACT
>Ga0315906_10009819_pt1 | contig 11316 bp, 8 predicted proteins | sample LakEriMetagenome_4_FD_203526 | JGI IMG/M metagenome (GOLD analysis project Ga0315906, IMG submission 203526) | Freshwater fungal communities from buoy surface, Lake Erie, Ohio, United States - Buoy 2 MA122 | ecosystem: Environmental > Aquatic > Freshwater > Lake > Lake biofilm | place: USA: Lake... | reverse complement strand
ATCCAGATACGTGTCGCCCTCATGAACCGCTTCTCAGCGCTCGGAACGGCCGAGATCGTCCGCGTGGCCTGATCCCGAAGGGGAAAGGGGCTCTCATCCCTCAGGCGTGAGTTACGCAACAACGCCATCGCACCCCGAAACGCAGCGCGCTTCCCCGCCCGGTTGCAGACCACGGTCGAATGAGGACGGTTCCCGCAAGCGCAACGCAGGCAAGCGCCCGCCGGGGGCAGGCCGGCACCGGCCGGGGGCTGTGGCCGCCGGCGGGCCTGTGGCACGCGCGGCGCGGGGCCGGGGCGATGGCCCCGCCCGGATCGGGCGGGGCGCGCAGGTGCCGGCGTTTCCGGCCTTCCGTTCAGGCAACCCATGCGGCTGGCACTTTTTCCGCGGCCTGTTAGGCTGCGCGCAAACGGGCACAAGCACCCAGGCCGGAGACGAATGACAGACTGGCTGACCCCCGAGGAATGGCGCGCCGTTGCCCTGTCGCTGCGCGTGTCGTTCTGGGCAACCGTGATCAGCCTGCCCGCCGGCATCGCCGTGGCCTATGTGCTGGCACGGTACCGCTTTCGCGGGCATCAACTGCTGAACGGGCTGGTCCACCTGCCGCTGATCCTGCCGCCGGTGGTGACAGGATACCTTTTGCTGCTGACCTTCGGGCGCAAGGGCGCGGTCGGGGCGTTTCTGGACCAGACCTTCGGGCTGGTCTTTGCCTTTCGCTGGACCGGGGCGGCGCTTGCGGCCGCCGTCATGGCCTTTCCGCTGATGGTGCGCGCCATCCGGATGGCGATCGAGGCGGTCGATCCCCGGCTGGAGGCGGCGGCGGGCACGCTTGGCGCGTCCCGTCCCTGGGTGTTCGTCACGGTCACGCTGCCCCTGATCCTGCCCGGAATCATTGCCGGGGCGATCCTGGCCTTTGCCAAGGCGATGGGCGAATTCGGCGCGACGATCACCTTCGTTGGCAATATCCCTGGACAGACCCAGACGCTGCCGTCGGCGATCTATGCCTATCTGCAGGTTCCCGGCGGGGATGCGGCGGCGTTCCGGCTGGTGCTGGTCGCCATTGCCATTGCGATGCTGGCGCTTCTGCTGTCGGAATGGGTCGGCCGGTCTGTGGCGCGCCGGATTGCCGGGGCATGACGCTGGACGTGCGCCTGCGCCATGCTTTTGCGGGCTTCACGCTGGACATCGCCTTTGCGGCTCCGGCCGGGGTTACGGCGCTGTTCGGGCGGTCGGGGTCGGGCAAGACCACGGTGATCAACGCCGTGGCGGGGCTGCTGCGCCCCGATGCGGGGCGTATCGCCAGCGACGGGCATGTGCTGTTTGACAGTGCGGGCGGGATTGATGTTGCGGTGCATCGCCGCCGTCTGGGCTATGTGTTTCAGGATGCGCGCCTGTTCCCGCATCTGACGGTGCGCCAGAACCTGCTGTACGGGCGGTGGTTTGCGCCGCGCGGGCCGGGCGAGACGCTGGAGCGCGTGCTGGACCTTCTGGGGATCGAGCCGCTTCTGGCCCGCCGTCCCGGTGCCCTTTCGGGCGGAGAGCGCAGCCGCGTCGCCATTGGCCGCGCCCTGCTGTCCAACCCTGCGATGCTGCTGATGGACGAGCCGATGGCAGCGCTCGACGAGGCGCGCAAGGCCGAGATCCTGCCCTATCTGGAACGGCTGCGCGACGAAACCCAGGTGCCGGTCCTGTTTGTCAGCCATGCGCTTGCCGAAGTGGCCAGGCTGGCGACAACCCTGGTGGTGCTGGAGGGCGGGCGCGTGCTGCGCGCGGGCCCGGCGCAGGATATCCTGTCAGACCCGGCGGCGGTTCCGGCGCTGGGCATCCGCGAGGCCGGTTCGGTGCTGGCCGCCCGGCTTGCCCGGCACGAGGCGGACGGGCTGTCGCGGCTGGAAACCTCGGCCGGTCCGCTGTGGCTGCCCCGTGTCGCCGCCGATCCGGGCGCGATGCTGCGGGTCCGGATTGCCGCGCAGGACGTGATTCTGGCCCTGACCCGGCCCGAAGGCATCTCGGCGCTGAACATCCTGCCCGCCACCGTCACGGCGGTGCGGCTGGGCGAGGGGCCGGGGGCCGTGGTGCAGCTGCGCGCCGGAACAGAGCTTTTGCTGGCGCGGGTCACGCGCCGCTCGGCCGAGGCCATGGGTCTTGCGGCGGGAAGGCCGGTCTTCGCGGTGATCAAGTCGGTTGCCGTCGCCCAAAGCGACATCGGCGGATCAGGCTGAGGAACCGCGTGCGGCGCGGCGGCGTTCTGCGATGTCCGCAGGGGCACCGTGATCCGGCAAAGGCCAAAGGCACCGGACATTGACCTGATCCCGGCCCGCCGCAGGTCACGCGCCGGTCTGCGCCCCGGCACCAAGCAGACGGCGCACCTCGTTGCGCAATTCGTTAAGTTCGAAGGGTTTCGAGATGAAGCCATCCGCCCCAAGCGCCAGCCCCTTGCGCCGTTCGGTAGTTGACCCGCGTGCGGTCATCATCAGAATCTTCACATTGCCAAGGGATTTGTCCTGCCGCACGGTGCGGCAGATTTCATACCCCGAAACTTCCGGCAGCATGACATCCAGCAGAACCAGGTCAGGCCGAAGATCGCGGATGCGCCGCACGGCGTCTGCGCCGTTGCCCACGCGGTCCTGATCCAGTCCTTCGCGGGAAATGACGTACTCAAGCGCGGTGGCGATGTTGTCATCGTCTTCGACGATCAGGACGCAGCGACGTGGCGGACGCTCGGCCATCTGTCATCCCCCTTTGCCATCCTGCCTGCAAGAAGCACTGTAAGGGTGCGCCTGGCGGGAGTGATGCCTGCCGTTTCCGGCATGAGCCAAAAGCTGGAAGTTCCCGGGCCGGGATCACTCCCGGCCCGGGACGGCCGCTACCTTGCTGTGTCATCCCCGAAGATGTTCTTCTTGTGGGTCCCGCCGGGCACCAGCAGGGCCCCGATCACAACGGTCATCAGGGCGATGACGATGGGGTACCACAACCCGCCATAGACCGATCCGGTCTGCGCCGAGATTGCGAAGGCGGTTGCGGGCATCAGGCCACCGAACCAGCCGTTGCCGATGTGATAGGGCAGCGACAGGCCGGAATAGCGGATCCGGGTCGGGAACAGTTCCACCAGCATGGCGGCAATCGGGCCGTAGACCATCGTCACCAGAATGATGAGGTAGGTCAGGATGGCAATGATCGTCAGCTTCTGCGCGGTGAAGATATCGACAAAGTTCACGGCCCTGGCGACGGTGGTGTTGTCTGCCGCGACCAGGGGGTAACCTGCCGCCGCGATCGCTGCGTTCACGGCCTTGGTGAAGGCGGCCGGTACGCCCTTTTCGGCATCAAGCGCGGCCTGTGCGGCGTCGATCACCGCCGTGTCGGTGCCCGCCTTGGCGGTTTCAAGGGCCGCAGTCAGTTCCTTGACCGCAGCGGCATTGGCACTGCCGGAGAAAGACGCAATCTCCGTCTCGCCGATCTTCACGGTTGCAATGCTTCCGGCCGGTGCCGCGACGGTCGTGTAGTTGACCGACGACTTCGACAGAAGGGCCTTGGTGATATCGCAGGAGTTCGTGAACTTCGCCGTGCCGACCGGGTTGAACTGGAACGAACAGTCTGCCGGGTCCGCCGTGACCACGACCGGAACCTGATGGGCGGCGTGCAGCATCGGGTTCGCGGTTTGCGTCAGCAGCGGGAACACGAACTGATACGACAGCGCCGCGATCAGACAGCCCGCAAGGATGATCGGCTTGCGTCCGATCCGGTCTGAAAGCGCCCCGAAGAACAGGAAGCCCCCCGTGCCGATGATCAGCGACCAGGCCACAAAGACGTTGGCCGAGAACGCATCAACCTTGATGACGTTCTGCAGGAAGAACAGCGCATAGAACTGGCCCGTGTACCACACGACCGCCTGCCCCGCGACCAGACCCAGCAGCGCGATCAGCGCGATCCTGGCGTTGAGCCAGCCCCAGATGACCGCGATCACGACAAAGGCGATGCCGATATACATCGCAAGCGACCCGGTCAGCGCGCCCGAGAGCGCAAGCACAAGCATCAGCACCGGCGCGATCAGCAGAACCATGGCATTGCGCCCCGGACCAAAAGCCTCGCGCAGCGGCGCCTTGGAGGCAGACCCTTCTTCCTTCATCTTCTTGAAGGCCGGGCTCTCGTTCATCTGCAAACGGATGTAGAGAGAGATCAGCAGCAGGAAGATCGAGCCAAGGAACGGGATGCGCCAGCCCCAGGCGTTGAACGCCTTCATCATGGCGGGGGTGCCGTCGGCGTTCATGGTTGCCACGCCTGCCGCATCAAGGATCGGCTGATCGGGGAACGCGCCGTTGACATAGCCCTGCACCGAAAGAATGACGATCAGCGACAGCAGCAGGCCCAGCGTTGCTGTGGTCTGGATGAAGGCCGTGAAGTAGCCGCGCTGGTTGGCCGGGGCATGTTCGGCCACGTAAACCGCCGCACCGCCGTATTCACCGCCCAGGGCCAGACCCTGAAGCATCCGAAGGATGATCAGGATGATCGGGGCCGCAACACCCCAGCTGTAGTAGTTGGGCAGAAGACCGACGAGGAACGTCGACGCACCCATGATCACGATGGTCATCAGGAAGGTGTATTTCCGGCCGATCAGGTCACCCAGCGAACCGAAAACCAGCGCACCGAAGGGGCGCACGATGAAGCCTGCGGCAAATGCCAGCAGCGCAAAGACGTTGCGCGTTGCTTCCGGGAATGGCGTAAAGAACTGCGCCCCGATGATGGCGGCAAGCGAGCCATACAGGTAGAAGTCGTACCATTCGAAGATCGTGCCCGCAGAAGAAGCGAGAATGACCTTCTTCTCTTCTGCGGTCATCGGGCGTGAGCGATCCCTCACGTTCAAATCAGTCGTCGCCATCCGGCGTCCTCCTTTTTGTATGGTCCCCTGGACCAGGCCCTTGTCCCTGGTGCGGCCCCCTGCCCCGGCTTCCCCCCGGCGGTTGCCCGCAAAAGGTTCGTCCGGTGCCAGGGGCAATCCGGCGTCCCGCCTGCGCGATCCGCCTGCCGTTCGTGATGTCTGCGACCGGAACCGCCCCGGACACAGGCCGTGCCTTTACTGCGCCACCCGCGCCACGCCGGGTGCCAGCGTTTTGCCGATGTCCGCGACGGGTGCCATCGCATCGACCCGTTTCAGAAGGCCGCGCTTCCCGTAGTGCGCGATCAGCGGTGCCGTCTGTGCGTGACAGGCCTTCAGCCTGGCCCGCAGCGTTCCGGCTGTCTCGTCGGCGCGGCGGTTGAAGGCCGCGCCGCCGCATCTGGCGCAAACCCCCGCCTTGGCGGGCAGTCTGAACCTGTCGTGGCAACCCTTGCCGCAGGTCGCACAGGCAAGGCGGCCTGACACGCGGTCGATCATCGCGGCGTCATCCGCGGCAAGGCTGCCTGCCTTGGCGGTTTCGTTTGCCGCCCGTCCGGCCGATGTTCCGGCCTGCACGGCGGCACGCGGCAGATCGCCCGTGAACAGCCGGATCAGACCGAAATCCTTTTCCGGCAGGCGCGCCCTCGTTTCCATTCCGGCATCCGGGGGCCCCGGCAGGGTCACAACGGCGGGCGGGGCAAGGGTGCTGCCGTCCATCTCAGGCCCGGTTCATCCGGTTTTCGATCAGGTCCTGCACCACCGTCGGGTCGGCCAGCGTCGAGGTATCGCCCAGTGCGGCATAATCGTTTTCGGCGATCTTGCGCAGGATGCGCCGCATGATCTTGCCGGACCGGGTTTTCGGCAGGCCGGGGGCCCACTGGATCAGGTCCGGCTTGGCGATGGGGCCGATCTCGGTCCGCACCCAGGCTTCCAGTTCTTTCTTCAGGGCCTCCGTTGGCTCGACCCCGTTCATCAGCGTGACATAGGCGTAGATGCCCTGCCCCTTGATGTCGTGGGGATAGCCGACGACGGCGCTTTCCGCGACCTTTGGATGCGCGACAAGCGCCGATTCAACCTCGGCCGTGCCCATCCGGTGACCCGAGACGTTGATCACGTCATCGACCCGCCCGGTGATCCAGTAATAGCCATCGGCATCGCGCCGACAGCCATCCCCGGTAAAGTAGTAGCCGCGGTACTGCGCGAAATAGGCATCTTGAAAGCGCTGATGGTCGCCCCACAGGGTGCGCATCTGGCCTGGCCAGCTGTCAGCAATGCACAGGACACCGTCGGTTTCGGTCGCCTCCTGCACCCTGGCGGTCGCCGGATCCAGGATCACCGGTTTCACACCGAAAAAGGGCTTCGTGGCCGAACCGGGCTTTTGCGGAATGGCACCCGGCAGCGGAGTGATCATGTGCCCGCCGGTTTCGGTCTGCCAGAAGGTATCGACAATCGGGCAGCGGCCTTTGCCGACATGGATGTTGTACCAGTTCCAGGCTTCGGGGTTGATCGGCTCGCCCACCGACCCCAGCACGCGCAGCGACGAAAGATCATGCTTTTCCACCCACTGCGGGCCAAGCCCCATCAGCGAGCGGATCGCTGTCGGGGCCGTGTAGAACTGCGACACCTTGTGTTTGGCGCAAACCTCCCAGAACCGTCCGGCATCAGGGTAGGTCGGCACGCCTTCGAACATGACCGTTGTCGCGCCGTTCGCAAGCGGGCCATAGATGATATAGCTGTGGCCCGTGACCCAGCCCACGTCGGCGGTACACCAGAAGATGTCGCCCTGCCGGTAATCAAAGGTCAGCTGATGCGTCATCGCTGCGTAAACCAGATACCCGCCAGAGGTATGCACAACCCCTTTCGGCTTTCCGGTGGACCCCGAGGTGTAGAGAATGAACAGCGGGTCTTCCGCCCCGATCTCGGCATAGGCGCAGTAGGGGGCGGCATCCGCCATTTCCGCCTTCACGTCGAAGTCGCGGCCAGGCGTCCAGCTGGTCTGGTCGCCGGTGTGCTTGACCACAAGGCATTTCACATGGTCGTCGCAATGCAGCAGCGCCGCATCGGCATTTGATTTCAGCGCGGTCTTCTTGCCGCCGCGCGGCGCAAAATCTGCCGTGATCACGATTCCGGCTTCGCAATCGTTGATCCGGTTTGCCAGGGCGTCGGGCGAAAACCCTGCAAAGACAATGGAATGAACCGCCCCGATCCGCGCACAGGCCAGCATCGCATAGGCGGCCTCGGGGATCATCGGAAGGTACAGCACAACCCGGTCGCCCTTGCGCACGCCATGGGATTTCAGCACGTTCGCCATCCGGCAGACGTTTTCCAGCAGTTCTGTATAGCTGATGTGCCGGGCCGCGGTCCTGGGATCATCCGGTTCCCAGATGATTGCGGTTTGGTTGCCCCGCAGCGCGACATGGCGGTCAACGCAGTTGGCCGCGACGTTCAGCGTGCCATCCTCGAACCACTTGATCGAAACCCGGCCATAGGTGAAGTCGCAGTTCTTGATCCTGGACGGACTGTTGATCCAGTCGATACGGTCCGCCTCGCGCGCCCAGAACCCATCGGGGTCGGCAACCGACGCGGCATACATGGCTTCGTATTTCGCACCATCGACATGGGCACGAGCCACAAACTCGGCCGACGCCGGGTACACTCCGGCCAAATGTGACTGGTCCTGCATCGCTACCCCCCCCTTGCGGCACCCGGCCGCAGCCTGCCTGACACGCCGCATCGCGGCCTTGACGGAAGGATGATAAACCATTGGTCAATTTTTTGCTATCTCTTTTTAAAATAACGTTTTTTCCGTAAATCCATTGACTGGTACAGGTCAGAAGTGAAAATGTCTGGCAGGGGCGGCGAAGATTTGCGGCAGTTTTCATCAGTTTGCCTGTCAAGGCTGCGTCCGGTGCAGCCGCCCCGGATCCGCTTGGCGCGGCGGGCCGGGCGTAGCGCGCCGCGTGGCGCGTCAGAATGCCGCCCTGCACTGAGTCGCCGCTTTCGCCCGCCGGGTCGGGGGCAGACCATGCCACAGGCCGGGGCGCTTGCCGGTGGACACCGGTGTCGCCCCACAGCGGATGACACAGCAGCTTCCGTGCCGTCAGTCAGACCCGGAAACGAAAGGCCCCGGTCATGAAGGACCTTTGTCTTCTGGGCGCAGGCCCCCGTCCGGGCCGGGGCGAGGTGACGTTTCAGATTTCCCGAACAGGTCACGCCGGGCTTCACAGGTGCCAGAGGCGATGCAGCCTTGATCTGCCTGCCATTGGCCGGCAGACCATCGGCGATCATCGCCCCGCAGTGCCCTGGCCGGGAATAAGCCCCGGTCACACCGGGCCAGATGCCCGGCTGTCTGTGCAATCGGTGCGCCGGACCGTCCGAAGCGGAGGCCATGGCGGGGCGTTTGACGCCGTCCGCGTCCGCCAGGCCCTGACCAACGCAAGGGGCGGAACGCTCATCCCGCCGCAATCCACCGCCGCTGTGTCGTGCAGGATCGTCCCCTGCACGGGGCCATCATCCTGCGGCGCAACCCGGTTCACACAAGGCCGGCCCTTCGACCCCGTCACACGGCACCCCCGGAAAAGAGGGGTGGCGGAAGGCGGCCATCCCTGATATGGTTCGAAGTGGGACAATAAGATCGAGGAGGTATATTGGATGTTCCATCGTTTCATGGGTGCTCTGCTTGCTTCAGCGCTGGCAGCAGGTGCCCCCGCCATTGCCGTGGCACAGGACCGGGACGAAGAGGAGGGCCTGTCATTTGAGGCTGACGCCCTGTTCGTCTTTCAGGGGGATGCGAATCTCGAGACCTCCGGCAAGTTTTCGGCAAACCGCTCCTTTGCCTCGATCGGCGCAGAGATGCCGCTTGGCGAGCGGGCATCGCTCGAGTTTGAGGCCGGCCTCGGCGGAACCAACTATGACTTCTCGGGTGTTTCCGGTTTTCCTCTTGCCAACGAGTTGGGCTGGGTGCAGCAGAACGAGATCAGTCTGAGGTTCAGCTACAGCGCGTCAGACCGGCTTGAGTTCTTCCTGGAACCCGGCCTGTCCCTTAACGGCGAATCCGGGGCAGACAGCGGTGACGGGACAACATCGGAACTGCTCGCTGGTTTCACATGGCAGTTCAATCCAAGGCTGATCATCGGTCCCGGCGTCGGCTTGTTCGAGTCTCTGGTAGGGGATGATGACGTCGTTCCCATTCTGCTGATTGACTGGCAGATCAGCGACACCGTAAGCCTGTCAACGGCGCGCGGGCTTGCGGCCTCACGCGGGCCGGGCCTGACGCTGAGCTGGCAGGCGAACGATGTGTGGAGCTTCGGACTCCAGGGGCGTTTGGAGGATGTCCAGTTCCGTCTGGACAACAACCATGGCGCAGCCTCCGGCGGCGTTGCCGAGGAAGCCTACACGCCTGTGGTCGCAACAGCGTCGTGGCGGCCGAACGAAAGGATGGAAGTCATGGGATTCGCCGGTGTTGCCACGGGCGGCGAGTTCACGCTGTACGACTCCAAAGGCACGGAACTGTCGACGCAAACCTACGAGGACGCAACCCTGTTCGGTCTTGTGGCCACGTTACGGTTCTGAATCCTTGCGGCAGTCCGCCCGGCGGGCTGCCGCACCCGCGCGTCACGCGCCTTGCCTCGGGCAGGGGCCCGGCATGACAGCGCCCGTGCTGCGGCAGCGGGAGCATCTGCCGGGTTGCGTCCGCCTTTTCGTTGGCGCAAGACTGCGGCCCTGACCTGGGGGACCCCATGCAAATTGCCAACCGCCAGATCGGCCCCGCCCATCCGCCGCTTGTGATTGCCGAAATCGGCATCAACCATGGTGGCAGTCTTGACGTTGCAAGGGAAATGGTCCGCCTGGCGCATCTGTCGGGCTGCGAATGCATCAAGCACCAGACGCATTTTCTGGATGATGAGATGACGGATGAGGCAAGGCGGATCTTCCCGCCGAATGCCGATGTCTCGATCTGGGAGGTGATGGCCCGCTGTGCCCTGTCCGCGCAGGATGAAGTGGCGCTGCGCGATTACACCGAAAGCCTAGGGATGATCTATATCTCCACCCCGTTCAGCCGCAAGGCGGCGGATTTTCTGGCGGAGATCGGCCTGCCCGCCTTCAAGATCGGCTCGGGCGAGGCTGACAACCTGCCGCTGATCCGCCATATCGCGCGCTTTGGCAAGCCGGTGATCCTGTCAACCGGGATGCAGACGATCCAGTCGATCCGCGAAAGTGTCGCCATTCTGGATGCTGCGGGCGTGGATTATGCGCTGCTCGAATGCACCAACCTGTACCCCTCGCCGCCCGAAATCGTCAGCCTTCAGGGGGTTACGGACCTGCAACGCGCCTTTCCCCGGGCGGTCGTCGGGTTTTCCGACCATTCCATCGGACCGGAAATGGCGCTGGCCTCGGTCGCGCTGGGGGCCTGCATTCTGGAGCGGCACTATACCGACACGCGGTATCGGAGTGGCCCCGACATCATCAACTCGATGGACCCGGCAGAACTGCGCTTTCTGATCGACCGCAGCCGGGAAATTCACACCGCCCTGCACAACCCCAAGCGGCGCACGGCGGCGGAAGAACCGGTTTACCGCTTTGCCCGCGCCAGCGTGGTGGCCGACCGCGACCTGGCGGCCGGCCATGTGATTGCCGAGGCCGACATCTGGGCCCGCCGCCCCGGCTCGGGCCAGATTGCGGGCTATGACTTCGATCTGGTCGTGGGCCGCACCCTGACGCGGGCCGTCAGCCGCAACACGCAGCTGACCTGGGCCGACATCGGTCTGAACGGGCGGCCGGGCGGCGAACGGGCGTTCTAGTCGGCCGGTCAGAAAGCCCCGGCCACAGGGACCGCTGACCGGAAAACAGCGAAGCCTTCCCTGCGCGGTCTGGCTGGGGCCGTCGCCCCGGCCATGCGGTGCGCCTGCCGCAGGTCCGTCAGGCCGGGCGCTGGCCTGTCTTTGCGCCAGCCTGGACGGCTCTGTGCTGCGGTGGCCTCCGACCGGGCAGAGAGAACGCTACGTTTCCCGCTCCGCCCCGCGCGGCAGCCCCCTTTCCCCGGAGCGGGACGATTGCACCTTTCAGCAGGCGGTCGGGATGCTCTTTCAGCATCCTGCCAAGCGGTTGGGCAGAACCTGCGCGAAGCGTATCGCCACCCAATTTGCGTCAGACGCGCGGGGCCGGGTTTTCCGTGAACATGCTGTTGCCGTCCGGCTTCATGCGCGACGCCGTCTCACGTTTTTCTGCGCGCCTCGGCGGCCCCTGGATCATGAAGATGCCGCGCGAAACCCCAGGCATTTCCTGGGCAGCCAAATCGCCCAGCGAAACCCTGTTACGAGGCGTTGTTGCACAACTCTGTTTGCCTAGGATTCACAACGCGAATCCATGTGGTTAGACAGGCCGTATGAGTAAGCCATCACCCGCCCGCTACCGCACGACGAACTGGTCCAGCTACAGCGCCTCAC
>Ga0315906_10009816_pt1 | contig 11318 bp, 10 predicted proteins | sample LakEriMetagenome_4_FD_203526 | JGI IMG/M metagenome (GOLD analysis project Ga0315906, IMG submission 203526) | Freshwater fungal communities from buoy surface, Lake Erie, Ohio, United States - Buoy 2 MA122 | ecosystem: Environmental > Aquatic > Freshwater > Lake > Lake biofilm | place: USA... | reverse complement strand
GTGGTCTTTTGTAGCGATATACAACAAAACAGCATTGCGATCTTGGGTCTTGAACATTTCCAATTCTACAAAAACTTCTTTTGCGCGATCGAGTGGATTGATGAATTTACAATGTTGTTCCATGTAAATGCGAATCTCTCCACTGGTCTGTTTTTCAGCAGAACGGATGGCTTCCACCATCCGCTCTTCTTCTTCCTTTGTGAAGAAGGACTGTTTTTTATTTGAAAGAAAATCAAATATGCCCACTGCTTATTTATTAAAATCGACTGTCGGTGCTTTTTCAGCGCCAGCATCGGCTGTGAAAAATCCTTTTTCGGTGAAACCAAACATACCTGAGAAAAGTACCATAGGGAATCTTTTTACACTGGTGTTATAGTCTTGCACAGCAGCATTGAAATCGTTTCTTGAAACCTTGATACGGTTTTCAGTGCCTTCAATTTGTGCTTGTAGGTCCCTAAAAGCTTCAGTTGCTTTCAATTCAGGATAACGCTCAACAGACACTAAAAGTCTTCCAATTGCACCACTCAATTCACCCTGTGCTTTCTGGAAAGAAGCAATTTTTTCTGGACTCAAATCAGATGCGTTAACAGTCGTTTGAGTTGCCTTTGCTCTTGCTTCAATCACTTGGGTAATGGTTTCCTGCTCAAAATTAGCAGCACCTTTTACAGTGTTTACCAAGTTTGGAATAAGGTCTGATCTGCGTTGGTAATCACTTTCAACATTAGCCCATTTGCCTTTTACATTTTGGTCTTTCTGAACCAATCCGTTATAGCCATTACAGCCATAACCCACCAAAAGTAGAAATAGTCCGAGTACCGAAAGCAATACAATATTACGTGTGCTCATTTTTAAAAAAATTAGGTTTATGAATAAAGATAGCAGATTTGCCCAAAAGGTTGCATGATGCAAATCAAATTGGGATGAACGGCTATTTATTGATGGCTGCTATGCCTGGAAGTACTTTCCCTTCGAAGAATTCCAGCATGGCGCCACCGCCTGTTGATACATAGCTTACCTTATCGTTAAAGCCAAATTGGTTAACGGCTGCAACACTATCGCCACCGCCCACAAGAGAGAAGGCACCTTTTTCAGTTGCTTCAGCTACAGCTTCCGCAATGGCTTTGGTCCCAGCTTGGAATTTTTCCATTTCAAAAACGCCCATAGGTCCGTTCCACAAAATGGTTTTGCTGCTAAGGATTACTTTTCTGAAATCAGCTCTTGCCTGAGTTCCAATATCCAGTCCCATCCAACCGGAAGGAATGGCATAACTATCGCAGTTCTTGGTATTTGCATCGGCAGCAAACTTGTCAGCAATGGTGCTGTCAATCGGTAAATGTATTTTAACGCCTTTTGCTTCCGCTTTTTGTAAAAGTTCTGCTGCGAGTGGAAGACGATCCTCTTCACAAAGAGAATTTCCAATTTCTTTGCCCTGTGCTTTCCAGAAAGTATAGGCCATACCACCACCGATGATGATGTCTGTTGCTTTTTCAAGCAAGTTTTCAATGATCAATATCTTATCTGAAACTTTTGCTCCGCCGATGATTGCTGTGAAAGGCTTTTCCGACTGAAGCATTACTTTTTCTGCACTCTTTACTTCGCCTTCCATGAGCAAGCCAAACATTTTTTCTTCTTTGCTGAAATAATCAGCAATGATCGCAGTAGAGGCATGCGCTCTGTGTGCAGTACCAAATGCATCATTCACATATACATCACCGAGTTTGCTGAGTTGTTCTGCAAAACCAGCATCACCTTTTTCCTCTTCTTTATGGAAACGGAGGTTTTCAAGCAGAAGCACATCACCTGCTTCGAGAAGTGCTGTTGCTTTTTCTGCCGGTTCTCCGATGCAGTCAGATGCAAAAAATACTTCGTTATCGTTACCAATTAGTTTCTGTAGGTGGGGAACAAGATGGAATAGAGAATACTTGTTTGTTGGTCCCTCTTTTGGCCGACCAAAATGGCTCATTAGTATGACGGTACCACCATCTTGGATGATTTTTTGAATGGTTGGTATTGCCGCACGCATGCGCGTATCGTCGGTCACCTCAAAATTTTCATTTAAAGGCACATTGAAATCGACGCGTACCAGGGCTTTTTTACCTTTAAAATCGTATTGGTTGAATTTGCTCATAGTGTAGGGCTTTAAAAAAGAAACCCGGCAGTGGTCGACTGCCGGGTTTGGGTATTTTGTTGATTATTTTGAAATCAATTGTGCGAAGTAGTGTACTGTGCGAACGAGCTGACTTACATAGCTCATTTCATTGTCGTACCAGCTAACTGTTTTTACCAATTGTTGGTCGCCAACAGTCAATACTTTGGTTTGCGTTGCATCAAACAAAGAACCAAAGCGAATGCCAATCACATCACCAGAAACGATTTCATCTTCTGTGTAACCAAAGCTTTCATTGGCAGCAGCTTTCATAGCAGCATTGATTTCTTCAACAGTAGTTTTCTTACCAAGCACTACAGTCAGTTCTGTTAGAGAACCAGTTAGGGTTGGAACACGCTGCGCGGTACCATCCAATTTACCTTTCAATGAAGGAAGTACCAGTCCAATTGCTTTTGCAGCACCCGTGCTGTTAGGGACAATATTTTGTGCAGCTGCTCTAGCTCTGCGAAGGTCGCCCTTCGGATGAGGAGCATCCTGTGTATTTTGGTCGTTTGTATAAGCGTGAACAGTTGTCATCAAACCAGCAACGATAGTGAATTGATCTTCCAATACCTTAGCCATAGGAGCAAGGCAGTTGGTAGTACAAGAAGCGCAGCTGATAATAGTCTCAGAACCATCTAAGATTTCGTGGTTGGTATTGAATACAACAGTTTTAAGATCGCCGGTAGCAGGAGCTGAAATAACAACTTTTTTGGCACCAGCTGCAATATGTCCAGATGCTTTGTCTTTATCAGCAAAGAAACCAGTACATTCTAATACTACATCAACTTCATGTGCACCCCACGGAATTTGAGCTGGGTCTTTTTGAGCGTATATTTTTACTTCATGTCCGTTTACGATAATTGAGTTGTCTGTTGCCTTAACATCTTGTTCAAAACGGCCCTGAGCGGTATCGTATTTGAGAAGGTGGGCCAGTACTGCTGGACTGGTTAGGTCGTTAATGGCTACAATATCAATTCCTTGCATATTGAAGATCTGACGGTAAACTAGGCGTCCTATTCTACCAAATCCATTGATGGCTACTTTAACTGTACTCATAATTGATTGCTTTTGTCTTTTTTCGTGGTGCAAAGGTAAGAACTATTCATTTTTTTTTGTCATAAATCCATAAGAACTTATCTTTGCACACCTTAAACGGAATGGCCCGTTGGTCAATCGGTTAAGACGCCTCCCTTTCACGGAGGAATGAGGGGTTCGATTCCCCTACGGGCTACCAAATGTGAACTTCGGTCAATCTTTAATGGTTGACCGATTTTTTTTAAACAGATTGCCGAATCCAAGTAAAATTTACATTTCAGTTTTACAGAAAACCCTGGTTTTTAACTAAAAATATTGGATTGTATTCCTTATTGATTAAGGATACATTTGTGTAATTACTTTTTTTATCAATGGTTTATGGGGGAAATTAATTTTTTACTGGGCATGATTGGTATGCAGGCGGTATACCTTTTTTGTTATTTTGTTTTATTTCGTAAACAAGAATTCCTCTACTTCCTAATCTTTACCGTTGGTGTTACTTTGTTTGTATTTGTTGTAAAGGATCCGCTCATTAATCCATTTGGACAATTGATAGCAAATAAAAATCGGCAGCCCATAGGATTTGGGATTTTATTTTTGTGTTTGGGTTTATATTACCGATTTACCAGATTTTTTATTGAAGCACCAGTTCTCCACCATTTTTATAACACCGTAATTAAAGTTGCAGAGTTTGTGGCTTATGCAGCAGGCATTGCTCTGTTATTAAAGGTTTTCCTGACCGCTGAAATTGGATTTATGGAAACAGGTGCAAAGTTGATATTCTTTTTGAATCTGCCAGTCCAAGTGTTTCTGCTTGTTTATTTATTTTGGACAAGAGCGTTGTTTAATTACATGTTGTTTTTTGGAAGTTTATTCATGAGTGCCTTTTTTAAAGTGGGACTTATTCCTATTATTTTAAGCACCAATAATAATGTTGATTTTCGGAAAGAGCTTTCATTTATTTTATTTGGATTGGTAGTGAATTTTTTATTTTTCAACTTTATGTTGATTTATAAATTCAGACGCAGTGAAAAACAAAAGCCACAATTGGATTTACAAAAAGCAGAAGCACTTCAAATTCAAAGAAGCGAAATAAGCAACGACCTTCATGATGATTTAGGTTCAGTCTTGAGTAGTATTCAAGTCTATGCAGATATGGCCTCAAAAGATTTTGTTACTGGTGGAAATAAAACAGAACGCTATCTTCAAAAAATTTCTAGTGGCATTAAAATGGCAATGGATAATATTGGGGATGTTATTTGGGCTGTGAGAAACGACCAAGTCAATGAAAAGTCAATCAGCAGCCGCATTAAAGATTTTTTCATCGATGTTTTTGATGCGCGTGGTATCGAATGCACTTATGAAATCGATTCAGCATCTGAAGATTCGATCACGGGAATTCTTTCAAGAAAATACTTATTGCTTATTGTAAAAGAAGCAATAAATAATGCAATAAAGCACAGTGGGGCAAATTGTATCAAAGTAAAATTGAATACTATTGGAGAATCTCTACATCTTGCTGTAGAGGACGATGGAAAAGGGGTTGATGAAAAAATTATCAGTTCAGGAAACGCCTTCTCTAGCTTGCGAAATCGCACTTCAAAGCTTGGAGGTGTCATAACCATTCGAAATGCAAATGGGCAAGGAACTTTGGTTGAATGTGTATTCCCTATTACTACAATTAGGGAGAAGTGAACAAACGAATAAGCCTTTAATTTGTATATGATCAAAATTCTTTTATATGACGATCACCGTGAGAGACGAGAAAGCCTAGAAGAGTTGTTTACTTGTGCTACAGGTTTTTCTTTCTTAGGGGCCTTCCCTGATTGTAGTCAATTAAAATCGCAAATAAATGAATATTCACCAGACATTATTTTAATGGATATTCGAATGCCAGGTGTAAATGGCATTCAAGCTACTCAGTTAGTTAAGCAAATTAGCCCCGCTACAAAGATAATTATTCAAACTGTTTACGACGATGATGAAAACATCTTTAACAGCTTAAAGGCAGGTGCAGAGGGGTACATTCTAAAAAGCACTCCTGGAGATAAAGTCATCCAATGTATAGAAGAAGTTCATGGAGGAGGCGCAGTTATTACACCATCTATTGCTCTAAGGGTTACCCGATATTTTAATACTCAGCCACTTGCAGTTTCAGTTGAAAATGGACTTACCGGCAGAGAAACGGAGGTCTTGCAATTAATGACTCAAGGACTGAGTTATAAAATGGTAGCAGCAAAACTTGGTATTACCTATAACACAGTGAATGCCCACGTAAAAAAAATCTACGAAAAGCTTAGTGTTAATTCTCTTGGTGAGGCAGTCTCTGTTGCCCTACGTAATAAAATCGTCTAGTTATATTAATGCTTATCCCTATATCTAGGGATAACTACAATCCCTTCTGTACAATAGTTTTGTTCAATACGCTCTTCATTTGGCTAATTTTCTTTCCATGAATAAATCATTGGTTTTTTTTATTTTATTTTCAGCTGTAACCTTTCAAGCATCAGCCCAGGAAGACTTTTATGTTGCTACTAATGAGGTTGTATACATAGAGGCCTCTAACACGCTAACTGTCCAGGGCAACCTCACGAACAACGGCACGATCTCTGGTTCTGGTATATTGTCGTTATCGGGTTCATCTGCACAAACGGTCTCTGGAACAGGTTCGGTAAAGCACATTACGGTAAACAATGCAGCTGGTGTAACAGTAACATCGGGAAGCAATAAGCTAAATGTATTGGGTGTGCTTACACCTACAGCTGGTACAATAACTACCAATGGTAATTTGGTATTAAAGTCAACTGCTACAGAAGAAGGCACTATCGGCACGGTAGCTACCTGTCCAACCAATCCTTTTAGTGGTAACGTAACGGTAGAGCGATACATCCCAGCAAACCAAAGATCCTATCGTTTTCTAACGCCAGGTGTTACTACAACTACATCGATCAATGCGAACTGGCAAGAAGGAGCTACAGGCAGTACAAACAATCCTAATCCTGGTTATGGTACACATATTACAGGAAGCACCAGTGGTGCAAACGGATTGGACGCTACATTATCTGGAAGCGCAAGTTTATACAGTTATAATGCAGGCAGCCAATTATGGTCTGCAATCACCAATACATCAATACCAACATTTAAAGCAGGAGAAGGCTACCAGTTGATGGTAAGAGGTAGTAGAGCAATCGACTTAACCAATGTAGTTACACCGGCTCCGGACAATACGGTAATCAGAAGCACAGGAGCACTGAGCGTATGTGATGTAAGCTTTACTACTTCATCGGCAGTCCCGTTGAGTAACGCTGCTACAGGCTGGTCATTTATTGGTAATCCGTATTGGTCTATTGTTGACTTGAACACGGTTATAAAGACGAACATTGAGTCTACTTATTACTATTGGGATCCAACACTAACAGGCCTCAACAACAGAGGAGCCTATGCCACACTAGCGATTGATGGTAGTGGAGGAGAGATCAGATCTATTTTAACTTCTAATGTCTCAAAGTACTTACAACCTGGTCAGGGCTTCTTTATCAGGAACACTTCATCGTCACCTTCATTAACGTTCAAGGAGAGTGACAAGGTAACGAGTGCAGCGAACAAGAAATTGATCTTCCAGAAGAACCCTGTTGGTTCTGTTATGGAGTTGGGAGAGATGGACAATGCAAGGATCAGGGGTAATGGCAGCAGTGCAACGGAGAAGGTATACTTGTCGTTGTTTTTAAAAGAGAAGTTGAATGTGAGTCCAGCGGATGGTTTTGCATTAACGTACAATAGCAGATACAAAAACACACAGGGTGCTGAGGATGCAGCAAAGTTCACCAATCCGGATGAGAACATCGCTGCGATGTACAACAGTACTAGGTTCTCGATACTGGGCATGCAAACGAGTTCGTATGTGAACAGCGATACGATCCCGATTACGATGTGGAACTTGAACGACAGGGACTATGTGTTGCAGTTGAACCTAACGCAGTATGTAGATCCACAGCGCGAGATATTTTTATTGAACAGGGTAAGTGGTATAGCTACGAAGGTGGATAATACAGGCATCCTTGATTTTGCGTTCAGACCTACAGTGGGTGTAAGGACGAAGGATGATCTGGCAATAGTATTTAATACATCACGGATAGCACCAAAGCCAAGGAGTAGAAAAGACTTGGTGGTGTTCCCTAATCCCACAACCACAGGTATTGTGCAGTTCAGTATCCCAAACACAACAGGCAAGTTGAACTTGAGTCAGGGTGCACAAGCAGAGGTGTTTGATGCAACTGGCAGATCGGTGTTGATAGGAGATGTGGAGATGGTTGGAGGCAGTGTAGGACAGTTGGACCTTACCAACCTCAGTGATGGAGCCTACACGATGAAGGTAACGATAGGAGGACAAGTGTTCATGACTAAAGTAATTAAGCAGTAATAGAAATAAGAAAATGAAGAAGTATATCAAAAGTATTATTGTGTGTTTGTTTGTGGTGATGACTGCAAACGCGCAAGACAACAACAGTTCAATTAGTGAGGACTTAAAGTCAATCTGGAACAGAGACAATAGTACACCTAGTGATGATATCTATCCGATAGGATCAGCAGCTACTGAGTCGGGTGAGAATCCTGGATTAGGTGGAGGTTCAGATACTGTTGCGGATGCACCCATCGATGGCGGACTAAGTGTATTACTTGCTGCAGGAGTAGTTGTAGGAGCAAGACGTATTAGAAGGGAAGTCAATAAATCCAAAGACAAAGAAAAGAACCCAGCAAAATAAAAACACCATCCAAAACAAACACAAATAATCATTGTATATGAACAGCTCAAGAAAATCAATTTTAATCGGTTTATTACTCTTAGTTGCAACAACCTTTACACAAGCACAAGTGGGAGTTGGAACAATCACGCCCAATGCATCTGCGCAGTTGGATGTAAGCTCAACCACAAAAGGATTTTTACCTCCGAGAATGACGACTGGACAACGGGATGCCATAGCTAGCCCTGCTTCCGGCTTGATTATTTATAACACCACTACCAATAGTTTGGAGATCAGAAACAGCTCGGCCTGGGTATCACTGGGTCCCGCAGCCGACGCAATGCCTACTATTCAAATCGGCAACCAGAAATGGATGAGTAAGAATCTCGATGTAGCCTTCTACCGCAACGGCGACGAGATACCGCAGGTTACTGACGCCACAGCATGGACTGCATTAACCACAGGGGCCTGGTGTTACTACAATAACGATCCCATCCAGGGAGGCAAGTTTGGAAAATTGTACAATTGGTATGCTGTAAATGATCCCAGGGGCTTGGCTCCACAGGGTTGGCATATCCCCAGCGATGAAGAGTGGACCACACTGACAACTACTTTGGGTGGTACATCAGTAGCTGGCGGGAAAATGAAGGAGGCCGGCATTGTCAATTGGACAAGCCCCAATACCGCAGCTGATAATAGCAGCGGCTGGGCAGGCATGCCGGGCGGCTACCGTAACTACGATGGTACGTTCAGCGGCATTGGTAGCGGCGGTAATTGGTGGAGTTCTTCGGAGTACTATACGGCTGCTTGGTTCCGCTACCTGAGTTACGGCAGTGGCGATGTCTACAGGAACCCCGACCCTAAGAAGACCGGTTTTTCTGTTCGTTGCCTCAGGGATTAATTTATTTGATTGATTTGACAATTTGATAATTTGATTATTTACCCCGCGAAGCGGGGTTTAAAATAAAAACACCATCCAAAACAAACACAAATAATCATTGTATATGAACAGCTCAAGAAAATCAATTTTAATCGGTTTATTACTCTTAGTTGCAACAACCTTTACACAAGCACAAGTGGGAGTTGGAACGAGTTCACCGCATGCATCAGCTAAACTAGAAGTATCCTCTACAAACCAAGGCTTTTTACCGCCGAGGATGACTGCTGCACAAAGAACTGCAATTACTACTGCAGCTGTCGGTCTATTGGTTTTCCAAACTGATGCATCTTCGGGATATTATTATTACACCGGATCAGAATGGTTCCAGATAAATGCAGGTAAAGTAGTTTTAAAAACATTGACAGTTTCTGGATCTTCAGCAGATAATGTTGATGTATCAGGTATTGGAATTTTATTTATTGTGCCAAATTGGAGTGAAATCAATGGACTTTCAGGAGGTGTGGTTGGGCAAGTGCTTCACTTGGTTGTTAGTAATTCACCTGAATTTTGTTGCGAAGGCGTTATTTTAAAACACAATAATATTTTAGGAAATCAAAAATTTTACTGTGCTTCTGATAGAGTGATTGATAATAACCAAGGTGTCACTTTGGTTTTCGATGGTGAATATTGGAGATTACTTCGAACCGGTGGTAGTGGTATGTAGTTAATAATTTTAAGTATACTTAAAATTGAAATGTATCGGGATGAACATCATGAGAAAATTATTTTTAATACATCAAGCAATGCACTGAATGTATATTTTCTAGATATTCTCTGAAAAAACCCTCATTTAGGTAGTCGACCAATTAATGAATGATATCAGTATAGGTATATCTTTTCACTCCCTTATGGTCTTGAATCGCCTCACGTATCATAGCCTTTGCTATGCTCTTTGCGGCTACTGGTTTATACTTTGATGGCAACATAAATGAAAAAATTGGCATAATAAGTTGACTGATTTTTTCTCCAAGTCTAAATTCATTTCTATTGCCTAGTAGTAAGGAGGGCTGGAATATACCAATGTATTGAATAGGTAAGTTTTCTAAGGCCTGTTCTACTTCGCCTTTAAGTCGTAAATAGAAGTTCTTACTTGAACTATTGGCGCCAACTGATGAAACCAACAGCAGTTTAGGAATTTGATTTACAAGACATGCTTGAGCGACAGCCACCGGAATATCGTAATCTATTTTACCATACGCTACAAGATCACCTTTCATCTTTTTTTGTGTAGTTCCAATTGCTATAAATACTGCATCTATTCCTTTTAAAGCATCATTCAAAGCTGATTGGTTTGAAAAATCAACAATGATCTCTGTTATCCGAGAATTACTCAACTTTAAGGGCCGTCTGGTGATTAAGGTAATGCGGTCGTTAGTATGTTGTATAATCTCATTGATAAGACATCCTCCGATTAAACCGCTGGCTCCAATGATAGCATAATTACGCATATTCAAATTTTATCTTTATTACACCACCAACAGTCCAGCCTTACGCATGGTGTTCATGGGCTTATTGTCCCAGAACAATTCAAAATCTTCCAAGCCTGCTGCTTCATAATCTGCTTTGATGGCTTGCAATGATAGATGTGGTTGTTGGTGTATGGAAATCTTGGATAAAATGCCCAAGAACCATTCGCCTTTAGCAGGTTCAACGTTGATGGAAAAGGGGCCTTGTAAAGTTTGGAAATTGAGATTCATTACTTCCCACTTGCTTCCTTTCTTTGATTTTTGTACTATTTCAGTTTGGGGTGTTTTACCCAACCAAATGACTTTACTGTGGGGCTGATGTTGTAATGAAGTTTCATTAATGGCATTGAGAATTACATTGTTGGCAACAGATGGCTTGGGGACTTTAAACTCAAACCATTTTTGTAATGGGTGATCCAAGCAGATACTATGCATGTAATTGAACAAAGCTTTCTTCAATCCCTCACCAAACTTTTCATGGTCGGCTCCTGTTGGATCAATGTGATCTATATCATTGTTGGCAAAACTGCCAATGGTTTCGGATTGCTTTTTTACTTTGTATTTTTCTGGGTTGAGTCCAACCGGACTGTGCGCAGTCATGGTAAACAAATGCCAGAACGCTGATTGCAGCACACCTGTTTCAAATAACTGCCTCACCATCTCCAATGAATCGATGGTTTCTTGTTCTGTTTGTGTTGGGAATCCATACATCAAATACGCATGAACCATGATGCCTGATGCGGTAAAATTGCGACAAACTTTTGCTACTTGTTCAACAGTAATGCCTTTATCGATCAGCTCCAATAGCCTATCAGAGGCGACTTCCAATCCGCCGCTGACTGCAATGCATCCAGACGCTTTCAATAAAACACAAAGATCCGGGGTAAAGCTTTTTTCAAATCTTACATTCGTCCACCAACTCACCACCAATTTTCTTTTGATGATCTCTATAGCAAGAGATTTCATTAACGATGGTGGTGCAGCTT
>Ga0315906_10009815_pt1 | contig 11319 bp, 9 predicted proteins | sample LakEriMetagenome_4_FD_203526 | JGI IMG/M metagenome (GOLD analysis project Ga0315906, IMG submission 203526) | Freshwater fungal communities from buoy surface, Lake Erie, Ohio, United States - Buoy 2 MA122 | ecosystem: Environmental > Aquatic > Freshwater > Lake > Lake biofilm | place: USA: Lake... | reverse complement strand
GTCTGGCCAGACCCAGGCCGATGGTCCATGGGGTTCGGTCAGCTCTGTGGCGACATTCGTTGTCACGGAGGGTGCGACAGAATGACCGAACCCCTCGGGGTTGCGATTGCGGGGCCGCGTTGGCACATCGATCCACTGCAAGCGCATGGCCTGCCCCAACCAGTCGAGCAATTCGTTCTTGCGCACCGGCTTGACGATGAAGTCCGTGCTGGGTAGCCCAACCGCGTTGTCAACGCCTTTTTCAAACGCATTGGCGGACACCACGGCCACCGGCGCATCACTGAGTTCCAGCGCACGCATCTGGGTGATGGTTTGCCAGCCATCCATGACGGGCATGGCCAAGTCCAACAAAACGGCGTCAAAACGGACCTGACGCAACAGCCCCAAACAAGCGACGCCTGAGTCGGCCACATGCACCTCAAGACCCAAAGGCGTGAGCATGTTGCGCATCAGTTCGCGGTCGACCTCTTCGTTGTCCACCACCAAAACCTTGCGGCGGGGTCCGTGGTAGCCGATGCGCTGCCGTTCGGGCATGGCCTTGGCAACCATCTCGGCGCGTACTTCGGGCAAGAACAAACGGATGCGAAAAACGGTACCGGTGTAGGCAGCTTCATGCGCTTGGCCAGAGTCGCCCGCAGGCCGGCTGCTCACCGTCATCTCACCGCCCATCAGGTCAGTGAGCATCTTGGCTATCGTCAGTCCCAGGCCTGTACCCCCACCGGGCGAACTGCCCCCGCCTGAACCTGCAGCGGATCCACGGGCGAAGGGTTCAAATATCTGTGCCATTTCTTGTGCCGTGATGCCGGGACCGGTGTCTTCAATTTCAAACACAGCCATCTCACGGCCATAACTCAAACGAAATACCACCCTTCCCATTTGGGTGAATTTCACCGCGTTGCCCAGCACGTTGATGAGAATTTGCCGCAGCCGCTTTTCATCAGCTCGCACCACCTCGGGCACGGCCGCCCCGAAGTCGTGGACGAAGGCGATGCCTTTGCCCACAGCCTGCAACTCGAACATGCGGGCGATTTCCAACAAGCCCTCTCGAAAACGCATGGGCTTTACATCAAGTGAGAGCTTGCCGCTTTCGATACGGGCAATGTCCATGGTGCCTTCGATCAGAGACAGCAAGTGGTCGCCGCCGCGGCGTATCACACGCACAGCTTGCTGGCGGTGCGCGGGCATGCTGGGGTCTTCATCCAGCAGTTGCGCATAACCAATGATGCTGTTCAGCGGCGTGCGCAGCTCGTGGCTGATGGTGGTGATGTAGCGGCTCTTGGCGTGGTTGGCCAGGTCGGCGTGGTGCCGAGCTTCTTCGGCTTGCTGTTTGGCCAACTGCAAGGCCTCGTCGGTGCGTTGGTGCGACTCCACCTCGCGGCGCAATGCCTGGGTTTGTTCATTCAAAGCCTGGGTCTGACGGTTGCTTTCTTCTTGCGCCACTTCGCGGCTCTTGTGGGTGAGCACCAGCCACCAGGTGACGATGCCGGTGACCACGGCCAAAGCGGCAAACGCTTTTGTGAAACCCAAAGCCAGCGCGTGTTTGAGTGCCGTGTCGGTGCTGTCCAGCTGTGCGAATTCGTGCGTCCACAACAAATAAAAAAGGGTTGCCAAGGTAGGCAAGATGGCACTCATCAACAGCAGGTAACGCCCCAGCTCGGTGTTCAACTGCTGCCATATCCGTGGTGGCAGCAGCTTCCGGGCGCTGGCCTGCCACTGGGCCGACCAGTTGGCCTCGGGTTTGCACATGTCGTTGCAGCGTGCATCCAGCGAGCAGCACAAGGAACAGATGTGACCCAGGTAGGCCGGGCAGTAGGCCATGTCGGGGCCTTCGTAGTCGCGCTCGCAGATGGTGCAGCGCAGGAGCCGGTATTGACCTCGGTCATCGTCAGCCGTCTTTTGCTGAGCCGACACAGCCCTTTCGGCCTGTGCCTGTCGGAGCATCTGAAAAACCGCGCCCTGGAAAGGCCTGGTCTGAGTTCCGTCTAAGGGCTCAGTGTGAACGCGGGGGAGGGGCTTGTCGGAGCAGCCCACTTCGGTCGGGCGGGCCAGGTAATAGCGCCCCTTGGTTGCCCAAGCGATCAAAGGCGACACGATCAACGCCGTGGCCATGGCGATCACTGCAGAAAACGCCTGCGCCTCGACCCCAAACCAGCCCAGGTGCGCCACCACCGACAACATCGAGGCCAGGCCCATTGCACCCACCCCCACCGGGTTGATGTCGTAGAGGTGAGCCCGTTTGAACTCAATGCCCTTGGGCGACCAGCCCAGGGGCTTGTTGATGACGAGGTCGGCGACCACGGCCATGATCCAGCTGATGGCAATGTTGGAGTACAGGCCTAGCACCTTGCCCAAGGCCTGGAAGACATTGAGTTCCATCAGCATCAACGCGATCAAGAGGTTGAACACCATCCACACCACACGGCCGGGGTGGCTGTGGGTGAGGCGGGCAAAAAAGTTAGACCAAGCGAGCGAGCCCGCATAGGCATTGGTGACATTGATCTTGAGCTGCGACACCACCACCAGCAGCGCCGTGGCGGCAATCGCCCAGGACTCGCGCGGGAACATCTCGCCATAGGCAAGCAAATACATCTGGTTCGGGTCCACCGCACGGTCAGCGGGTATGGACTGCTTCAGCGCCAGATAAGCCAGCAGCGCACCACCGAGCATTTTCAGCACGCCGGGAACCACCCAACCGGGCCCGCCGATGGCCACTGCAGCCCACCAGCGTTTGCGGTTGTACTCGGTTTGTGCTGGCATGAAACGCAGGTAGTCCACCTGCTCGCCCATTTGTGTGATGAGGGCCACGCCCACCGTCAAGGCCGCGCCAAACAACAATCCGTTGAAAGGCCCACCCTGGCCGTTCACACCCGTGTACGCCGCCAACTCGCTCAGCACATGGGGTTGTTTGGCAAATACCACCACAAAAGGGGTGATCATCAACACCAACCACAGCAGTTGTGTCCAGACCTGGAACCTGCTGATCACGGTGACGCCGTGGGTGACCAGTGGCAACACCACCACCGCACAAATCAAATAGCCCCATGCCGGCGGGATGCCAAACACCAGCTCCAAGGCATAGGCCATGATGGCCGCTTCGAGTGCAAAAAAGATGAAAGTGAAACTCGCGTAAATCAGCGAGGTCAGCGTGGAGCCCAGATAGCCAAAACCCGCTCCGCGTGTCAGCAAGTCCATGTCCACACCATACCGGGCCGCGTACACGCTGATGGGCCAGCCGGCCAAGAAAATAATCAATCCGGTGGCCAAAATGGCCCAGAAGGCGTTGGTAAAGCCGTAGCTCAGGAGCAAGGTCGCGCCCAGTGCCTCCAGCACCAAAAAAGAAGACGCACCGAACGCCGTGTTCGCCACCCGCATCTCCGACCATTTGCGAAAACCGTGAGGCGTGAACCGCAGCGCGTAGTCCTCCATGGTTTCGCGGGCCACCCAGCTGTTGTAGTCCCGGCGCACCTTGACCACACGCTGAACGGCGTCATGCGACGGGCGCTCCGGTGTGATGCCCGGGCCAAGTGGGACAGGGGGAAGCGGGGTTTCAGGCGCTGTCATAGCCTCTTTGCAGGGCAAGGGCCGTGCCACCAGGCCGTCGCAGGGATGGTTTCCCCATTCACGACCAACTTGATTGCGGTCGCCCTGAGCCTGTCCAAGGGCCAGACCCAAACCGTGTGGTCTGGTGAAGGATCAGGCTGACGGGGGGTGGCACACGTCCTGCAAAGCACAACCCCATGGACACTGCCTCTCGAGTTAGCCCCTCACGACCGCTCGGGCATATTAGAAAGGACGTGCGAAGCGCGATGGAACTAACTCCAGAGTTCGGTCGCCTTTGACGACCGCTCTGGCAAATTAACAAAGGACGTGCGAAGCGCGATGGAATTAACTCCCAGAGTTCAGTCGTCCTGACGACTGCTCGGGCCAATTGACCAACTTCGAGCGAGGCGAGATGGAACTAACTCCCCGAGAAAAAGACAAGCTGCTCATCTTCACCGCCGCCCTGTTGGCCGAGCGGCGTAAGGCGCGTGGCCTGAAGCTGAACTACCCCGAAGCAGTGGCGCTGATATCGGCCGCCATCATGGAAGGCGCGCGCGACGGCAAAACCGTTGCCCAGTTGATGAGTGACGGGAAATTGATCCTGAGCCGCGCCGACGTGATGGACGGTGTGGCCGAAATGATCCCCGACATCCAGGTGGAAGCCACCTTCCCCGACGGCACCAAATTGGTGACCGTGCACCAACCCATTCCATGACCAGCCTTTTTGGTGCGTCATTTGTTGTCAATGCTTGAACGCTGATCTGCCCTGTGCACACCACCGATGGAGAAACCCATGCGCCACATGTCCCCTGAATTGAAAACTGCGTTAACCGTGGCGCTGTCCGTGGTTGCAGCACTCACACTGACCTTGATGGCCAGTGGCGCCTTCGCTCACACGGGGGCGGATGGTGGTCACCACCACGACCTGCTGAGCATGGCCCATCACCTGACGGATTTACAAGCCTGGCTTGCTCAACTCCACATCGAGGTCTGGGTGCTGTTGCCCCCCGCCTTGGCGGTTTGCGCTTGGTTGTCACTGCGCTGGTTGCACAAAAAATCCAAGCGCACCACATCGTCGCAGCCCCCATCCACGCACAAGGATCCAACATGATTCCCGGCGAACTTTTCACCGACGCGGGCGAACACCTTCTCAACGCAGGCCGTACCACCATTACCCTGGTGGTGCAAAACAGCGGCGACCGCCCGATACAAGTCGGTTCGCACTACCACTTCGCGGAGACCAATGCGGCTTTGGTATTTGACCGTGCAGCCGCGCGCGGCAAACGCCTGAACATCACCTCGGGCACGGCGGTGCGGTTTGAACCCGGGCAGCAGCGCACGGTGGAGCTGGTGGACTACGCGGGAGACCGGCAGGTGTGGGGGTTTCGGGGACTGGTACAGGGGGCTTTGTGAGGGGGGCGCTCACGACCGCCTTTCTTCCGTCGGTCGTGCCATCGCCAACCGCTTGGGATGAGCCACATGCACCCGTTTGGGCTGCCCCTTCGATGGGCTCAGGAGTAAAGGCTAGGCTACGCCTTGTCGAAGCCTTGTTTCTCCGCTTGAGTATGTGGTTATGCGGTGCACTGCGTCGGGATATGCGCCCGACAGCGCACTCACTTTCTTTTGCTTGCCCAAAAGAAAGTAAGCAAAGAAAACCGAAGGTTTCGGCGAAGCCAAAAGGCGACCCCGAATCCGGCGGTCCCGGAATACCGGGACTGCTCTGCGCTGCTCGGACAAGACGGGAAGTTCAGAAACTCGCCCTGCGGGCTCAGACATCTGAACTTCTTGATCCGTCTTGCCCTGCGCTGCTCGACGCCTCCCACGGGGACCCCAAGAGCCAACGCCAGCGAGCGGCTCGTTTGGCTGCGCCAAACATCGCAGTGATCTCAACTCTTTCAACCAAGGCGATGCGCAGCGAGCCGTGGTGTATTGGCTTTTGGGCCCCCTTGAGACGAGCTGAGCAGCGCAGCGGGAGGCGGAAAAAGAAGTTCAGATGTCTGAGCCCGCAGGGCGAGTTTCTGAACTTCCCGCCTCCCGCGAGCAGCGCAAGGCAGCCCCGGTACTCCGGGGCCTCGGAACCGGGGTCGCCTTTTGGCTTCGCCGAAACCTTCGGTTTTCTTTGCTTACTTTCTTTTGGCGAAGCAAAAGAAAGTGAGTGCGCTGTCGGGCGCACATCCCGACGCGGTGCAATGAAAAACGACCCACTAGACCACCACAAACAATAAAAGGCCACTCCGATGACCACAGTAAACCGCCGCGCCTACGCTGAAATGTTCGGCCCCACCACAGGCGACCGCGTTCGCCTGGCCGACACCGAACTCATCATCGAAGTCGAACAGGACTACACGCTCAAAGCCGGTGGTTACGGCGAAGAAGTGAAATTCGGCGGTGGCAAAGTCATCCGCGACGGCATGGGCCAAAGCCAGCGCATCAACGGCCCGGGCCGCCACGACGCGGTGGACTGCGTCATCACCAATGCCCTCATCGTGGACCACTGGGGCATCGTCAAAGCCGACATCGGCCTGCGCGGCAGCCGCATCGTGCGCATCGGCAAAGCGGGCAACCCCGATGTGCAACCCGGCGTGGACATCGTCATCGGTCCCGGCACCGAAGTGATTGCCGCAGAAGGAATGATCGTCACCGCAGGCGGCATCGACAGCCACATCCACTTCATTTGCCCACAACAAATCGAAGAGGCCTTGATGAGTGGCATCACCACCATGCTCGGCGGCGGCACAGGCCCCGCCACCGGCACCTTCGCCACCACTTGCACGCCGGGGCCGACGAACATTGCCCGCATGCTGCAAGCGGCCGACGCCTTCCCGATGAACCTTGGCTTCCTCGGCAAAGGCAACGCCAGCCGCCCCGAAGCCCTGCGCCAGCAAATTGAAGCCGGTGCCATCGGCATGAAGCTGCATGAAGACTGGGGCACCACACCCGCCGCGATTGACACCTGTTTGAGCGTGGCTGAAGAAACCGATACCCAGGTGGCCATCCACACCGACACATTGAACGAAAGCGGTTTTGTAGAAGACACCATCGCCGCCTTCAAAGGCCGCACCATCCACAGCTTCCACACCGAAGGCGCAGGCGGTGGTCATGCGCCCGACATCCTCAAGGTGGTGGGCGAAAACAATGTGCTGCCCTCCAGCACCAACCCCACGCGGCCCTACACCGTCAACACCATCGATGAGCACCTGGACATGCTCATGGTCTGCCACCACCTGGACGCCAGCATTGCCGAAGACCTGGCTTTTGCGGAAAGCCGCATCCGCCGCGAAACCATTGCCGCCGAAGACATCCTGCACGACCTTGGCGCCATCAGCATGATGAGCAGCGACAGCCAGGCCATGGGCCGCGTCGGTGAAGTCATCATCCGCACCTGGCAGACGGCGCACAAGATGAAGGTGCAGCGCGGATCATTGACCGACGACAGCAGCAAAAACGACAACACCCGCGTCAAACGTTACATCGCCAAATACACCATGAACCCCGCCCTGGCCCACGGCATCGCCCACGAAGTCGGCAGCGTGGAAGAAGGCAAATGGGCCGACCTGGTGTTCTGGAAACCCGCCTTCTTCGGCGTGAAACCCTCACTCATCATGAAAGGCGGCTTCATCGCCGCCGCCGCCATGGGCGACCCCAATGCCAGCATCCCCACGCCGCAGCCCGTTCACTACCGCCCCATGTTCGGCGCCTTCGGCGGCGCGCTGCACCAAGGCTCCATCACCTTCCTGAGCCAAGCCGCCATCACCGGCCATGTGCAGGACATGCTCAACCTGCACAAACACATTGGCGTCGTGAAGGGCTGCCGCACCGTGAAGAAAGAACACATGGTGCACAACCACTACACCCCGCGCATGGAGATTGACGCGCAAACCTATGAGGTGCGGGCGGATGGGGTGCTGCTGACCTGCGAGCCGGCTTCTGTGTTGCCTATGGCGCAGCGGTATTTTTTGTTTTGAGTGCAGCCAGCGTAGACGGCTTCCCCCGTTCGCACGGAGCTTGTGGAAGGGTTGGGCCAAATACAGGAAGCCGACAATGATCACTCTGAATTTGGACGAACATGGACGCTCGCTAAGCCCGACCCAGCATTTACCAGCACTGCTTCCTGCATAAGTTTGAACCCAGCACCAACTGCGTCCGAATCGACAACTCTAAGCCCGACACACACAAAACCATGCCCAACGACCTCCTCCCCCCACTCCCCCTCCTGCTGACCTTCATCGCCGCCAGCCTGGCCCTGGCGTTGACACCGGGCCCGGCGGTGGTTTACATCCTCACGCGCACCTTGTCGCAAGGCCGGGCGTCGGGCTTGGCGTCGGTGCTGGGTGTGGCCTTGGGCAACCTCGGCAATGCGGTCGGCGCGGCAGTGGGGCTGGCCGCGCTTTTCGCGGTGTCGTCACTGGCGTTCACGGTGGTGAAGTGGGCGGGCGCGGCCTATCTCATTTACCTGGGCCTGCGTTTGCTGCGCGCAAAAGACGATACCAACGGCAGCGCGGCTCAAGTGCCCCGGCTCGCCTTGGGCAAGGTGTTCCGCGATGGGTTTGTGGTGGCGTTGCTCAATCCCAAGACCGCCCTCTTCTTTGCTGCGTTTTTGCCGCAGTTCATGAGCCCGCACGCCAACCACCTGCAACAAAGCCTGTTGCTGGGCAGCGTGTTCGTCGCCGTAGCAGCCTGCACAGACTTGGCCTACGTGCTGCTCGCCAGTTGGCTCACGCCGCGTTTGGCACGCAGCGCCGGACAAGCCCGATGGGGGCGGCGTGTCGCGGGTGGATCATTCATTGGCTTGGGGTTGTTAACGGCCTTCGGCGGCAAACCTGGCCACTGAGGCGGCGGTTTCCAGGGCCGCCATCCACCGTCGTGGCCACCGCAGGGCAAGTGAGCGACACAGATTCTGATGTCGCGTGCCCTGTCGGTAGCTCGTGGGTCAGCTCAGGTCCAGATCCGATAGATCCAGAAGCTCTCGTCCTGTGCAATACGGCAACGCAACTCGGCGGGCGAAAACCCGGTGATGCGGCGCGTCTCGCGGCACAGGTGCGACTGGTCGGTGTAGCCCGCGTCGGCTGCCACATCGGTCCACCGCACCGGTGCATCCCCGTCTTCCATCGCACGGAAGAACGCCTGCTCTGAACGCCCCAGGCCTCGCAGTTCGCGCATCGGCAGACCCGTCCATCCCTTGATGCGACGCTCGGCCTGGCGCAGGCTGCGGCCAACCCCCGTCGATGCCGCGCGCATCGCCAGGGACTGCGCCCAGTCCTGAAAGCGCTGCAGACCGGGTGTCGCCGTCTGCGGCCTCGCTGCCTGCCAGCGCGGCAATAGAAAGTCCTCGATCAGCTGCACACGGCTATCGTCGTCCGGTGCCGCCAGCACGGCTTCGCCCAGAGCCGCCCACTCCGGACCCAAAGCCGCGTGCAGTGGCTCGCATCGGTTCAACCACTCTGCCGGGTTCAGGCCCGTCAGCAGTTGCACTGCGTCGGGCAGCAGCATCAAGATCAGGCCATGTCCCTCCACGCTGTTGCGCGATACGGTGGGCCGAGTCATCGGCCCACCGAAGTACACACGCGGCAGGCACTTGCCGGGGCGATCGGATACGCCGGGCCAGCCCTCGTCCACCAACTCCGAGTGTCCGGCCATGAACCAACCGATGCCAACCAGGGGAGATGCCGGAAAGTAGTTGTAGCGCCAGGGCTCTGGCCAGTCACGCCCGACACCCAGGGTGTTGCGTGACACCATGGCGCGCACACAACCGCTCAACGAGGGGTGCGGCAGCCACAACCGCACCTGTGCCCGGTTGAGCGAGGCAAGATGCGTTTGCAAAGGCTGTGCGAGGTAGGCCATGGCGGCAGTGTAGGAACATCTGCGGTGATTCGCCACGCACCAGTGTGAGAGTCCCTCTGTGTCGGAATCGTTCAAGACCCTGCACGGCGCCAGTGCTAGGGTCGCAGTTACGTCCAGCCGCACCACACGGTAGACTCCAGCGTCGCACAGGCTTGGGCTGTCGAGCGCAGCGCCATCGCGACCCAGCCCTGGCGCATGCGGGACTTCTCGATCACCGATCCATCATGCATGGTCTGGCGCATTGCCGAACACATTGAATGAACTTGCTACGGAGTACACCCATGAACTTGCTGTCACCTGAAATCATCGCGTCGGCCTCGCGCAGTGTGCTGTGCTGGCTCGCTACCGCCGACGCACAGGGGCAACCCAATGTTTCCCCCAAAGAGGTGTTTGGCGTGTTCGATCCGAATCACCTCGTGATCGCGAACATCGCCTCCCCCAGCAGCGTTCGAAACCTCTGGCACAACCCACGTGTCTGTGTGAGCTTCATTGACATCTTCGTGCAAAAAGGATTCAAGGTCGTCGGCACGGCTCGAAATGTCCACCGGGACGAAGACGGGTTTGATCACTGGTCTGCCCCGTTGGTCGCATTAGCAGGCCCGCGCTTTCCCATTCACAGTGTCATCGTGGTGGAGGCGCTGGCCGTGGAGCCCATCCTCGCGCCGAGTTACAGGCTTCACGCTGCAGAAACCACCGAGCAGGGGCAGATTCAATCGGCCATGTGCAGGTACGGCGTGCAGCCCAGGCAGGCCACCCCTTGAACCGTGGCGGCGCACCTGCAGCAGTGCATGAGCTTCACATGGACTGTGCACCCCAATAGATGAGGCCCGAGCACAGAAACCAGAAGGCCCAATGGCCCAGGTACAGATAGTCTTTGGGCGCACGCTTCAAAGCAAACAGTTGGAGCACCCAAACACAGCCCCATAAAAAATAGATTGCTGCCAGCGCGAGGGCGATCGGCTGTTTGGGTGAAAGTGTGTCGGTGAAAGCCAGCAGGTAGAGAACGCCGGCCAACACCAGCAGGTCGACCGAGATCAACTGAAAGGCACACATGACTTGAACCCAATTTCGGTCAAGGATGTCTAGCTCCCGGCGTTCGATGTGGCTGCCAGCAAATTTCGGCGGCGCGATGCTCAGTGTCTGCCTGAGGCCGCCGGTGACGTGCGCCGCAAACGCGAGCAAGGTGAGGCTCGCAGCGATCGTGATGGGGTAGTTCAAGATTACTCCTCGGGTTGCTTTCACTCGCCGTGTCGCCATCCGCGCCAGGGCGGGGTCAATGGGTGCTCTCGGTCAGCGGCGCACCCGTCCACACGCAGAATGTCAACGACCGTGTGCGTCCCTGCGCCATGGACGGCAGCGCCAGCGCATGGTTGAACGGATAGCGGCAGAAGCGTGTTCCGATCTCGATCGCTATCGTCCATTGCGGCACCAAGCGTCTGCCTACCAACCGGCGTGTAAGCACACATCACAGATGTTGCAAACAAAACGGCGACGCTGCGCAGCTGGTGTGACAGACGTCCGTGCAGCAGGGGTTTGGGCATGGGTGGTGGTCAAAGTCGAGAGGCATGCCAGTGTCTCCAACCATTTGCGGGCGGTATAGAACGGAACCGACAGCGGCACGCATGACGTTCATGCCAGAGTTAATCGCGCACATCTTCCCACTCCTCACCTTCATCGCCGCAAGCCGCGCTAGGCATGGCCTGGGGCCATCTCGGCCATGCGGTCCGTGACGGGGCCGCCTGAACGCACTTGGCTTACTTGCAACTCGTCAGTGAGCTCGCGCCACATTTGGCACGCGGCATCGGGCAAGCCCGTTGGGGACAGCGTGTGGCGCGTGGGTCGTTCTTTCGGCTGAGGTTGCGCTGCCATAGGCTCGCGACCAGTCCGTTGACCGTGGAAACCCAAGGGCTGCCTCACCTCGGTATGCTTGTACCTTTG
>Ga0315906_10009814_pt1 | contig 11319 bp, 26 predicted proteins | sample LakEriMetagenome_4_FD_203526 | JGI IMG/M metagenome (GOLD analysis project Ga0315906, IMG submission 203526) | Freshwater fungal communities from buoy surface, Lake Erie, Ohio, United States - Buoy 2 MA122 | ecosystem: Environmental > Aquatic > Freshwater > Lake > Lake biofilm | place: USA... | reverse complement strand
TGAGGATGCGGTAGCGGAGCTTGTAGTCCCAGGCAATCCATCTGGCTAAATCACGATCATCTGCCCGATAAAGCTGGCTGACCTCCACCCACACATCATCCGCGACCGGCTGGGGTCCGCCGTTGTGTTCGCTCCAGTCGGTCATGTGGTCTTCTCCTTGCGCCGGTAGGCAACAAGTTTGTTGCGCTCAAACCTACACTCGTATTCGCCGGGGTCTGGACGCCAGCGCCTGACACAGGACCAATCAATCCCCCCGGCGTGACCAGAAACGCGCTCTCCCCATGACGTAAAAAACCGGTTGCGGGGAGATGACCCGACCCGATAGAACGCATCAACCTCCATGTCCGCCGGGCAAGGGCAAAGGTCACCGGGTGCGTGGTCGTACCATTTCTCACCTTCCCATTCGATCCAGTCATTGCTCATCGAAAATCCCCTTCAGCGCATTGAAGTGATCGGCGAGAATAGCGAGTTGCTTATCAAGCCGCCTGACCTCCGCCATTATAGCCGGGACCTCCGCGAGCTTGGTGTCGCGCTCACACTGGAGGCGAGCATGATGCTCCACCAGTACGTCCCACGCGGCCTTGGCCGCCTCTTGCGGCGTTGATGTCGTTTCGCGGGCTGTGGGTCGCCACCACTTGATCTGGTCCGTCGCTCTCCAGTCCCACCAGGAGGCCAGGCCCGTAGCAAACGGCTTGCCGATGCCGAACGAGACATCAACAATCGCCGAGGCGTCCACAGGGCGCTCACCGCCGCTCCATTCGATCCAGTCAGTCATGCTACCTCCCTCGCCCTCACAGGGGCCTCATAAACCCTGTTTCACTGTTTCACTCCCTAGGGCGGTGAAACATGAAACAGCCTCGGCAGTTGCGGCGTTCACGTGTTCACGCACCCTAAGGGAATGAACACGTGAACATCGTTTCGCTATCAGTTCAGTGCCTCGTCCAATTGCTTCGCCATCTCGTCCTTCACCCCGTCGAGGACCCAGACGGCCAATTCGTGCTTGCCGTCGTCGGTCGGCAGAAGGGACCAGCCGAAGGGTATCTCCCCAAGGCCGTTGCACAGGGCCGTGCGGATCAGAACGCTTACCGCCGCCGAATGAAGGCCTGCAAAACCCTCGCCGGACATGACCACGCCCAACGCGGATCGAAGCCCAAGCGTCTCTGCCATATCGGCCCGCAGGCGCTCTCCAAACACCTTGTCAAGAAGCGCCTTCGTTTCAGTGTCGATGTTCATGTCGTTTCCTTTCCGCTTCCCATATCCTGGGCCTCGCGGGCGATGGTTTCGGGTTTGAGGTTGCGCACGTCCATGCTGGCGTCTTCGAGGGCATTACGCCATGCGGTCGCGGGGCACTCGACATAAAGCGCTTCAATGGCCTTGTCAGCAGCCTCCAGCCCTAGACGGATGCCCTCTAGGCGGGCGGCGTCGATCAGGTGCTGGTTGAGGATGCGGTAGCGTAATTCCCAACCTTCCCACGGAAGCTCGCTGGCTTGCTCCATTTCGTCCGGTTCCCCGGAAAGGTACCCTCCCGCAAAAGGCCACTGGGCCTCCACCCACGCGTCATCATCAACCGGCTGGGGTCCGCCGTTGTGCTCGATCCAGTCACTCACCGCCAGCCCTCCTCAGATACCATATGGCCTTGGACAGGTCTTCCTTGGCCGATCCCTTCTTCCCGGCGCGGCTGATGTATTTCAGCGCGTTGCCGACGCAGTAGGACCGGAAGCCGTCAGGCCCCAACTTCGCCTCGATGTAGTCGATGGCCTCGATCCCACCGTCGGTGTAGTGCGGGGGGTTGTTGACCATGTCGGGCCGGGTTTCACGAATGACGGTCTTTGTTGGATCAATCCAGACGCCGGGCGGTTCGCTGACGACGCGGTAGGCGACGATGTCAAAGGAGCCGGTGAGCCCATGTTCAGAGGGCTGCCAGTCCCAGTTCTCGCGACACGCCAAGTCAGCCGCCGAAATGGGCAATATAGCGCTGCGGTACCGCACCTCGACCATCGTATCTGGCGGCACAGGGCACTCACCGCCCTTCCACTCGATCCAGTCACCCATCACGCGACCTCCCTCACCTTCGGAGCCTCATACACCCGCCGCAGGTTCTCCAGCGCCGCCCGCACAATCGCTGGCTGGGCATCCCTGCCCGTCACGCCTGATACCCGCTCCACGATGCCGCGATACACCATCGGCCTGTCCTCCTCGACTGTTGCGACCGCAAACGCCTTCAGCAGTTCACGATCCATGGGGCCAACCTTCGCCAGCACCCGCTCCACCTCCCGGCCCGCAATAATCATCCGGTCCGTCACCAGTTCCGCCGCGCCTGTCCCGCCATCGACGGCTTCCATCCGTCCGGCTGATCCCGCCAGCCCCTTCCACGTTGCCCAGCTTTCACAGAAGCGCATCGCCGCGGCGTGGTGGTTCGGGGTGATGGAGCCCGAGCGCAGCAGGACGGTGAAGACGTTGGAGCGCCAGGCGCTGCGGATCTTGCCGTCCGGTCCAAGGTTCACTTCGGCGCCCATGCCGGTGAGGCGCTGGACCTCGGCCTTGGTGTTGGCGCGCTCGCGTTCAGCGGCGGCGGGGTCGTGGGGCTTGCGGCGTCGGCTCATGCGGCGATCTCCAAGGCGCGGGCCAGCAGTCGCCGGTTGGACGACATGGCCTCGCAGGTCGCGTTGATCTCGGCCAGCGTCGGGAACCAGGTCGAGGTCATCGCCAGTTGGAAGCAGGCGGCCTTCGCCACGTCCGCCGGGAAGCGCATCAGGCATCCGGCGTAAAGCTCCAGGGCGACCGCCGTTCCGGCCTCGGACTTCCGGCCCCCGGCCGTCGCGGACTGGAGCATCACCAGCCAGTCCTCGGCCTGGTCCTTCGTCGGCCCGGTCAAGGCGGCCTTCATGCGGGCGGCGGCGGCGGGGATGTTCTCCTCCACGCTGCCGGGCAGGATGCGGGCGCCCACGGCCTGCACCCGGAAGCCCCCGCTGACCGGGAAACGCAGTTCGGTCTCAACCGTAACCTCGACGCCGAGCGACGATTGCAGCGAAGTCAACAGGGCCTTGTCCGCCGCCGCCGGATCGGGCTGGGCGAGAAGCCACCCCCGCGCCACGTCCTCGTCGGGCATCGCTGTCACGGAGGACCCAGTTGTGCCAGGTCCGGCCCCAGTCGAGCTTTCGGGCCGCAGAACCGGCCTTAGCGAGCCAATAGTTTCGAAACTCAATCGCTGCACGTTCGATCTCCTGTTCGGTCAGTCCGGCGGCCTTGGCCCTCTCGATGTCCTGCCGGTCAGGTTCCCAGTCGTCGTGGAGCCTCCTCGCCCGTTCCCCCCGAGGGGGGACTACAGGGGGGTTAGGTTCCTCTGATGGTTCAGGTGACGGTTCAAACGTAGTGAGGGGGGAACCTCGTTCCCCACCCCCCGGAACGTCGTTCCCCACCCCCCCGGAAGGAGGTTCCCCACCCCCGGAAGGATTTTCCGGTTGATGGGTTCCCAGCTGAGCGATGTTCAGCGTGATGAGGTCGGTTGCCCGCGAGCCGTCTTCCCGCCGGCGTTCCTCGCGGCTGATGAACCCGTCCGCCTCAAGGTCCTTGAGAGCCTTTCGGATGGTCTTCGTCGTCAGGCCGGTCATCTTCGCCAGCGTCGACTGTGAGGCCCACGACTGGTTCACGTTGTTGGCGAAGTTCGCCAGGGCCAGAAGAACCAGCTTGTGCGGCGCAAAGACGCCCTGGACCTTGAAGGCCCAGTCAATCGCTCCAACACTCACGCCCGCCCCTCCCTGCGCTTCTCATGCGCCCGGATGGCATGAAGGATGGTGGTGTGATGCCGACCGCCCAGCCATGCGCCGATCTGGGGCAGGGAAAACTTCCGCTTTCCGCAGGGGCGGCGCATTTCGTACAGGGTCGCGGCCACCATATGGCGCGGGCGAACGAAACGACGCGAAGGCCCGCCGGTCACGATCTCGGCAGGCTTCACGCCATGCGCCTGCGCAGCCTCGCGGATGACGCGGCGGACGACATCCGGGGCCGTCAGGTGGAAGGAGTCCGGGCCGCTCATGCCGCCTCCCTCATCGGATAAAAGGCGGGAGCGCATGGAGCAATCCCACGAACGCCGACGCGCTTCTCAGACCAGGACAGGAACCCATTTGGGTTGGCCGCGAGGATGGCCTGCAGATGCTTCTCGCAGTCCGCCGCCACATCTTCCGCTTGCACCGCATCCGCCCGACTGGCGCGGGGCGCAGTCCGCGCGCGATGCTTCGGCAGCATGGCGGTCCCCATCAGGACAGCCCACTTGTTGCTGACACTTTGCGGCGAGCGACCCAGCCGTTTTCCAATCTCGCCGAAGTCGGCCCCCTCGCGCGCGAGGCGCATGACCTCGAGCTCGTCGTCGAGGGTCCAGGGGCGAAGCTGCATGTCGATGCGGGCAAGCCGCCTCGTCACCGACTTCTGCGAAACGCCCAGGGTAAAGGCGATCTGCCAGCGGGGCTTTCCGGCGTCGCGCAGGGCGCGAAGCTCGGCGTCCTGTTCGTCAGTCCACTTCCGTGCTGCGGGCATTGTATATCCTCACTCTCAGATGGCCGGGTTTGACCGGCGGTTCGACGGCCCACATGGCGACGATGGCTCTCGCCTTGCTGTCGTCCTGGATGACCCCGGCCCGCTTCAACAGGTCGGAGGTCGGCTTGATCAGGTTGTCCAAGTCGCGGGCCCGCCGGTCGGGCGGCGTGGCGTCGATCCAGAGGCGGTAATCTTGGATCGGGGCCTGCGTCGGCAGTTGCGCCGCGACGGCGCGGCCGGCGGCGAGGATCCAGTCCCGATACCGCTTGGACAGGATCACCCGGCCGTTCACCGCCCGCAGGGTGCGGTTGACCGAGGGCGGATAGGGCAGGGTCAGCTCGATCACCGGGCGCCCCTCAGGCAGTCGTGAACGAAGGCCCGGCGTTCAGCCTCGATGTGGCGAATGGCCCTATGCTTGGCGCGAGCCGCGGCAATCCGGCGGTCGAACTCGGCCAGCCGGGCGTCGAAGGCCGAGGGCTGGCGGCGCAGGCGAGACAGGAGGGAACGGATCACCGCAGGCCCTCCAGCGTATCAGCCAGCGCGTCTGCGAGGACGAGCAGCCCCTTCGCCAGCAGGTTCACCCCCGCCAGCAGGGCCAGCGTCGGGAACAGGGCCAGACACAGCGCGCAAATGGCGCACCAGCGCGCCGGTTCTCTGAGCCACCTCAAGCTGCTTTCTCCGTTCGGTGATGAGGAAGTCCTCGACGCTCTCGCCGATCACGGACGACAGGACCGGCAGGGCCACTGCCCAGCCGCCCGCCTTCCAGACCTTGTCGATGGTCGCCGCCGAGGCCGTGGCCTCGATGACGCCGCGCGCTTCGTCGGGGGAGAGGTTCCACTCGCGCTCGACCGCCTTGCGGCGACCAATCGGCCAGCGGGCCTCGCAGTAGCGGGCCAGCGCATCACGCGACTGGCGCAGAAGAGGGAGGATGGGGAAATTCGCCCCATCGCGACCGAGGATTTCCATGTGTGTCACCGTCACTGTTGCACCTCAGGAGGTGACGAGTGACGGACTGGAAAGAGGACGCTTACGAAGCCGCCCGGCGCTGTTGGACGCGGAGCCGGATGGAGACTGACACCAAGACCCGAAAGGCCCTGGAGCGGGCTGGAACCCGCTTCTTCTGGAGGGCCTGCGGGATGGAGGGAGGACCAAGCGATCCCCCCTCCCCCGGCGGGCTTGCGGGACATACCGGCTCTATGAAGCCCCCGCGCAGGGGACCGGCTTGACCCAGAGGGCTGCCCCGCCATTTCGGCGGCGCCCGCCCATCCGACGCAGGAGTTTGCCCCCGCGCGGAACTCGCGGACCCATGATGTGGTCCGGTAATCCATCAGGCGGCGCGCTCCGTGCGCGGCTCAAGCCAGCTTTCCGCCGGAATGCCCAGCTCCCGCTCGATGCGCATGGCAAGTGGCAGGGACGGCCGGCGAATGCCGTTGACGAGGTGATATGCGTAGGGGCGCGAGACGCCGATCCCGATGAGGGCTGCGACGCGCTCCTTCTTTGAAAGCTGTTCCATGCGTCGTGTATACAAAATGGATAGAGCATCGGCAAGCGGAAATTATACATTCTGCGCGACGACATTCCGGAGCCGATGATGGACACTCGCCGCATGGATGGCGCAGGACATCAATTGCGGGCTTGGCGGGAGTTTCGGAAGCTCACGCAATCCGAGCTGGCCGCGCGCGTCGGAACCACCACCGCCGTCATCTCGCACCTCGAAACCGAGAAGCGCGGCCTGTCCGCGAAGTGGCTCTATCGCCTCGCCCCGGCCCTCGGCACAAAGCCGGGCTTCCTCCTGGACCACGACCCCAGCGAACTCAGCAGCGACGTGCTGGAGATCTGGGCGAGCATTCCCGAGGAACGGCGCGACCAGGCGCGGCAGGTGCTGGAAACCTTCAGCCGGAAGGCCGGCTGACGCCCGCTCACTAGGGTCACAAACCCCGCTGAATTATGACCCTTGACGCGGCGAGCCCGACCGCCGCCGACCGACCCTTTGCCAAAATATATACATTTCGGATATTTTCCGCTTGCGGCGCAGCTATCCATTATGTATACATTCTCCATCGCCAAGCGCGACGGAGAACACAGATGACCATCACCGCAGAGAACCTGACCGGCATCGACGCAGAGCGGTACGCCCGCTTCGTCGAGCAGGAGCGGCGGATCGATCAGCATTTCGAGGACGACTACAGAGCCAAGATGAGTCGCCGGGAAGGCGCTTGCCTCTCGGGCTTTGACCCGCGCCGCATCCCGCCCCGCACCGAGGATCAGATCCGCGCCTGCGCGCTCGCCATGGTGCGCAAGCATCGCCGGATGGAAGACCTCCAGCCGTACCAGACGATCCTGAACATCATCGCCGACCGCACGGATGGCCGCGATGCCGATAGCGCCGCTCTGGCCCAGTCGCTGCGCTTCGCCAGTCAGACCGAGAACCATCACCTTGTGACGCTGGCCTGTCGACTCGACGCCACCGCCGACCGTCACCCCGACCTGCGCCGCGACGTGGCCGACGCCAAGCACTGCCTCGACGCGATGGTGATGCTGTTCCCGGAGGCCGCGTGATGGACCTCCGCCTTACCCCTCACCTCAACGGCTACGCCCTCCGCTTCTGGTCCCCGGAAGCCGACGAGGTCATCGCCACCTTTCCCACCATCGACGAGGCGTGGGCAGCGCTCAAAGCCGCCCGCCGCGCCGCGTTCAAGCTGAAGGAGCTGCTGCACCATGTCTAACGCTGTCACCACCGTCCCCGCCCATCAGGTTTCCGACATGGAGCGCATGGCGAAAGCCTTTGCCGCCTCCAAGCTGTTCGGCGTCCAGAACGCCGACCAGGCCCTCGCCCTGATGCTGGTCGCCCAAGCCGAAGGCCGGCACCCGGCCAGCGCCGCCCAGGACTACAACATCATTCAGGGTCGCCCGGCGAAGAAGGCCGACGCCATGCTCCGGGACTTCCTGTCCGCCGGCGGCAAGGTCGAGTGGCACACCCTGAACGACGAGAAGGCCGACGCGACCTTCTCTCACCCTGCCGGCGGATCGGCGCGGATCGACTGGACGCTCAAGCGCGCCCAAGCCGCCGGGATCAGCAACCCGATGTGGAAGAAGTATCCCCGCCAGATGCTGCGGTCCCGCGCCGTCAGCGAAGGCGTCCGCACGGTCTGCCCCAGCGCGACCTCCGGCATGTATGTCCCCGAGGAAGTCCAGGACATTGTCCACGTCGAGCCCGCGCCCGTCCGGGTCGAGGCTGTAACGGTCGAGCCCGCGATTGAGGACGACTTCACCCCCGGGCCAGAGCGCAAGTCTTCCGCGCAGGCCAAGCGCGACGGCGACCACGAACGCATCCTGAACGAGATCAACACGCTCACGAAGGAGGGGCTGGCCGATTGGCTGGCGAACTTCGACGACTACACCGCCGACCAGCCGATCTCGTGGCTGGACCCCTACCGCGACAAGCTGGAACTGCGCCGCCAGGAACTGTTCGCCCCGCACCTCGAAGCCGAAGCTGACATGGACGCCGCCTTCGCGGGTGCTGTCGGGAGGGCCGCGTGAGCCGCGCCCTCGTCATCCTCAACCGCGCCTCCGACCGCGAGCGCGTTCAGGCATGGGCCGCTAAGGCCCCCTGGGGAACCCGCGTGACCTTTCAGGAGGCCCGCCGCACCACCGACCAGAACGCCCGGATGTGGGCGATGCTCACCGAGGTCGCCCGTCAGGTGAAGTGGCACGGCCAGCGCCTGTCGGCGGATGACTGGAAACTCGTGTTCCTGTCGGCGCTGAAGCAGGAACTGCGGATCGTCCCCAACCTCGACGGCACCGGCTTTGTCCAGCTTGGCCGGTCCTCGTCCAGCCTGTCGGTCGGTGAGATGGCCGACCTGATGGACCTGATCGCGGCTTTCGGAGCCCGCGAGGGCGTCACCTTCGCAGAGCCCGAGCGGGTGGCGGCATGACCTTCTCCGTCAACGGTCGCTGCCACCAGGTCCTGCGCGCCCTCGCTGACGGGCCGCTTCCGCCTGAGGAACTGATCGACCTCGTGGCGCCGTGCGGGTCCTATGGCCGGCGCAAGCGGGCGCACTTCCTGCTGGTGTCCATGATCGAGGCCGGGCTGGTCCGCAACCGGGGGGCCTTCAACGCCATCACCGAGGCGGGCCGGGACGCCCTCGCCGATCTCGACGCGGGGTTCAGCGTCGGCGGGGTCGGAACGCCTCGGGTTCAGTTCACCCGCAGGGCCGGGGAGGTGGCTAAGAACCCCTCCCCGGTGGCCGGATGACCCCCGAGGAAAAGCGCACCACCCTTGCCAGCCTCCGCGCCGCCATCGGCCAGATCAGGCCCGAGAAAACGCCGCGCAAGGGCTTCACGCCTGCCCAACGCCGGCAGGTAGCCGAGGACTTCGGAGGGGCCTGTAGCGCCTGCGAAACGGCCCTGACGGGGGCGTGGCACATCGACCACGTCATCCCCCTGGCCCTCAGCGGCCGGCATGAGCCGGGGAACTGGGTCCCGATCTGCATCGACTGCCACAAAGCGAAGACCAAGGGCGACGTGAAGGCCATCGCCAAGACCGAACGCATCATCCGCCGCGAGACGGAGGGGCCGAAACCGTCCCGCCTCAAGAGCCGCGGCTTCACCCATTCCCGCCGCTTTGACGGCACAGTCAGGAGGCTCACGCCGTGACCCGCCGCGACGTCCACATCACCCTCACCCCCTATGCCCCCGGCTGCAGCGCCCTGCCGATCCGGGCCGAACGCCGGGTCCTGTCCCTCTACGCCGTGGAGCCCGGCCAAGCCGTGCGCGAGCTGGTCGAGCGACTTGAGCGCCCGCCAACCGCCTTGGCCGTCGAGGTCGTCGGAGGCTGCGTCCAGATCATCGGACGGGTCGAGGGCATGAAGTCCGCCCAGCCGCTGGCATGGGTGGGCGACGGGCTCACCGAAGCGGAGATCCACGCCGAGTTGGAAGCTGAACGTTTCAGGAGGGCCGCATGACCTACCTCACCATTCCCACCCCCACCCGAGCCCTGGCCGACACGGTCGCGGCTGAAATGGCCACCGTCCGTCGAGCCCTTGGAGGCGACTGGACGACGCCCGAGGCCCTAGCGCGGGCCGAACAAGCCGCCGAGCGCCTGCGCGGGCAGATGGCGGCGCTGCGGATCGAGATGAAGCGGATGGGGAAGGGGGCCCAATGACAACTATTGCCTATAAGGACGGCGTCCTCGCCGCAGACACATTGGTGACAACAGGCAACCTCCGGGCGGGGACCATAGACAAGATTGGCCGAACCGAGAACGGCGGCCTCTGGGGCATCTCGGGAAGCGCTCAAGGTATATGGTCCTGCAGAGAATGGTTGAAGCTCCGAAAGGGCGATCCTCCCAAGTTCGACGGGTGCTTCATCTTGATCGAACCGAACGGTTCTTGGCGGGAATGGTGGGGCGACGGCTGGATATCGCCCAATGACCCGCAGGCGGCTTGGGGGTCCGGAGAAGCAATCGCGCGCGGGGCAATGTTTGCGGGGGCGAGCGCCCCTGTGGCTGTTGCTGCGGCCATTGAACTCGACACTCTGAGCGGCGGCGATGTCGTCGTGCTTCACATGCGGAATGGCAAGAAGCGGATCGCCAAGGAGACTGCACGATGACCCCCGAGGAACTAGGCAAAGGCCCGGTCGATGAGACGATGAGGCAACGTGTCCATGCGATTGCGCAGGAGGCTTACCGGCGCCGGTCAGAACAGACACACCCGGGCCATCCGATTGATGCGCCAACGGTAATGATGGCTATCGAGATCGCCTTGTCAGACTGGACCCCGCCAGAGCCTGTGGACCAGGATGTGTTGGCGTTCAGGGAGTGGTTTGCGGACATTATAAGTCCGGAACTTTCTAGGTTTGTCCCACGCGGAGACTACGACGCATGCGAAACGTGCCGCGCCTTCCTCGCCGGGGCCAGCATGGCCACCAAGAGGGAGCAGGAGCGGGCTAGGGGGTTGGTGGACCGCCTTTCAGACCTCGTCGAGCGAGTAACCCACGACGGGAAGCGGGACTATGTGACAGGCGTCAACGCCGGCGAAATGATCTCTGCCCGCGTCACCCTCGCCAGATACCGGGGAGAAGCGTGATGACTGAACCAGACGAGGCCCTGCTGTGGGCGAGGGAGAACAGGGTAACGCGTCTTGAGCCTACGCCGTATTGCAACGAAGTCCCGCACATTAGGCTGGGCGTTTATGACCAACAGCTTTTGGCCGAAGCCCACGCCTACCGAGCCGGAGCCGCTGCATCGGAAGCGAGGATCGAGGCGCTGAAGGAGGCGTTGCGGGCTTGGGTGGAAAAGGAGTGCGATTTCATGCGGAGAAACAACCTTGGCAACCCAGAAGTGCAGCCGCACGTTATCTGGTCCCGCGCTCTGCTGAAGGAGCCGCGCAATGACTGAAGAAAACATCTGGGACTATCTGACGAACGGCGCGGAGGCTAACAGCACATACCTTTTGGAAGTACACATACACCGCCTAGGCGGTCCCCGACTCATTTTGGGGCGGGCGCTGTACCCTGAAAACCGGGAACACACGACCGCCATCCTTGAGGACGTGTTCAACGAGATTATGCGAGACTTTCCGCCTGAGTCCGACCAATGACTGAAGCCGAACGCATCAAGGAACTGGAAGCGGAACTCAAGGATACAGAGCAAGACCTCCACGACTATTCCGTTGAATTGGGCCGACTCACTAGCGCCCTGAACAAAGGACACAGAGAATCCGTGCTTATCGGACAACAGATGTCTGCCGAACGCATCAAGGAACTGGAAGCGAGGGTGGCGGAACT
>Ga0315906_10009812_pt1 | contig 11319 bp, 7 predicted proteins | sample LakEriMetagenome_4_FD_203526 | JGI IMG/M metagenome (GOLD analysis project Ga0315906, IMG submission 203526) | Freshwater fungal communities from buoy surface, Lake Erie, Ohio, United States - Buoy 2 MA122 | ecosystem: Environmental > Aquatic > Freshwater > Lake > Lake biofilm | place: USA: Lake... | reverse complement strand
GCCGCAATCTGTTTCGATACTTCCGCCTTCACATTCCTGGATGTGGTGGGAACACCATTAACGACAAAGTATGGGGTGTAGGTTTCCTCCTCGCCCTTTACAGATGAGTAGTTGGTCAAGCGACGGGTGTACTTAAGGGAGCTGAAAGGATCCTTCCATCCGAAGCGGTTCCAGAAATCAACATGCTGAGAAATGCACATGATGTTTTTCCCGGATTTAATCGCTTCTTCGTTGAGCTCCGTTAATATCCTGTCGGCGGGTGGACAATTGATATCGCCTTGGGAAGTAAAAAGCTCTACGACAACAAAATTATTTTGGGCATATGCGATAGACGCGAGGGAGCACGAAAATGCCAAAATCAAAACAATAAAACAATTCATTCTAACCATTGAAAAACAATTTGCCTCCAACCACGAATACCAACTGCTACATTTTAAATAACAATTAATTCAATGACACTACTCATATGAAATCACCTCGCATCATTCCGAGCCACTCCAACGCCGTTCCACTCAATAAACGTTCCTTGGTTGTGGTATCGTATTCCATGGATTTAATCAAGGTGCCGGGCACATCCTCTCCTAATGGAAATGGATAATCAGACCCCAACGCCACCTTATCCGCTCCTGCAAAGTTCACCAGGTAACGCAGCATATCCGCATCATGCACCAGGGAGTCAAAATAGAACTTGCCCACATAATTCCGGGGATTTACCGGATTATCGATGGCTACCAGGTCGGGTCTGCAATTGAATCCGTGTTCGATGCGACCAATGGTGGAAGGGAACGAGCCGCCACCATGAGCGAATGCCACCCGCAATTTTGGGAATTTCTCAAAAACTCCACCAAAAATCATCGAACAAATAGCCCTCGATGTTTCCGCAGGCATGCCTACCAGCCATGGCAACCAATAGCGCTGCATCTTTTCTTGTCCCATCATCTCCCATGGATGAACAAAAATGGCAGCCCCAAGTTTTTCGGCCGCTTGGTAAAACGGAAACAGCTCTTGTGCATTCAAGTTCCATTCATTCACATGGCTGCCGATTTGAACGCCGCGCAATCCGATTTGCATACAGCGTTCCAACTCCAGTATCGCCAATTGCGGATCCTGTAATGGAACGGTGCCTAAGCCAACAAATCGTTTGGGGTGTTCGCGTACGATATCAGCAATATGATCATTCAAAAACTGCGCCACCTCCAGGCAATCCTTTGGCTTGGCCCAGTAACTGAACATGACGGGGACGGTGGACAATACCTGCACGTGAACACCATGATGATCGCACTCCTGCATACGTGTGCCAGCATCCCAACAGTTAGATTGGATTTCACGAAAAAACCTGTCACCGATCATCATCCTGGCGCAACAGGGTTTGTGATGATCCAATTGTATGAATCCTCCATATCCAAACTTCGATCCGAAATCGGGAATGTGCTGGGGGAGTATGTGAGTGTGAATATCTATGCTAAACATATAGGGGAACGCTGATATGGCGGATTATTCGGATTATAGCGGATTAAATTTGGGACTGATTAAAAGTTATTAAATACCCTTTATGGTCTGAAGCTGCTTTTATATTCGTTAGTAAAAACCTTTCTGCGAAATTCTGGTTTTTTGCCGAAGTTCATTAATAATCCACATTCTATGTTTGTCGCCCTAAGGTAATTAATTAACTGACATTCGTGCTCTTCGCGGAGGGAGTCAGCAGCTTTAACCTCAATAATTAGCTCATTTTCAACAATTATGTCTGCAACATAATAACCTACCTTGTCGCCTCTATAAAAAACATCAATGGCTTTTTGTCTATGATATCTTATCCCTTTTGAATCCAATTCAAGGCATAAAGCATTTTCATAAACTCTTTCCAAAAAACCATAACCCAACGTATTAAAAACATCGAAATAAGACTTGATTACTTGTGATGTCAGCTTCTCAAAAAGTAGGCTCATAAAATAGAAATGAAAAATCATTTAAAAATAACGACACAAAAATGCGGATAAATGAAATCCGTATAAATCCGTTAAATCTAATTAGATCAGCGTTCCCTAATAATCAAAATGCGCCATTGCGCATGACATGATTAATCCACGTTCACTTGAAAAATCATCCTACATCAAACTTGATCCCCTGCGCCAAAGGAAGCTGGGTGCTGTAGTTGATGGTGTTGGTTTGGCGGCGCATGTATATTTTCCAGGAGTCGGATCCGGATTCGCGGCCGCCGCCGGTTTCTTTTTCGCCACCAAAGGCCCCGCCTATCTCTGCTCCCGATGTTCCGATGTTAACATTTGCGATTCCGCAATCGGAACCACGATGAGACAGGAACAATTCCGTTTCGCGCATATTGTTGGAGAAGATGGATGATGACAATCCCTGTGGTACGTCATTCTGTAAATCGATGGCCTCTTCAATGGTCTTGTATTTGATGAGATACAACAACGGAGCGAATGTCTCATGCTGCACGATCTTAAAATGGTTCTGGACCTCGGCAATGCATGGTGTCACATAACATCCCGACTCATAACCCGATCCCGAAAGGGAACCGCCACCGTAAAGGATATTTCCACCCTCCTGCTTCACCTGTTCAATGGCATTATTGAAGTCGGCCACTGCTTTGGTGTCAATCAACGGACCTACCAAAGTGGCGGGATCTAAGGGATTGCCGATTTTCACATGCTTATACGCAGACACCAGCTTGTCGCGGAAATTGTCGTAAACACTTTCGTGGATGATGAGACGGCGCGTGCTGGTGCAGCGTTGACCGCAAGTGCCAACCGCTCCGAATAAAACGGCACGCAAAGCCATTTCCATGTCTGCCTCCGGTGTGATGATGATGGCATTGTTACCACCAAGCTCCAACAAGGAACGGCCAAGGCGCTCACCCACGATGCGACCAACACGTTTCCCCACGGCCGTGGATCCGGTCGCGGAAATCAGAGGCACACGCTTGTCAGCAAGGAAATTGTCGCCTACATTTTTCGAATTACCTGCAGCCAAACACAAGGTGCCTTCAGGAACATCGTTTGCCTTGAGCACATCTGCGATGATGTTATGTACGGCAATGGCACATAGCATCACCTTGGAGGATGGCTTCCAAACAACCGTATCGCCGCATACCATGGCCAACATCGCGTTCCAGGACCATACAGCCACCGGGAAGTTGAATGCACTGATAACCCCTACGATTCCAAGCGGATGATATTGCTCGTACATGCGATGGTCGGGACGTTCGCTATGCATGGTGAACCCATGAAGCTGCCTCGACAATCCAACTGCAAAGTCACAGATGTCAATCATCTCCTGCACCTCACCCAAGCCTTCCTGATAGATCTTACCCATCTCGTATGACACCAAACGACCGAGGTCTTCCTTGTTTTCACGCAAAGCATTTCCAATCTGACGAACCACTTCACCTCGCTTGGGGGCGGGGACCTTACGCCATTGCAAAAACGCCTCCTGTGACTTGGCTATAATGGCTTCGTAATCATCAGCTGTTGCCTGGGCAATTTTGCCTATCAGCTTGCCATCGGCGGGTGAGTAGGATTCAATCACCTCTCCCTTGGTATCGAACCAGTTGACGCCTGTGCAGGCCCCATGATTCAATTCCTTTATTCCTAAACGATTTAAAGTTTCAGCGATTCCGAATGAGTTGGTTGACATCATTGACTAATATTTTCTCAAAACTATATAGAAAAAACAATAGTCGGCTAGGAATATAAACTTAAATATTAGGTATTCAATTCAACAAGTTAATAAATACCCATCAAATCCTTAAGAAATGGCAGAAAATATTTGAAATTAGCGGAAAATGTAAATTCCAATGGAAATGTTATTAGACCAGTTAAAAACTAGAAAAAGCATAATCATGCTTTTTATTTATTTGATATTGTTTTTCAACACAGCAATTGATTCAAATGGCCAATCTTTTTGGGCTATTCAGCTTGGTGGAACTGGAGATGATTACGGACATTCAATAGTATCTGATTCGGCTGGCAATATTTTTGTCACTGGATTTTTCAGTGGTATCGCAGATTTTGACCCATCAACAAATACAAATCAATTAAACTCAAGTGGTGGCAGAGACATTTTCATCGCAAAGTTTGACGAAAACAGGAACTATGTCTGGGCAAAAAGAATTGGAGGTTCTGGGGACGACGAATCCAATCAAATTGTAATAGACGAGCTAGGGAACATTTACATTGTAGGTTATTTCCAAGGAAGCGCCGACTTTGATCCTTCCAATGGCAGCTTGTTGATCAGTTCTAATGGTTTAAAGGATGCTTTCCTTATGAAAATGGATTCCGCTGGAAGCCTTTTATGGGCACACGGATTTGGGGGTATTGGCAATGACGAGTCAGAGGGCTTATGTCTTGATCCAAATGGTAATGTTTCAGTTACTGGAACTTTCAGTCAAAGTGTGGATTTTGATTACGGACCAGGAATTTCAAATGCGACGAGTAACGGAGGTTTAGATAATTTCATTTTGAAGTCTGATGATGCCGGCACCTTTGTTTGGGCAATGAAATTTGGAGGCGTTTTGGATGATTATTCTAAATCACTTAAAACTGATACCTTGGGAAATATTATTGTAACTGGATATTTTCAAGATAATTTAGATTTTGACCCCTCCCCGGGAACACTTATCTTAACTTCATCCGGAGTATTTGATTGCTTCATTGCTAAGTTTTCCCAAAGTGGAAATTTGATATGGGCTAAAAAAATCGGAAGCGGTTCCAGTGATGGAGGCAATAGCTTAGATATTGATAGACAAGGAAACATTTACACTACTGGATTCTTCAGCGGACCAACGGACTTTGACCCTGGCCCTGGTGTGAACGTACTTACTCCACCATCTGGAACGACGGGGTATTCTGATGTTTTCATTTGCAAGTATGATTCATCAGGTAACTTGTTATGGGCTGGAAGAGTCGGTGGAAACTTCCTGGATGTAGGTCATTATATCTCATTGGGTTTAAATGACGAACTATTTATTACAGGCAGATTTCATGCCACTGCAGATTTTGACCCAGGACCAGGAATAGTGAATTTGACCTCTCCGGCATTGACTACTGGCGCATATTCAGATGTTTTTATAGTTAAGTTGGATACTAATGGTTCGTATAAATTTGCGAAACGGCTAGGTGGGAAGAGTAATGATACCGGTTTTAGCATCAACCAAGATATTGTTGGTAACGTTTATACTATTGGCAATTTTAGTGGACTTGCAGGCTTTGACCCAAGCTCCCTTACTTTTCCTAGTGGCTTTACCATGACTTCAAGTGGCCCTTATGACGCGTTTATAAGTAAATTAATCTTCAAGTTAATAAAAAAACAGCCTATTGATAAATCGGCAACTGTAAATACGAGCCAATCCTTTGAGATAAAAGGAATTCAAGGCTCCGTTTACCAATGGCAGATTAAATCAGGTGGTGTATTTCAAAACATCCTTAACGGAGGTCAATATTTGGGAGCTGACACCGACTCATTAATTGTAAACAATATTAATTTGACAAACAATGGATCGATGTTTAGGTGTGTTTTATCAAATGGAACATGCTATGACACTTCCAACGTCGCTTTGCTAACAGTAATCAACAATACGAGCACACCTGAGACTGCATCAACTGCTTTTCAGATTTCACCAAACCCATTTCAAAGCTTTGTTGAAATAAAAAGCCCAATCAAAATGAATGGTGTCACATTCTACATAGTAAACTCTATGAACCAAGTTGTATATGATGGTGTTTTGAATAGCAATTCAACATTTGTTAACCTAGCAGATCAGCCCAATGGAATATATTTCCTAAAGGCGCATAACATGACAATTAAACTGCTAAAAACTGCCACCGAAAAACATTAATCTTATAAATGGATAGCTACCATTTATTGACAATCTATTGAATCTAAAATTGGGTGGCTTTCATTCGATTAGTTTTATGATACCCCTGCGAATATTATCGAGTACATTCCACTATTGTATTGATTTAATTAAAAAACACACCACTAATTACTCCCTGAACAAAATTTTCATGCGGAAGAATTACCTTGAGAAGGGGTGACTATTTAGAAAAATAAATGAAGCCGTTGTTGATCTAGGAATCGCACTTCATGAACAAAGACTAAAAATCACGTTAAAACATTTACTTTTCACCTTCTCCGAACGGATTATTTGACAAGGCAGATAATTATCTAAAATTACAAAAATAAAGAAGAGGGGTGCTACATGGAGCATGAGTCACATAAATACCCCTTCAGTCATTGTGTGGTTAACGCCCTATTTAAGCTTCATGCTTAAATGCTGCATCGTATTTCGGGGCGACTGCTGGCCGTATAGGATGTCGTAAACCGAGGTGCATATAGGTAGGTCCACCTGGTATTTCCGGTTCAATTCAAAAATGCATTTCACAGCGTAATAACCCTCAGCGATCATGTTCATTTCCATTTGGGCCGACTTAACCGAGTATCCCTTGCCAACCATATTCCCAAAAGTGCGGTTTCTGCTGAATTGGGAATAAGCAGTAACAAGCAAATCGCCCAGGTAGGCAGAATCCTTAATGTCGCGACCAATCGGCGAAACCGTGTCAACAAATCTTTTTATTTCCTGGATGGCATTTGATACCAATACAGCTTGAAAATTATCACCATATCCCAATCCATGGCAGATACCGCTTGCAATGGCTACAATATTCTTGATAACCGCAGCATACTCCGTTCCGTAGATGTCATCGGATACCGTAGTGCGCAGATAGCGGCAATTCATCAATCCCGCCAATAAGGCGGCATGGCTCGTTTCCCTACATGCAATGGTGAGGTAGGAAAGCTTTTCAAGGGCCACCTCCTCGGCATGACAAGGACCGGTGATCACACCGATGTTCTCATAAGGAACGTTGAAGTTGCTATGTAAATACTCCCCTACAATCAGGAGTTTTCCGGGCACGATGCCTTTAATGGCCGAGAACACCACTTTCCCTGAAAATAATTCAGACGAAACACCCGACAAGGTCTCCTCCAAAAATGCGGATGGCACAGCCAAAATCACCACCTCAGCCGATTGAATGCATTGCGTGAGATCGTTGCTGGGGTTGACCTTGTTCAAATCGATTTCAACATCGGTCAGGTAGGACTGGTTGTGGCGATTTTCCTTTACAAACCGAACCGTATCGGCATTTCGCATCCACCAATTGATGGAATCACAATTGTTGGATAGAATCTTGACGATGGCCGTGGCCCAACTTCCTCCTCCTATGACAGCGATGTTCTTACCTGAAGTCATGCCTTTCAGAAAGTGATTTCAGCAGATTTGGTTTCGCCATTGCGAAGGAAGGTTACAGTGGTCTTTTCACCTTTTGTGAAACGGCTCAATGCTTTCATGTACCCCATCATATCGGTTACATCATGCTCGCCGATTTTGATTACCACATCACCCGCTAGCATTCCGGCTTGTTTGGCGGGCTTGCCATCGCTTACACCATCGATACGCATCCCTTTGCCATCAAAACCGTAATCAGGTACCACCCCGAGTGTGACCTTGAATCGTGGAGTGTCTTCATTGTTATTGTCGTTGGTCTTGGTGAAAGCCAATTTGCCTTCATTGCGGTCAACCGCAACCAGGACCTCCATGATATATTCGAGGATATCCGCTTGTCCTTCATAGTTGATCTTATCCGCATCGTCAGATGGCTTGTGGTAATCATCGTGGGTGCCTGAGAAGAAGTGCAGCACAGGGATGTCGCGTAGGTAGAATGATGCGTGATCAGAAGGACCCATTCCGGATTCGGAGGTTTTAACGCGCATGCCATCCGGCTTGATGCTTTCAACAGCCGCCTTCCATACCGGTGAGGTTCCAACACCATGTACAAAAAGCAATGGATCTTCCTTCTTGAGCCGCCCAATCATATCCATGTTCAACATGCAATTGATGTTTCCTACGGGTATAGGAAGATGTTTGACCATGTGCGCGGATCCCAAAAGCCCGAGCTCCTCGGCAGAGAAAGCCACCAACACATAATTGTTGTTCTTCAAGGATGATGACTTCAAAATCCTGGCGAGCTCCAGCAAACCTGCGGTGCCGCTGGCATTATCATCGGCACCATTGTGGATGGCCTTTTCCTTTCCCCTGTACAAGGATGCTTCGTTACCATAACCAAGGTGGTCGTAATGCGCCCCGATCACAACGGTATATTGGGCCTGGTTATCGATGATGCCAATGACATTGTGTGCGGTTTTTTCGTTCTTGATGATTTCAGTTCTTCCCTGAACATCCAAAGGTTTACCGGCAAGAAGCTGAGCCGATTTTTCACCTAACACAAAAACAACAGGAAGTGCCGTTGGGGTGATACGATTGGAGTAGTTGGATGAGGGATTCTCGGCAGTTGTGTCGCTATTGATGAAGATAACCCCCACGGCACCGCGTGCAGCAGCGCTATCGATACGGGTTCTCAAGTCTGCGTAAGCGGCAAGCTTGGAGTGTGGATTGATATCGGCCGGGTATCCGGACTCCATCACCACCACACGACCTTTCACATTCACATTGTTATAGTCGTCGCGACCGGGCGCAGCTATTCCATGTTTGATGGAAACGGTTTTGCCTTGAAACGAGTTGTTAGCCGAATAGGCCAAAGGATAAAAATCCTTTTTAAGCCCAAATTCGGTTTTGCCTATACGCAACTTGTTGTTTTCTCCTGCATATGAACCTGCATTGAAAGTAAACGGCTGCAGGAAGCCATCTTTGCCTGCTGGAGCCACACCCGCATTGTACAGTTGATTGATGATGTATTCGTATGCAAGCTGTTCGCCCTTGGTTCCGGGCTCCCTGCCTTCCATCTCATCAGCAGAAAGTGTTACGATGTCCGTTGTGATGCGCTTGACCTGTGGTGCAGAATAAGGCCGGGTAAGGGTATCGGTGCCGGATATTGCTTGACTGGAAACAGACAGGCCCAGTGCTATCCATAACAATAAGAGTTGCTTAAGGTGCTTCATGACTTGATTTTTACGATTTCAAAGTTACTAACAATCCGTTGAGGAAATCTATTTCTTTTTGCCTTTTTCAGGATGTCAGACCAATGTAATTTTGTTGCGTTCCTGATGGCTACCCCCCAGCCGTCGTCCGTTGGATGACAAAGGAATACCCCCCCTGTTCAGATCACTGTAAATGCGTCACCGAATCACTTCGGTTTGACGTATGCTTTCTTTCCGTTGGCTCTTCAAAGGTTTGCCCGTGATATTATTCACATACCAAAACCTGCCATATGAAACCAAAGTATTCAACAGTGATTATCGAAAATCAATACTCCCGTCTGGAGGACCTGAGAAGACTTGTTGCACTTAAGTGCCCGGAACTACAAATTTCAGCAGTGGCAAGGACTGCTACAGAAGCGCATGGCCTTATTAAGGAAATGAAACCAGAGGTTGTGTTCCTTGACTTTTCATTGCCAGGCAACGATGCTTTCGACCTGATCGAATGCTTCCCCGAAAGGGAATTCTCATTAGTTGGTATGGCATCCTCTGCCGAATTAAAGTTAAAGGCATTGAAAGCCGGTGCCATCGACTTCATCATCAAACCGGTTTCCGGAGACCAGCTACCTGAAATATTCAACAGGATCAGGGAATCACGTACCACACAACCATCCCAGGTAAATGACAAAGCCACCAGTATTACCTTATCACATGCCGGTGGATTTAAGGTCGAGGAGCTCTCAAACATCATCCGGCTACAGGCGGATGATAACTATACCAAGGTGTTTTCCGCCGATGGAAAAAGGTATCTGATATCAAGACCCTTGAAGGATTTCGAACGAAAACTCCCCGATGAGGTTTTTATACGACCACATAAGTCACATATGATAAACATGTTTTTCCTTAAAGAGTTCGCCACCGAGGATGGCGGTGTGGCGGTTCTCAAAGATGGCACCAAGATACCCGTTTCGAAAAGGAAAATGTCGCTGTTCATGACTGCAGTGAAACGGTTCTCGCTCGTCATCCGCAAATAAATTACAACTGCGATAGCTATATTTGTGGAGAAGGGACCAACCTCTCATCCATGAATAACCTGCTACGCTCCTATTTTCGTTTACCTGTTAGCTTCAGGTATGTTTTGGAAATATACTTTGCGGGATTACTCTTGTTCGGAGCGCTTCGATTGGCATTCCTTTTTTTCAACCGAAACGATGCCATCGATTTCAGTAATAGCACCACCTGGAAGTGTTTTCTGGTGGGAATACGATTTGACACAGTGGTGTTGGCATATTTATGCTCATTACCCATCCTGCTGTTCCTGACCCAATATATGATTCGTCCCACGAATCGTATAACGATGATGGTCATGGCAACATGGGTTTCTGTGCTGATGCCTTTGACTGCGTTCATCGCTGTGGCAGATATCCCATACTTCGGATTTTTCAAGAACAGGATCACTGAAGATGCCCTGCAATGGATGAACACGCCAGGTACCGTTATGGCCATGATCTGGACGAATCCGATGCATTTGTTTTTCGCCGCCTTGGCAATTTTACTGCTGGCCATTTCAGCATATGCGGCCTACAAATATTCAAAAAGAATGTTGTTTGCGCGTGATTGGAAACTGGAATTCTCGCGAAATGGGAGAGCCAAGGCATTGATGATTTTCATGGTCAGTGGATTTCTGTGTTTTGCTGGCATGAGAGGTAATTGGGCACATCCAATCCGTTCGGGTGATGCGTTCTATTGTGATGATCCGTTCCTGAATCAAGCAGGATTGAATCCGGCATTCACATTCATGAAGAGCTTTTCCAACAAAGTACGGCTGATGGATGATGGTGAAGCCATAGGGCTTACCCGCTCGTTTCTGGATATCCCCGTCCAAACCAACAACCCAGCCGCATCACCCTTTGAACGTGTTGTCATTTCGGATTCCCATGCAAAACCGCTCAATGTGGTATTGGTGCTGATGGAAGGCATGGGCGCACGTTTCATGGGTGCTCATGGAAACAAATCCGGATTGACGCCAAACCTTGATAGTCTTGTTAACGTGTCCATGCACTTTGTGAACGCGTACAGCTCGGGCATCCATACGAATAACGGCGTTTTCTCCACTTTGTATGGATTTCCGGCATTGAAGCGGATCAGGCCCATGAGCTCGGTCCCCGTACGTTCATTTTCAGGATTACCCTATGAATTGAAACAACGCGGCTACAGCAACTATTTCTTTTGCTCGCACAATAGCGAGTTCGATAACCTTGGCAACTTCATTCCTGCAAACCATTTCGACAATCTTTACACACAAGAGGATTTCCCTGAGTCAGCATCCATAGGACCTTATGGTGTGCCTGATGGATATCTTTTCGAACG
>Ga0315906_10009808_pt1 | contig 11321 bp, 8 predicted proteins | sample LakEriMetagenome_4_FD_203526 | JGI IMG/M metagenome (GOLD analysis project Ga0315906, IMG submission 203526) | Freshwater fungal communities from buoy surface, Lake Erie, Ohio, United States - Buoy 2 MA122 | ecosystem: Environmental > Aquatic > Freshwater > Lake > Lake biofilm | place: USA: Lake... | reverse complement strand
GGAGGCTTCACAGGAGGCTTCACGGGAGAAACTGGTCTAGGAGCCGGTTTAGGGGGCGTCCTGACAACTGGTCTAGGAGCCGGTTTAGGGGGCGTCCTGACAACTGGTCTAGGAGCCGGCTTAGGGGGCGCCCTGATAACTGGTCTAGGAGCCGGCTTAGGGGGCGCCCTGACAACTGGTCTAGGAGCCGGTTTCGCAGCCCTCATCACCTTCCCACCATGTTGAAAAAGTTTTCTTGTAAAATTATGTCCCCTTCTACGCGTCTTCCAACGCCGCGCTGTTTTTAAGCGCATTCCTATAATACACCGCTATTTTATACACACCGTTATGACCTACTCCGCCATGAATCCCCACATACATTGCAAATATACATATACTTCATATTCACAGGGTCATATTTGATGTAAATTACATCGCGTTCAGCCCCGCCGCCGTTACTGGGGCACTCGCCCTTGGGACATTTCACATTCTTCACGTGCGGCAGTGTAGCATCTTGCCGGGTGAATTCATTTAAGAGAATACGATATCCTTCACTAGAACGCTCTTGAACAAGTGTCTCAACGAGTAGGCACCCGCCCTCCTGCTGCTCCTCAATACCGCAAGATAAACATTTCCAAAAGAGCTTGCCATCTGGCTGCAGCCGCATCACATACATATTCTGACATGTGGGACAAATCTTCATGGCTACCTACTATTTACCTGATTCCTTTAAAGTGGCGCAGGATTCAGGCAATTTTACCACCGCGGCCACTGGAATGCGTTTCCATTCTGTCTTTCCAGACATACCATATGGAAGATCCATATATACACACTCGTCTTTTGCAGCATTCTCACGAATAATATCTTCCAACTTTTGTAAAATCTGATCTCCCTTCTCTGTTAAAACATCCTCGAAACACTTCCAATCATGTGGAGTATTACCACTCTTCCATGCCTTTAGGTTTCTATAACTCAGTGCAACAAGACGATATTTGACATAATCAGCATATCCCTTTGCCCTCGGATTATCCAAGGCATACTCTTCCCACCCTGGCTCATTCACAATCGGATTCGCATCCAAAAGACTTTGAATACTCGTAAGAACAGTGCTAATACTCATGGCAGCAGTCCATGAGGGCCCCTTCCATGTCCCCAAAATAGATAGACAGACTTTCCCTGCAACATACAAATTCGGATGAAATCGCGTAGTTCCATCCGATGTAAGAAACTTTACAGATGGATTAGACTGCGGATAATCTCCAGGGAAATTGATACTGAATATAAGAGGACAGTGTGCATAGGGAGTATTTTCGGGCCCAATGATCATCGCCATACCATTATACGCATTCGCCTCATTCATATAGTAATGTATGCCCATATAGGTCATATCATCTTCTTGAACATTCTCCATCTCCTTCAAGAAACGCTTTGTCATTCTCGGTTGCACCATATCTACAGATGTGTCATAAAGATGCCTTAGACTCCTCTTTTTTCCCGCCCTGCGGAAAAATTGGCCAAAACATTTTCTAACGCCAGCATATACATATGGCTACTCCTCTCTATGACCGTCATGAACTCTCCAAGTTTCTATTGGCTCGTCATGCGGCGCCGACGGAGGGGCGTGTGGCCACCATGACGAGCATGGGGCGCGGCGGGAAATGGATCATCTCTGACGCGGATTATCCGAAGTTTCTCGATTTGTTGAATGACTATCTGTTTGTAAAACGCGGGAAGGCGATGGCCTTTGTGGAGCAGCCGCGTAGGGGAGAGCCGAAGCCACTTCTGATTGATTTGGACTTCAAGTATTCCTCGGAACAGAGCCTCGTTCGCACCTTTACCCTTGAGCAGATCAGGAGCTTTTGCCAGCTAATGGTGAATGGCCTGCAAATCTTCTTCAGCGTAGCGGAATATGAGTATCTACGTTTCTTCGTGACCCTGCGCCCTCAGCCCTACGCATCTGGCTCGCAGCGCAAGGATGGGATCCACATTATGTGCCCTGACATTGCGCTATCAGATGAGAAGCAGAAGGTCCTTCGCAACTGGATGCTGTCACAGAATGCGGTTGCGTCCTGCTTCAACGACACGGGTTACACCAACGAGCCCACCGATATTTACGACGAATCCATGACACGGAAGCAGGGCTGGATCTTCTACGGAGAATCCAAGCCGAATATTGCTCCCTATGTTCTCAAGGCTGTCTTCAAGTATGTACCACAAGAGGATACGCTGGAGGATGAGGGCGAGACCGCCTACACTTCTCGCGAGCTCATGGAACTTCTGAGCGTGCGCTACAACATCGCCGAGGATGAAAACGCGGTGCGCGAGGACGCCCGTGACCAATATGAAGCGATGAAGGCTTGGGGCGAAACACCTCAGCCTCAAGCAGCGGCTGCACAGGAAGAGGAAATGCTTGCTGAACCGGAACAGGCCACTGGCACCACAATCGTAGAGGCCATTCAAATGATGTATGGAACCGACTTATCCGAAGAGGAAAAGAAAGTTGTGCGGCGTCTCGTAATGGAATGTCTTTCCACTGAACGCGCAGAGAAGTATGAGCAGTGGATTCGGGTTGGATGGTGCCTGCACAATATCAATTCTAGCGAGGAGAATTTCCAACTCTGGATGGACTTCAGTGCGAAGTCATCCAAGGCAAGTGGCAATAACATTGCGCAGCTCAAAAGGGATTGGATGAACGGCTGGCGCAAGCACGACGACGGGCCTCGGCTCACAGAGCGCTCCCTTAGGAAATGGGCACGCGACGACAACATTACAGCCTACAAGAAGATTCAGGACGATTTCATCGGTGAGTATATCCGCCAGGAGATTGAGCCCACGCATTTCCACATCGCGAAGCTCATGAAAAAGCTCTATGGGCCGAACTATATTGCATCTATTACAGCGCGAAACACTGACTGGTATAAGTATGACGACGACAAGAATATGTGGAAGAAACTGAACCAGGGTATGGAGCTTAGTATGAAAGTCTGCACAGAGGTGGCTGGTGCCATTATCCAGAGTGTAGCCAAGCTTCATATGGATGCGGGGAAAAATCCTAGGATGCAGGAACACTTGCTGGAAAAAGCGAAGCAACTGACTAAGGTTCAGACAAGTCTTTATAACAACGGCTTCACGAACTCGGTAATGAAGATGGCCGAGCTGCAGTTCTACGAGGAGGACTTTCACAACCGGCTCAACATCAATCCGAATCTCTTCGCCTGCGCAAACGGGATGCTGGAGTTGCGTGTTCCTGGTGAAGATGGTCGTGACCGCGTCGTATTCCGCCAAGGCCGCCCCGAGGACTACATGAGTTTCCTCGCCGGCCAGAATCTCCCCGAGATGACCGCGATCAACTACGTGAAATACGACCCGAACCTTCCTGTCCAAGCGGAAATCGCCGAGTTCTTCGCAAAACTCTTCCCCTCCCCCGAAGTCCGCCGCTACACCCTCCGGCTGCTAGCCTCCTGTCTGGAGGGCGCGAATCGTGAGCAGTGCTTCTATGTCGCTACTGGTGTCGGTGGCAATGGGAAGTCCAAACTGGTTGAGCTGATGCGTATGACCTTCGGTGACTACCAGACCTCGCTCCAGTCGACTGTGCTGACGCGCAAACGTCCTGAAGCGGGGGCGGCGAATCCGGAGATCATGGCAGCCAAGTGCCGACGGTTCATCTATCTCCAGGAGCCGGATGACAAGGAGCCCATTAACACGTCACGGATGAAGCAGTTTTCGGGCGAGGACATGGTGGAGGCCCGCGCCCTCTACGGCGATCAGGAGAAGTTTGTGATCATGGGCAAGCTCTTCATGATGTGCAACAAGTTGCCGCCGGTGACGACGATGGACCGTGGCACTTGGCGCCGCATTCGTGTTCTCCCGTTTATCAGCAAGTTCGTGTTGCCTGATCATCCTGAGTATCTGGCCGGTCGTGCCAACGTGTTCCTCATGGATAGCAATATGGACAAGAAGCTGCGCCAGTGGCGCGAGCCCTTCCTGTCGCTGCTCGTGCATATCTACGAGACGGAATACATCCCGTATGGCCTGAACCCCGTGCCGGCGGAAGTGATGGCGGCGAGCGACAAGTATAAGGGCGACTTTGACGTCTTTGCGCGTTTCCGCTCGGAGCGTATTCGGCAGCCCGTGACGATGGAGGAGAAGATGGAGGCCCGCAACGAGCCTATTACGACGAACAAGATTAAGACGATTATCATTGCATGGCGCAAGGAGGCGCGCGTGGATTTGAACACCCAAGAAGCCATCAATCGCCTCACAGAGGAGTTTGGTGAGCCCGTAAATGGGAAAGAGTGGGCGACGATTAAAGTCTTCGCCAGCGATGATGCAGTCAGCGACTGGGATACGAAACACGCCGAATCTAACTAGCAAAGATACGTATTATTATATGAAAGATAACACCGAATAGTAATCCATAGACAATTCCAACAATACTACTCCAACCGTATGCTACGGTCATAATCCCCCATACAAATAAAAATACCATGATGAATAATAAAAACATTAAGTTTGCATCGGTTATAGGAAATATATTGAACCAACCCCCTTTTTTATTCCAGGTTTTCGTGAAATCCCCACTTTTAGTTTTCTCGATATTCGTAGCCTCGTCGATTGTTTTAAGCTTAATCTTTAAATCTTCCAGCTCTTTACTAATATCGATCAGCCGTGCCGCATTTTTTTTAATATCATTTGATATTTTTAAAGCGTTAAAAGTCCCATACTCGTTGTTAATAGTAGTATTTAATTTGTATTTTAAGTCTGTTAGCCGGGCCCCAATATCAGTGCTACCAGTTGTAGCCATGCTCTATTAATAGCGTTAAATATAAAACTTAGCAGTATCTCCCAAAGTTATTGTCTCAACAATTTGTGGGGGCACATTTTGGGGTAGGGCAGTTGCATTCACTTTTAGATGCCCCGTATGCAGAACGGATCGAATCAATATATTTCTGATAATCTTCATCGCCGCGAGCAAGCGGTGATTCACGAGAGTTATCCTCCTGAAAGCGTTTCTTATTCCAAAAACGAGTATCACGGCGAGTATTTGTATATACAGATCTATTAATAATGATTACAACATCAATCACTAAAATAACAGCCATTGAATACCACACGAAGTTATCCATTATATATCCCTGATTTCTCAAGATTAGTAGTATGCCCACGAATAATAAAGACATGAACATAATTTGAAACACAAACAGTGTGTCCATCTTGTTATTATAGGACCAGTCATTCACCTGAATTTGGCGAGTCGCTAGATCTGTATTGTATTTCATGTTCATATTTGAATATGCTTGCCCTTCTGCCTGAGCCGATATATCTAACCCGGGTTGAACGGTAGTTTGCATCTCACTCACATTCGAGATTTCAACAGGACTGTTGCTCGGCTGTGTAGGTTTAAATGCAACAATCAATGCAGAAATCGTTTTATCTGCAACACGGATGGTCGCTTTCACTTTATAGTTTGTCCCATTCATTACCTGTGATTGGTATGAAATAGGTGTTACAGAGGTAACTGGTTTCTTCATTAGTTGCCCCACTTTAGCAACGACATCTGAAGTTGCAAAAATGGCCAAAACGTTGGGGTCTGTTTGATCATTTCCGTAAGCACCTGCCTGAGATGCCATTATCTATTATGAAATACTATTTAGTAAAGCCCGCTACATAAATAATCAGTCCAACCGCGACAAGGTTAAGAAACCCATATAAACCAAGATAGTTCGACGCCACTTTATTTTTTTCAGCACTGATATCAACCATGTGCTTTCGGAGACCTTCATAAGAACGGCTCTTCAATAGCTCTCGATCACGAGCGAGACTTATATCCAAACTACTGTTATTGGCAGAGGGCGAAGAAGGAGTATTCTGCCAACCCTCTATAAAGGGGGTTTTACCGTCATATGATTTAAGGCTTTCTATATGCCGGGAAATGGCAATAATATCGGTCATAAACAGATTTTTTTCATATATCGTATGAATGAATGAATCCTTTATTGTTTCAGGTGTGTTTCTTAAGCCTGATGCGGCTACACGGCGATATAGATCATTCAAAAGAAACTGGTATTGCTGGTTTGTTGAACAAAGTAAAGAAATAAGCTCCCCTTGAAGCCGTTGTTTTGTTTCTGCATCAGTAGGATCTATCCTTCGACTTTTAAGCCCATCAATAACTATTTGTTTTGCATCATCACTAAGAATACCATTTTCTCCCCGCCGAAGGCCGCTAATAGGCAACACTGAAGAAGGAAGCTTAGCTTCTGCTTGTTCTAATGTCGTTACTGGGGGACAATTCATTCAATCAAACTCTACTTCGTATCAAGATTTTATGCTTACCGCAGTTCTTAACTTTGGCACACGAACTTAAGCCATTCCGAAAAAACGGAATATATACATAATAACAGATATAGCTATTATTGTAGCTAAGGGGTTATTCCCACTAACAACGTAAATCCCAGCCGATAAACCTCCATAAATTAGAATTAATAAAAATAATTTCCACATGCCTTGCCCCACTGTTTCACCAGCCGATGAAAAAAATGTAAATATATTATCTGCCACAGGAGTTCGTAAATAAAGAATGAATAACACGATTAATAAAACGAAAGTTAGATTTGTAAATTGAGTCTTAATTAAGTTATTAGTAATATAGAATAGTCCTACCGGATTAATATTAAATATAATATCTATACCAGAGTTTCTGCAGAAAAAATAAAAATTCCCAATTAATAATACGACAATAATAAACCATACAAAACTTTCGAAGGAGTTAGACATAGGGCGATTTATTGCAAACCAACCTTCACGATAGCTTTGTACTTGAACAGCATTTTTATCACCCCTTAAAGATGGCTTATAATATGCATTTCGCTGTGTAGCAATATCTTTACCCTTTTCAGCGACTTTAATCTTTTTTTCTAGATCTATCTTTTCATCATACGCCGCGGAAATTTTAATAGGTGTAGAGTTATATTGCGATTTTTGTTGTCCCATGCATTGTAATACTGAGTCAAAAGAAACAGTCATATCGTTAAGTCGAGTCATTTCTGCAGGAGTTGGAGCACGTAACAGTGAAACAGGAGTCCCGGGATTTGTATTGGCATTTACCTGGATTGTATTCAGCGCATTATCTTGTTCGCCTTTCCATTTATTAAAAGAATCAGTAGAATCTAATATTTTCATAATATCAACCGTACATGAGGTGGATGCCGCTGGAGTTGCACTGGACATTACTAATGATAGTTAAGAACTTAGGGAGAACATACACGATAAGATACATACTCCCCTGCAGAAGGACTAGGGCGAGTAATCTTTACTATATCACCGGGTAAAAGGCCCATGATGCGTGCAACCATATCTTCATGAAACCGAATCAGTGGAAGGTTGCCAATACTTTTAATCATATTTGTGCGAAGAAACTCCGCCTGGTCAGAAGATGGCATCTTTTCGAACTTTGGCTGTGAAATGTGTTCCATCGGATTATTCACGATTGTATGCGCTTGAAAGAAACTGATGCGCAGCTTCTTCTTGTTGATATATGCATTTAAGGCCGCCGCGTGGAAACTCTCTACAACCGGTTCAAGTAGAATAATAATAAGTTCCGTCGTTGCCGGATCCACAGCATCGTCACTCTCTGCATCAATCTGCTCATCTATAAAGCTAGGCAACCGATTCTTCACACGATTAATGCTATATACTACACGACATTTGGTAATGGGACTGGAAGAGTCTGTGCGCTGAAGGTCCATACGGAATGAGTTCGCACCTGCTGCCGCCATCGCGGCAACCTCGATAGGACCAAACTTCTCAAAAGGTTTTGTGTTATACCCACGATCTGCCAGAAGCTTAAGAAGAGTCTGGCGGCTCCGAAATAATATGTGCAGCGTTTCGTAGTCCATTTACTGCCTACCTTCCTATAGGATAGCTAGGTCAATTTTACTTAGGTGGCGAAAGCTATCACCCGATTTTATTCACGCTTACCCGAACATTCGCTGCAGGAGGCGGTGCTGCTCCACCCCCAACTTTATTGACTGTAACACGCCCCGTACTATTAGAATTCGCAGAACTACCGCTATTTGATCGAGAGCGATTTGTAGGGGTTGCAGGGCGTGATACCGAAGAACTTATGCCTTTCATTGCATTCGGACTTGTATCCACGGCAATAGTGTTCGGAGCGCCCGGGGCTGGAGGAGAGATGATTTCTGTAGGGGCGGGCGCTTGGTTCATTGATAGGGGGACAACCAATACTGGCTGACTTGTCGTTTGAACCGTTACACTATTCGAAGATTTGGGTGCAGCTGGCTCGGGCGGTGCGAAGGGTATATCATCTCCATCACTATCATCTAAACTACCGCCACCCTGTTGTGCCCCCGTGGGATTCGATGGCGGAGCCTCTTGCTGTTCCTGTTGCGGCAACCCTACATTCATATTACCAAACTGAAGAACTACGCCACCCTGGTTGTTCGCGGCCGGTGGAACAGCAAGAGATGGAACCGGGACTTGCGGCGCTGGAGCATTCGTAGGAGGAGGCTTCTCCTCCTCTTCATTTGCACCTAGCGCGGCTAAATCTTCAGGTCGCACTTCTGGCTCAGCGGCCGGAGGAATATACTCCGGAATCAACACTTCAGGTAATACACGCTCAGGCAAAGGTGCATTCAATAAGCTGAGTGCCTGCTCAGCAGTTATATCCTCTATCTTCGGAGGACGGAACTTCGTCAAATCCTTGTCAGTTAGAACACGCAAGCCCATATTTAAATATGTATTTAACTCCTGGTCCAATAACTTGAATGCATAGGGAATTTCCACTTTGGAGAAACTCACTACACTCCGCCGAGTAGCAGGAAGAATCTCCAAGTTGTTCGCATTCTCACCAATATATTTCACAGGGCCATCACACATAGAACATATATACAGCTTATCCCGCTCATTGTATATGGGAATAGTCCCGCAACCATTGCATATAATCGTCTGATAACCATCTGCACGCTTCATAATGGATTCGCGCAAGAAATCGGCAACTCCATGTCCCAAAATCGCATCGCGTTCCATTTCACCAATACGAAGGCCACCCTGCGCTCCACGACCCCCGGTAGGTTGCCGAGTGCGCTGCTCTCTACGCCCCTCGCCGCGTGCATTCCACTTATCCTCAGGCATATGCTTCAAGCGCATGGTGAATACGTTGCCCAAAAACATCTTTGTAGGAATCATATTTCCACCCATACCGTCATACATCAATTCCTCCCCAAAAGGCTCCATACCAAGATCATCTCGCAGGACTTTACTAATAGCCTCTACGGGGCTACCATCATTCATAAAGAGCGTGCCATTCGCAACAGCCCCTAAACTCGGCGCCGCTTTACCTATGAGTGCCTCTATTAACTGCGCAACCGTCATACGAGAAGGAATCGCATGGGGGTTCATTATCATATCCACGGGGATACCTGCTTTTGTGCGCGGCATGTCATAGCCACGCACAAACATCCCTATTGTGCCTTTCTGCCCATGTCTGTTTGAGTTGCCTGTCCAGACGATTGTCCCATTACGGCGGACTAAAAAGACTTGAGATGGCACCGATATACAAAAGACCTTTCCAGAATACTGGATGATTTCTTCTGTCTGCCCCCCCTGCGTTTTAGAATGCCCGTGATTGAGTGTGGGATATAGCCGTTTTCTGCGAATCTGAACATGCCAGTTATCTGCATTCGCCTTGTAGGCTCTTCCTGTGGAATCTATACGGGTTGAACCCTCTTCAACATGTTTAAAAAATCCAGATGTGTAACCAGCGTGCTGAACGATGATTTGTATGTCATCTCGAAGTTTAATAGAGGATGTTGAATATGAGAGCGATGTAGCGGTTTCATGTCCATCGCCCAGGCACATGGATTCTAAGAGGATCCGACTCTGTTCCATAGAAAGTTCAAAGCACCACTTTGGCAGAAACTTGTGTATGGCACCTACACTCAGCGACTTAAAAATATTGACATACTCTTTCGAGTTTATATAAAACTTACGTGATTTAGTATTAAACGATGTATTCAATTCCAGTTTCTCACATACCGACTTGAGCACAGTAAGAACCCGACTCTTATCCGCCGATATCTCCAGTCTATTGATGTGATCTTTCTCATTGGCATACACCCAACCCTCTGCCATCCAGATTCCAAACAGTTGTAAAAATGCTGAAAAGGACTCGCCTGAAAGAGTCACTCCACCCTCATTGAATACATATTCTGCCGCAGAAGTCGGTGAATATGAAGAGAATCGCATTCTCTTACCCATCATCTTTTCCGCTTCAATACACTCAAATGTTGTAGAGTTACGACTCTGAACCCACATTCTGTGGTTAAGTGTTGTGCATAAGCTGATACCCTGTGTCTTAACTTCATACATATCTCCTGTATGATCGAACTCAAATGTCTCAATAGGATTTACATATTCGAGCGTCTCAGTGTCCCTATTTAACTGCGCAACCTTCATTGACGTGCTTACTTTATCTATTGCCACCCAGCCATCCTTAGTTAGAACTTCGTGGTCGGGCGTCAAGCAGAATTTATCACCCAGTTCAGGAATACGCTCCTGCACTACCCGCACTTTCACCATCACCAAGTCCTGGTTATTCACTGTAATAGATACTTTCTCTACACGACCGCGTGTCCAAACCTGCGCCGTTTTAGACGCATCCCTCATATCACCATTCTGCGATTGCAAATACATGCCCACTAAGACAGTAGTCTCATCCACAAGTTCTCCTACGCGAATAATCCCACGCTCATCCAACTTAGAATAGTCTATACCAGGCTTCAATGACGTCCATGCAGGAATACGCGCCGGATTACCCACACGTGTCTTCGTGTTGGTAAGAGAATCATCCTCCTCAAACGCCTCATACGTCCTGTAACACGTGCTTCTGAACATGCCACGCGCAAACGAATCGGCGTTCATTACAATGCCGTCATCCTGATTATAGCCAGTAAAGGAGCCCATCGCAAGAATAATATTATGTCCATAGCCCATTTGCCCATCGGCAAGATAATCATAATACAATGTTCGAACAAGAGGAGCCTGGCCATAGCATAAAACGTGGGCTTGATTATCGTAACGATTGGGGAAGTTCGATGCATACACGGCAATGGCTTGCTTACTCTGTGAATCACCTAGCTGATTGCGCGGCGACTGATTATGATTCGCATAGGGAATCATACTCGTTAGCAGCCCTACAATGGTGCTCGGATGAATCTCCAGGTGACTCGTCTCATCCTTAATATATTCGGGGAAGTTCGCGACGTAAGTCTCATTCATTTCATACGGATCCACATATTCTACTACGCCGGCATCTTTGGCCAGCA
>Ga0315906_10009807_pt1 | contig 11322 bp, 13 predicted proteins | sample LakEriMetagenome_4_FD_203526 | JGI IMG/M metagenome (GOLD analysis project Ga0315906, IMG submission 203526) | Freshwater fungal communities from buoy surface, Lake Erie, Ohio, United States - Buoy 2 MA122 | ecosystem: Environmental > Aquatic > Freshwater > Lake > Lake biofilm | place: USA... | reverse complement strand
GACGATATGGAAGCGGTTGTCAGCGAAGTCATTACGGGGATGCGCCGTAACGCCCAGACTGAGTACCTTGAAAACAAGCCATTTCCGCTTGTCCGTTTGACGGTGGCCAGAGCCGACGCACTAGAAGCCCTCCTGCTCGCATACCAAGAGCGGGGGCGGGCTTTGGAGGCCCGCACCCCTGCACCAGAGGGGGAGGCGGTGGAGGCGGGCGACATTGCCCAAATGACGTGTTTCGCAAACAACCACGGAGCGCTTGAGGACTGGGCGGCGTGGTGCCGTATCAGAGCGTCACTCGCATCCCCTGTCGTTCCGGTAGGGGTGAGCAAAGAGGAGATCATTGCCATTCTGGAAAGCTACATTGGAGCGTCGACGTGGCCGGGCGACTCGGACGCGGAAGTGCATGGCATCTCGGAAGCCGCCGACGCCATCCTCGCAGCCCTTCGCCCTGACGATACAGGGAGGGAGTGATGGCGGTTTTTGTTATATTTGCGATTGCCTTTGCGGGGGCATCCCTCATCTTCCTGCTCGCCAAGACAATCGTTGACGCCAACGACGGGTTTAGCCTTGGTCCCGCAATCGGACGCGGTATCGTGGCAGGGATTGCAGAAGGCGTTGAGGCCGCAGCGCAGCCCGGCGGGGCGTTCGACAAGGGCTTAGATGGCGTCCTGCGTAAGCGCGCTGACGAGCGCCGACAAGTGGCGGGCGACCTCGGGCCAACATCGTTTGTATGGGAAATGGCGTTTGAGTTCATGCGGACAGACCGGACGATGTCAGCGGTTGCTGCTCGCGATCTGGCCATTGACACGCTGAAAGACTTTCTCCGCGACGAAAAAATCCGGTTCGCAGACACCGGATACGGCTGGGATCAGTCGTGCGCCATCACCCTCGCTCACGAGTGCGAAATTGACTACTGGGAGCACTCCCAATGACCAGCCCTGACACAGCCGGTCTGTGCGAGAGGCTGCGGGCCGTCGATCATGACGCCATGTTCGATTATCCGACTTCTACGGGCCATCTGATTACCCAAGCAGCCGACACCCTTGAACGCCAAGCCGCTGAGATAGAGAGGCTGCGGGAGGCTTTGCGCTTCTACGCGGACGAATATGAGTTCCCGTTCCCGAGCGACGGGCCGTGGGGCGTCAACTCCGACGACTTCGGCAAGATCGCCCGAGCCGCCCTTACAGGAGAAGGCCATGACTGACACATGGCACACCGAACTGACGCAGGACGGCGACCGCTGGTCTTTCAACCAGACGCAGAACGGCATCTGGCATAGCGGCGGGCGGAACTATCGGAGCCGCGCGGCTGCGCTTGAAGCCGCAGCTTGGCATCGCCAACCCATGTCGTCGCGTCCGTCGATTGCCGACAAACTGAAAAGGATTGGACTATGATGACCGACTTGCTTCTAGTCGGGTTCTGGATTGCTACGGCGGCGTTCTGTCAGTTGTGGCTTTGGGCAGATCGGAGGCGTTAGAAAGGCCACCATGAACGACGGGTCAGCCGTTCGTTTTCAACCCCTACCGCGTCGCAAATCTCAATCACGGTATTAGCCCGGTTGTTGGCCTTGTCCGTGTCGCCGTGACGGGCATCTGCAACAGACACCCATGAACCGACTGTGTTGTCCTCCGGTGGAGGCGTTACCGGAACGTCCGTGCGAAGCGAAGCGCCAATCAGCTTGCTACAGTCCAGTGCAGATTGGATCGTCGTTCCGCATCCGGCGACAGTAAGCAACGCGGCCCCGAAGGCCAGCCTCGCCAGCAGATTCACGCGCATTTTCTGCATCCTCGATAAAGTCCGCATTGGACTTGGTTTGTGCATCCGTGGCCGCGTCACGCTCATAACGGCCCTCAGTGGCCCGTACAGCGGCAGAACCGGCATTCGCTTGTGCGGTTGCCTCCCGAGCCTTCGCATGGGCTGTAGCGGCTTCTTTTCGGGCTTGGCACATGGTCAGGACGGCCATTGCCAGACAAAGCACCACGACAAGAGCGATGATGCCGACGACGCGTGTCGCGGTGCGGTCAAGGCCAAACATCACGCGCTCCCATACAATGCGGCTTCAGCGGCACGACGACGGGTCAGGCCCTTCATCACCTTGCCGTCGTTTTTGTCCCACCGAGCAAACTGTAGCTTTGCAGCCGCGTAATCGCCCGCCTTGTGGAACCGCAGTAAAGTGCTGTCATTCAGAGCCGACAAGCCGACGTTATAAGCAAACGACACCAGCGCATCGAATTGGTTTTGCGTGGTCACTGGAGCCATGAGCGCGACCGCTTTTTCAAACCGGCCAAGGTCTGCCGCAAACCGATCATCTGCCTGCTGCTGCGTCCAGACGACGCCCTTGGCGATGCCCGGGCCGGTCGAACCCCATCCGATCGTCCAAGGCTTACCGTCAACCGAGCCGGGGTCGGGATAGGCCGTCAGCTTGCAGGATTCAAACGAGTGAATCAGCGCAATGCCAGCGGGGCTAACGCGCTTGCCCGCAGGAGCCGCTACAGGGGCCAATGCTGCGTTTATGGCGTCAACGTCCGCCTGAGACAGCGGAGCGCCCTTAATGGCCCTTACAGCGTCAAATAGAGCCTTGTTGCTCATGGCGTCCCGTGTCCGTTTCGTCACTGACCAAGCGCGCATCCTGCGAGCGGCTTCGCGTGGTAGATGACCACCGGAAACCCGTATATCCGCCGATAACCGTCCCTAGCAAGGTTCCGACCAACCCCGAAACAATCGGCAAATTGTCAGACGGGACCGTGAGCAAGAACAATCCCGCGATAGAGCCGCCAATAATCAGCAGCCCCGCCACGATCAGGATGGCGTCCAGCGTTTCGTAATTCCTGCTCATGACAGCCCCAAAGCAGCGGAAATCTTGGGCAGCAACAGCGTCAGGACCGAACCGACCCCGACCGCCGCGCCCATCTGCCAATATTGCGTCTTCATCACGGCCTCCAATTTAGCCTCCATCGCCGCCACCCGGCGGGTCAGGTGCTCCACATCGTTCGCGATTACGTCGGGGCTTGTCGAGTTCATTTTCCAGCATCCGCGACAAGACGTACACCCCGCCGATTAGACAGAAAACTGCGAAGACGATCCAAACCATGACCCACCCCGACACATCCAAGGGCCAGAAGTTGAACGATGAACAGCACATTGATTGCGACGACATACTGATAAAGACCCAACTGCGTCAGACTGCCCAACTTCCACATGGCGATGGCCACAACGTGCAAGGTAAGCTGCGCCACTAGGCTTCCTACCATAACCACCTTCCAGCCCTCACGATTGCGGGTCCACGCCCGGTAAATCATTGCGGCAAGGAAACAGTCGAGGACCGGCGAGGCCAGCAGCGCGTCTGGAAAGTCGTACAGCGTGACCAACAGGTTATTGATGACAAACACGACAGCCAGCAGGGCGCTTACACCCATCAAGTCCGCATATTTGGCAGGCCGGGATCGGTACGCCAAAAAGCAGATGACGAAGACCGCTACGGTGGCGACAAGATACCAGATCACGGCTTTACGGGCTCATCAGGATCATTGACCGGAGGCTTGTCGTTGCCGCCCGAGAAGGCCACGATGTTGTCACCGTCGCGGGTGGCAATGTAGGCTTTCTGAGCGCGGTCCAGACGAGCGTGAAGAATTGCGTGATGCTCCTCGACCAACTTGAGGGCTTTTCGCGTGGCCTTGACGGCCTCCTCAGACTTCGCCAGCGCGCGTCCGATGGCGTCGATGTGTTCTTGAGCAGTCATTCCTCATTCCTCGCTATTTGATCGCGTTCCAGTTAACGCCGCTGTCCTGCGTGACCCAAAACGATGGAGTAGCCGAGCCGCCGTCCTTGAGAACCCAGATCGTGCGGAAGTTGCCGTTAGCCCATTGGCTTTCAACCCGGATATGACCCTCGCCAGACGCGCCCCAACCCGGAGGGTTGGTAAACGTCCCCGTAGCAATATCCACAGTCAGCGTCGTTCCGGTCGTCAGCTTCGTGAAGTCGCAGACAAATCCAGCCGTTGCGTATCGGTCAACAAAACCCTCCGAGGGAATGTTGCGGAACTGCTTGACCGCCAGCACGGTCTCACCGCTCAACCGCTGGAACGACCGCGTTCCGCTCGCTGCGCCAAGCGTGTTATGACAGCCCTGTCCCGCATCCCAAGTCAGCTTCGTTTCCAGCGAAGGGAGGACGGCATAGACGCTTGTTGCATCGGGATTGGTAGCCCACGCGACTGAAACCGTCAGAATGGTTGCGGTGTTAGATGCAATCGTTCGGCGCTGACCCGAACCCGTGCCTGCTGTAATCCGCAGTTCAAACCCGGCATACTCGTTGACTGTCCACGACTCCGCACTGTTAGTGAGCGTGGTAGCGCCGCCAGCCGTGGCCGTGCCCGTGTCAACCGTCGCGTAATCAGTGTAGCCGATGTGCGGAGCCGTGCACGGACCAATGACATTCTTGACGCGGATGGCCGTCGTGCCCGGCTTTTCGGCCACGGTCGCCATGTTCGTTTCCACGACGGCGCGGTCAATCAGCGAACCGGCGTAACCGTTCGTAGGAATCAAGGTCAGACCGTCAATGATCGTTTCGGAGTTAAGCGAGTCGGGATAGTTGATTAGAAGCGCATAGCGAGGAACGGCGAAGTCAGCGAGAAGAGTCGCGTTCCTTGCAGAACTAGACATAGAGGCGTTATCCAGAATGTTTTGGAAAACCACCATTGAGTGATTAGCTGGAACCGGCAACGTAGCGCCGTCAGCCGCATACTCGTAACGGGCGTTTTCAATATCGCCATTGCCGAACTGGAAATCAAACTCCACGCTGTTTGCGTTCGACACCATCACCGCTGCGTCGCGCCTCACCAGCGGGGACGCCACCTTGCTGTGACTGTCTTGCGACTTGTAGGACCGGCCTTGGCAGTTTTCAAAGATAGGGGCCGTCAGGAGGCTTTCGCCAAGCCGTTCATTTTCTGCGGTGCCGACCTGAAGACCGAAGCCCCTGTAGCCGTCAACGTCAACCGTGCCCGAGCCGTTCCGAATGTTGCTGACCTTCAGATTCGGGACATCCACGCGACCGACATAGCCGGAGAACGTCACGCCGGAAGTCTCTCCGGTCACGTTGCGGCGCTCTACCTCGTCCACTTCCGGACTATTGACGTAAATGCTTGTGAACCGGCCAATGCCGACGATGCCGCCGTTTTGGGCGGTGGTCGCGCTTCCGTTCATGTTGGAGACCTTGACGAACGGGTCGATATGGATTTGCCCGCCGTAGGTCGTGCTCAGGTGGCGGAAATACAAACCGCACCCTGCCTTGTCCCCGCCGTCAATCGTCAGGGTTCCTGAGCCGGAAATGACGAAGTCCGCAACATCCGTGCATTCATAGCCAATGACGTTGTCAAACGCCGTAGATGTCGGGTCCACATTGATGACGACAGGGCCTTCAAGCTCAAGAAACATCGAGCCTGACGCTTGAGCCTGCGTCGTCCATTGAGCGTTAGCCGCATACGCACCGCCCGCGCCCGACAAGCGAAGCGTTTTCTTGTTCGCGAAGGCGTAGTCAAACGCCCGCCGGGCCGCAGCGGTTTGGACGCTGGCGAAGGCCCCCGCGACAAGCCCAAAGTCTCGCGCGTCAACCCAATCTTGCGACTTGGATTGCATGGTCCGCAGCACCGCGCCGACGCCAGCTTGAAGGAACCCGACAAGGCTTGCGCCCGTCTGAGACGCCAATGACGTAAGGCTTACGCCGTTGAGAACCGACAGGAACGATGCTGGCTCACTACCTGTCAGATTGGAGCCATCTCGTAGCGCACGGGCGGCGATAGCCGGAGCGTCCGAACCCGTCGCCTCGATAGCGAGAATATCGTCGTAGATGCTTTCAACGGAGGTAAGGTCCGCAGCAGCCTCCGCAGCAGACCCCCCCGCCGCGTCAGCCGCAGCCTCCGCCAACGCAACCGCCGCCGTTTCCCAATCCACCGAGGGCCGGTAGTTGTCGAAGTTAAACGGGTTACCGGGGCTGGCACCTGTCGATGTCGTGACGCTGACACTGTAGAGAACCGGCGCGGCTTCCGTTCCGGCCTCCGCATAGATCGCTGGAAACTGGCCAGCGCTATTGGCAATGACCGGGTTAGCGGAAAGAACCGTCAGCGCCTCATCGGTGTAAATGTCAGCCTTGGTCGTAGTCTCGTTGTCATAGACATAGAGCTTTGCCCCCGAGAGGAGGTCAAAGTCACGGTTACGAGCCGGAAAATAAGGCGGAACGACAATGCGACCAGCAGCCATTATTCATCGTCTCCTGCGTATTGCCCGGATTGTTGCGCTGCCGAGAACCGAATTGCGCGCAACAGGCTCCGCGCCTCTTGTCTGTTCATGCGAGTAGCCAGCAGATCAATCACCTCGCGAGTGCGCGTCGGGTCGAGCGCCGCCAAGCCAATCGCTTCCGCTTGCTGATCGCTGAAGCCACGCGACATGAGGCGACGGCCCACACGGCTAACGACGCCCGGCATATTCCCGGTCATCACATCGCGAGCGGTGCCCGCGACCTCAGCCGCCTGATCGGCCACGTTTGTTCCGGTTTGCGAATCAACCCGAGGCGAGACGTTTTGGGCGTTCTGCACCATGCGGAGTTCAGCATCCGCACGGGCTTGAAGCCGCGCGGGGTCAGCGCCAATCGCAGCAGCGCGACGGGCTTGGTCCTGATTGCTTGCAAAGCCTTCCAGAACGCTCCTAGCGCCGGTCGGGCCAGCACCAGCGGCTTCCATCGCTTGACGGGCCGCAGCGCGTTGCACGGCGAGTTCCGGCGGCGTAGCGCCAGCGGCGTTACGAACAAACGCGTCCGTTCCGCGTTCACTAATCGGGTCGGGAGCGGCTTGCACAAAGTTACGTCCCGTGGTCGCGGCTTCCAAAAGTTGGCTGTCATCGGCATACTGTCGAAGCCAGTTGTCATAGCCTTCAGACGATTGGCGGGCAGACGAGCGAATAGCGCGAGCGAGTTCAGACAGAACCGGGCCATTAGCGGGCGTGGCGCTCCGATAGGCTCCATCCGCAGCGGCGTTAAGAGCGGCGGAAACGTCTTGTGCCTCCCGCACGGTCATTGCCGTCGCGGCGGGATTGTCTAGCGCCATGTCGGCCAGTTGGTTAAGTCGCGCAGCCGAGGCGCGTTCAACCGGGTCAAGCGAGGCTTGAGCGCGGATTGCCGCATCCCGAATAGCATTGCGGGCCATATCGGAACGCACCGCTTGCACGGCGTTTTCGTTCAGCGTGACTTGCTGGCCCCCAAAGTCCGCCATGCCCTCTTGTGCGTTAGCGCGCCGCGTTGCCGACAGTTCGTCAATCACTTCCAGCGTGGGCCGCGTCTCGCCGGAGATTTCCTCTCCCGCAATCTGACGAACGCGCGACGGAAGGTTCCGGCGACGGGTTTCCGCCAAGCGGGTTCCCGCCTCACGGGCTGGCGTGTCCCGCGTATTGATAGCGCGGAACGTGCCAAGGCGAGCGTCATCCACCAGATCAATGAAGGCCGGTTGAGTGCCAAGGCTTTCAAGTTCATCCGCGCGAGCGGCAAGCGCGTTAGTGTCGGGATTGAAACGGCTGGCATAGGTTCCCGCCGCGCTTTCAAGAGCGTTAGGGCGAACCACCTGACGAGCGGCATCACCAATACCCCGAACAGCACCAATCACGGGCCGGGCAATCGGTTCCACGACAGGTCCGAGGACGCCGCCAATAGCAGCGCCTTCAAGGGCGTTAAAACCGCGCTCTGCCGCCCCACCTTCGCCAGCACCAGCGCCATAAACCGCGCCAGCGGCCATTCCCGTCCCCGCCGCCCGAAGCGCGTTAGCGCCACGACGAAGCCTGTCAGCGCCGACTGTTGCTCCCGCTACGCGAGGGGCTTGGCGCAAGACTTGTGGCAACGCGCCAGCCGCGCCCATGCCCACCGGGATTTGTGCGACAGCGCCAGAAACGCCGCCGATATTCCGTTGCGCTCCGTAGTTGGCACGGTCGTATTGCGAAACGTCTCGCTGAACGTTGCGCGCCTCTTCGTAATCGACGCCAGCCAGCTTTGCCGCTGTCCATGCCGCCGCCTCGTCTAGGCCGGGGAATTGTTCCGCCGCACCTTGCGCAAACGCCTCTATGCCTCGCCACCAACCGGGAACGCCAGAACCGTCCTCGATTCTCTCTTGCAAGGCTCTGTCGCTATTAATGCGCGGACGAACGGCCACACCGGGCGATACCATCTCGTCGCCGGGCTGCGCGCCAAACTCCGGTGTACTAGCCGGAAGTTCATACGGCTCACCGTCCGGGCCTTGGCGGAACCAGCCACCCCGCTGAATGGCCGCAATGACTTCCTCGCGAGAAGCGGTCGTCAGATCGATAGGCGATTGCGCCGACGAGCCGGGGCCAGCGGGCCGAACATCAATTTCCCGCCCGCCTTGGATGCCATATTCCGGCAAACCGAATTCGTCTGTTCCTGCCGTGGCGGCGGCGTCAATTTCCGCTTGGGTGTCTAGCCCTTGCTCGCCGGTAAAATACTGACGCCAGTTTTGACGGCCACGGTTTAGTTGTGCCGGACCTTCACCGCGCTGAGAGGCTGGATCGAAGATCGGGTTCTCTTGAGCATAGACGCGCCATGCCTCTTGCGAGCCTGCCGTCGTCCCGTACTGCCCAAAATACCACTCATCAAACTCGCGCTTTTGCAGCGTGGCGTCGTTAATCACCCGTTGCGCTTGGATAAGCGCGCGGTTCGTATCCATCGGCTTGTCAGCGCCATAGGTCATGGCGACAAACTGAGCGGCGTCGAAGTCCGAGATAGCGCCTTCGCCGGGCTGGCGTTCAAGACGGGCCTGCCGTGCTTGAAGGGCGTTTAGTTCACGGATTTCTGGGTCGAGGAAACCGGCAACAGGGCCGATGAACGGAATCCCGTAAATGCCGCCAGTGCCTTGGCCTTGCGCTTCCTGACGCGCTAGCAATCCTTCAGCCCGTCGAGACGCCGCAACACCTTGTTCGGCTTGCGTAACAGCCGGGTCGCCTTGAGTGCGGCGACGGCCCCAATAGGCTTCTTCCGAGCGGCGGTCGCCCGTAGCACGGCCACGGGGAAGCAACCGCGCACCCGGCGGCTCTGCCGGTTCCCACGACGATTGTTGCGCTGGGTCACCGCCCTTAAAGCGATAGCCGTCGATAACCTCGCCGACAGACGGTGCGGGCTGCTGTTGCGCCATTTAGTAACGCTCCCACGGACGACGGGTAGGGGCCGGAGCCGCTTGGCCGCTCGTGCCCGGTCGGGCAGAACCGCCCACGCCGCTTGAGCGAGGACGGGGAGGAGCGCGGCGAGCACCCGACAACTGGCGCTGGCCCTCGACGTAACCGGGACGGGGCGACATACTGCCGTCTTCGTTCATCATCCAGCCGGGCGGTACGTTAGGAGTTTCGGGCGCGGTAAAGACTGGCTCATACTCTCCCGTAATTCGATCCGGGCGAGCAATGACATTGCCCATCCGCTGATCGTTGGCCCACGGCGCAGGGTTCGTCCCGCCAAACGCAGAGCGAAACGCTTGCAGGGACGCCGGGCTTTTGTCTGCCGCATCCAGTTGGCGCAATGCCTCCTCGTCCATTCCCATAGACGCCATCACGGGGCGAAGCTGCGTCGTCCAAACTTCTTGCACTTGCTCCGGCGGTCCACCAGACAAGGCGACCCGCTCAAGGGCATCCAAGCCCTGAAGCACGAACTTGGTCCGAGCCTCAATCTCCTCTTGTTCTTGCTCGCGCATCCGGTCGGCATCGCGGGTCATGTCGTTTTGCAGGACACGCTGACTTTGCAGATCACCAGCACCGCCAAGGGCAGACATGGCCCCCGCCATATTGCCGCCCGCCAAAGCATTGCCCGCCACGCGCCTAGCCCGTGATTGGGCCATCGCCTGTTGCTGATTAAAGCCGTCAGAAAGCGCATTGGTTGCGGCGTAAGGATCGACTTGCATTAGAACACTCCTCCACCGAACAGACCGCCCATAGTCTTTTGACCGAACCCTTGTCCGGTTTTGTCAGACCCGCTCATTGGCCAGTTGTAGGCGAGGTTCCCGCCGATGTTGCCCAAGGCATTGCCCCACGCGTTCGCTTGCGTCCCATAGCTGGATTGAAGGGCATTCGAGGCGTTCTGATTGTTCATTCCGACCTGAGCGCCGTATTGACCCGCCAAGGCGTTGCCCTGACCTGTCGCCGTCTGGCCAAGCCCCGCGACACTGAATAGTTGGTTCAGTTGGGTGTTGTATTCGTTCGAGGCATAGTCCTGACCATAGCGGGTCAAGGCTCGCAGCGTGTCGCCGCTCTGCATCATGCCCGACGCCGCGCGGTTCGCGTTAATCCCCCGCTGGCCCTCGTCAAAGCGGAACTGATAGCCCGGCGAGGCATAGAAGCCGCCGTATCGATTCTCAGGGTCCAGCGCATTGCCAACCCCCGGCGTTCCCGGAGCAGGCGGGAGCGTAGTCGAAACAACACCCGTCGGGTTTGCCGTTCCTTGCTGACCGGGCAACACTTGCGGGCCGGTCGCGCCATCCGTCGATAGCACCCCGCCCATCGCTTGCGGAACCATTCCGCCCTTGTCAGCGGTCATGGCCATCGCGGGGGCCATTTGGGCAACGTCGCGTTGGTCGTAACCGACACCGCCCGCGCCATAACCACCGCCGCCCCCGCCCATCGTCGGGGTAAGGGTTTGGCCACCACCGCCCATGACCGGGCCAACGCCTTGACGCGGGGCCGCCGACGCACCACCCAAACCAAGGCGACGGTTAATCTCCGTCAACGCCGCTTCGCCGGATGCCCGCCATGGAGCCAGATCAGCGCGCTGCTGATTGAAGATGGTCTGTTGAAGCTGATTGTTCTGGTTGGCTACGTCCTGCGCCGCGTTGGCTTGCCGAGACGCGCCTCTAGACGCAATAGAAGCACCGCCGAGAACGGCAGCGCCACCAATAAGAGCGGGTGCTACCGGCATTAAATAGCCTCCAAATCAGGACCGTGGAGAACCTTGCCGCATTCGACCATCAGCGGTGTCACCGAGACAAGATTAAGCAACGGCGCGAAGCAAACCGCAGCCCACTGATTGTAATGCCAAACAGCTTTCGCCGGATTAGTCGGTAGCATCAGAAACGCCGCTCCAGCAGCATGAGAGGGGATGATTGCCTCTAGTTTCTCATGAAACTGCTGACCGGCTTGTAAGCAAGCATCGCTCGCTTGAATCCAATCCTCAATGCAGAGGACGTGATATTCTCCGAACCATAGCCGAAAACCCGCAATCCGCGCAAGTGCCCGCGCTGCCAGATTACCTTCCGGCAACTGCGTCACAAGTTTAACCGCGTCCGTCTGCAAGAAG
>Ga0315906_10009803_pt1 | contig 11326 bp, 9 predicted proteins | sample LakEriMetagenome_4_FD_203526 | JGI IMG/M metagenome (GOLD analysis project Ga0315906, IMG submission 203526) | Freshwater fungal communities from buoy surface, Lake Erie, Ohio, United States - Buoy 2 MA122 | ecosystem: Environmental > Aquatic > Freshwater > Lake > Lake biofilm | place: USA: Lake... | reverse complement strand
GTGCTTTAAGTTGTAAGTTATTCATATTGGGTTACCTTTTTATTCAAGTATAAATTCACCAACTGGCGTTGCTTCACCAACTGTATCTGCTGATATTGTTTCAGAATCTATATCTTGTTCAAATTCAGAGTCTACTTCCTCACGTTCAACTACTTTTGCAATATCTACTAGCTTTTCGCCTTTTCCTAGATTAATTAGCTTAACCCCTTGGGCAGAGCGGCCAGTCTCACGTATGCTATTTACTGAGGTTCTAATTAATACCCCCCCACTGGTAATAATAACGATTTCATCATCATCTGCAACTAATTTTGCAGTTACTAGTTTTCCGTTACGCTCAGTAACCCCAATTGCTATTACCCCTTGGGTTGCACGTGATGCAAGGCGATATTCTGATACATCAGTGCGTTTGCCATATCCATTTTCGGTAACTGTTAGTACTTGAGCATGTTCATCATCTGTTGTAAGCAAAGCAACTACAATGCTATCTGGTTGTAGTTTGATTCCGCGTACTCCACGTGCTAGGCGTCCCATGTGGCGGACTCCTCGTTCATTAAATCTTACGGCTTTACCACTACTAGAAAAAAGCATAATTTCTTGCTTTCCATCGGTTAAGGCAACACCAGCTAGCTCATCTCCATCATCCAGATTAACTGCTATAATTCCTTTAGACTTAGGGCGTGAGAAACTTGCTAAATCAACTTTTTTGACTACACCATATTTAGTTGCCATAAAGACAAATTGATCACTACTAAACTCTTTTACTGGTAATACACTTGTGATTTTTTCATTTACTTGTAATGGTAAAAGGTTAACGATAGGCTTACCTCTAGTAATACGGCTACCTTCAGGTAAATTATATACCTTTAACCAATATAAACGCCCTAAAGTGGAGAAGCATAATACATAATCGTGAGTATGCGCCATAAAAATATTTTGGATAAAATCATCTTCTTTTATTGATGAGGCAGATTTGCCACGTCCACCACGTCTTTGGGTGCGGTATTCATCAAGGGCTTGGGTTTTAATATATCCTTCGTGAGTCATGGTAACAACCATATCTCTAGGCTTAATTAAGTCTTCATTATCAATGTTTGAGCCATCCATCATAATTTCTGATTTACGTGGAGTGCCAAACTGTTGTTTTAATAAGACTAATTCTTCATGAATAATATGATTAATTCTATCAGGTCTACTTAGAGTATCTAATAAATCAAGAATGGTATTCATAATCTCTTGATATTCATTCACTATTTTATCTTGTTCTAATGCAGTTAAGCGTTGTAAACGTAATTCAAGAATAGCTTGCGCTTGTACATCAGATAGTTTATAACCATCGGGCTTTAATCCAAATTGATTATCTAACCCATCTGGACGTACTTTATCAGATTCAATGCGTGACATCATAGAAACTACAAGAGATGATTCCCAAGACTTATCTAGTAATTTGGTTTTTGCTTCAATTGGAGTTTTTGATGCTTTAATAATTGCAATCATTTCTTCCACATTAGCTAGTGCTACGGCTAAGCCTTCCAACATATGCCCACGTTCTTTTGCTTTTTTAAGTTCAAACACAGTACGGCGGGTAGTAATCTCACGGCGATGATAAATGAATTCTTCAATAATTGATTTTAGATTAAGTAATCGGGGGCTGCCATTAACTATAGCTACCATATTAATACCAAAGGAGTCTTGCATTTGGGTTAGTTTAAATAAATTATTTAAAATAACATGAGCGTTTTCATTACGACGTAGTTCAATAACTACACGCATTCCGTCTTTATCGGACTCATCACGAATCTCACTAATACCCTCAACGATTTTATCTTTAACTAGTTCACCAATACGTTCACATAATTTGGCTTTATTTACTTGATATGGTAATTCGTCAATTATAATAGCTTCACGATCTTTACCAATATCTTCAAAATGAGTTCGCGAACGCATAATCACACGCCCACGTCCAGTTTTGTAGCCATTATGTACATCGTTGAGGCCAAATATAAGTCCAGCAGTTGGAAAATCTGGTGCAGGAATAATCTGAATTAATTCTTCTAGTGTAATTTCAGGAGTTTTTAATAATGCAATACATGCATCAACAACTTCGTTAAGATTATGTGGGGGGATATTAGTTGCCATTCCAACAGCAATTCCCGAACTGCCATTTACTAATAGGTTTGGCAATTTAGTTGGTAATACATGTGGTTCTTGCTCTGCTCCATCATAGTTAGGGACAAAGTTAACCGTTTCTTTATCTATATCAGCAAGCATTTCATGTGCAATTTTAGCCATGCGGATTTCAGTATAACGCATTGCAGCTGCCGAATCTCCATCTACTGATCCAAAGTTACCTTGCCCATCAATTAAAGGTGCACGTAAAGAAAAATCCTGTGCCATACGAACAATAGTATCATAAATAGCCACATCACCATGAGGGTGATATTTACCCATTACATCCCCAACGATACGTGCAGATTTTTTATAGGCTTTATTCCAGTCATTGGATGCTTCATGCATAGCAAATAATACTCGCCGATGAACGGGTTTTAATCCGTCACGTACATCTGGTAATGCTCGTCCAACAATTACACTCATGGCATAATCGAGATATGACTGCTTCATTTCCGTTTCAATATTTATATTGATAATATCTTTTGCAAATGCTGAAAATAAGGGTTCTTGATTATTGCTCATATTGATATATTGTCCTTCTTCATGATGAATAACTCTGGAGTTTGGTATAAGTAACGATTTTAACACATTTTGCGGTATTTGATGTTTAGATTGTTTATGTTTTAACGCCCATTTGCAAAAAATAAATCAATTGGGAATATATTTATAAAATCAGGTGAGAGTGCATAATAAATTTTGTATAATTTATTATGTTTTGAGAACCAACACTAATTCCAGATTTTAATTAGACTAAATGATGAGCTACAAAGTGTACGAATAGTAAATAAGGCGTGAATCATGACCTATGTATTAAAAAATGGTATAGGTATGACAAAGCAAGATAAAATCTAAACTAATAAATCTAAATTTTACCTTGCTTTATTTATATGCTTAAATTAAGCGATAGCATTACGTTTTGTAATATATGTTAGCCCAATAGGGGTAATCACTGAAGTTACAATAATCATTAAAAGTAATGCTGCAAACTGGCTACTATCAATAATTTTTAGTTGTAACCCTGCAATGGAAAAGATTAAGCCTATTTCTCCACGTGGTGTCATTCCTAGGCCAACAATCCATTTGTTGATATGTTTAGGTAAAAATATCCCGGCAACTATCTTACCTAAAATTGCAAAAAAGCTAATGGCTAGTGCTGTTAGAATAGTATTATAATCAAAAGTGCTAATAATATCTACTTGCATCCCTGCATAGATAAAAAATAGTGGAGTGAATATTTTTCCATATGGGGCAATAAGATATTCCAACTGGTGTTCATTTTGAGTAAAATCAGCTTTGCCGTGAATATTTTTAAATCCTTTGAATAGTTGGGGATATAATAAGATTCCAGATAAGAACGCCCCAATTATAAAAGCTAAGCCAATTTGACCAGCAATGTAAGACATGGAAAAGCAAAAAGCAATAATTATCAAAATTACGCTATCACTATTTTTATTAACTTGACTTAATAATTTAATTACAATTGGTAATAGATATTTACCAAAAACTATGCTACTTACAAAAAATATAACTACATAAAGTAGTGTATTACCAATATTAACTGCATTGATGCTACCTTCAAGCATTAGGCTGGTTGTAATAGATAATAAAATTAAACCTAATATATCATCAATAACTGAGGCAGCTAAGACGATTTGACAAGCTTCAGTTTTTAAGATTTTTAAATCCTTAAATACACTAATCGAAATCCCAGTTGAAGTAACTGCTAACATAGAGCCAATAAATAGACACAATTCTGTTTTGGTGCTATGCAGAATATAAGGTGTTACAATAAAATATCCTATTACAAATGGAACCACTACCCCCATAATAGCTACAACTATGGCATGCTTACCAGCTGAAGCTATATTATTTAAGGATGATTCTAACCCAATCTCAAGAAGTAGAAAAATACTCCCAAGTTCAGCAAAAAAAGCTAATGCTTCGCTATGTATCATATTAGATAGACCCATTATATTATAATGAGCAAAAGCTCCAATAATAATACCAGCTAAAAGTTGACCCAAAACAAAAGGTTGTCCAAGTTTGTCACTTGCACGAGCAAAGATAGCTACTGTAGTGATTATTGCTAGCCAAAGAAGTAAATTACTGTTTGCAGTAGATGCCCCACTAGCTAAAGCGCAAGTTGATATTGTAATCATCAGTAAGGTTAATAGTTTTTTCATAATGTTGCATCTCGATTCTTTATAATTAATGAAATTAGCAGCCCTAATTCGTAAAGTAAGTAAAGTGGTATTGCTAGTAAAGTTTGTGATATTACATCTGGTGGAGTCAGTATCGCTGCAATAATAAAACAGCCCACAAAAATATATGGGCGTAATTTTTTGATTTTAACATAATTTACTAAATTGAAGTAAATAATTAAAAAAACAATAATAGGGGTTTGAAAACAAATACCAAAAACTAAAAATAAATCTAGCACAAAATCAGCATATTTACCAATATCTGTCATCATGAGTATATCACTAGATTTTATATTACCAATAAATTTAAATATTACTGGCAGTACTACATAATAACAAAATCCTATACCCAGAGCAAATAATATTGTTACACAAATAAAAGTAACAATAATCATACGTTTTTCATGACGAAACATAGCAGGTGCAGTGTATTGCCATATTTGGTACACTGTATTAGGTAGCGAGATAACAAAAGTGCATAATAAAGCTAGTTTTAAGGGTACAAAAAACGGGGATGTAATATCAGTTGCAATTAATTGTGTTCCAACTGGCATATAACGTAATAGCGGTTTTGCTAATATATCATACAATTGGTTAGCAAATTTAAATAATGGTATAAATACAATTAATAAACCAATTAATATATAGATTATTCGTTTGCGTAATTCAATTAAGTTGATTACTAACTCTTGGTTTATCATTGTCTTATATTATCTTGGTCAAAGAGTTCTCTTTGACGTTCAAAATCAAGTTCAGGCTGAAAATATATTGGAGCTTCATCTAGTGCCTCAATAGTTGTATAGTTGTTAAATTCTGATAGATATACGCCATTTGTAGCATTTGTGTTTGTTTGATTAATATTCAAATTATAGCGAAGATTATCATAAATATTTTTAATATCATCTTTTGTGGTTTTAATTTCATTAAATCCGCTATGGGAGTAAATACTGTGCTTTGCATTATCAATATAGGCTTTTATGCTATAGATAAATTTACCAATGGTTGTTGCTATTGTTGGGATTTTTTTTGGACCAAAAATAAGTAACGCAATAACAAAAATTAAAATAATCTCACTAAAACTGATGCCAAACATATTAATTACTCATGCAAAACTTTAGGTATTATACCAAATATAGCCGATATGCTCAAATAATTTGAAATCTATTCTTCGCTTTTGAACAAGTAAAAATTTGTTGTAAATTTCGAGATTAATAGTGTAAAAATCAAGACGGATTTTTTTTATCTAATCTATCTTATTGATGTTAATTTTTATTTTTTGAGGATACATTTTTGTATCCTCCATAAGGCTTCACAATGTGCTTTAATAACGCCTGTTTTTAATAATTTTAAGGATAATTGATTTAATATGGAAAAAATGATATTAAAAATTGTAGCTTTTTCAGTGTTATTTTTGTGTGGTGCAGTATCTTATGCTGCAGATTCAAGCAGTATTCAAATTACAGGAGTTTCTGAAATGTTAGGTAATGGAGAGACTATGTTAAAAGTGGCTGCTAAATGGGGCGGGATAACTACGGTCGTAGGAGCTGCGTTAGCTTTAGGTAGAGGGCGTTTGGAAGGTGCTTTAGCGCAGACAATTTGCAAAATTTTAATTGTTTGTGGGTTACTCATTGCAGCATTTAGTTATTTTGGTACCAAGATAACTGGCTTTGCTTTTTAAGAGTGAGTATTTAATGCCAAAGCTAAATACAATTCATAAATCTTTATATATGCCCGTGTTATTTGTAGGTTGTGAGAGATTGCCTTTTACCATAATAACTATGATTGGTGCAATGATTTTAATGCAATATCAAAATTTATGGGCAATTCTAGGGGTGTTATTTTTATATTTAATTGGTGTTGCTTTAATTCGTCGAGTCAACAAGGATGATGCTCAGTTTTTTATGTGTTTGTACCGTTGGTTGCGTTATTATCAAGATTATTACCCAGTACATGCTTTTTATCCTGGACGTGTTGATAAGCCTAAGAATAATTTTGTGTAAAGTTAAATTATTATGAGCGCTAGTTCTAGCATAATTAAATCAAGTATCTCGAAACTAAAAAGCTGCTTAAGTGGTCATATGTTTAGTGGAGGTAGTTATGGTTTTTCTGATCTACTCATGTATGCCAAAATGATTGAGGATGGAGTTATCTTACAAACCGATGGCTCTTTTTTAGCGGCTTTTTGGTTTAGAGGGGCAGATTTAGAAACTTCAACCTCTTCTGAACTTGCTATTTTATCTAGTAAATTAAATGCTGCATTTAATTTACTGGGTTCTGGTTGGTTATTCCATATTGATACTCTTCGCTATAAGGCAGATGATTATGTTTTGCAACATGATTGTCACTTTACGCATAAATTAAGCAAATTAATTGATGAAGAGCGTCGGCAAATTTATAAAAATAGTGGTAACCATTATGAAAACGCTTATGCAATTAGTTTTACCTACAAACCCAAAATAGATTTAGGTAGTAAGCTTGGAGTGTTTTTTAAACAAAAACGTGAACCACTTGAAAGCGAACCACTTGAAAGCGAACCACTTGAAAGCGAATCACTTGAAAGTGGATCACTTGATTATAGCTATTATTTGGAACTGTTTAAAAATAAATTAACTGAAGTTGCAGGCTTAGTTAATTCTAACCTAAATCTGGAGCAGATGAAAACCACAGATCTTTTATCATATATCAATTGGTGTTTAACTAGTGAAAAAATGCAATTAAATATTCCTAAGAATTATGGGGCTTTTCTAAAACATTTTTTAGCTAGTAAAGATTTAGTCGGTGGAGAAAACCCTAAAGTTGGTGATCAGTATTTACGTGCTATAACTGTTATGGGTTTTCCAAGCGATAGTTATGCTGGTATTTTAGATAAATTAAATTATTTAGATTTTGAGTATCGCTTTAATACACGCTTTATTTTAATTGATCAATATGAAAGTAACAAAATTATTGAGCGGATTGCTAACTTATGGTATCAAAAACGCATTAGTGCAATAGATACGGCTAAGATGTCTCTGGCTATTGATTCTAATATCAAGATTAACCAAAATGCCCAGGAGCAGTATCATGATGCAGGCAAAGCGCAAGCAATAAATGATAAAGCGGAGGCAAAATTTGGTTATTACACGGCAACTATTCTTATCTTTGATAATGATGAAAAGAAGGTGGAACAAAATGCCATACAGGTAAGAAATATTTTACGTGAGATGGGTTTTCAGAGCCAGATTGAGCGTTATCATACTGTAGAAGCATATTTGGGTTCATTACCTGGCTATTCCTACGCTAATATCAGAAAATGGTTAATTCATACTCAAAATCTTGCTGATTTAATGCCTAGTACTGCAATTTGGTCAGGCTTAAAATATAATCCATGCGGCTTATATAAGTACAAATCCCCGCCATTATTTTATGCTATGACAACTGGGAACACTCCATTACGTTTATCTTTACATGTTGCAGATAATGGACATACTTTAATAGTTGGTCCAACAGGTTCTGGTAAATCCACATTGTTGAATTTTATTATTGCCCAACATTTTCGCTATGCTGATGCTCAGATCTTTATGTTTGACAAAAATAAAAGCTCTCTACCGTTGTGTTATGGTTTAGAGGGGGAGTTTTTTGATATTGGTGAGGGGGGTAATTATTTTCAACCCTTAGGTGCATTAGAAAATGAAATTGACTTTGAGTTTGCAGCTAATTGGATTGAAGAACTATGCATACTAAATGGTATGGCAGCAAAATTTGATGATACGCATAGAGTGGCTATTCGTAAAGGATTAAAGCTAATGCGTAGTGAAGCTCATATAGAAAGAAGAACTCTTTCCTATTTTAGGCATTTGGTACAAGACTATGATCAAGCGGTGGCTATTATTTTAGATGGTTTTTGTTCTGAGTCCAGAGTTTTTGACAGTTTTTACGAGAGTGCTGGATTTATTGCTAAGTTGTTTGATGCTGATATTGATAAATTAAGTCAATTAGACAATAATTTTATTGTATTTGAAATGGCTAAATTAATGGAGCTAGGAGACAGGGTAATTATTCCTGCATTGCGTTATTTTATTCATGCAATTAATAAGCGTGTGCTATCAAATAAACCCACATTGATTATTTTTGATGAGAGCTTTTTGTTTTTTAAGCATTCCTTATTTAGGGAAAAGATTATTGATTGGCTAAAAACCATGCGTAAGTTTAATGTGGCAGTGATTTTTGCTACTCAAGAATTAGCTGACTTGTTTAAATATGAGGATTTATTAAGTTCTTTAAAAACCAATTGTGCTACAAAGATATTTTTGCCTAATATTCAAGCTGCAAGTAAAGGTATTTATGAACAATATGAAGATATGGGCTTAAATGAAAAACAAATTAATTTAATTAGTCATGCAAGCCGTGGCGAATATTTTTATGTAAGTTCTTTAGGTATACGTAAATTTAGTTTAGATTTGCAACCAGATCAAATTGCATTTGCTTTTATTGCCAAAACCGCTTATGTTGATATTAAGAAGGCTATTGAGTTAAAGGCGACTAATCCCCATGATTTTATTGATATGTGGTCTAAGTATGTTATTAACAACTAGTTACATTTCGTAATTATATGTGTTTTGTTGTAGTCATTGCTAGACTTTGGGAGAAAGTCGTAGTAATCCATGATATTGTTAAGAACATTTAAAAAATGAGTAATTTTATGCAAAATAATAAAAAAATAAAGCAAAGTAATGTGTTTTTAAGCCATATAGAACAAGATGGATGGAATGATATTCAAGCATATCATATAGAAAATAGCTTAGCATGGAGGAATATAGCAATAATAGCTATATTTGCTTTAGTTGTTGTGGCTTTAGTATCAATGTATTTAGTTAATCAGGATAAGCATAAAACTTTAGTTTATGAGAAAGATTCTACGGGGAACATTACTTTTTTAGGGTTGGCAACAAAAACCTTTAATATTGATAATAAAGTGGTGGCACATCAATTAGCTAATTTTATTATTGCTTTGCGAGAGGTTCCAAGTGATATTGCTATTCGTAGACGTAATATTGATACGGTACATAAAATGATTGATCCTAAAATTCAAGTTGGATTAGATAAAATGATTATTGGGCAATACACTAAAGCAAATAGCAATCAAATTTTAGTAGATATTACGAGTATTAAACCGTTGCAAGGTGGTAAGTCTTGGGTTGTTAATTGGGTTGAACATGTATCTGAGCTTAGCACTAGCTGGAGCACTACGGTTACTTTTGAGCTTTTAGAAACTGTTGAGCCAGATGTACAATTAGTAAATCCAATTGGTTTATTTGTAAGAGATATTCATCCAACCCAAGATATTAACTAAGAACATGCTCTAATAACGCTAAACTTTTAATGATAAGGACCAAGCATATGATAAAGCACATAAGTTTAGGATTGATGATTATCTTTACTACTAGTGTAGTTGCTATCACCAATAAACAATCCTTGGATTGGCAATCTTTAAATGTCCCGCCATTAGTTGAAAATTATAAACTATCAAGCCAAAAGGCTTTACATTCAAATGATAATGTAGCTAATTCTGCAATTAACGAGTCTTTAAAATGGCAAAATGCAAGTTCACCAAACCCTATACTAAAAACTGATGGGGTGGTGAGATTCCCATATGGGCAGTATCAACCAACGGTTGTGTGTAAGCCTTTAAACCTCTGTGATATTGAGTTGCAGGCTGGGGAAGAGATTCAAGGAATTCTAATTGGTGATTCGGTAAGATGGAATGATGGTGATCAAGGGATTCCTGTTGTATATTCTGGAGCTGCAAGTAAATTAGTTCCGCATTTAGTGTTAAAACCATCTCAGGCGGGCTTAGATACTACTTTAATGATAACCACTTCAAAACGTACCTATATGCTTAAATTGCGCTCTTCTAGTGATGGATATATTGTTAGGGCTGGATTTTATTATCCTAGCGAAGAAACCATCAGCTATGGATTAACGAAAGAGCAGTTAAAATTAAAGGCGGATAATAAGGCTACAACTACAAACCCAGATGTGGAAAAACCTTTGCTTAATATGAGTAAGCTTAATTATAAATATACGATGAGTGCGGGTAATTATAATTGGAGACCTACCCAGATTTTTGATGATGGTATAAGTGTGTATATAAGAATGCCAGATATAGTGGGTTCTCAAAGCTTACCTACTTTATGTGTTTTAGTTGATAATGATAATGAGCATTGTGAGCTAGTAAATTTTAGGTATAACGATCATTTTTATATTGTAGATAAGCTATTTAATAAAGCTCGTCTAGCCAATGGGGCTGTTAGCTCTCCTGAGGGCATAATTATTTCTCGTGAAATCACCGATGGTAGCAATAGAAGCTTTGGGTCAAACAAAAAAAGATTTTGGTCAACACTATTTGGTGGGTAGTTCTCATGCCGAGTTGGATCTGTCATGCTGAATTTCACACTAGTGTGTTATTTCAGAATCTATAATAAATATAATTTATATATGGCAAAAGTAAATAATGAGTAATTTTTTTTCGACTAATGGTATTACTACTGGGCTTTCTAAGCGTAAAATCATTTTTGTGTGTTGTGTTGCAATAGCTATTTTAATTGCTCTTGTAGTGTTTAGTGGTTCAAGTGATACTAAAGAAAACCAAAACTCCTTTAATTCTAGGGAGATTAGTGGTGAATATCAAAAGCAAAACAGCAAAAATAGCATAGATAATATCATGAGTAAAATAAAACAAGTTAGTGTGGCTCCGTATAATAATCTGGAAAGTTCAGTTATTGCAGTGAAGCATAGCGAGAGTGGTGTAAATGATGATACAGTGCCTCCACTTGTAGATCAAGATGAAGAACGTTTCAAGCATAATCAAAAATCTAATATGTATGCAAGTGTAAGTGGTAAAAGTCTAATGTTTAATTTTAAACCTAATGCCTCAGGTGCTCAAGCTTCAAATGATAATACAGAACAAGGGGTGC
>Ga0315906_10009802_pt1 | contig 11327 bp, 2 predicted proteins | sample LakEriMetagenome_4_FD_203526 | JGI IMG/M metagenome (GOLD analysis project Ga0315906, IMG submission 203526) | Freshwater fungal communities from buoy surface, Lake Erie, Ohio, United States - Buoy 2 MA122 | ecosystem: Environmental > Aquatic > Freshwater > Lake > Lake biofilm | place: USA: Lake... | reverse complement strand
CCGAGACGATGTGGTGCATGCTGAGCAGGGCGACGTGGGCCTTGTCGGCGGTGCGGAAGAGCTCGAGACGGACGACGGGCCCGCGCTCGAGATTGAAGGACCGGCCGGCGTGCTCGCTGACGAGGGCCTTTAGCTGCTCGTCGTCGAGGTCGGTGCAGTCGTGCTCGCGGAAGTCGATGGTGCGTCCCTTGTGCACGATCTGCATGGGCTCGCCGCCACGGGTGACGAAGGTGGCGTCCATCAGCGGATGCCGCTCGAAGAGAAGGGCGAAGGCCTTCTTCATCGCCGCGATGTCGAGGAGCGGACGGAACTTGCCGGAGAAGTTCAGGTTGTAGGCCGAGGAATCGGGAGCGAGGCGGTTGAGGAACCAGAGGGCCTTCTGTCCCTCGCTGAGCGGGAAGACCTCGGGGATCTCGCCGGTGGCCTCGAAGGGCACGAGTCCGCTGCTGTCGGATCCGCCTTCGCCGGAGGCGGCGGAGGCTCCGCCGGACTCGAGGAGCTTCTCGAGGACGGGGATGGAAAGGTCGCGGATGTTCGGACCGTTGAGGACGGAGCCCATCGGCATGGACATGCCGAGCTTTTCCTCGATGCGGTTGACCAGCTCGATCGCCATCAGCGAGTCGAGGCCGAGGTTCGTCAGCGGGGTGTCCTTGTCGAGACGGGCCGCGTCGGTGCCGAGGACGGCGCCAACCTGGGCGGCGATGAGGTCCTCGACCATGGCAAGGCGCTTCTCGGCGGGCGCCTCGAGGATGCGGGCGGCCATGGAATCGCCGCCGCTCGAATTCGACCGCGGCACGACCGGGAGGAACATGTTCGACCCGGAGACGGACGGGCTGAAACGCGCGAGGGCTCCCCAATCGCAACGGGCCGTGCCGAGCTGGACGGCATCGGTCGGCACGCCGACACTGAAGAGGTGGAGGGTTTCCTCCATGTTGGTGGCCCCGAGGCCGACCATTTCCAGATATTGCTGGGTCTTCTCGTTGCGGGCGACGAAGCCGGCGCCTTCGAGGGCGCCCCAGTTGAAGGTGAGCGCGGGCAGGCCGAGGGCGCGCCGGTGATGGGCGATCTGATCGAGGAAGACGTTGCCGGCGTTGTAGTTCGACTGCTTCACGGCCCCGATCACGGCGGAGAAGGAGGAGAAACAGATGAAGTGCTCGAGCGGCAGGCCGAGGGTGGCCTCGTGGAGATTCCACGCGCCGAGCATCTTCGGCAGGAGGACCTTGTCGAAGCGGACCTGGTCGAGCTCGACGATGAACTCGTCGTCAAGGACCATGGCGCCGTGGATGACGCCGATGAGGGGTGCCTGCCCCTCCTGGATGCCGGCGATGATGCGGTCGAGGTCGGCGCGCGAGGTGACGTCGCCACGGGCGTCGATGATCTCGATGCCGGCGGCGCGGTAGGCCTCGATCTTCTCGAGGGACTCTGCGTTCGGCCCGGAACGGCTCATGAGGGCGAAGTGGCGGGCGCCGTTCTTCGCCATCCATCCGGCGAGCTCGAGACCGAAGCCACCAGCTCCACCGGTGATGAGGTAGGTGCCGTCGCCGCGGAAGCGATGCCCTTCCCCGGTGGGGCGTCCGATCGGGATCTCCGGCAGGTCGAAGTCGAGGACGTTCTTGCCGACGTGCTTGCCGGCGGCCATGAAGCGGAAGGCCTCGACGACCTCGGTGACCGGGAAGACGTGGCTGGAAAGCGGCACGTAGGAGCCGTCGTAGAACTTCGCCTCGAGCTCCGAGAACATCCGCGCGATGTAGGCGGGCTTGCTCTGGAGGTGCTGGGCGAGGTCGATGATGAAGAGGCTGATGTTGTTCCGGAGCGGCTCGAGTCCGATCCTGGTGTTGCCGTAGACGTCGACCTTTCCGATCTCCATGTAGCGTCCGAAGGTCTTCAGGACGCTGAAGTTCTTCGGAATGAAGTCCCCCGCGAGGGAGTTGAGGACCGCGTCGATCCCCTCCCCGCCCGTGATCTCGAGGATGTCGTCGGCGAACTTCAGGGTCCGCGAGTCGAGGACATGGTGCACCCCCATCTCCTTGAGGAGGCGGCGCTTCTCGGGGCTGCCGGCGGTCGAGAAAATGGTGAGGCCGAGGTGCTTCGCGATCTGGATCGCGGCCTGCCCCACCCCGCCGGTGCCGGCGTGGATGAGGATGCTCTCGCCCTTCTCCATCCGGGCGAGTTCGTTGATCGCGTAATGCGAGGTGAGGAAGACGGTCGGCAGGGTCGCGGCCTCGACGAAACTCATCGTCGCGGGCTTGCGGAAGACCATGCTGCGATGGACGGTGACGTGGCTGCGGAAGCAGTAGGGCGCCATCCCGACGACGTCGTCGCCGGGCTTGAGGTCCTTCACCGCGGATCCGACGCGGATGACGGTGCCGGAGAAGTCGTCGCCGAACCACTTCAGGTCGACGGGCTGGCCCGGGTAGATCCCGAGGGCCTTCATGACATCGCGGAAATTGATCCCGCCGGCCTTCACGAGGACCTCGATCTCATCGGCTCCGGGTTCGCGGCGGGTCGTCTCGTTGAGGGACAGGTGCGTGAGGATGCCCGGCTTGTCGATCTGGAGGCGGTAGGGCGTGATGCCGCCGTCCTTCTGCACGGCGTTGCGCTTCCGCGGGGGCAGTTCCTCGGACTTCACACGGTGGACGCGGCGGACATAACGGCCGTTCCCGCGGAAGGCGATCTCGTGTTCCTTGCCGACGAGACGGATCTCGGAAACGAGGTCCTCGAGTTCGAAGGGATTCTCGGAGGGATCGAGGTCGATCTGGGTCCAGACGAAATCGGGCTGCTCGTTGTTGGCGACCCGGAGGAGGCCGGTGAGCGGCACCGAGGCGAGGCCGGGGAGCGGCTGTCCGGGAATCACCGGGAGGGCTCCGCGGGTGACGAAGAAGACGCGCGGGCGCTTCGTCCAGTCGCGCCTGGTGATGAGCTTGAAGAGTTGATGGGCGAAACGGACCCCGCTGTCCTGCGCCTCGTTCAGGCTCGCGGCATCGAGTTGGTCGGCCCGGGGATGGTCGAGGGACAGGGTGTGGACGATGGCCCGGAGAATGCCGCCATCGGCGGTCGCCTCCACGATTCCGGCCTCGATCTCGGCCAAGGTCGGACCGACCAGCTTCACCACCGTCGTTTCGGCGGTGAGGGCAGCGGCCAGTCCCGAGGCATCCCGGGTGACGAGGAGGGTCTCGACCACGACCGGCTCGGCGGCGGGGGCGAGATCGGCGGGGACCTCGTCGGACTCCGCCACGGGGAGCTCGACCGGCTCGGGTGCTCGGGCGACGAGACAGGCCTGCTGGTCCTCCTCGGTCTTGGGAGAGCTGATGAAGCTGGCGACGTCGCGGAACTCGAGATCCGCGAGAAGTTTCTCCCACTCGGCGCGGGTCAGAAGGGCGGTGCGTTTCCGCAGATCACTGTCGCTGAAACGCCACCATCCCGGCAGGAGGCCGAAAACGTTGTCGAGGGTGGCACGGCGCCAGGTGACCTCGAGGAAGAGGAGCAGACCATTCGGGGCGAGGCACTTCCGGAGGTTGTCGAGGGTCGTGCGCAGATCCGCGGTGGCGTGGATCACGTTCGAGGCGAGGACGATGTCAAAGTGATGGGCCTCATACCCTTGGGCAACGGGGTCCTTTTCGCAGTCGAAAAGCTTGTATTCGACGAAGGGATACTTCTCCTCGAAGCGGTCCTGGGCCGCCTGAAGGAAGCTGGGGCCGTTGTCGGTGAAGAAGTATTCGGTGCGGTCGGTCGGGAAGACGCCGAGGATCTGGCCGGTGAGCGAGCCGGTGCCCGCGCCGACCTCGAGCACGCGGATGGCGCGGCGCTCGGGCAGATCGGCCACCGCCCGGGCCAGGGCGAGGCGGATCTGTTCATTGATCACGGGGAAGTCGGCCCCCTCGCGGTAGAACCGCTCCATGACGCGGGAGGAACCCTGTGGGAAGAGCGCTTCTAGAGGGTCCTTTTCGCCGCAGAGAATCCCGGCGAGATTCGGCCCGGTGAGACGCTGCAACTCCGCCTCGGAGGCGAAATCGGGCATTTCCTTGGCAAGGCGATCGACCCACTTCAGGGCCTCTTCGCGGACGGGGACTTCGACGACTTCCCATTCCTCTTCGCCCACCTTCTTGAGGAATCCGCCCTCGGTCAGGGCGGTGAGCTGGCCATAGACGAGCTTGCGGTGATGATCGGCGACCATCAGATCCCGCATCAAGCCTGGGATGGTGATGCGGTCGCCATCCTTCGGCTGCCAGCCGAGGTCGAGGTAGGCATTGACGATGAATTGGCGTGACAGTTCCTCCATCGCGGGGAGGAACCTGCCGTAGTGGCTTCCGAGCCCCCGGGCGTCGTAAAGATCCTGCAACCCCTCGTTGGCCGCCTTCACGATCTCGGACGGGGCCGGGAGTCCGGCATCCCCTTGGTCGCGGGTTCCCTTGAGGCGCAGCAACTCCCACTTCGCCTGGTAAAGGCACTTCTCGAGTTCGTCGGAGCTGTTCTGCTCGACCCGGTCGGCGCGGAATCCATAGATCTCGGCCACCAGGTCGCCGCGGTCGTCATACACCTTGATGTCGGCGCTGATGTATTCGCGGTCGTTCGTCGAATCGACCTTGGCATGGCCCCAGAGGCGCAGGGGTGGTTTCTCGGTGTAGAGGCGGATGCTCCGGATCGAGGCGGGCAGGTAGAAGTAATCAGTCGCTAGAGCTCCGTCGGGGATGACCTGTCCGCCCTTCACGGTATGGAAGCAGGCGTCGAGGACGGCGGGATGGAAATGGTGGTCGGGGATGGTGTCTTTCAACCCCTCCGGTGCGACGATCTCGGCGAGGGATTCGCCGTCCTTCCGCCAGACGTTCTGGAGGTGCTGGAAGAGCGGACGGAACTGGTAGCCCGCCTCCTCGTAGTCCTCGTAGTATTCCTCGTGGGTGAAATGGCGCGGCAGGCCCGACTTGATTTCGTTGAGGTCAACCGAAACGCTGGCCGGGACCGGAAGCTTGCGGAGCACCCCCTGGGAATTGAGATCCCAGTCCTTGTAGTCGCCGGTGGAACTGAAGATCTGGAAGATCTTCGTCGCAGGGTCGAAGACGACCTCGACGGTCGGCACCTTTTCCTCGGAAACGAAGAGGGCTTTCTTCATCTCTAGTTCCTCGACCGCGTAATTCTCTCCCGGGAAGAGCTTGCGGGCGATCGCGAGGCCGATTTCCCCATAACCGGCGGCAGGGAAGACGACGCTGTCCCAGAAACGGTGGTCGTCGAGCCAGGTGAAGTAGCGCGGATCCAGATCGAAGCGCCAGGTCGGCTTCGGTGCGGTCTGGGCGAGCCCGAGGAGCGGATGCTCGATCGGCGCACAGCGTAGGTAGAATCCCTCGGCCGACTCGAGCCAGTAACGCTCGCGCTGCCAGGCATAGGTGGGCAGGCGGACCGGGATGCCCTTGGCCTGGTTCACCGCCTTCCAGTCGGGCGGATACCCGTGGAGATGGAGGCGACCGAGGCTCGAGAGCATTTCCTCGGATTCATCGGTCTTGCGCTTGAGACTGGAGAAATAGAACCCCTTCCGGTTCTGGTCGGAGAGGCACTCCATGATGGGGTTCTGCAGCGCGGGATGCGGCCCGATCTCGAGGAAGGAATCCTCGCCCGAACGGATCAACCCGGCAATGGCCGGGGCAAAGAGCACGGCCTCGCGCACGTTCTGCCACCAGTAGTGGGCGTCGAGCTTGGTTCCCTCGCAGATCCCGCCGGTGACGGTGGAGATGTAGGGAACGTTGGTCGGAAGCGGCTTGATGTCCTTCAGCACCTCGAGGAGCTCCTCGCGGATCGGCTCCATCTGGTGGGTGTGGAAGGCGTAGTCGATGCGGAGCCAGCGGACGAACTTGCCCTGCTCCTCGAGTCCGGAGACGAGTTCCTCGAGCGGCTCGGTGTCTCCGGCGAGGGTGACCATGCCGGGGCTGTTGATGACGGCGACCTGGACGACGTCATCGCGCCCGGCGATGACCCGGCGCGCCTCGGTCTGGGAAATCCCGACCGCGACCATGCGGCCCTTGCCGCCGGTCATGTCCTGGAGGCGGGAACGGTGGTAGATGACCTTGACCGCGTCCTCGAGCGAGTAGGCCCCCGCGACGTAGGCGGCGGCGACTTCACCGACGGAGTGGCCGACGACCTTGGACGGCTGAATCCCCCAAGACTTCCACAGTTCGGTGAGGGCGACCTGGAGCCCGAAGATGGCCGGCTGGGCGATGTTGGTGCGGTTGATCTGCGAATTCTTCTCGTCGCGGGTCATCTCCTCGATGAGCGACCAGCCCGCGAGTGGCTTGAGGTGGGTGTCGATGTCCTCGAGGACCTTGCGGAACACGGGCTCGCGCTGGATGAGATGCTGGCCCATCGCCCACCACTGGGCGCCCTGGCCGGTGTAGACGAAGACAAGAGGGTGCGGCTCGGAGGCCGGCTTTCCGGAGAGGACCTTGCCGCGGTCGCCCCCGGCGAGCCACTCGGTCATCTGGTGGATGAGTTCCTGCCGGTCCCTTCCGACGAAGGCAAGGCGTTGGTCGTGATGCTCGCGTTTTTCCCCGGCCGCGGCGGCGATTTCGCCCAGGTCGGCCTCGGAGGCGCGGAGGAACCGGCGCCAGCGGATCACATTGTCGCGGAGCGCGCCATCGACCCGGCCGGAGATCGGCAGAAGGAACGGACGGTCGGCCTTCGGCGCGGCGGACTCGATCGCCAGCGGGCTTTGCGGTGCGGCCTCGAGGAGGATGTGCGAGTTCGTCCCGCCGAATCCGAAGCTGTTGACCCCGACCACCGGGGGGAAATCGCCCAGATGCGGCAGCGGCTGGAGTTCGGTCGAGACCTTGAGCTTGAATTCGTCGAAGGGGATGTTCGGATTCGGCCGCTTGAAGTTCAGGCTCGCCGGCACCATGTCGTGGTAGAGGACGAGCGCCGCCTTGGCCACCCCGGCCACGCCGGAGCCCGACTCGAGGTGTCCCACGTTGGTTTTCACCGAGCCGAGGAGACAGGTGTCCCCCTCGTCGCGACCGCGGGAAAGCACCATGCCGAGGGCGCGGGTCTCGATCGGGTCGCCGACCGGGGTTCCCGTTCCGTGCGCTTCCATGTAGCGGACGCGCTTCGGCTCGAGGCCCGATTTGGCGAAGGCGTCTTCCAGCATCTTCGCCTGGGTCTCGACGCCGGGGACGGTCATCGACGAGGTGTGCCCGTCTTGGTTGATGATCGCGGCCCGGATCGTGCAGTAAATGCGGTCCCCGTCCTTCTGGGCGTCGGAGAGGCGCTTGATCACGAAGATCCCCCCCCCTTCCCCGCGCACATAACCGTTGGCACGGTCGTCGAAGGCGAAACACTGGCCCGAAGGCGAGAGCATCGAGGCCTTCGAGAAGCCGATCGAGGCATCCGGGGTCAGGAGGGCGTTCACCCCGCCCGCGAGGGCCATGGTCGATTCGCCCGACCAGATGCTTTCGCAGGCCAGGTTGATGGCGACGAGGGCCGAGGAGCAGGCCGTATCCACGGAGACGGCAGGTCCCTTGAAATCAAAGAGATACGCAATCCGGTTCGACGCGATCGAGAGGGTGCTGCCGGAGTTGGTGTGCACGTCGACGTTTCGCGGATCGCTCTGCGCGACATTGGCATAGTCGTTCGAGGCGATCCCGACAAAAACGGCCGTCTGGCTGCCGCGCAGGCTCACCGGTGGAATCCCCGCGTCCTCGAGCGATTCCCAGGCCGCCTCGAGGAGCCAGCGCTGCTGGGGGTCCATGCGCAGGGCCTCGCGCGGCGAGATTCCGAAAAACTGGGCGTCGAAACGGTCGAAATCGTGGATGAACCCGCCCCACTTCGTGATCATTTTGCCCGGGATGTCCACGTTTTCGTGGTGCCAGCGCTCGCGGTTCCATCGGTCGGCGGGAACGGGGACGATGCCGGACCGTCCCTCCGCCATCAGTTGCCAGAAGGACTCAGGACCGTTGACACCGCCGGGAAGACGGCAGCCAATTCCGACGATGGCCAGGGGCTCGTGAGTCGATGGAGTGGAAGAGGACATGGGAACGGAAGGTCGCGAAAATCAAAAAAAACAACCCGGAAGCCCCGCGGAAACGGGGATTTCGGGAGTGGCAGACTTGGATGAGGGAATCAGCACAAGGACTACTTCAATCGGGATCGATACGAGGTCGAAAATGGTTTGGTTCCTGAGAAAATCACCCATCAGAGGGAAGGTGTGTCTTAACCGTTCTGTCCTTTGGAGTCAACAGGTGATCGAAGCCGAACCGGAAGCCGAACCGCTGCCCGGTTGCGCCCTCGAAACCGCTCCCGCTCAGGGAAGCAGCTCGGAGACCGCCTCGCGCTCTTCACGCAATTCCTGTACCGTCGCCCCGATTTTCCCGCGGCTGAAGTCGTTCACCGGAACGCCCTGCACGATTTCCCACCCTCCCTGGCCGTTGCTGCGGATCGGAAAGGACGAAATCAGGCCCGCGTCCGTGTCGTAGGAGCCGTCGGAGCAGACAGCCACGCTCGTCCAGTCGCCCGCCGGAGTCGCGCTCGTCAGGCTGCGGACCGTGTCCACGACGGCGTTCGCCGCCGAGGCGGCCGAGGAGGAACCCCGTGCCTCGATGATCGCGGCGCCGCGCTTCTGGACCGTCTCGATGAAGGCCCCGTGAAGCCATTCGTGGTCGGAAATCACCTCCGTGGCGGGTTTGCCGCCGATCCGGGCGTTGTAAAAATCGGGGTATTGGGTGGCCGAGTGATTCCCCCAGATGATCGTATTGGTCACCTCGCTGACATGGACCCCGGCCTTGCGCGCCAATTGCGACTTGGCCCGGTTCTCGTCGAGGCGGGTCATCGCGAACCAGCGCTCCTTCGGAACCTCCGGGGCGCTGTTCATCGCGATGAGACAGTTCGTGTTGCAGGGATTGCCGACCACGAGGGTGCGGACGTCGGAGGCCGCGTTTTTCGCGATGGCCTGGCCCTGTCCGGTGAAGATCTTGCCATTGATGCCGAGGAGATCCTTCCGCTCCATGCCCGCCTTCCGCGGGACGCTCCCGACGAGCAAGGCCCAGTTCACCCCGTCGAATCCGGCATTGAGATCCGAAGTCGCCCGGATGTCGGTGAGCAGCGGAAAGGCACAGTCGTCGAGCTCCATCACGACACCCTCCAGCGCCTTCATCCCCGGTTCGATCTCGATCAGATTGAGGGCGACCTTCTGGTCCGGACCGAACATCGATCCGCTCGCGATGCGGAACAGGAGGGAGTAACCGATCTGGCCGGCGGCGCCGGTCACTGCGACTCGAATGGGCTGGGTCATGGGAATGGGGATGTCGTTTATTTTCAGAGAGATAGCGCCAATACGGTGGCGGAAGGGGCCGGAACCACGCACCCGTTCTCCCGCCGACCGTTCAAGCGCCGTGGACCCTTCGCGAACGTCCCGTTTCGTTCAAGAGATTTTTCAGCGACTCGCGCAACTCCCGGTAGTCGAAACTGGTCGCCAACTCCCGTGCCGACATCGGAACCCGGTAGCTCCAGTTCGTTCCATCCATCACCCCGGGGACGTTGATCCGCTCCGTTTCCATGAGCAGGTCGTTGATCATCACTGCGATGCGGTCCGAATGGGACATCGACAACTCGCGGAAAAGACGGTTCCAGACCTCATCCGAGTAGGCGGGGATGTCCCCGTCCGGACGCTCGATCCCGGCGTAGGCGCAAAGCGTTTCGAGAAATCCGCGGGCCTCCCACCATTCCTGGCTCCCGTGACCGGCCTCGTGCATCCGCTGCCGCTGCTGATCCCACTGGGCCCGCATCGGAGCATGATCGTGCGAGGCGTAGGTGGCGAAGGAAAGCGCCGGATATTGCAGGCCCGGGCTGACACGGCCGTCGGTGAACTCCCATTGGGGCACCTTCATCCCGGCGATCCCGAGTTCCGCCAAGGAGGGCCTCACATAGTCTGGAACCGTCCCGAGATCCTCGGCAATCACCTCCGCACCATCGGCCGCCTCGAGAATCATCCGCAGATACTTCTCCCCTTCCGCCCGATTGGCCGCCTTGGCCTCGTCATTGTGATCGGGACGCGGCCGGAACCCCGGAAGGCGGCCTCCACAGCGCCTCGCGGCCTCGTCGTGATTCAGGGGAAGGAATTCCGCATTCCTCACCGGATTCCATGGAAACGAGTAAATCCGATAAAATCCAAGGGCATGATCCACCCGGAACATTCCGAAAATCTCGGTCGTTTTGGCGATTCGACGTCTCCACCAGTCGAAATTGCGCCCCTCGAGCACGTCCCATCGATAAAGAGGAATGCCCCAGTTTTGCCCCCATTTTTGGACGAACTCGTCGTCCTTGAACAAGGTCTCCGGTGGAGCCCCGCCATACCAGTCCAGGTCGAAAATCTCCAGATCCGCCCAGACGTCGACGCTGTAGAGGCTGACGCCGAAGGGGATGTCCCCCATCAGGGCGACCCCTTTGGTGGCGGCATGCTCCGTGACCTCCCGCCACTGGGAAAAGGCGACCCATTGGACGAAGGCGTAGTAGCGGAGTTCCCGGTCGATCGCCTCGGGTTGGCTTTTCGCCTCCGCGATGATCGCGGCGAGCGCCTTGGCCTTGTCCTGGTATTCCTCCCGCCAGTGCTGCCAAACCTGGCTCCCCCCTTCCCGGTCCATCAGCAGCCGGAACAGGCAATAATCGTTCAACCACTCGGATTCCGAACGACAAAAGGCCTCAAAATCCGCCGCGCGTGTGTCAACCCTCCCCAACACGTTGATGCAAAATGAATGAAACGCTTTTTTGAGTAACTTGTGCTTCAATTCCCGCACCGCGGCATAGGAAACCGGACCGGCATTCAGGGCGGCCAAGTCGTAGTCGGAGATCACCTCGGCGAAGTCCGCCGGACTCAGATCCTTGAGCCCCTCCGGTGAGCAATCGAGTGTCATGGGCTCGATCGCGACCGAACTGATCGCATTGTAGGGACTGTTGTCGGGACCGGTCTCGTTGATCGGGAGCAACTGGACGAAACCGAACCCCGTCTCCGCGGCAAAGTTCACCAAATCTCGCAGGGAAGCCGTGTCGCCGATTCCGAGATCCCGCTCCCCCCGGATCGAAAAGACGGGAACGAGGATGCCGGCGAGGCGGCGGTTCAGGTTGAGTTTGCGCGCGGTCATTCCCGTTGGGCGAGGAGGTTAGCGAAGTTCAGGCCAACCGCCAATGCAAAAAAAGGTGATCCGCGATCCGACGGGACCATTCACCTCAGCGGACGCGGCGATAGACCCGGTCGAGGATGGCCCGAGGACTCTTCTCGCGGGAACTGACCCATTTCTCCGCGATCCGTTTCACGAGCCGCCTCGGAACCTTGGTGTAGGTCTCGGAGAGGGTCCAAT
>Ga0315906_10009798_pt1 | contig 11330 bp, 15 predicted proteins | sample LakEriMetagenome_4_FD_203526 | JGI IMG/M metagenome (GOLD analysis project Ga0315906, IMG submission 203526) | Freshwater fungal communities from buoy surface, Lake Erie, Ohio, United States - Buoy 2 MA122 | ecosystem: Environmental > Aquatic > Freshwater > Lake > Lake biofilm | place: USA... | reverse complement strand
GGCAAATGCGCCGGAGATAGAACGCTGCAACGCTTACATAAAAGAACTTGAAGAATCGATGCCACCAAAAATTCTCAGAGTTATCCGAGCAAGGGGGAACACATGAGCGCCCCGCTTAACACCGACACCCGAGAGACATACGTCAACAGACAGGCTGCTGAGCATCTGCACTGGGCCGAAGTTCACCACAGGCTTGGGCACGGGCGGTCATCATGGCTTCAAATGCTTTACTACGCAATGGCAGAGGACATTTATGGCACACACTGGGACAAACTCAATGACAAAAGACAAACTGATCGAGACACTCAAGCTGGCGCAGGACGCACTGCATATGGCAACGCTGCCCTTCCCGATTGATGAGGTCAAGACAAGACGGGCGCTGGAAGCGGTGGACAAGGTGCTTGATGAGATCAAGCCCGATGGGATGCTGTTTGATGACTGGCCCGGGGGGTGGAAGTGAAGTGCCCGCTGTGTCAAGCACCTACAGATGTTAAGTCAAAACGTAATGTGGATGATAAAGTCATACGGCGTAGGGAGTGCTACAACATGCATGTTTTTTCCACTGAAGAGATTGTCATCACCCCGCCTCGCGTAAAGCGTCAATACAACCTACGATCAACAAAGGCACGACACGCATGAAACCTGTATTCCTTGATTTTGAGACTGAAGCCATTGGCCCACGGCCTGCGTACCCACCCAGACCGGTCGGATTGGCCCTCTATGACCCGGAAGGCGAGTACCCCAATGGTTACCATGCCTTTGGCCATTTGAGTGGCAACAACACCACGGCGCGTATAGTGCAATCAATCCTTGAGCTGATCTACGACAGCGATAGGGAGATTTGCTTTCACAATGCAATGTTTGACCTTGATGTTGCAGAGACGCATCTGGGTTTGCCAATGCCTACGCCTGACCGTGTGCATGATACGCTAATACTGGCTTTTTTGCACAACCCACACGTGCAGTCCTTATCCCTTAAAGACTTGGTGGTTACCTATAGCCTTGCTGAGCCGAATGAACGTGATGAGCTACGAGACTGGATCATTGCAAATGTTGATGAGGCAAAGCGCAAAAAGTCTACCTGGGGCGCGCACATCTCAAAAGGCCCCGTTGAGTTGGTAGGCCGCTATGCCGAGGCTGATGTAAAGCTCACTTCTTTGCTTTACGAGTTTTTGCAGCCTTTGGTGTTACCGGCGCAGTTTGAGCCATATCAGCGTGAGATTGCGCTGATCCCAATGTTACTTGAAAACTCGCGGCTAGGCGTAAGGGTTGATCGCGATGGATTGCAAAAAGCAAAATTGCAAGCGCAAATAGATATTGAAAAGTGTAACGCGTGGATTCGTTCATTGTTAGGGTCTCCTGAGTTGAATGTTGACAGCGATCGGCAGCTGGTCGATAGTATTTATCCCACTGACTATTGGGATAAAAAGAATGGCTGGCCCGCCACGGACAAAGGATCTCCTAAGGCTGATAAGGAAACATTGGAAGAAATCATCACTCACACGGAGTTAAAAGGTGTCCTACGTTACAGAGCCAACCTATCAACATGCTTGTCAACTTTCATTGAGCCCTGGCTGGAAGCTTCTGCATCTACAGGCCGAATCTACACGAACTGGAACAGTGTACGAGGTGAACGTGGTGGGACCCGCACTGGGAGGCTCTCATCCACCCCCAATTTTCAAAATGCGCCTGTTCGCTACCCAAAAATTGTTACCGGTGGCGCAACCGCAAGCATGGGACGAAACGAAATCATCATTCCCGTAGAACTTGACATAGCCCCTTTGCCACTCATTCGCAGCTTTATCCTGCCGGATGAAGGCCATAAGTTGGTGGCGTGCGATTTCAATGCTCAGGAGTTGCGAATCTTTGCGCATTTTGAAGGTGGTAACCTTATGCAGCAGTATCAACAGGATGCACGTGCGGATCTGCATACATACGCTGCCAAGTTAATGTCCGAGGCTGCCGGCCAGGAGGTATCACGCACTTATTCCAAAGGCGTGTCATTTGCCATTTTGTATGGCGCCGGGCCACAAAAGATTAGCGAAATGCTTGAGATCAGTTATGACCTTGCCAAAACGTTGATGGATGCCTACACATCAGCGGTGGCGCCGGGTCTTAAGACTATGCAAGGCGTTATGCGTACGCGATATAAGCTCAACCAGCCTATCAAAACATTAGGCGGCAGATTGGTTATGATGGAGCCGCCAAAAATCATCAATGGTCGTCTTAGGGAATTTGACTACAAAGGCGTTAACCTGTTGATTCAAGGCTCAGCTGCGGATCAGGCAAAGGCCGCTATGCTGCTGTATCAAGCGCGCCGTCTTGGCAGTCGATTGCTTCTCAGTGTGCACGATGAATTGGTTATCTCGGCTCCTATTGAGCACATTGCGCGTGAAGCGGAAACACTAATGTGGAGCATGTGTAATGCCTTGGCCATGGATGTGCCTATGGTCTCGGACTACAAGGTTGGTGAAACGTATCAGGAAACTAAATAAAGGAGCATGTGATGAGCAACGAGGAGTTTATGTCCATTCGCTGGAACGTCATCATCTTTTGCATTGCCGCAATTGTGGTGGCGCTTGATGTATTTGTGTGGAGGCCTTAAATGATTGACTACGCACACCCCATGCTGATGGCAGAAAAGCACTTACGTCAAGCCTATGAGGCATTGATTCAACGGGATTATGCCACAGGTAAGGAAGAATTGCTTAACGCAATTGCGCAAACGCGGCTAGCATATCATGCTGCAGAAGATGCACGCGCTGCAGAACGGGAGTCACAATAATGGGCTTTTCACACTCATCAATTAAAGTGTATGAGCAATGCCCATATAAATATAAGCTCACGCGCATTGAGCATCGTAAAGAGCCTTCGGGTGATGCCGCGGAGCGTGGTAAGCTAATTCACAGCGAGTTTGAGCACGCTATTACTGGGCTAGGCATATTGCCGAACGAGCATAGCTTTTGGCTTGATTACATTCAAGAACTTGCTGCGAAGCATACACAATGTGAAACCGAGTTTGCCATTACTCGCGATTGGCTGCCTTGTGACTTCAAAGACCCTAGCTATTGGGTGCGAGGCGTGTATGACGCGGTATGGCACAAAGATGGGCATGCGCATGTGCTGGATTGGAAGTCAGGCAAAGAGCGGGATTACGGCGACCAACTAAAGCTATACGCCACCATTATTATGGTATGTAATCCAGAAATTGATTACGTCACTACTGAAATTTGTTATACAGACCTCAATAAACGGGTGCCATATGACACGTATAAAAGATCTGAATTAATTGTGTTGAAAGCATGGTTGACAGATAGAATTAAAAAGATTGAAAGTGATGACATCTTTGCGCCAAAGCCTGACTTTGGTTGCCGCTGGTGCCATTTTCGCAAATCAAATGGGGGCCCATGCCAATGGTAGCACGCGTATTGCTTGAACGCGACCTGGAAAGATACTTCTCTGCGCAATGCAAAAAGCATAAGTTGCTTACGTTGAAATTGCATGTACGCTTTGCCCGTGGCTGGCCTGACCGCATTGTTGCTCTTGAAAATGGCGAGGTGCTTTGGATAGAGCTTAAACGGCCAGGAGGTAAGCTCTCGGCTTTGCAAGAAAAAGTGCATGCCGATCTTATGCGGCTAGGTCATAAGGTATATGTGACATATAGTAAGGAGGACATTGATCGTGTTTTGGGAACCGCATGAGTATCAAAAAGAAGCTGTAAAGTTTCTGGTCTCACAAGGATCAGGCGCATTATGGCTTGACCCTGGGCTAGGCAAAACGGCCATTGTATTGGCCGCCTTTCGTGCTTTAAAGATCAAAGGTCTTGTGCAAAAAATGCTGGTGCTTGCGCCACTTAGACCTGCGCATGGCGTGTGGCCTGCCGAGACTAAAAAGTGGGAGCAATTTGAAGGTTACTCCATAGGAGTGCTGCATGGTGGCAATAAAGCAAAAGTCTTAAAGCAAAACCATGATATTTACGTAATCAATTTTGAAGGTTTACAGTGGCTGTCATCACAGCTTAATGGCAAATCTTGGCCTTTTCAAATCCTTACGGTAGATGAGATTAGCTATATGAAGAACACGCAAACGCAGCGGTTCAAATGCATCAAGCCTTTGTTGAATAAGTTTGACCGTCGTTGGGGCCTAACAGGATCCCCTGCGCCTAATAGTTTGCTGGATATCTTTGGCCCACAAATGATCATTGATCAAGGTGCAACGTTTGGGCAATTTGTGTCCCGCTTTAGACAGGAGTATTTTTACCCATCTGGGTATGGTGGTTATGAGTGGAAGCTGCAGCAAGACGGCGAAAAGCGCATTCATGAAAAGCTGGAAGGCAAGGTGCTACGTATGGCAGCGCTGGACCATCTAGATTTGCCCGAGCTAACGTACAACAACGTCTACGTAGAGTTACCCCCGGCCGCACGCAAAATATACAAAGCCTTTGAGGATAACTTAACCATTGAATTGGCAGCGGGGAATGTTACCGCGGTCAATGCCGCCGTTGCCGTTATGAAAGGTCAGCAAATCGCCAATGGCGGGTCTTACCTGGATATGGATGATAACACAACGGAAAAGACCAGCATTCATTTACACGACGCCAAGACCGAGGCTGCGCTCGAGCTAGTTGAAGAGCTATCCGGCCAGCCTTGTGTTATTGGCTATCATTTTGCGCATGACTTGGAAAGACTGCAAGCGGCGTTTCCTAACGCGCCTGTGATTGGCAGTGGCGTAATTGGCGCTAAGCTAGATAGCATTATTAACGCTTGGAATGCAGGCGAAATTCCTGTGTTGCTTGCCCATCCAATGTCAGCAGGCCATGGCCTTAATTTGCAAGGCGCAGGTCACGCTGTGATTTGGTATTCTTTGACTTGGAGTCTTGAAATCTATGAGCAGTTTATTCGTAGGCTATGGCGCCAAGGTCAGCGAAATCATATTGTAGTCCACCATATCCTTGCAAGGGACACCATTGATGAGGCTATTTTACAAGCGGTAAAACGCAAAGACAAGACACAGCAAAAATTGCTTGATGCAGTGCGTGACTACGTCCATCGTGATACAATGGTCTCTGTTGATGTTTGAAAAGAATGCAATGCAACAGCAACAATTTTTCCATAACCCCGTAGGAGTCAGCATGACTGAAGAAAAGAAAGCGCGCCGTCGCGCAAACAAAGCAGCAACCATTACTGTTTTGGCTACTAAAAATCCAAAGCGTAAAGGCACGCGTGCATGGACACGATTTGCCTTGTATGAATCCGGCATGACTGTGGCAAAATATCTTGAGCTTGGCGGCCGTACGGGCGATGTAAACCACGATGCCGAGGCTGGCTACATTTCTTTGGCCATCGTATGAAGATTCTTATTACCGGCGTTACTGAAACGCATAATAACAATCCAAGACGCGCAAGCTCTACAAAGTTTGTATCTATACCCGAGCTTATGCGGGAAGGCTTTACTACCCTTGGGCATGAGGTAACGCATGACTATGTGCGTGAGGACACTGACCTGTCAAAGTTTGACAAGGTGTTCCTCTATATGTACCCATTGGATAGCAACGCCGTGCATCCAGAAGGCCCCAAAAGGGTTTTGCAAGAGCGTATGGATGCTATTATTAGCTTGGATGATTGGGCCTTCCAAAAGATTTTGCCTTCATGGGAGCATGTCATTCCTGCGGCTGATTTGCAACAGCATGTGTGGTTGGCGCCGCTATTTCCATGGGGTGACTCCAAGCTAATGGGCTTGCCGGTTGAAGTTATCAAAACGTGGGACCCATCGCCTTTGTACGAGTCTCCTGGATCTCATCATTTTGCATGGCGCTATAGAAAAGCCGAGTGGTACAACGCATCGCTATCAAAGGAGGCACATGATTGGGCAAGCCAACAAAACCTATCGTGGTCAATTCATAGTGTTGGTGGAAAAGCACTCGGACAGCCACGTATCCTTGAAAGTGACGTTGTCTGGGAATACGGGGGCTATAAAGGCGTTCTTTGTCCGACTTATGCCCATGCGGGTTGCGGATGGTGGCGAGTCCGTTACCTGCACGCTGCACACGCCGGGGCAATCCTTGGTGGAGATCCTAAAGAGCTTGGAATAATTGGCCCTGCATATAGCCATACGCTGCATGAGATTGAGGCCATGAATGACGAGCAGCAGCAACAGCTGGTCGGGCAGCAAATTACTAGCTTAAAAACAGCAACTCGACAAGAAACGCTTGCAAAACTTGAAAGCATTCTCAAATGATCATTATTCTCGAAGGGCCGGATGGTGGCGGTAAAACAACGCTAGCCGAAACGCTACGAGCGCAGTTGCAAAGCAATGGTATGACGCACGTCATTAAGCATGGGCCTTATAAAGGCGTGCAAAGTGAAGATCTTTGCAAAATCTTTTTTCGCTCTATGTCGCAAGCCTTAACCTACGATGACCATGTCATCATGGATAGGTCATGGCTGTCTGAGCCTATTTATGGTAATGTGTATCGCAAAGGTGAAAATCGTGTTGACATGCCAAGGCGGCGCATGCTTGAACGGGTGGCATTGTCGCGTGGCGCCGTCGTTGTGCAATGCCAACCTGATTTTGAGATTTGCGCAAAGACTTTTATGTCGCGCATTGAAGATGAGTACCTTGACACCATTGGGCAGTTAAAACAAGTTTACGATGAGTATGAGCAGTTGCCGCAACATACATGCCTTCCAGTAATCCAATATGATTACACTTCTGGGACACTCAGCGAACTTCTTCAACAGCTGAATGATAAGTCATATACCAACAAACATTCTGGAGGCGGCTGCTTTCGTGAAGGCAACATCTTGATGCTTTGTGATAAAGGTCCACGTGCAAATGTGCGGCCTTCTGCCGCTGTTGTGCCTTTCATCAACTTTCAAGACAACGACGGACCTAGCCGTATGCTGGCTGATACGCTTGAGCGTGAAGGTATTGCTGAAACGCAGCTGTACTGGGCAAACACACAAACGTATCAAGGTACGCCTACATCACCAAGGTTCATTGCAGCACTAAAGCCTAGCAAAATCTTTGCGCTAGGCAATAACGCGTACACATGGGCGCTGAATAATGAAGTACGCGCGTATAAACTGCCACCGCCGCTGTACCATATGCAAAACTTTCCCAACCAACCCTACCACATCACTGAGGCTGACTATGGAAATGCGAATTAGAACAGAGGAAGAGCTAATCAATCTGTACCGCGTGCTATCTACAACGGGTAAATGGTCTAGTCCACGCGGTGCAGAATGCCTTGAGATTGAAAACTTTTCTTATACCTGCGACCCCGGCGTAAGATTCAACTCCTTTGAAGGTCGCAACTTCAATCTTAAGTATTTGAAGCGCGAAATGGCTTGGTACATCAATGCAGACCCACATGATCTATCCATTGCAGAGCACGCTGCGCAGTGGGGCAAGATCGTACTCAATGGCAAGCTTAATAGCAACTATGGCAGCTATTGGTTTGGCCCACACGGTGTTGCCTTCATCCACCACATTTTAAAGAAAGACCCCATGTCCCGTCGTGCTGTCATTCCTATGTACGGTTCCGACGTAGATCATATGGACCCCGAGGCCAAGGACGTACCCTGCACCTTGGCCATTGAATTTAGACTTAGGGATGGTAAGCTCAACATGCGTGCCATCATGCGTAGTCAAGACATCCTATGGGGCATGGCCAATGACTTGCCTACGTTTTCGTTTTTGCATGAGATTGTTGCAGCTCTCCTGGTTGTGCAAATGGGCACGCTGACTATCTCCGTAGGCTCTTTTCATGTCTACGAGTCCCGCATGGAGATGTTCAACAAGATCCTATCAACCAATTCCTATTTGCCAGTGGCAGACAGGCCGCCATACATCACAACGCATGAGGCACAATGCTTGAGTACGAAGTGCATTGACGACAAGTTTGCCTTCTCACGTTGGCTTTTGGATGTATAATTCACGTGTGGCTAGGCCACATCTCTTTGACTTTTGAAAGGTACCAACACCATGACTACACGGATCCACTGGACATCTAGCGAACGCAACGCTGTTTTGCAAAAAGCGCTTGCGCTGTACCACACAGGCGGCATGCAATCGCAATTAGTTGCGTTGCGCATTGCGCAAACTCAAGAGCTTCCTAAGGAGCGGCATCGTGCGTTTGCAACGCACTCGGCAGCTACGGCTGAGCTCAAGCATATGCAAGATGCGTATCCTGCGTATATAAAAAGCCTGGCGCAGCAGCCTTTGGTGCAGAAAGAGGTAGTAACCCCTACGGTTGTAGATCCGGTGCCTCCAGCGCCACTAGAGCCACTGCCAGCAATAAGCATTGATGCCATGGTGGATGCAATTGCAGCAAAGATTGCTGCCACCTTGGTTCAAGCTATTAAGCGTGAAGTCAAAGAGTTAGAACATACATTCAAACTTGAAAAGCATAACCCCGACTATGAGATTTCAGGCATTCACAAGCCGCATGTGACCATCATCGGTCTCTTGCCGGATCAAGAACAGCATATGCAGCGTGAGTTTGGCAATAAATTTGTGTTGCGGTTTATAGGCAACGAGGCCGCAAAGCACGTTGACATGGGCGAGGCCCATGCCTACCTGTTGATGAAAAACTTTATTTCGCATGCGGTATATAACAAGTATAAGATCTTGCCACAGCATGTGCTAATCGATGGCGGTATGTCCGCCTTGCGGATGTGGTTTAACACGAAAGGAGTTGAGCTATGAGCGCAGAAGAATTTGTTTACACCCCTGCAACAACGGACATCACCATTCGGTGGCGTAAGCTGTACAATTGGGTGCCGCCATCTGAGGACCCGGTACAACAGCGCAAATGGGCAACTTTTAGGGCGCAAATGGCACGCGGCATTGAAAGCATTATGCCTGACCCGCCACCGCAAGCACAGCAACTTCCCAAACCTCGACTTATTAACGCAGGAAAGATCATCAATTATGATTAATGGCGCAGAACCCCGCGCACGCAGTAATGACGTTATTAAAGTAGCCTACAACGACTGGGTGGAGTTACTTAAGCATACCGGTAATGTTGATATGCTGGATGACGCCTACAACGTGTGGTTGGAAGCCTTTAACGTTGCAACGTTGTTTGAACGCCATGGCATACTGCATGCCATACAAACGCAAATTCAATTGGTGCAACCTGAAGAGTTTGACGGTCTTACGTCAATTAGCGTTGACGACGCCAAGCAGATTCAGATCAAGTTGCTGCAAAGCATCATGGGCCTTATAGCCTCCAAAGGGCTGTCTCGAGCTTAGTTATGGCACGCCTTGATAGACTTGGTCAGCAGTTTGTTGTGAGCCTGCTGCGCCAAGTCCTGTCTTAGGCGGTGCTTTCATCCGCTCGTTAATGTACTGGGCAGGTATACTGCCGAGCCCAAGCGCCAAGCCTGGAATTTGCAAGCCTGGCACCATGGACATAAGCCCGCCTACGCCGCCTAAGGCCTCAATTACTGCGCCTGAGCGATCACCCTCCAGCCATCGCTGATACGCCTCATAAAAGCTAAGGCCTGCAAAGCCACCAGCAAGCGGGCCTTGCACCAAAGGTGACGTGAAAGCTGCGCCTATGCGTGATAGCGGCCCAGGCGTAGCTTGCGCAAGCCGTGCTTCTGCAGCACGTCGTGCTTCGATTGCGGGGCGTTGCTGTTCAACAGCTTCTAATTCAGTAAAAAGACGCCGATGTGGATCGTACCTTAGATTATTGATTGAAAGGCCACCAGGCTGCAAGGCTTCAGGCCCGAACCGCTTTGAGATTCTGCCGGTAACCTTGCCTTGCCCTTTGCTGCGCTGGTACGCAGCGCTGGCTTCAGGCACTCCACCTGCAATGTCTCTATCCATACCGGCCCAGTTACGTATCCACCGGGTGCCGGACGTTGCATCTGCAGGCGTTGATGGGCGCATTGATCGAGGGTCAATGCCGCGGCGTAAAAGCTCTTCTTCTTCAAGATTGCGCAAAAGCTGCGCAGTCCGTGACTGCTCTTGTAGACGTTTAACGCCTTCAGCCTCGCGCATTGCGCGGCTAGGAAAACCTTTTTCGGCCATACGATGCATGGCAGGGCCCACAATAGCGCCTGCTGCACCTGCTGCGTATTTTTCTTGATCAGCAGTTAAACCTGTCTCAGGAAAAATTGGGCGTCGCGTGCCTGCAGGTAAAGGCGTACCTGCAGCAACGGCTGCGCCAATAGGCTCGCCAAAGATTGCATCAATATCCAACAGCGGCGAAAGGCCTTGCTGCCCCTCGTCATCACGCGGGATTAGTTCCGGCATCTTAGACTCGGTTGACATACATCACCTCGTAGGATAAAACTGGTTGTAAAGCTGCATTCTAAACCGCGCATAGTCTTTGTTGATTTTTTCATATACGCTGCCGGGTGCGAAGAATTGCCGCGGACTTGCCGTTGCGCCCGTTTTATCTGAGTACTCAGACATTGCGCCGTACAAGGCCTCACGCTGCTTGTTAAGTAAAATTTGCTGCCGCGACCAAAGTTGCACTGCTTTGGCCGAGTCTTGTACGTTGACCATAGGCGCTTGCAAAAGTCTTGCGTCATTATCCGTAGGGTTAATACCCAACAAGCCTTTGTTGGCCCTTACGTTTGATAAGAACTCAGCCCCTAGAATGCGAGCAACATCACGCACGGCTTGCTGATCTTGCGGCGGCAGCTTTGTCTTTTCAAGAAACTGCTGCACAGGCAAGCCGAGACGAGCATTAAAGGTGCCTGCAGTAAGTTGCGCGCCTTCTTGTGCCAATGTCATAAGACCTGACAGCAAGCCTTGTTGCTGCATCAACGCAAAGATTTGCGGCTTTTCACGAGCAATGCGATCCAGCTGCCGTAAGTTAGTATTGGAGCCTTCCAATAGCTGCGGTGTGTATGTAAGAATCTCAGTACGTTTTTCGTTGAAAGGCTTATCAGACTCTTCCAAGCGACGCTTGGCTGCGTCAACGCGTGCTGCCAACGGCAACGCTTGCAGATCAGATTGCGTCGTTACTTGTGACGCTACTGGTTGTGGCGCCGGCAAAGTAGACGCAGCAGGCACAGCAGGCACAGCTACAGGCGCAGCTTGCTGACCTTGTCTGCTTAGTAGTTCACGTATTGTGCTAGGATCACGTGGTACAGGAACACCCATACCATGCAATTGGTTGGCTGTCTCAAGCATTCGCAGCGTTGCAACCTGGCCTTCTCTAGACGTAGGGTCAGCGCTTAACGCCGTTTTTGCGTACTCAGAGTATTGCTTATATAGCTCGCCTGCGTTTGGATTTTGCGCAAACAACGCAGCGCCTTGCCCTGCTGGTGCGCCTAAAATACCAGCTGCAGGCGTAGGAACAGCTGCAG
>Ga0315906_10009797_pt1 | contig 11332 bp, 8 predicted proteins | sample LakEriMetagenome_4_FD_203526 | JGI IMG/M metagenome (GOLD analysis project Ga0315906, IMG submission 203526) | Freshwater fungal communities from buoy surface, Lake Erie, Ohio, United States - Buoy 2 MA122 | ecosystem: Environmental > Aquatic > Freshwater > Lake > Lake biofilm | place: USA: Lake... | reverse complement strand
GCATGCCGCCAAACTGGACGATCCCGAGGCATTGCTTGAGGAGGGTGATCAGAACGCCGATGCCGAAATGCACCCGCGTGCGCCGGTGGTTACCGTCATGGGTCACGTCGACCACGGCAAGACCTCACTGCTCGATTATATTCGTCGTGCCAAGGTCGCATCTGGTGAGGCAGGTGGCATTACCCAGCATATCGGCGCTTATCATGTCGAGACGCCGCGTGGCATGATTACTTTCCTCGATACCCCAGGTCACGAAGCATTTACCGCCATGCGTGCGCGCGGCGCGAAGGCGACCGATATTGTCATTCTGGTGGTGGCCGCCGATGATGGCGTGATGCCCCAGACCAAGGAGGCGATCGCGCACGCGAAAGCCGCTGGTGTCCCCTTGGTGGTTGCGATTAACAAGATCGACAAGCCGGGAGCAAATCCTGATCGTGTGAAAACCGAGCTCGTTGCCGAGCAGGTAGTGCCTGAAGAATACGGCGGCGATTCCCCCTTTATTCCTGTCTCCGCAAAAACCGGCGAAGGTATTGATACCTTGCTCGAGAACGTTTTGCTGCAAGCCGAAGTGCTGGAGCTTCAGGCGCCTGTCGAAACGCCCGCCAAGGGTTTGGTTATCGAAGCCAAGCTCGACAAAGGCCGTGGACCAGTTGCCACCATCATGGTGCAGTCCGGCACTCTCAAGCGCGGCGATATCGTGCTCGCAGGCTCTTCATATGGTCGGGTCCGCGCCATGCTGGACGAGAATGGCAAAGCGATTAACGAAGCTGGACCGTCGATTCCCGTTGAGATTCAAGGTCTGACCGAAGTGCCAGCCGCTGGTGAAGAAGCGATGGTGCTTGCGGACGAGCGCAAGGCGCGCGAGATCGCCCTGTTCAGACAAGGCAAGTACCGCGACGTCAAGCTTGCCAAGCAACAGGCCGCAAAACTGGAGAATATGTTCGAGCAGATGGGCGAAGGCGAGATAAAGAACTTGGCGCTCATCATCAAAGCCGACGTGCAGGGCTCGCAGGAAGCCTTGGTCGGATCGATGCAGAAACTCTCTACCGCTGAAGTACGTGTGCAGGTCGTTCATGCTGCAGTGGGTGGTATCAGCGAATCCGATGTCAATCTGGCGCTGGCCTCCAAGGCGGTGATTATCGGCTTCAATGTGCGCGCCGATGCCTCTGCACGCAAGCTGGCCGAATCCAGCGGCATCGATATTCGTTACTACAACATCATTTACGATGCGATTGATGAGATCAAGGCGGCGATGGGCGGTATGTTGGCGCCAGAGAAGCGCGAGCACGCGCTGGGACTCGTCGAGATTCGCCAGGTCTTCATGGTCAGCAAGGTCGGTGCGATTGCTGGCTGCTATGTACTCGAAGGTATGGTCAAGCGTGGCGCGCATGTCCGTCTGTTGCGCGACAATGTGGTGCTGTGGACTGGCGAGCTGGATTCGCTCAAGCGCTTCAAGGATGACGTGAAAGAAGTGAAGTCCGGGTTTGAGTGCGGGCTCTCACTGAAAAACTACAACGACATCAAGGAAGGCGATCAGCTTGAAGTCTTCGAGGTGCAAGAAGTCGCTCGAACTCTTTAAGATAACAAAGATAAAGTCACCGGACCCCGGCCTGCGCCGGGGTGACGATGTTGCAGTCCGCTGGTATTTAATTCTGTCATCCCCGCGTACGCCGGGATCCAGTGTCTTTTGAAACGTATCCTCCTTCATGGCCAAGCACAGCAAATCCATCCCCGGCCGCAGTCAGCGCGTCGCCGATCAGATCCAGAAAGATCTGGCCGAGCTGATCGCGATGGAAGTCAAAGATCCCCGGGTTGGCATGGTCACACTGACCGAAGTCCAGCTCACACCCGACTACGCGCACGCCAAAGTCTTTTTCACGACCTTGATCGATGATCCTGCATCCGTAGCCAACACCATCAAAGGATTACAAAAAGCGGCTGGATTTTTGCGTAATCAATTGGGCAAGCGACTGCATATTCATACTCTGCCTGAGCTTCACTTTGTGCATGACACTTCCACGCTTCGTGGTGCCACACTGTCGAAATTGATCGACGAAGCTAATGCCACCCGCGCGATCGACGCGGACGAGCACTAGCCTCAGCCTTCTGACCTGCCCATGAATCATCAGGTCAAGCGCAGGCGCGTTCCTGTTCATGGTGTACTTCTGCTCGACAAACCGGCAGGTATATCGAGCACGCAGGCACTTGCCAAAGCCAAATGGCTGCTCAATGCCGAAAAAGCCGGACATACCGGCACCCTCGATCCATTTGCTACAGGTCTGTTGCCACTGTGTTTTGGCGAGGCGACAAAATATGCGAGTGATCTGCTGGATGCAGACAAATCATATGAGGCAACGGTTCATCTTGGTGTAACGACGTCTACTGGCGATACCGAGGGCGAGGTATTGGAGAACCGAGAGGTCCGTGTTCAATGGAAAGATCAGCCAGACACCACCGATGTATTCTGCTTTGAAAGTAGATGGAAAACCTCTCTATGCGTATGCCCGTGAGGGTATAACTCTGGAACGCAAATCGAGAGAAATCCTCATTCATGAGATCGAATTAATGGAATTCGACTTTACCACCTTGAAGATACGCGTACGCTGCAGCAAAGGCACCTATGTGCGTGTGTTGGGAGAAGATATTGGCAAAGCTTTGGGTTGCGGCGCACATCTGACACAACTCCGACGCACTAGCATCGCTCACCTGTCGGTCGCGGAGGCAGTTCCGCTGTCGGTGTTGGAAGAAAGCAGTGAGGCTCGTTCCTCCTTGCTGCGACCCGTTGATAGCCTTACTTCAATGCTGCCAGCAGTGCAGCTCAGTGAAGAGTTGATTCGCCGTTTCATGCATGGGCAGCGACTGGCGCTTGGTAGAGAGTTGGGCGAGCACTGTCTGTCTCTTCCGCTTCCTGAGGGCAGAGTCAGGGTGCTCGGACCGGCTGGCAGTTTTGCCGGTACCGCAGTCGTCACCCATGATCTGGTGCTGATTCCGGAGCGTGTGGTGTCAACCACGGCCTGACGAGGTGACGTATCTGCTTGGACTCGATGCCGTCGACTGAGCGCTCACTTCAGAATAATCTCGTTGTCGAAAAAATAAAAATACGGCAATTTCACATGCGTGGTTGGGCCGGTGCCAAGATGCCGGCCGTAATCTGGGAAGTTTTTGCAACTCATTGAAAAATCAAGGAATTTCTCGGATTCGACACAATTAAGTGGTACACTCCCGGGTTTACCCGATTTGTCCAGTCCCCTATGTCGATTACTGATCGCGCTTTGCGCAACATTGCCATCATTGCCCACGTTGACCATGGCAAGACCACCCTGGTTGACCAGCTGCTGAGGCAGTCTGGCACCTTCCGCGAGAACCAGCAGGTAGATACCCGTGTGATGGATTCCAACGACCTCGAAAAAGAGCGCGGGATCACCATCCTCGCGAAGAACTGCGCGGTCGAGTATGAAGGCACCCACATCAATATCGTCGATACCCCCGGTCACGCTGACTTTGGCGGTGAAGTAGAGCGCGTGCTGTCGATGGTCGACTCTGTGCTGCTGCTGGTCGATGCCGTTGAAGGCCCGATGCCCCAGACTCGCTTCGTTACCCGCAAGGCGCTGGGTCTGGGACTCAAACCCATCGTCGTGGTGAACAAGATCGATCGTCCCGGTGCGCGTCCTGACTGGGTGATCAACGCGACCTTTGAATTGTTCGATAAGCTCGGTGCCACCGAAGAACAGCTCGATTTTCCGGTTGTCTACGCGTCTGCCCTCAATGGTTATGCCAGCCTTGATCCAGAGATGCGTGAAGGCGATATGAAACCGCTGTTCGATGCTGTGCTCAACTACGTGCCGGTGCGTGATGATGATGCGGATGGCCCTCTGCAGCTGCAAATTTCTTCGCTCGACTACTCGTCTTACGTTGGCAAGATCGGCATCGGCCGTATCAAGCGTGGCCGCGCGAAACCGTTGCAAGATGTGATTATCCTGAATGGTCCAGACTCGACACCGATCAAAGGCCGCATCAACCAGGTACTCAAATTCCGTGGTCTGGAGCGCGAGGTCGTGCCTGAGGCGATGGCCGGCGATATTGTGCTGATTAATGGTATTGAAGATGTGGGTATTGGTTCAACCGTCTGCGCGGTTGATGCGCCGGATGCATTACCGATGCTGAGCGTTGACGAGCCGACGCTGACGATGAACTTCATGGTGAACACTTCACCACTCGCAGGCCGTGAGGGAAAATTCGTCACTAGCCGTCAGTTGCGTGAGCGACTCGAGCGCGAGTTGAAATCGAACGTCGCACTGCGCGTCTCGCCGACGGATGATGACACCATTTTTGAAGTCTCTGGTCGAGGTGAACTTCATCTGACCATCTTGCTGGAGAATATGCGTCGCGAAGGATATGAACTGGCGGTCTCTCGTCCACGTGTGGTGTTCAAAATGATCGATGGTGCAAGACATGAGCCCTTTGAGAATTTGACCGTCGATGTCGAAGAAGCGCACCAGGGTGGTGTGATGGAAGAACTGGGTCGCAGGCGTGGTGAACTGCAGGATATGCAGCCCGATGGCAAAGGACGTGTGCGCCTCGAGTATCGTATTCCTGCCCGTGGCCTGATCGGGTTCCAGGGCGAGTTCATGACGCTGACACGGGGCACGGGTTTGATGAGCCATGTGTTCGATGCCTATGGCCCGGTGGATGCCAGCAAGGGCGAGCTCGCCGGCCGGCGTAATGGCGTGCTGATTTCCCAGGAAGACGGTGCGGCAGTGGCTTACGCGCTATGGAAGTTGCAGGAGCGTGGACGTATGTTCGTCGTTCACAACGACCCCATCTACGAAGGCATGATCATCGGCATACACTCGCGAGATAATGATCTGGTGGTCAACCCCATCAAGGGCAAGCAACTCACCAACGTGCGTGCATCTGGCACCGATGAAGCGGTACGCTTGATTCCGCCGATCGATCTGACACTTGAGTATGCAGTTGAGTTCATCGAAGATGATGAGCTGGTCGAGATCACGCCCAAGAGCATACGTCTGCGTAAGCGATTCCTGAAAGAGCATGAGCGCAAGCGCGCCTCGCGTGAAGCTGCCTGATCAACACCCATGGCATGAAGTAAAAAAAGCGCCCGCGGGCGCTTTTTTTTTGCAAGATAAATGGGCGTTTACTTGGTCATGCGGACAAGGATTTTGCTGATCGCTGCGACCAGTCGGTTGATTTGTTCCTCGTCAATGATCAGGGGTGGCGACAGTGCAATGATGTCTCCCGTAGTCCGGATCAATACGTTCTCTTCCCAGAAGCAACGCTCGAAGACGTCATACGCGCGTGCAGTCGGCTTGCTCGGGATAGGTTCGAGTTCTATACCGCAGACCAATCCGAGGTTGCGCACGTCTTTCACATGAGGCAGTCCGCGCAGTGAATGAGCAGCAGCTTCAAATGCAGGCGCCATTGACGCGGCGCGCGCAAACAACTTCTCGCTCTGGTATACATCCAGCGTAGCAATTGCAGCGGCGCAGGCCAGCGGGTGGCCGCTGTAGGTATAGCCATGGTAGAACTCGATCGCATTTTCAGGCGCAGTGTCCATGAAGGTGTCATGGATAGCTTGTTTTGCGATCACGGCCCCCATGGGCACCATCGCATTTGTCAGGCCCTTCGCGCAGCAGATCATGTCAGGCGTCACGCCAAAATAGTCCGCGCCGAATGCCGTGCCCAACCGCCCGAATCCAGTAATGACTTCATCGAAAATCAGCAGGATGCCGTGCTTGTCACAGATTGCGCGGAGCTTTTGCAAATAGCCTTTGGGTGGAATGATCACACCTGTCGAACCCTGTACTGGCTCAACGATCAACGCAGCTACCGTCGTCGGATCGTGCAGCGCGAGCAGGCGCTGCTCGAATTCATCAGCCATCTCGGCGCCGTGTTCCGGTAGCCCGCGCGAGAAGGCATTGCGTGATATGTCCAGCGGATGACGTAGATGATCGACTCCTGGCAGCGCGGGGCCAAAGTGCTTGCGATTACCTGCGATGCCACCGACGGCAATGCCACCAAATCCCACGCCGTGATAGCCGCGTTCGCGGCCTATCAATCGCGTGCGAAGTGAATCGCCGCGCATCCGGTGGTAAGCCAGCGCCATCTTCAGCGCGGTATCCACGGCTTCCGATCCGCTGTTACAGAAAAATACGCGGTTCAGCCCCTGGGGTGCCAACTCGGCTAGGCTGCGCGCCGCATCGAACGCACCCGCATGCCCCATCTGGAAAGGCGGTGCGAAATCCATGGTCTGTGCCTGCTGGATCACCGATTCGGTGATCTTAGGATGGCCGTGCCCGGCGTTCACGCACCATAGTCCTGCGGTGCCATCGAGTATCTGCCGGCCATCGTCGGTTGTGTAGTGCATGCCGGCCGCCGACTTCATCATCCGCGGGCGTGCCTTGAATTGCCGGTTGGCGGTGAAAGGCATCCAGTAATGGGTGGTATCGGTTGTCATGAGCGCAAAAATAGTCTGAAAAATAGTCTGAAATATCTGTGGGTCTTTGATTCATCAATTCCTGCAACCATCACTTTACTGCATCCGGGGCCGTGGTTGCGGGTACCGGTAAAATGTGGGCTGACCCCGTTGACGCCTAGTCCGACATTGAAAATACCGCTGCCTCCCCGCCGCTTGTCCGTCGCACCCATGATGGACTGGACTGATCGCCATTGCCGGATGTTCCACCGGCAGATCACGCGCCATACCTGGCTCTACACGGAAATGGTCACTACCGGTGCGATCATCCATGGTGACAAGGCCCGACATCTCGATTTCAGCGATGAGGAGCATCCGGTCGCCCTGCAGCTGGGGGGCAGTGAACCAGCAGATCTCGCGATCAGCGCGCGCTTTGGCGAGCAATGGGGCTACGACGAAATCAATCTTAACTGCGGCTGTCCTTCTGAGCGAGTACAGCGCGGTGCGTTTGGTGCCTGTCTGATGGCCGAGCCCGCTCTGGTGGCCGATAGTGTGAAGGCCATGCGTGATGCCGTCAGCATTGATGTCACCGTCAAGCACCGCATCGGTATCGATGAGATCGACTCATATGACTTCGTTCGAGACTTCGTTGGCACCGTTGCGGAGGCTGGCTGTCGCACCTTCATCGTCCACGCAAGAAATGCAATCCTCAAAGGGCTGACCCCAAAAGAGAACCGCGAGATACCCCCGTTGCGTTACGAGCGTGCGTATCAACTGAAGAGAGATTTTCCTCAGCTGGAGATTATCATCAATGGTGGTATCAAAAGCCTGCACGAGATCGATGTACATTTACAGCATGTCGATGGCGTGATGATCGGGCGAGAGGCGTATCACAACCCCTACCTGATGGCTGCATTCGATGGACGCTATTACGGCGACGCCGTGGCGCCCTTGAGTCGCCACGAGATTATTGATGCGATCCTGCCCTATATACGCGAACAGCTGGACCGCGAAGGCCCACGTCTTAACAGCATCACCCGGCATATGCTGGGCCTGATGGCGGGCTTGCCAGGGGCGCGCAGTTTTCGGCAGCGGCTATCAGATGCGAAACAGCTCGCTAGCGGTGATCCAGACATTCTGCGGCAAGCGGCGCAGGCGGTGTTGGGCGCTGATGCCGTCACCAGACCGTCAACCGTGGATTGATCAGTACTCGCGCAACCGGTTGTACAGTGTCTTCAGGCTGATACCCAGTGTTTTGGCCGCCTGTTGCTTGTTGCCCTGAAAATGCTTGAGCGTCGCCAAGATGATCTCCCGTTGTGCATCGACCAGTCGCGTGCCAACCATGAAATTGAGCATGCCATTAATCATCATTGCCGGTCTGTGGCTGGAGTCTGTTGGTTCATCCAGTGTCACGGCGCCAGTAGACAGTATGTATGCCCGCTGAACCAGATTCTTGAGCTCCCTGACATTACCGGGCCAGTGATAAGCCCGTATTCGCTCGAAGGAGCGTCGCGAGAATTGCTTGCATGTGCCAGCGCGATCATTCAGCTCGTCGAGAAAGTGCTGAGCCAGAAGCTCGGCGTCATTACCTCTCTCGCGCAGAGGGGGCACTGCGATAGGGAATACGGCGAGCCGGTACATCAAGTCCTGACGCAGAAGACCTTGATTGACGGCTTCTTGCAGTGAACGATTAGTCGCAGCGATCAGTCGGACATTGACCTGGATCTCCTGGTTTCCGCCGACGCGGTAGAAGCGACCACCTTCCAGTATTCGTAGCAGCTTTACCTGCATATCGGCTGGCATCTCGGTGATCTCATCGAGGAATAAAGTGCCTCCCGATGCATGCTCGAAATAGCCCATGTGCTGCTTTCCTGCACCGGTGAAGCTACCTTTTTCGTGACCAAACAACACGGCTTCGATCAGAGTTTCGGGTATTGCGCCACAATTGACCGCAACGAAATGCGCGTCGCAGCGGGAACTGTCCCGATGAATCGCCATGGCGATCAATTCTTTACCAGTCCCACTTTCTCCCTCGAGCAGCACGGTCGCCTCAGTGGGGCCTACGCGGCGGATCTGAGTGTAAAGCAGATCCATAGCCTCTGAGCTTCCGTACAGCGAACGGTAATGTCTGAGTCGGATATCTGGGGGCATTGCACGGGATTCATGGGTAGCGCGTATGCCGCTACCGAGATTACAAATGAAAAATATCTCCCATCGGCCGTAACAGATCCTGTTCGATCTCAAAACATCGGCATTTGTCTGGCGCGGCAACCGGTACCAGAGACAGGTAATGAGTCCATAGGCAGAGGGTATTTCTGTGGCGGTATTTGGCGAGACGCAGATATCAGTCTGAAGCGTTGAAACTTATGTACTGTGTGCCAGTCAAGCGAGAGGTTGATGCAACCGCTTTTGAAAGGAATAGTAATGAGATCCAATCTGGGCAAATCAAAGACACTGGTCGTTCTGGGCCTATTGACGGTCAGTCTTGCAGCCTGCAACCGAGGTGGTGGCAGCAGTTCCGAGCAGAGTGGTACGGGCACATCAGGTGGCGCGAGTGCTTCATCGGCTTCTACCAAACAAACGCCGCCTGAGAGTGTCGCTGCACCAGGTGCCAGCACGTCATCAGATGGCGGTGCGAGCGGCGGCGTAACAGACAGCACCTCCGGTAGCACGTCAACCGGCGCAACATCTGGCGGTACTTCCGGCAAAAGTTCGGGCGGCACTTCGGGTGATATGTCAGGCGGGAGCAAAGGGGAAAGCTCGGGTACCAGTTCGGCAGGCAGTTCCGACTCCGGATACTCGATGGGTGGCTCAACGAGCGGTTCGTCAACGGGCGGGAGCGTAGGCAGTCGCTCAGGTAGCGGTCTCGGAATCCGATCAGATGCGCCATCGGGTGGTAAGTCGAGTGGCAAGTCAGAGGCAAGTGCTGGCAGCGATTCCAACGGAGCGTCGAAATGAGCAGAGGGGCAAGCGCGGCGCGCTCAGCCTCAATGGAAATTACTCGCTGATGCTGCACGCACTGATCGTCAATGAGGACGGTGTAACGGCTAATTTGCTCAGCGAGCTGGCTCGGTCTGAATCTTACTCGGTCATCGTAGTGGGAACTATCGGTGAGACGAGCATTCAATGTCAGCAGCAAACGCCAGCTATCGTATTCATCAGTCACACACTAGCCGATGGACGAGCCAGCGACTGGCTCGATCGGTTCAAACGGCCAGTGCCGTTTGATGTCGTTCTGGTTGGCGACAATCTTTCTGCTATCGATATTGTGGAGGCCTTCAGAAGCGGTATCACTGACCTTTTGCTGAAGCCGGTAGACCGAACCCGGGTACGTCATCTCTTACGCCAGCGGATTACCCGGCAGGTAGACAATTCAGCACATAATGTGTCCATGTACAGCGACATACGAGCGTTGCAAACAGAATCGAGCAGATCAGTACCGACAGCGCAGACGTCGCTGCTGGGTGAGTCGCCAGCGATGAAAGCTTTGCGACATCAGATCGATCGAGTCGCGCCGACTGAAGCCAGCGTGCTGTTACTAGGCGAAAGTGGTACAGGCAAGGAGCTGGTCGCAAAGACGATTCATGCGAAAAGCAAGCGCAGCCGGCAAGCTTTTCTTCCTGTGAATTGTGGCGCGATTTCGCCTCAGCTGATCGAAAGTGAAATATTTGGCCATGAAAAAGGCAGTTTCACGGGCGCTGATCGTCAGCACAAGGGTTACTTCGAGCGAGCTTCAGGAGGTACCTTGTTTCTCGATGAAGTGGTCGAGATGCCGATCGATCTGCAAGTGAAGCTCTTGCGTGTGCTTGAAACTGGAACCTTCATGCGTATCGGGAGCAGCCAGGAACTGAAGACCGATGTACGTATTGTTGCTGCTACCAATCGAGATCCCGAGGCTGCGATTTCTGAAGGACGTCTACGGCTCGATCTATATCATCGACTGAATGTCTTTCCTGTTAGGGTGCCACCGCTGCGGGAGCGTGGCAGCGATATAGAACTTCTGGCTCAGTATTTTCTCGATGAGCTGAATCACGAGCTCGGTACGCACAAGCAAATGTCGGCGACAATACAACACAGCCTCGGAAATCACCACTGGCCAGGGAATGTGCGCGAGCTAAGGAATTTCATTCAGCGTGCTTACATCCTTTCGGAACAATCTCTGGATCTGTCTACGCCAGAGCAGAGTGTGATGCCCTCTGACGTTAACAAACTCACGCTGGCAATCCCTGTGGGCACCTCGCTCGCCGATGTTGACAGAAAGCTGATCTTCGCCACCCTGGAATCATGTGGTGGGGTGAAGAAGCGCACTGCCGACATTCTGGGAATCAGCCTCAAGACGCTATACAACCGACTAGAGGAGTACAACCGCTCGGGCACGGCACTCCGTCGAGTCGAGGGAAGCAAGATGACCCATGTGACGCACTCACCAACTACTTCAGACGAAGCGATTGCTTCCGACGCTTTTACTAGTTTGAATCCTGCTAAAGTCTGGCGCCGTCTACCGGTACGCGATAGCGGCCTGCTCAACTGAGCATCTTTTATGTGCAGTGAGACGCACTAACAGCGCTGCAGCGAGCTCTGTGAGTGACCGTCAATTTGACACTTGTGATCACCACGCGAATAAAGACAGGCATGCTACGCGGAAGCTATTCAAGCGCTCAGCTATTGCGTACCAATCAAGCTCCCGGTGCCTGAGCTTCATGGCACGTTTACTGCTTAGGTCTTCCTGCTCATCTGTAGCTTGTACGTTCTACTGATGACCCCATAGCCTCGTTTCGTTTCTGTCGCAGGAGAAAAATATGTGGATCAGATTTATCTTGCTGCCAGTGCTCACGGTAGCGCTTTTCAGCTCGGGCTGCGAGAGCCTAGGCGGCGGTCAGGGTTCTCAGGTGCAGATGC
>Ga0315906_10009792_pt1 | contig 11335 bp, 10 predicted proteins | sample LakEriMetagenome_4_FD_203526 | JGI IMG/M metagenome (GOLD analysis project Ga0315906, IMG submission 203526) | Freshwater fungal communities from buoy surface, Lake Erie, Ohio, United States - Buoy 2 MA122 | ecosystem: Environmental > Aquatic > Freshwater > Lake > Lake biofilm | place: USA... | reverse complement strand
CTGGTCGGCGAGCGTTACCGGAGAGATCACGGGGATCTGACAGAACTCGCCGCCAGTATCGCCAGCGAGGGACTTCTCCAGCCTGTCGGAATCACCGAAGAAAACCTCCTGGTATTCGGCGAACGCCGCCTGCTTGCCGTTCGTGACGTCCTGAAGCAAACGACCATTGCCGCGCGGATCGTGAGGGTATCGACCATCCTGGCCGGCGAGTACGCCGAAAACGAAATCCGGAAGGATTTTGCCCCCTCGGAACGGGTGGCGATCGCCAAGGCGCTGGAAGGTGAGATCGGCAACCGGCAGGGACAAAGGACAGATCGGCAACTTCCGGACAATTGTCCTGAAGTTGTCGCGGGGACGCCGACCCGTGAACTGATCGCGAGCAAGGTCGGTTTCCACAGCTACAAGACCTATGAGCGAGCCAAGAAGGTCGTCGAAAAGGCGGTCGACGCGGTTCTGTCCCAGATGGATGCCGGGGATCTGTCAATCAGCGCCGCGGCGGTGATCGCCGAGCAGCCGCCAGATCGGCAGGTTGCAATTGCACAACTGCCGAAAGAGGAGAAGCGGGCGGAGGTGCGGAAACTACGCCGCCAGGATCTGCCCGCACCAGCCGCGGCGCGGAAACAGGCGCTCGAAAGCGGCATGGCCATTCTGGACCGTAACTTGAACTACCAACTGCCGACGCCGGAGTCGATGCGGCCGATCGTGGAGCGTAACTACGCCGCCATGGCGGTCCTCGACGGGGTTCGCGCAATTACGACCTGCCTCTATCCCGCATCCGACATCGCCGCCGCCATCGGCAGCTTGGACACGCCCGATGTGGACTTCGCCGGTTCCTGCCGCAAGGCGGCGGCCTTCCTAGAACTAATCAACCAGGAGATCGAACACCATGCGCGTCACTAAACGGTCGGAATTGAATGAAGCCATTCGCGAAACCGTCGCTGAATTCGCTGCGGCGGGCCGGCGCTTTCTCAACCGGGACATTGTCGACGCGGTCATCGACCAGCACGGCGAACTGTTCGGTGAACTGGGACGGCAACTCGCCCGGGAGAAACTGTTTGACCTGGCGCGCCGGGTCATGAAGACCGCGGCCGAACTCACCGAGAGCGAGACACGGCTGCAACTCGGCCTGGATCTTCCCGAGTTCGACATGCCAAACCTGATCGCCGTGCCGGTGGATATCGCCAATCCGCTCAATGGTGATTGTGAGTGGGTGCCTGTGCTGCAAGCCACGGTCGCCGACCTGGACGCCAATCTGCGGATGCTGGATGTCCAGATCGCCGCCGATCAGCGCCGCCGCCACCACATCGGTATCCTGCGGCAGCGCGTGGTCGCCGTCGTGGGCGGGGAATCGACGTTGACGGTGGCTGAGGCGGCCGCGATGGTGCGGGAGCTGCAGCCAGCATGAGCGCGACCCTCCGAACCACACCTTGGGCCCATCAGCGGGAGGCTGTCTCCTTCGTCCGGGACCTCTATGGTCGCGGCAAACGTGGCGCCATGATTGCCGCGGCCATGGGCACCGGGAAATCCGCGATCACTGTCTACCTCTGCGCCGAGGCTGGGTTTCAACTCATTCTCATCATCTGCCCGCTGCGGGTGGTCCAGGTCTGGAAGCCGCAGTTCGCAACGCACGCCGCCGCGCCGTTCCATGTCGTCCCGCTCGACGATTCTTTCGCAAGCGTCCGCGCCAAACTGGCCGAGGCCGAGCGCCAAATCAAGCTCGCCAAGGCGCGGGGCGTGCCGGCCGTGGTCGTCATCAACTACGACAGCGTTTGGCGGACGCCGTTCGCCGAATGGGCGCTGAAGCAGAAGTGGGACCTGGTCGCGGCCGACGAACTGCACCGCGCCAAGGCGCCGGGAGGCCGGGCCAGCCGGTTCCTCGGTCAACTGGGCCGCTCCGCACGCCACAAGCTGGGCCTGTCCGGCACGCCCATGCCGCACTCACCGCTCGATGTGTACGGCTACTTCCGGTTCATCGATTCGTCTATCTTCGGCTGGTCCTTCAACAAGTTCCGCCAGCATTACGCCGTGATGGGCGGTTTCCAGAACCACCAGGTCGTTGCCTACCAGAACCTCGACGAACTCAACCGGAAGTTCTATGGCGTGACCTTTGCCTGCGGAAAGGACGTGCTCGATCTGCCGCCCGAGGTCCATGTCACCTACACCTGCCAACTCGGCGCGGAAGCCCGGAAGATCTACCGTTCACTCGTGCGGGATCTGATGGCCGAGGTGCAGTCCGGCGAGGTCACCGTGGCGAATGCGCTGGTGAAACTCCTCCGTCTGCAGCAGATCACCGGCGGCTACGTCCGCACCGATGATGGGCAGGATACTCAGATTGATTCCGCCAAGATGAACCTGCTGCGGGACGTTCTCGAGGATATCGAGCCCACCGAGCCGGTCGTCGTGTTCTGCCGGTTTCACAAGGACCTCGATGCGGTGAACCGCGTGGCCGACGAGACCGGCCGCCGGTCCTGCGAACTCTCCGGGCGTCTTGACGAACTCAAAGCCTGGCAGGCCGGCGAGGCCGCCGTGCTTGCCGTGCAGATCGATTCCGGCGGCATTGGCGTCGACCTCACCCGTGCCCGCTATTCCATTTATTACTCGCTCGGCTTCTCGCTCGGCTCCTACGAGCAGAGCCTGGCCCGGATCCACCGCCCCGGGCAGACCAGGCCCGTCGAGTACATCCACCTCCTCGCCGAAGACACCGTCGACGAGAAAGTCATGACCGCGCTCGCCCGCCGCGCCGACGTGGTCAACGCCGTTATCCAGCAACTGAAAGGAAAACCATGAATACCGATGAACTGAAACGATTCGTCGCGCTCGAAGAGCAGCGACGGGAAGTCGAAGCCCAGGTCGACACGATCAAGGCCGAGGTCGCTGAACTGGAGGGCCGCCTTCTGCCGCAGTTTGAGCAGAGCGGCCTGGAGCGGGTTTCGATCGACGGACGCACCGTCTACGTCGAACGGAAGCTCTGGGCCAAGGCCAAAGACGGCGACAAACCGGCTGTGTGCAAGGCGCTGCGGCGCGCCCGGCTCGGCGATTACGTCGAGGAGACCTTCAACACGAACTCTCTCAGCGCCTACGTCCGGGAACTCGACCGGGAAGGACGGTCCATGCCGCCCAGCCTGGCCGGAGTCCTCGACGTGAGCGAAGTTTTCAAACTCAGAACCCGAAGGAGGTAACCCCCTAATGCCTATCAAAGAAATCGTCATGAACACACCGGAGGCGGCGAGTCCGTTCGTCGTCTTCCAGATGCCCGTAGCGGAAATCCGGGATGCCGTCGCCGCCAATCTCGGCGGGAACGGCATGAGCGCGACCGACTTCGAGCGGATCAAGATTCCGGCCGGCGGCGGCACGGCATGGACGCTGCAGACCCTCGACGGCGAGGAGATGGTGAAGGATCTTTCCGGCATCATCGTCGCCTGGCGCGACACGCGAGCCTACTGGAGCGTTTCGATGGATCAGTCGGAGGGGAACCAGCCGCCCGATTGCTCCTCTGTCGACGCCCGCACGGGAGTGGGCAATCCCGGCGGGGACTGCCACTCCTGCGCCTTGGCACAGTTTGGAAGCGATCCGAAGGGCGAGGGCCAGGCCTGTAAGCTCGTTCGGCAGTTGTTCTTCCTCCGCGAGGAGAACCTGCTACCGGAGATCGTCAGCCTGCCTGCCAGTTCCATCAAGGCAGCGCGGCAGTACTTCATGCGGCTGGCCTCGAAGGCGGTTCCCTGTCACAGCGTCATCACCCGGATCAGCCTGGAGAAGACGAAGAACGGTCAGGGCATCGTGTACTCGCGAGCAACCTTCGCCTCCGGCGGCCGCCTGTCGGCCGAGCAGGCGGCGAAGATCCGCGATTACGCCGCCATCCTCAAGCCGCTGCTCGATTCGGCGTCCCCGGCCACTGGTGCCCGGGATGGCGGTGAAAGCGACGGCGAGGTCATCTGAGCTCAGCAGCGCAAGAACAGAAACAGGAGGTTTGGATGCACGGAGACAGGAGTGTCATCCGGCAGTTCATTGAGCGGGTTCACGGTCCCGAGCCGCATGGCTGGCTCGTGATCTGGACCCGGCAGGATAAGGCGACCAGGGCGTTCCCCCTCCGGGAGGGGGGCGCCTTGGAAGCTGCCGTCGACTACTGCGCCGAACGGGCCTCCCGGCAGGATGTCTATGCCGCGGTGGGTCTGCAGGGCAACGCGCCCGAGGGCGGCGGCCGGGGCAGGGAAGACGGGGTAGTGTCGGTGCCGGGCGTCTGGGCCGATATCGACTTCGGCAGCGAGGCGCACAAGGCTCAGGACCTGCCGCGCACCGAGGCCGAGGCTCTGACTATCGTCGAAACCGTCGGGCTGGAACCTTCGGTTATCGTGCGCAGCGGGTTCGGGCTCCATGTGTACTGGCTGTTCGATCGGCCCGTGCGTATGGGAACGGACGCCGAGCGGCAGTGGATGAAGTCCCTCTCTCGGCGGTTTCAGAACCTGCTTCGGCTGCAGGCGCGATCCCTGGGCTGGACGGTCGACCCGACTGCCGACCTATGCCGCGTGCTCCGCGTGCCGGGGACTTTCAATCGGAAGGTTCCGGACGCGGTACGGCCGGTCACGGCGGAGTATTCTGGCAAAACATACACTGTCGACGACATCGGCGAGCGGCTCGGCGGCATGGAGGAGGCGGGCGGCCTACTGGTGCCGCCCGCCTCAGTTCCGCCCCAGGGCACGCCGCCCAGCTTGGCGCCGGCGCAACTGCCCGCTATTCTTGATGGCTGCGCCTGGATGCGGCACTGCCGCGACGATGCGGCGAAGCTGCCGGAACCGGAGTGGTACCGGATGCTGACGGTCGTTGCCCGCTGCGAGGATGCCGAGCGCTGGGCCCACGAACTCAGCAGGCCGTATTCCGGCTACACCGAGCGCGAGACCCGTAAGAAGCTGCGCCAGGCCTCGCGCGAGGACATCGCGCCGGTAACCTGCGGCTACGTCGCCAACGAACTGGGCGGCGGCAATTACTGTGCGGAGTGCTTGTTCCGGGGCCATGTGAACTCGCCCGTGACCATCGGGCGGATTGCGGAGGCGGAGGATGACATGGAGCCGGAGCCTCCATCGACGGAGGCTCAGTCGCCGGAGCCGGAGGGGCCGGAGCCGGAGGGGCCAGAGCCGGAAACCGTCACCGAGACGAGGCCCTCCGCCTCCGCGGCGCCCGCGCCGGAGCCCGCGGCGAACCCGGCCAAGCCCAGCCGCGAGAAGAACCTCTTGACCATGGTGCCCAAGCACGAGCGGTTCACCGACCTTGGTAACGCCAAGCGGTTTGTCGCCCATCATGCCGGCACAATCGCCTACTGCGAACCCATCGGCCGGTGGCTGATTTACGACGGAGTACGGTGGAACGAAGACGAGATGCTGCGGATCGTTTCGATGGCCGGAGAGTTCATCAGCAGCCTCTATCCGCTCGCCGAGCAGCTCAAGGACCAGAAGGCGCGGAAGGCCTTTCAGACTCACCTGTTGCGATCGGAATCCCAACGGTCGCTCAACGCCATGATCTCCCTCTCCCGCGCCGATCCCGCCGTTGCGCGTTCCCCAGAAGCCTTCGACCTGGACCCGTGGCTGTTCACTGTGAACAACGGGACCATCGATCTGCGCACCGGCAAACTGCGGGTTCACGATCCGAAGGACCGCATCACTAAACTCGCCCCGGTCACCTACGACCCGGCGGCCCAGTGTCCCCGGTGGCTCGAGTTCCTCGACATGATCATGGTCGGCCGCAAGAACCTCACCAGCTTCATCCAACGCGCCGTGGGCGCCAGCCTCACCGGCGTCACCAGCGACAAGGCCATGTTCATCCTCTTTGGCCCAGGCGGCGACAACGGGAAGTCGACGATGGTCGAGGTCATCGAGATGCTTCTCGGCAGCTACGCCCGCCGCACGCCCGTCGATACGTTCCTCAAGAAACGTGAGGGCGGCATCCCGAACGACGTCGCCCGCCTGCGCGGCGCCCGGTTCGTCTGGGCGGCCGAAAGTGAACGCGGCGCCCGGCTCGCCGAATCCATGATCAAGGAGATGACCGGCGGCGACCGGATGACCGCCCGCTTCCTTCACCGCGAGTTCTTCGAGTTCATGCCCTCGTTCAAGATCTGGCTGGCCACGAACCACAAACCCAACGTGCGCGGCGATCAGGCCATCTGGCGCCGGCTCAAACTGATTCCCTTCGACTACTCAATCCCCAAAGACAAGCAGAAGAAACGCCACGAAGTGATGGCTATGTTCGAGGCCGAACTGCCTGGGATCCTGAACTGGGCCCTCGTTGGGTGCCTCGAGTGGCAGCGCAACGGCCTCGGGGTGCCGGAGGAAGTCGTGGCCGCCACACGCGAGTACGAGGCCGAGCAGGATACGTTTGCGATGTTTCTGGAGGAGCGGTGCGTGCGGACGCCGAACACCCGGGCTCTATCGACTGAACTGTATCGCGAGTACAAAGGCTGGGCCGAGCAGTATGGGGAAACGCCGGTGAGCCACAAGGTCTTCGCCTCGCTGATGAGTGAACGAGGATTTCACAAGTCCAGAACGAAGAAAGGACTGTTGTACACCGGCATCGGTGTACGGCTTGAGGACCATTACGATCTGCCCAAAATGGCCCAAAGCTCGATTCGGTCGACGATATTCCCGAATGACGAGGGCGAATTGATCTGACCGATGGGGCTGCCGACGGTGTGCTGTGGGCAGGGCCCAAAAGCGCCCAGGGCCTCACGCTGCCCCTCCTCGCCCAGTCCGTTTCGTGGTCTTCGCAACTTCGAAACGGGCCCGTCAAGGGGGGCAATGCTACACCAAAATGGACCTCAAGTGAGGTTTCCCCCAAAAAAACACTCCGCTGTTTTGGAGGGCAAAATTCAGCCTCGGTGAAGGATAACCCTACACCCGCTGTTTTTTCGCTCATTTAAGTCCTTTGTAATCAACGTCGAATTTTTCGGGTGTAGGGTGGTGTAGGATTGACCCCCTATTGCACACATAGCGCGCACGCGCGCACGGAGAGAAAAACCTGAAAACGCGACTCAAACCCTTCACCCTACACCCAGCAACAGGAGAAGCGATTGAGCCTCAGAAATGTACTCGAAGATCTTTCCGCCGCCGGCGTCTCGTTCTGGCTTGGGCGGGATGGGGCACTGCGCATTGACTCGGGCGCGCCCGAGGAGATCAAAACCCTTGTCCGCGAAAACAAACAGGCGCTGGTCGATCTGTGCCGGGCCCAGGACTTCGCCAACAGCGCAGGGCTGCGCCTGGTGAGGTTGCCCATGGGCGGCAGGGGCGTGGCCCATCCGCCCGGCGCGGATCTCGAGCAGTCGCGGTGGGCCCTGGGCATCCTGGGCCTCGCCCATCTTCCGTTGTTTCTGAACGACGACGAGTGTCGGTGGATTACGCACCGCGAGTGGCTTCGCCGCCAGCCGGTGCTGTGGAGCGACGAGGAGCCGCGGAAGCCCGTGGCACCCGCCGCGCCCATCCGGCGGCGCAGGAGGCGCGCATGACCATGGAACGGGATATCGTCAAGGCCATCCTGGCCTACATCAACGGTCTGCCCAACGGGCTGGCGCGCAAGCGATGGGGCGGGGGGATGTGTGTTGCCGGTGATCCCGATATAGACGCCTGTGTCGCCGGGCGCTGTGTCCAGTTCGAAGTGAAACGGCCCGGCCAGAACCCGACTGCCCTGCAGATGAAGCGGCTTGAGGAGTGGCGGAGCGCGGGCGCGGTGGTGGGCGTTGTGCGAAGTGTCGAGGAAGCGCAAAAGATTCTTGAAAAAAATCTACAATACTTCCGGACAGACGATCCGGCGCGGCGTATATAGTATGCAGACACTCAATGAGAGACGGGATTCTCAAAAATCTCTTTCTCTTTTCCGTCGCGGATGAAGTGTATCGGCAACGGACGCTCAGGCAGCCGACATCGCCCGGTCTCTGCTTGAGTCAGCGCTGAGCGACGACGGCAGAGGGCAATCCAACAACATGCGAGAGACGGGACTCTCGAAAATCTCCTTCCTGTCCACGGTGATGGTCGAGGTGCGTCCAGATGAGCAAAACGAAGAACATTCCGCTATTTGCGGCCGATGGCCGTTCGCTCGGTTTTCGCAATGCGGAGGCCGCGCGCCGTCTGGTGACCGCCGGTCACGTCACAGCGGACTACGGGCGCAAGGGCCATCTGAAAGCCATCTGGCTGAGAAGCGAGAACGGCACGAGCGCGATTCAGGGGCATCTCCCTTCCCCGACGAAGTACAGCTTCCGGGAGCAGTTGGACAACGGGCGATGCTGGAACCTGAAGAATCTCGACCGCCGGGATGACAACGGCGTGATGGTCAACCTGCGCGGGATGTTCCTGAACGTCGTCACGGAGTGCCTGGCCCAATGAGTGGGGCGCGCAGCAACATCGGTGGCCGGTTCGTGGGGCGATCGCGGTTGCACCCGTGGCCGGTGCCGGGATGGTTCCGAGAGTTGTGTCCGTCAAGTTCTGCAAAAAGAAAAATGGGATGCCGACCAAGTTGATGTGTGGCCGGAGAGGGAAGCCCGCCCCGCGGGGCGGGCTTCCCTCTCCGGGCGGCGCGCGCTCTCAGGCGGCCTGATCGATCTTCCGCATCATCTCCTTCTTGTGCTCCTCCAGGTCGGCCATATTGAGATACCGCGTGGCCTCCACCCAGTTCTCGTGAATCTCCACCGCCAGCGCTCGGACCAGCCGCAGGCAGCTCTCCGCATTCGGAAAAATACGCACCACCAGCGTCCGGCGCTTTAACTCCTCATTCAGCCGCTCCAGCATATTCGTCGACTTCAGATGCTTATGGTGACTCTGCGGCAACCGGTAAAATGCAAACGTTTCTTCGATGTTGTCCTCCACCCACTGGCAGAGCTTTGGGTATCGTTGTCCCCACTTCTTCAACCACGCCGCCAGATCCTGCCTTGCCTCCTGCAGATTCCTCCGGTCATACATCCATCGCAATTCCGTCAGGCAGTCATCATCGGCCTTCCGCGGCAAATGATCCAGCGCATTGCGAAGAAAGTGCACATAGCATCGTTGCCAGGCCGCTTCCGGCACCACCTCGGCAATCGCCCGCTTTAACCCGGGATGATCATCGCTGGCCACAAACTCCACCCCTCGCAATCCCCGATCCCGGATCTTCACCAGAAACTCCTTCCAACTACTGGCGCTTTCCCGATTGGCCAACTCCACCGCCAGCACACACCGCCGCCCATCCCAATTCACCCCAATTGCCACCAGCACCGCCCGGCTCCGAATCACTCCCGCTTCCCGCACTTTTTCGTACCGCGCATCCAGAATCAGGTACGGGTAGTCTTCCTCCAATCGCCGCGTCGCAAATTTCTCCAATTCCCCATCCAAACTCTGGTTCAGCCGGCTGATCGTTGACGCTGAAAACTCGTGCCCACACAGCTCTTCGGTGATCGCCTTCACTTTCCGCGTCGAGACGCCCTGCACATACATCTCCGTCAGCGCTCCCACCAGTGCCTTCTCGCTTCGCTGGTAGCGTTCAAATACCTCTGTCCGGAATTGCCCTTGCCGGTCCTGCGGCACTCGTAATTCGATGTTGCCCACCCGGGTCACCAGGCTCCGCGTATAGTACCCGGACCGGTACCCTTGCCGTCCCTCCGTACGCTGCCCCTTGGCTGCTCCCAGCGTCTCCTCCATCTCCCCTTCCAGAACCTGCTGCAGCACCTCCCGTACCAACCCCTTCATGAAATCTGGGTCCTCCGCCATCGCTGCCTTCCAGTCCGTCTTTGCGTTATCCTTCTTTCGGGTCATCTTCCTTTCCTTTCTTCACCGCCAAGTGAATGCTGAAAGGTCTAGCATGACCCATTTCCTTTTTGCAGAACTCTTAAAACATAACCGAGAAACGTTCATGGAAAATCGGCGGCTTCGGACTTGGGGATTGGAGAAGGGCACACCGAAACCTCGCCAAGTCCAATCGGCAGACATGGGGCGGGTTGTTTCCATCCCGGAAGTCGACGGACTCCATCATCGTTACGAGCGCCGCGCCGCATAGCAACATGGTCGGCGCGATTCCATCCGCAGCGGCTGGGTGCCTCTGCGCGGCCCGCTTGCCGGTCACCGGGGCCGTGCTCGTTAGCCTATCGGCTTCGCGCAGAGAGGTATTGTCAGTCGACGACGCGGGCGCGTCGCGGCCAAACGCTCTTCATCCTCAAGGAACCCCAAATCTCCTGGATCCCGCTAGATCAGACATCCAGATGAGGTTTTCGAGAACGACAGACCGGACCAGTGCCGTTTTCCGGCCCTTACGAATCAAACACTGACCACGCGACAGCACGGGCCTGCACAACGCGGTGCGGGTTCAAATCCCGGCGGCCAAGATGTTGCTGCAGAGGCGGAACCCCTAATTGCTGCCTTTGTCGTGTGAGTAAATGCAAACGGCGTAGGAGGAGATTTGGAACGGGCGGACACTACCGGACCGCATGAATTGTTCATTCTCCAAGGCCACGGCGCGGGCGTAGGGCACATAGATGGCGCTAACAACGAGGTCGAACTGTCGATGGAAATAGTTGGCGAGGCTGTACCAGTTGTTGAACCCATCGGTTTGCACTTGGCTGAAGTGATAGAAGACGAGCGGATGGCCTTCGACCAGGATATCCGCTCCAGCGATTGTCATTTGGTGGCCGTTGACGTTCCAAGGCCCCAGATTCTGGCCGGGGTGACGGAATATGTGGATGCCGGGGTAACGGGCTGGCCACTGGTTGAGATAGCCCTGGTTCATGAAGCGGCCGTCGGGTTGGGGCTGTTCGTCGCACCAGGTCAGGCAGTCGATGCGCCAGTCCTCGACGCATTGGATCGCCTGCGGAGTTGCACGGAAATAGAGAAAGCCGGCGTTGTAGAGTCCGTATTCTTCGAGGGACTGGTTGCCTTCACAGAAGCGGTGCGGAGAGATGGCGATGGGGGAGTGGCCGGCTTCTTCCCAGAGCGGGGCGGGGGAGGAGAAAAAGCAGGTGTCGGCGTCGATGTAGATCACTGCGGCACCGGCAGGGGCGGCGCGGAGGACAAAGAGCAAGAGAACGGACTTCTGGGTGGCGTAGAAGGCCCAGGGGGTGCGGTGTGGGCGGGTTTGGGCGAGTGCGGGGTCGGCGGAGAGGAGAGTGGATTGGGAGACGATGTCGATGGCGTCGCCGAAGGTGGCGCGAAGGGCGTCGGCGCAGGGCGGGTCCAGCGCGAGGACGGTGATCGCGGCGGCGGGGTCCCAGTGGCGCAGCGAGCGCAGCATGGTGATGCCGCGAGCGAGGTAGTGAGTGTCGAAATAGGTGCAGTAGCGGCGGGTCATGCGTGGAGGGCGAGGATGCCTTGGATCTCGTCTTTTGTGCGGGCGAGGG
>Ga0315906_10009790_pt1 | contig 11336 bp, 13 predicted proteins | sample LakEriMetagenome_4_FD_203526 | JGI IMG/M metagenome (GOLD analysis project Ga0315906, IMG submission 203526) | Freshwater fungal communities from buoy surface, Lake Erie, Ohio, United States - Buoy 2 MA122 | ecosystem: Environmental > Aquatic > Freshwater > Lake > Lake biofilm | place: USA... | reverse complement strand
TGGGAATGCAAAATTGAATGGATATTTTCAAAGTGAAAAATATTTTATTGATTTTAAAAAAGAAATCTTAAATTTATTTGAAATTGATCAAGACACTGAGTCATATTTAAGTGAAAAATATCAAAAAATATTGAATAATAACACCTGTTCTATCCATGTCAGACGAGGTGATTATATTAATTTACCAAATCACCACCCAACTCAAAGTATGGATTATTATAAAAATGCAATCAAAATGATTGGTATGGAAAAAACTTACCTTATATTTTCAGACGATATTGAGTGGTGTAAATTAAATTTTGATTTTTTAGAAAATAAAATTTTTGTCAATGGTAATACCGACTTTCAAGATTTATATCTTATGAGTAAATGTAATGATAATATAATTGCCAACTCAACATTTAGTTGGTGGGGTGCTTGGTTGAATCAAAACCCTAATAAGAAAGTGATCGCCCCTAAAATATGGTTTGGTAATTTTTATTCAAACTTTAACACTAATGATTTATATTTTCAAGATAGTATAATCCTATAAAGTAAGTTAATGAATCATATTCCTCTAATCGATTTAGTTGATACACAAAAAGGTAAGACTGCATTTGTGTGTGGTACAGGTCCCAGTCTAAAAAATTATATAGATAGATTAAAAAATAGAAATGAAAATGAAATAATCATATCTTGTAATGATATAGACATTATGACAGATTTAGTACCTGATTACTGGGTTTTTGCAAATTCCGTTCAGACAATCCAAAGTATGAAACCAAGATTAGATAAATTCCCAAGATCTTACGTGATACATGCTGATTCGGTAGATACAACACCAAGATCTTGGTCTGAGGAAAATATTGTAAACCCTTATGTACCTTATGATCAAAGACATTTTGACGGTCAAAAATGCACAAATTGCCCAAATGATTGTAATAACTTTTTAGAAAATAGGTTGACAATTCAAGAAATTTTACAAAACAAATTCAAATCAACTAAAAAATACTCAACTGGATGTACTGTTGCTTTACATATGTTGTCATTATCTCTAATATTAGGTTGTGATAAAATATACATCATGGGTGTTGATTTGAACTATAAATTGGGTTATGTGGATGGAATTACTACAAATTCAGATATAATTAATTTATCAACCATAAGACCAGATTTTCTGACTATCAAAGACACAATTGAGGGACATGACATACAAATTTACAATACAAGTGAAGTCTCTGATTTGACTAATATTTTTGAAACCGTATTTAATTTTTAAAAAACAAACAAATGAGTTCCATATTTAATCAAAGTTATGTGAATATTACATATAAATCCAAATCTGATTATCCTTATAAATTGTGTAAACATATTGTTGAAAAATATAATATAAAATCAGGATCAAAAATACTTGATATTGGTTGTGGAAATGGAGAAATAACAAAATCATTTCGTGAATTAGGAATGGAGGTTTATGGTATTGATATTTCAGAATCATCATTGATAAACATCGAAAATAGTAATTTTAAAAAACACGATTTATCAAACCATCCCTATCCTTATGAAGATGAAAGTTTTGATTACATTTTTTCCAAATCAGTAATAGAACATATGAATGAACCTGATATTCTAATCGATGAGGCGTTTCGATTACTTAAAAAAAATGGAATGTTTATATGTATGACTCCATCTTGGAAACATTCTTATCAAGAGGCTTTTTATATTGATCACACACATGTCACACCATTCATCAAACATTCTTTGGAGGTAATTTGTGAATTATCGGGATTCAAGGCAAGATGCGAATACTTCTATCAACTACCAATTATGTGGAAATTCCCAATCTTGAATTTTTTCAGATTTATTATTCAAAAATTACCAATACCCTATAGACCATTTTCAAATATAAAATGGCCTGATAAAATCAACAAAACAATAAGGTTCTCGAAAGAGGCCATGTTACTTTGTATTTGTATTAAATAAATGGATGCTCTTATATTAGCCAGAGGAGGAAGTAAAGGAATTCCTGATAAAAATATTAAACTATTGAATAATAAACCTTTGATTCAATATGTAATAGAAGGTGCGCAAAAAAGTAAAGGAATTGACAAGATATATGTTTCAACCGATTCAGAAATTATAAGCGAAACTGTAAAGAATTTGAATGTTGAAGTCATAAACCGACCAAAAGATTTATCCCAAGACAGTTCTCTTGATGTTGATTCATTTAGACATTTTTGTGAAACAAAAAAATGTAAAAATCCAATCGTGCATCTGAGAGCTACAACACCTTTGATTGATCCATATTTAATCGATGAAGCGATAAGAATTTTTGATTTTCGAAAATTTACAAGTTTGAGGTCGGCACATGAAACTCCTGAGTCGGGTTTCAAACTACTAAAAAAAAAATTAAATTTGTGGATACCAATTCTAGAGGGAATAGATCCAAACTCACCGAGACAAACTTACGAAAAAACTTTTACACCAAACGGACATGTAGATATAGTTAATCCCGAAATATTCATGAATCAAGAAAGCTTTTACGGTGATAAAATCTACGCTTTCGAAACTAAATTCACACCAGAAATTGATACGATTGAAGATTTCGAATACATAGAATATATTTTAAGTAAAAAATCAAATGTATGAATTTTCAATCAAACCTGTAAAGACAGATAAAATCTTTACTAAAAATAGAATAATTCAAACGGATATACCAAATCCCGAAACTTTGGATGTAATTTTGAATTGTAAAAAAAATGAACCAAACTCGATGAATGACCAACTTCCTGTAGTTTGGGATTCAGCAATAAATTATTCGATATTTGATAAATCGGGTAATAAATGGATCGATTTTACCTCTTGTATCTTTGTGGCGAATGTCGGACATTCCAACCCCGAAGTGAAAAAATCAATAATAAATCGAGTCAACAGAAATTTGTTAAATGCTTATTACTATCCAACAGATGAACGATCTGAATTTTCAAAATTACTAATAGACATTACTCCAAATAACTTTGATACGGTTTTATTTTTGAGTACAGGATCTGAAGCAAATGAGGCAGCTTTAAAAATGTCTATGAAATATACAGGAAAAAAAAATGTAATCTCGTTCATCAATGCTTATCATGGTAAAACTTTGGGATCAGCGTTAGTTTGTGGTAAGTTACAATCTCAATCTTGGATTCCTGTAGAAACTCATGTTACACATTTAGAATATCCTGACAGCTTTTTATTGGAAAATAAAAATACCAATGGAGAAGATTTATTTTTCGAACAATTTTCACAGGTTAACCCTCAAGATTTTGCCGCAGTAATAATAGAACCCTATCAAGGATGGTCTGCGGAATTTGCTTCCAAATCTTATATGAAACTTTTAAGAAAATGGTGTTCCGAAAATAAAGTTTTGTTAATTATTGATGAAGTTCAATCTGGTTTCGGTAGAACGGGTAAACTTTTTGGTTATGAACATTTTGAGATTATTCCTGATATCATAGTTTGCGCAAAAGGAATATCATCTTCACTTCCTCTTTCTTGTGTCATAACAAAAAAAGAAATAACCAACACAGACATGTCTTATAATAGCACCCACGGAGGTAACCCTGTTGCAGTTGCAGCCTCAACAGCTTCCGTAAATTATTTAATCAACAACAATTTAGTGGCTGAATCAAAAAGAAAAGGTAAAATCCTTGAAAAAGAACTATTAAAATGGCAAAATGAAATGCCAAATTACATAAGTAAAATTAATTGTGAGGGATTATTAGCTGGTGTTTTTATTAGTTCTCCTGATGGTAACAACGTAGATTTTGTTGATAGAATCATAGAAATTGCCATGAGAAAGGGACTATTGTCTATACGAACGCAAGCTGGAACAATAAAAATAGGGCCACCTCTGACGATTGATGATGATGTGTTAATTGAAGGTGTGGAAGTCTTGAAAGAAAGTTTAAAGGAATGTTTAGACACGTTGGAATTGTTGTAAATGACATTGATAAAATGTTATGGTTTTATCAGAACATTTTAAATTTGGAAATAATGTATGATAAAATTGAAAGTGGAGTTTTTTTAAATCATATTTTGAATTCAAATGATTTATCACCAAGAATAATAAAGTTGGGTAAAGAAAATAATACAATTGTGGAGTTACTATATTTTGGTAGAAATGAAAATAAATTTCAAAATTTATTTGATAATGGTTATACACATTTTGCAATTACAGTAAAAAATTGCGAAGATTTATATAATAAAATTATTTCTTCAAATCTACATGTTGTTAACACACCAATGACATCAGATGAGAATAAAGTGAAAGTTTTTTTCGCTAAAGATCCTGAAAATAATATTATTGAATTTGTTGAATTACTATGAAAATAGGGATAATGCAAGGAAGATTATCATTACCTTCAAACGGTAAGATACAAGAATTCCCAACGGAAACTTGGAAAGATGAGTTTGAAAATATTAAGGAATTAGGTTTAGATGGTATTGAATGGATACTAACCTCAAATCATTTTTTGAACAACCCTCTATTAACGGAACTTCAATTACCAAAAAAAATACTATCAATCTGTGTTGACAATATTGTCAATAAAAAGATTTCAGACAATGGTTTTTTATATGAAAACTTAGTACCAGTCCTCAATAAGATGATAGACATAAATGTCAAAAAAATTGTTATTCCTCTATTAGAAGATAGTAATGTTAATGATGAAAAATTGAGAAAGAAATTTATAGAAAATATCAGTCAAATTGCAAATCAATATCCTGAGGTAGAATTTTGTTTCGAATTTGAAACTAATACTGAAATAATTATGGAAATTCTAGAATGTAGAGATAATTTCTATTTAACCTATGATACAGGAAATTTTACATCTTTTTATGGTAAAAATGTTGATCATATGTCCCTTATAAATTTATTTGGTAAGAAAATAAAAAATGTACATATAAAAGATCGAGATTATTACGGAAATACAAAACCTTTTGGTTTTGGTAATACAGATTTTGATATTATTTTCAAAACCTTGAAGGAAAATGGATATATAGAAAATTTTATATTACAATTAAGTAGAGGTGAGAACGGGAGAGAAAAAGACTATATCAAAAACATATATGAAATACTTAAAATCCAACTAAATGAAAAATATTTTTGATTTAACAAATAAAGTTGCTTTGATTACAGGTGCAGGTGGATTACTTGGCCCAAAACACGCTGAGGCTTTATTAGAATTTGGGGCTGAAGTTATTTTGACAGATATTGATGAAGTCTCTTTGAAAGAAAAGTATGAAGATTTGTCCGAGAAATTCAAAGATTGTAAAATTTATATGGAAGTGATGGATGTAACTAATCGAAAATCAGTAGAAAATGTTTGTTCTAAATTTCAAAAAATTGATATTCTTATAAATAATGCAGCTAAAGATCCCAAAGTAAAAAAAGGGGATGGTAATTTGACATTGGAAACTAGGTTTGAAAATATGACTGAAGAATATTTCAAAGAAGGTACTGATGCAATTATTAATGGAACCTTTTTAACAACACAAGTAGTTTGTAATAAAATGTTAGAAAACGGAGGTGGCGTGGTTTTGAATATATCTTCAGATTTAGGTGTAATCGCACCTGATCAAAGAATTTACATTGATGAAAAAAAGGAAGAAAACCAACAAAATGTAAAACCGATAACTTATTCCGCAGCAAAATGGGCTATAATTGGTATGACCAAATATCTATCTGTTTATTTTGCGAAAAAAAACATAAGAGTAAATTCTTTGTCCCCTACAGGGGTTTATAACGATCATCCAATTGATTTTGTTGAAAAACTTTCTAACATTATACCTATGGGTCGAATGGCAGACATAAATGAATACAAAGGAGCTATTGTCTTTATGTGCTCAAACGCGAGTTCATACATGACAGGTTCAAACATTATAATTGACGGAGGTAAAACAGTATGGTAGAATATATTAAAAATAATCTGATAAACTCATTGGAAATTACCGATAAAATTTTACAGAATGAGTTATTTCTAAATAAATTAACTATTATAATTCAACAGATAATAGATTGTTATTCTAGAGGGAATAAAATATATTTTTGCGGTAATGGAGGAAGTTTTGCGGATGCTCAACATTTAGCAGCGGAATTAAGTGGTAGATTTATGTTTGATCGTGAACCTTTGGAAGTTGTTTTGTTGGGTTCTAATGTGTCCTATTTGACTGCAGTTGCCAATGATTATTCCTATGAAGATATTTTTTCAAGAGAACTTAAATCTTCAATGAAGGATGGAGATATTTTAATTTCTTTTTCGACATCAGGAAAATCGAAAAATATAATCAAAGCCATTGAAGAAAGTAAGAACAAAAGTGTTTTGTCAATCTCATTTGTTGGTGAAAATAAAAGTCAGATAAGTGAGACTTCCGACATAGTCCTAAATGTGCCTTCAAGTAATACACCAAGGATTCAGGAAATACATAAAATATTAGGTCATACTATAATTGAAATAATCGAAAAAAAAATATTCGAAAAATGAAAAAAAATTACATCATCGCGGAAATTGGCATCAATCACAATGGTGATTTAGAATTGGCTAAGGAATTAATCAGTATTGCAAAATCAAGTGGATGTGATGCTGTAAAATTCCAAAAAAGAGATATTGAATCAGTTTATACTAAAGAAGAATTAGATGCGTATCGTGAGTCACCTTGGGGTAAAACTAATCGTGATCAAAAAATGGGTTTAGAGTTTAGTATTGAACAATATAAAGAACTTGAAAATTTTTCTAATGATTTAGAACTAGATTTCATTGTCTCGTGTTGGGATGAAAATAGTATCAATCTAATAGAGAATAATTTAAATGTGAAGTATCATAAAGTCGCATCCGCACTACTCACCAACAAATCTTTTTTAGAAAAACTAAACTCCACAGGTAAAAAAATTATAGTATCAACGGGTATGTCCAATGAACTCGAAATTGACGCAGCACTCAATACATTAGTAAATGTCGAGTATGTTTTAGCATGTACAAGTACCTACCCCACTAAAGATGAGGAAGTTAATCTTAACTATATTAAAACTTTGATACTCAAATATCCACAACATAAAATAGGGTTTTCTAATCACTCGAACGGAATGATTGCATGTTTTGGTGCTGCGGCATTGGGATCATCATGTATTGAATTCCACATCACTAAAGATAGAACTATGTATGGATCTGATCAGGTTGCATCTATAGAAAATGTAGATGATTTGGTTTCAGGAATAAGGAAAATGGAAAATATTTTGGGTGACGGTTGCAAAATCGTTTATGAGTCTGAAAAACCAATAATTTCTAAATTAAGGAAAATTAATGACATTTTAATATAAAATGTTAAAAATTCTTTTAGTTATTAATCATCCTGAAGAGTGGAATCAATTATTACCTTTCAACGCCTTCATACATACTTTAAAACCAAACTATTCAAAAGTTATTGCGGCTGTTCAATATAATGGGTACATAGTGATAAGTGAGGCTGATGTGTTAATATGTGAAAAAGAAAATAATTTTTTCAAATACCCAAAGATGCTTGACACATCAAAAAGAGAAGATGATTTATTTTTAGAAAAATGTGTAAATTTTTGTTGTGAAAAATACGGAGTTGAAAATCTAGATATATTTAGTTGGAGAGAAACAAAGTATAACAATGGTGTGGTTAATGTTAATAACATAGTTGATTTTTATAAAAAATCTTTTGAGTATGTGAAAAAATATTTAGAATTGGGTAAAACTATAAAACCTACAATCAAAACTTTTGATTTTATTAAAAATAAATACGGAGATTTATTCAAGGAAAACACTTTTATTTTACTAACACGCAACTTTTCCAATAAAGCACCAATACACAATACTGAAAATTCCTTACCAAATTTAGAAAAATTATTATCACATTTAACAGAAAATAAAATCAATATCATAAATATTGGATTCCCACCAAAATCCTATAATATAGATAAGAATTACTTGGAGATTAATGATAACCTTACACAAGACGAACTAATTTCTTTATTTTATTTGTCCAATGGAGTTTTAACCGCAGCTGATGCTGGAGGATTTTTAACACACTTTGGTAGTAATGTTGATTTTTACATATTAAATGAGGAATGGTCAATCAGACATGAAGACCTAAAAATTACCTTATTAGACTCAAAAATTAATAACAATACATATAACTTGATGAATAAATCGGATCAAGAAATTTTAAACACTTTGAGAAAAAACGGAAAACCTCAGATCTCGGACTTCTCAAATCCAAAGACATTTTATTTTGTAGAAGAAAATTAAATAATGAATAAAGATATATTAGTAACAGGAGGTAGTGGTTTAGTAGGATTATATCTACATAAACTATTACCTGATGCTGTTTTTTTATCGTCAAAAGATTATGATCTAACGAAAGAAAGTGATGTAATAAAATTGTTCGACAAATTTAAACCGAAATGTGTAGTTCATTTAGCAGCAAAGGTCGGAGGAATAATTGATAACATAGAAAATCCTGCAGAATATTTTGATGATAACATTCTCATGAATACTTTTATGTTGAAATATTCCAGATTAAATAAGGTTGATAGATTTATAGGTATTTTAAGTACATGTATTTATCCCGACAAAGTCGATGAATATCCGATGGCTGAATCTGATTTACATTTAGGACCACCCACTGAAACCAATTTTTCTTATGGGTATTCAAAAAGATCCTTAGCCGTTCAGATAGACTCATATAACAAACAGTATGGTACAAAATACCAATATCTAATCCCTTGTAATTTATATGGAGTTGGAGATAAAGATAATGAGAAAAAAAGTCACTTTCTCACCGCTCTTATAAAAAAAATAGTTGACGCTAAAATTAAGAATGAAAGAAAAATAGAATTATATGGTGATGGGACACCTTTGAGACAGTTTTTGTTTGCTGAAGACTTTGCTAAAATCATATATGAAGTGATTAATCAAGACATATATGAAAGTTTTAATGTTGCAGGTGATGAAAACCTATCAATAGGTGAAATGGTTCAAATTGCTCTCAGAGTATGTGATGCTAAAGATTTCAAAATAATTTGGAATTCTGAAAAACCTAACGGTCAGTTCAGGAAAGACGTATCAAATAGAAAAATGAAAACTTTACTCTCAAATATGAATTTTATAAGTTTAGAAGAGGGAATAAAAAAAGTTTACGAAAGTTATTATGATAAAATTAGTCAGTGATACAATTGATCGACAGGATTTAGATGGTTTAATTGAATGGTTATCGCAAGAAGAGATTCCACAATTAACTAAAGGTAAATTAACAATTGAACTCGAAGAAAAATGGGCAAAAAAAATAGGTACAAAATATTCCGTATTTGTTAATTCTGGATCATCGGCAATTTTACTTAGTTTAGCTGCAATTTTACAATCTGAGAGATTAAGAAATAATAAAATTGTTATACCAGGATTAAGTTGGGCTACTGACCTAAGTTCTCCAATAATTTTAGGGATGCAACCAATTTTATGTGATTGTAATTTAGAAGATTTATCCTGCGATTTGAATCATTTGGAAGAAATTTTTAAAAACGAAAATCCTTCATCTATGATTTTAGTTTCACCACTGGGTTTAGTACCAAAAATGAATGAAATTGTTTCTTTGTGTAAAGAATACGATGTGTTACTTTTAGAAGATGTTTGTGAAAGTATGGGATCAAAATATCAAGGTAAGTATTTGGGTTCTTTTGGATTTGCATCGTTTTTTTCAATGTACTTTGGTCACCATTTAAGTACTATTGAAGGTGGATTCATCAATACAGATGATGAAGAATTTTATCATTTGTTATTAATGATGAGGAGTCACGGATGGGACCGAGATCTACCATCATGGAAACAAAAAAAATTAAGAGATGAATATAAAGTAGATAATTTTAATTCTTTATATAATTTTTATGTCCCCGGGTTTAATTTAAGATCAACGGATTTACAAGCGTTTGTTGGTTTAAGAGCTATTGACAAACTCGATCTTTTTTCGAACAAGAGAAATTATAATTACAAAATCTATCTTAATAAAATTAAAAACAATCAAATCAAACTTCATGAAAATGAATCTGATTTTGTATCGAGTTTTGCAATTCCAATAGTGAATTTGAATAAGAAAAGTATTGTGGAAAAACTAACTCAAAATAATGTTGAAGTTCGTCCTCTAATTGCTGGAGATTTGTCACAAAAACCCATGTGGTTTAATAAATATGACAAAGTCAATTTACCTAACTGTAGAATAATAGATCAACATGGTTTCTATATTCCAAATCATCAAGACTTATCCGAAGAAAATATAAATTTTATTTGCTCAATTATTAATGGATAATAAAAAAATATGTTTGATAACAGGAATAAACGGACAAGATGGTTCTTATCTTGCGGAATTACTCTATAATAAAGGATATGAAATACACGGAATTTTAAAAAGAAATTCCGTATCTGAAAATCAAACTTACAGACTTAATAATATCTTTGATAAGATACATTTACATTATGGTGATTTGTCTGATTTATCATCATTGATATCTGTAGTAAATAAAATAAAACCTCATGAAATCTATAATTTAGCAGCTCAATCGCACGTTAGAATTTCATTTGACCAGCCGATCTACACTTCGAATGTCACAGGAATTGGTACGTTAAATTTATTAGAAGCTGTCAGGTTAATTAACCCAACGATTAAAATATACCAAGCATCATCTTCAGAAATGTTTGGAAATAGTATAGACTCAGACGGATTTCAAAGAGAAACAACACCCATGAATCCCGTCTCTCCCTATGGTTGTGCTAAAGTATTTAGTTATAATATCTGTAGAAACTACAGGAATTCTTATAACATGTTTATTTCAAATGGTATATTGTTCAATCACGAATCACCAAGAAGAGGGACAAATTTTGTAACAAATAAGGTTTGTAAAGAGGCGGTAAAAATAAAATTAGGTTTATCAAACGAACTTAAATTGGGTAATCTTGATGCTACAAGAGATTGGGGACATGCTAAAGATTATGTCGAAGCTATGTGGTTAATTTTACAACAAGAAGAACCTGATGATTTTGTATGTTCAACAGGAATATCTCATTCAGTTCAAGAACTTGTTGAATATGTATTCGGGAAACTTGACCTTGATTGGGAACAATACATTAAACAAGATGAAAAATTCTTAAGACCTGAAGAATTACATAATCTTAAAGGTGATTGTACTAAATTGAGAGAAAAAACAGGATGGAAATTAAATTACACATTCGAATCTATGTTAGATGAAATGATCGATTATTGGATTGAATTTTATGTAAACCAAAAATAAAAAAAAGGACATTTAG
>Ga0315906_10009789_pt1 | contig 11336 bp, 6 predicted proteins | sample LakEriMetagenome_4_FD_203526 | JGI IMG/M metagenome (GOLD analysis project Ga0315906, IMG submission 203526) | Freshwater fungal communities from buoy surface, Lake Erie, Ohio, United States - Buoy 2 MA122 | ecosystem: Environmental > Aquatic > Freshwater > Lake > Lake biofilm | place: USA: Lake... | reverse complement strand
GGAACAATGGCATCGGGCTTGATTTGAAATACATTGCCCAAACCTTTACAACTCGCGCAGGCTCCGTAAGGAGAGTTAAAAGAAAATGAATTGGGAGAAGGTTCCTCATAGCTCAGTCCCGTCTCCAAGCACATGAGTTGCTTGCTGAACTGATGAACCTTACCATCATCATTGATCAGCACAAAAAGCAGGTCTTTACCCATTTGCAAGGACTTTTGCACGCTCTGACTAAGTCTCACTCTCATGTCGTTAGTCAATTGCAATCTGTCCACCACCACTTCGATATCGTGTATCTTATACCTGTCAAGTTGCATCCTCGGAGCCAGATCCATCACTTCGCCATCTACCCGTACTTTCAGAAATCCCTTCTTACGGATATCCTCAAACAATTCCCGGTAATGACCCTTTCGGCCTCTGACAAGGGGTGTGAGTAAACTGATTCTTTTCCCACCGAATCGGGAGAACAAGGTCTGCACAATTTCATCCTCGCTGAATTTTACCATCTTCTTGCCTGAATGATAACTATAAGCCTCTCCTGCCCTTGCAAACAATAGACGTAAAAAATCATAGATCTCGGTAATGGTTCCAACGGTGCTCCGGGGATTCTTATTGGTGGTTTTTTGCTCTATAGAAATGACCGGCGAAAGTCCTGTGATCTTATCGACATCAGGCCGCTCCATATTCCCCATAAATTGACGCGCGTAGGCAGAGAAGCTTTCCATATATCTTCTTTGCCCTTCATGGTAAAGCGTATCAAAAGCCAGAGAAGATTTGCCTGATCCGCTGACACCTGTAAAAACAACCAATTTGTTTTTTGGAATCTTAAGGTCAATGTTCTTGAGATTATGCTCGCGAGCACCGATCACCTCAATATGGTCAGCTGATTCTATCACGAATTCTTTGGGGTTCATTTGGGAAGCACAAAGATAATGGGCGATTGAGGTTTTGACGCAAACCTACTTTCATTTTGCCTGCTCCAGCAAGTACTTCCGGATAAACATCACCGTAGCCCATCTTTGGTAGTCGGCATTGGCTTTTTTTCTGAAACCATGGCCTTCATCCTTTGCTTCAAGATACCATACTACTCCACCCTGCGCTTTTACCTTTGAAGCCATCTGTTCGGCCTCGGTTCTGGGAACTCTGGGATCATTGCCCCCTTGCACTATAAAAAGCGGACTTTTGATCTTTTCGGCATTATTCAATGGAGAAATTTCTTCCAGGAATTTAAACATGGCAGGATCTCTTTCATCACCATATTCCACTCTGCGCAGATCGCGCCGATAATTTTCCGTGTTTTTAAGAAAAGTATTGAAGTTGGAAATACCAACTACATCAATGCCACATTTAATGGCATCCGCATAGTTCGTCAGCACGGCAAGCGTCATATAGCCACCATAGCTTCCACCGGTCACCATCACCCTGGAGGCATCCAGCTCAGGCTGCTTTTCTATCCAGCTCAATAAAGAACCGATATCCCTGACGGAATGTTCTCTGTTAAATCCATTATCCATGGCCAGAAAAGATTTTCCAAAACCACTGGAACCCCTCACGTTAGGAAAAATCATGGCTATGCCCAGCTCATTAATGAAATAATTGGTACCTCCTAAAAACACAGGCCGCGACTGCCCTTCCGGACCTCCATGAATATTAATGATCACCGGTCTTTTCCCTTTGAAGGAAGAAGGCGCGGGATAATAAAAGCCTGAAACATTTCGATCATCAAAACTTTTCCATCGGATCAGTTTTGGCTGGGCAAGGGATGAGGAAACTAACCCCCCCATTTCGCTTTCCGTCCACCGAACCGCCTTTGAGGACAAAAGATCTATGACATAAATATCGGCGGGTGAGTGATGGGCATTCACTGTAATGGCCATCAGTCTTCCATTTGAATGAAGAGAGGGACTTCCGTATACTCCGGCGGACAGACATTTTATTTCTTTTACAAATCCCGTAGCAGTGTTCAGCTGATACAATTTTGACAGACCTTCCTCATTGGTCACAAACACGATCGTCTTTCCATCTTGCGAAAGATCAAAGCTCTCTACGTCCCATGGTATATTGGAGAGGTATTTAACTTTAGAGGTCCTAAGGTTCATGAAAGCCAGACGCTTGAACTCACTATCTGCATCGGTTTCAAAAAATAATCCTGACCCATCTTTATTAAACCTTGCCTGACCGAGAGAAACACCATGTATAGATGTGTCTGTAACCGGCTTTTTAATGCCTGTTTTAACATCAGCGATCCAGTAATGGCTTTCATTGGCTGAACGATAATCCATCATCAGCAGTTGACTTCCATCCGGCGACCAATCTGCCACACTCCAGCCACCTCCCTTGTTTTCGATGAGCAGCTTTCTTGAAGAAGGTTCCAGGGGATCCATGATATAAATATCTCTGTCAGCACCGTTTCGCATGGTAGAGCCGAAAATGATCTCCTTTCCATTCTTCCTCCATCTGATTCCGCCGTTCTGGCTTCGGCCTCCATCTGTAAGCAATGTCACTCCACCGGTTGCAATATCATAGCGGTAGATCTGCCCAAATTCATTACCTCCGAGATCTTTTGTAAATAAAAAATAATTTCCGCTCACAGGCTCGTAGGAGGCATCGGATACTGCATCCTCAAAGAAGGTGAGTTGCTTTCTTGCTCCAAGCGGCATGCTTACAGAATGCAACTGGGCTACACTTCCGAAACGGGTAGAGATCAGCATTTGATTTTTCTTCGGATGCCAGTCGGCAAAAGAAGCAGATCTGGACTCCGAATATCTTTGAAGCTCCTGTTTGACAGATACAGGGATATCAGGAATGCCATCAGTGACAAGATTGGCATAAGGCTTGATCAGCTCTTGCTGGGCTAATAATGAAATAGGGATTAGCAATGAAAGCAGGAAGCATCCTTTCATAAAATAAATTTGATAGTTGAAATTAAAACAGAATTAGAATAATAGTTCAAACAGCAATCAACGGATAAGCAGAATCGAACCTTTTTTAAAACCCTGGAATTTCCCATTATAATAGAAAGAAGCGGACCAAACATAGACGCCTGGCTCAGCATCGGACCCGGATATCCTTCCATCCCATTTTATGGCAGGTTCCCGGCTAGAAAAAACCAATTGACCGTAACGGTTAAATATTTTAATGAAATACCTGCTCACCAAATCTAAATTTCCTAAGGGTCCGAAGCCGTCGTTCAATCCATCCTGATTAGGGGTAAAGGAGTTAGGGAAGAAAAGGCTGTTACAGTCATCTACCTTTACTGAAATTGAATCCGTTGTTTCACAACCCCTGTTATCTACAACTTTCACAAAATACAGACCTGTTTCATATACCCTGAAGGTATCGAGATATGAACCATCCTGCCAAAGGTATTCATCAAAAAACCCTGCGTTCAACAAGAGCGATTCCTTGGAACATATGATCGTATCTTTTCCAAGATCCAGATTAAGTTTAGGAGAAATACTGTCTACATTGATTACTGATAAAGACTCCGTGCACCCCTTGCTGTCTGTCACTTGAACGGAATAGTTGCCCTTTGACAATCCGGAACGGGAGGAGCCTGCGGATCCATCATCCCATAAATATATATATGGCGGATTACCTCCGCTAACGGTTAGAATAATCTGCCCAGACGCGGATCGGCACACTGCATCCGTCACAACAGGAGTGATTACGACAGGATTGGATGGTGCAATAGTAAAAGTATCTAGCAAAGTACAAAATCCCGGCGTGGTAGAGGTGATTCTCACTACATAGGTGCCGGCAGATAAATTGGTCGCTGTTGGAGTAGTGGCAATGACAGCAGGCTGTCCCAAAACATACCAATCATAGAAAAATGACCCGACGGTACCTGCATTGTTAACCGCAACTTGCAAAGAGCCATCACTGGCATTGTAACAAGAAATCGGAGTCAGCAGGCTGACATCTGCAGAGGCAAGTTTGATCTGCTTTGTTTTTACAGAAACCTGACCATTGGCATAAGTGATGCGCATGGTGACATCATAATCACCCGGAACGGAATAATTATGCGTGGGTGTATTGGTGCCGGTTGCGGTAAATCCATCTCCAAAGTCCCATTCGATGAATTGCTGACAGGGCTGTATCGAACTTGAAAAGGAATAGTTCGTTGAATTGATGCAGTTATAGGTAAAGTCAACAGAAGGTGCATTGGCAGGAACCTCTTCAATACGAAACCTGTCGACGGCAAACCCGTTAAATGAATTGCAAGTACTTCCGGCTCCGAAATGGAATCTGAAAAAAACATTGTTACTCCCTTTGATGGACATAAGACTGTGGGTAGCTTGCACCCAGGTACCCGCAGTGTTGCCTCCGTTAGGGTCGCAACCTCCTGAGGTGATACTGTTACCGGACCAGCCATCGCGAGGGGTAATACTTGCATCTAAATTCCTTACAACGGGCAGGTTATACCAATTCGTCCCAAGGCAGTTACTATTTGAACCGGCTGTCCCAAGTGTAGTCCAGTTTTGGTTATCAAAAGAGTATTGAAAACATGCGCCGTCATAATTCGTTTCTGTTTCCACGAAAATCAGAAATGAGACTTGGGGCCTTTGAAAGGTGGAAATATTGATACAGGGACTGGTGATATAGGAGCGTTCTGTTGCAGGATATGAATTACCGGCCAAAGTGCCTGTTATCCAGCAATCGGAGCCCTGTCCTGTTGCGCTGATCCTTGTTTTTGTTGGTGCTCCCCTTTGCCAGGATAAGTTGGAGCCCGATGCCACCCAGTTATTTGCAGCGCCATCGAAGGTTTGCTCATACAATGGAGGGTTAGCTATTATAGGTGAAGTGCATTGCGAAACTGCGCTGCCGGAGGAGGCAAACAGTAATACAAGGTTGAAGAATAAGAAAATTTGAAATGAAAATCTCATTTAAAAAGATTTACAAGGCATCCACCTTACTTTCTAGCACCTGTTGCACAGCAACCGGCAAATTGGACAAGAGATCAAATCCACCGCCCATAAAATTTTCAATAGCGTCTACTGATACTCGATAGTTTCTCCAGTTACTGCCATTGACGCTATTATCATTAGGCATCAGGACGGCGATCACCCTCGTATTATTATCAACTCTTGACAGGTCATTGTTGCCGTCAGGAAGTACCACTATTACTTTCCAGATGCCTGCAGGAACATTGATCAACCCATTATTGATTCCATCAAAGTAACCTTTGCTGCCTGTGCCGCCTGATCCGCGCGGGCCGCAGATCAAAAAGCATTCTTTGCCATTTCTCACCAGAGAATCGCGGGTGTAGTTTTCAAAAGCCGACCAAGTGATTTGATTCATGGAAGGCGCTTGGGGCATCATATTTGTCATAACAAAAGTAGCCGAATTTGCACCAACGGTTGAAGTTCTGTCAGCAGATGGACACATATGCCCTCGATCGAACCCATACGTAGAGAAGTCGTAATCGGAGGCACCCACCCGGTACCAATTGGAAGGCAGCTGGGGATCAACTCTGAAATCATCCTGTCTTCTGGCAGATCCAAGATCTCTTGCATCCAGATGCCAGCTGGCCCAGTTGGAAACAGCATTTGATCTGTTATAAGAAAGCACATAGTAGCCTTGTTGATCAAGATAAAGATTGTCATCCGACACCACATTGGCATTCGTTGGATTTCCCATCAGTAAATTGTCGTCATCAACATAAGAAGGCGGGATAGGCGTAGATTTCAGAGTAACCTTGAAGTTATCAATGTTTATCTGGTCTGTTGCCCCGGAAATTTTCCTAACACTGAATCGAAGGGATTTGGGTGCCACAATTACAAAAGTATCTGTCCTCAGTGAGTAGGATGCTGTTGTCTTTGTATTACCCACTCTGAGGTAAGACTTACCGGTATCCGTTGATGCCCATAGTTCCCAGTCGCAGGGCTGACTATTGCCGTAAAGGGCATGGGATATGGTAATGGTATAAGGAATATTGGCAAGGTTGCACACCAGATCAAAATTCATATTGATTGTTCCATTGTTCCTTAGTCTGGCCGAACGAGTACCTGTTTTTTTATCATCAGATGTTTCACCGATGACTGCATCGGTGAAATTCCATTTTCCTGTTTTAAGTTTGATGGTCGCAGAACGATAATCGGTTTTCCCTGCCGACTCAAAAGTTTCCATGATACTATCCTGCACTGAGTAAAAAACAATCGGACTAGAGCTGGTATCCGTCGGCTGGGGCTGAATGGAGTTACCACCATCATCCTTTTTACAGGCAGAAAACAACGATAGGAAAACAAAAGTCGCGAAAGTCAATATTGAGTTTCTCATATTCATCTCCTTACGAAAAAGTGTAAGGACGAATATACTGAAAATCAGTATAAAAGCTGCATCAAATCAGGGTTTTTCGGCATTTAACGTACTTGATTTGTTAGTTGGACGTTAAAATGTCCATCATCGTGCCATAAAGTACTTCCGTACCCATTGAAAGATCATCGTAGGAGGAATATTCGAGCGGATTGTGACTAATTCCGTCCTTGCATCTTACGAAGATCATCCCATAATCACAGGCATAGGAAAGTGTCAACGCATCATGAAAAGGGCCGCTCATCAGGCGTGGGGCATCGAGCCCGTTTTTCATACAATTAGCCTGAATGATGTCCTGGATCCATGCGGCGCAATAACGTGGTTCACTATTGGTATCTTCAGATATTTCACAATGAAGGTTGTTCTTTTTAACGATCGCCTCAATTCTTTGGCGCAATTCCTTTTCGCATTTGTTCCTTCTGGCCATGTCAATATCCCTTAGATCAATGGTAAAGGTTACTTCTTCGGGAATGATGTTTCGGGAGCCGGGGAACACCTGCATGGTACCAACGGTACCAATGGTGGGAGCAGCGGGGTCAGCCGTGACGATCTCATTAAGTGCAACTGCTATCTGTGCGGCACCTAGCAAGGCATCTTTACGCAATGGCATAGGGACAGAGCCCGCATGTCCGGCCATTCCTTTAAGCTTAACCGTTAGCCATAGGGGCCCGGAGATACCGGTGACCACCCCTACTGGCTTGTTGGCCAGATCAAGCACAGGTCCTTGTTCTATATGCAACTCGAGAAAACAATGTATACTTCCGGTGGCATATTCGGAAGCCTTGAATCCTGCAGGGTCAAGTCCGAATTCCCTGAGAGCCTGTTCCCTGCTGACGCCCTCCTCATCCTTTCTTTGCAATTCTCCCTCCTCAAGTTTACCCAAAATCCCTCTTGAACCGAAGAGACCCTTCTTAAAACGCCAGCCTTCTTCATCCGCAAAAGAGATCACATCAATTGATCGGCGAGGTCTGATGCCTTTTTCATGCATGGACATTACAACCTCAATGGCCGCAAGAACCCCTGCGGTACCATCATAGCGACCTCCGTAGGGTTGAGAATCCAGGTGGGATCCCATCATCAACACCGGAAGTCCGGGATCGGTTCCTTTATACCTTCCTACAAGATTCCCAAACCCATCTATCCGAGCCTCCATACCTGCGTCTTTCATCCAGATCATGGCCAATTCAAAAGCTTGCTTTTCCAGCTTACTGAGCGTAGGCCTGCAAATTCCTGTATCACCGATCTTGCCGATCTGACTCATAGCTTCGAAATGCTCGCGAAGCCTCTCACTATTGATATTCATGATGTTAAATTGATTGGTCAAGTTATTTTAAATTTTCCTCATAACCGACTTCCGGACACTATATATTGTCAGATTTTTGTAAGGAATGCCAAGCCCTTACCTTTGTCAATCAATTATTATAGATGCCATATTTTCTTCTTTTGGCTTTATTATTGCTAACCGGAACTTCTTATTGTCAGGACGAAGGAGCTCTTGAAAAAGAAAGCAAGCATTACTGCCAGCGTTCAGGTTATTTGGCAAAGACAAGCCAAATAAGTTACTATCAATATCCGGCAATGCTTGACTATGACCTCAACTATCTACGAATTGAAGCAGAGTTGATTCCAGGCAATGCATTCATACAGGCATCCGCACATTATAAGGCAAGGGTAACAGCACCTTTGGATAGTTTCATCATCGAGCTCAGTGATTTACTGACGGTAGATTCTGTTCGCGTGAATGGAGAAAGATTCTCTTTCTTAAGATCTGCCAATCACATTTTCATTCCTGCAGGCAAAGTTTTGCAGCCAGGGGTTCTTCTGGATATCAGTATCTATTACCAGGGTAATGTGGCAGCGGGTGCATTTTACAAGGGCACCACCGCCAGCGGCCTCACCTATACCGCATCGCTATCGGAAAGTTTCAGGGCCAGGGATTGGTTTCCTGCCAAGCAAATCCTTGAGGATAAGATCGATTCCACCGACATGTGGATCACTGTTCCTGCGGGCAATATGGCCGGATCGAACGGAATATTGACAGACAGCATCGTACTTCCCGGTAATAAGAGGCAATTCCGTTGGAAAAGCAGGTATCCCATCAATTATTATTTACCCAGCGTTGCAGTAGGCAATTACCGCGAATACCGAAATTTTGCCAAGCCGGCCGGAATCGCTCCGGATTCCATTCTAATCCAGCATTTTTTCGTCAATTCGAACACTTATTTCAATAATAACAAAGTCAATCTTGATAAAACACCAAGATTCCTGGAAGTCTTCAGTGAACTTTTCGGCACTTACCCCTTCAAGAATGAAAAATATGGGCATTGTCAGGCCAGCATTGGTGGTGGCATGGAACATCAAACCATGTCCACGATGCAGAATTTTGGAAGCACTCTGATCGCCCATGAGCTCGCTCATCAATGGTGGGGAGATCAGGTTACATGTAAACAATGGAATGACATCTGGCTGCATGAGGGATTTGCCACTTACGGAGAGTATCTGATGATTGAAAAATTACCTACTCTATTCACAGGAGTGACCACGGATGGATACATGAATGAAATCCACAACTCCGTAAAAGCCTCTGCAGGTGGAAGTGTGTATGTCGCGGACTCAATGGCATATGATGAAAGCAGGATTTTCGATTTCAGACTCAGCTATCAGAAGGGAGCCGCTATTCTGCATAATCTTAGACTTGAGGTTGGCAACGATAGCGTCTTCTTCCATATTTTAAAAAGCTTTCTCAGCCAATACAGCCAAGGAACTGCAACAACGGAAGCGTTCAAACAAAAAGCTGAAAGCATCAGTGGCAAGGAGCTGGATTTCTTTTTTGATCAATGGTATTACGGCGAAGGTTACCCGACACATAGCATTGACTATTTTTCACATGGCAGCGACAGCCTGATCCTGTTCATCAACCAGTCCGTCAGCATGCCGTCTAAAACCCCTTTTTTCAAAGGAATATTGCCTGTAAGAATAACCTCGTCCCAATTTGACAGCATTTACTACTTCAACATCATTAGTAATCAACAGCAGTTCAGCATTTATTTCCCCGGCAATCCTTCGAACATCAGCATTGATCCAAATAACTGGGTCATCAACAATTCCGGCTCGATCAATTTCGGCGGAATCCTTCCTATCTCCATAACAAATTGGCAGGCAACAAAAAATTCGGATTGTGTGGCACAAGTGAGCTGGACCGCACAGTATGAGGTTCCGGGAATCAGCTATACCGTTCAGTTCAGCAAGGATGGATTTATATTTTCAGACCTCGCAGAAATACCCGGGAAAGCAGCAGCAATCTCTCATTACGAGTATAATTTCCAGATGACTGAATCAGGACTATACTATATCCGTATCAGACTTAACGAAGGCAACGGAAACTACAGCTATTCCGAGTTCATGGCGCTTAACAATGATTGCATATTCCCTGAGAATATTACCCTTCAGCCTAATCCCGTCAGCGACATGATCCAATTGACGATCACTTCCGGAGAATACTCCGTCAGTGAGATCAATATACTGAACATGAATGGGTCAATGATTTACAGAAGAAAAGAGAATATTCATGCGGGCATCAACCAGGTCAATATCCCGGTTTCCTTTTTACCGAAAGGCTCCTATGTACTTTCATGCATAGCCCCTTCCGGATTAGCCTTGCGCAAACGATTTGTCAAACGGTAAAAACTTAGTTCGATCAATGATCATTAAGCGGCAGTCCTCTTTCCTGCCATTCCTTCCAATTGACATATTCGGGAGCTACACGCTTTTCGACCATTGTGATACAATTATCAACAGGACAAACCAGTTTGCATAAATTACAACCTACGCACTCTTCTTCCTTGATCACATAAGTATTATATGGATTACCGGGATTGAGGCTGATGGACTGATGAGAAGTGTCTTCGCAGGCGATATAGCAAAGTCCGCAGTGAATGCATTTGTCCTGGTCTATATTGGCAACATGATGATAGTTGATATCGAGGTCTTCCCAATTGGTGAGCGTAGAGACGGATTTTCCGATGAAGTCTGTGGTCGCTTTGAAACCTTTCTCATCCATCCAGTTGGAGAGTCCCTCACAGAGATCTTCAACGATCCTGAAACCGTGCTTCATGGCAGCAGTACAAACCTGTACCGATGTGGCGCCAAGCAACATGAATTCCGCAGCATCTTTCCATGTGCTTATACCTCCAATACCTGAAATAGGCACCTTATTAGTGATCTCATTCTTGGAGATGGAAGCTAAAAATTTTAATGCGATGGGTTTAACTGCGGGCCCGCAATATCCGCCATAAACACTTTTTCCTCCAACGTAAGGATTGGGAACAAAAGTATCCAAGTCAATGCCTGTGACAGATTGAATGGTATTGATCAATGAGAGCGCATTGGTTCCGGCTTCCACTACCGCTTTTCCCGTGGGTACTACAGAATGCACATTAGGAGTGAGTTTGGTGATGACAGGTATGGTAGCCGCTTCCATTACCCACTCTACCACCATGCGGGCGATCTCAGGATCCTGACCCACGGCTGCCCCCATTCCTCTTTCCGTCATTCCATGCGGGCATCCAAAGTTCAATTCAAAGCCATGCGCACCTGTATCCTCTACCTTTTTAATGATCTCATGCCAGCTTTTTTTATCATTATCCGCCATTAGCGAAACAATCATCGCCCGATCCGGAAACAATCTCACACATTCTCTGATCTCCTGCAGATTGATATCCAGAGGGCGGTCTGAAATAAGTTCAATATTATTCAAACCCATCACCCTGGTGTTATTAAAATTCACCGCTGAGTAGCGCGAGGAGACATTCTTCACCTGTGAGCCGAGTGTTTTCCAAACCACTCCTCCCCAGCCGGCCTCAAAGGCACGAAGCACATTGTACTTCTTGTCTGTTGGCGGAGCACTGGCAAGCCAAAATGGATTGGGTGATTTTATCCCGAGAAAATCTGTGTGTAAAGAGGCCATTTTGATAAGTTTACTGTTTAGAGTTTACTATTGACTGTTTGGAATTTAGTATTTAAGA
>Ga0315906_10009786_pt1 | contig 11337 bp, 8 predicted proteins | sample LakEriMetagenome_4_FD_203526 | JGI IMG/M metagenome (GOLD analysis project Ga0315906, IMG submission 203526) | Freshwater fungal communities from buoy surface, Lake Erie, Ohio, United States - Buoy 2 MA122 | ecosystem: Environmental > Aquatic > Freshwater > Lake > Lake biofilm | place: USA: Lake... | reverse complement strand
AGTTATCAAATCTATTTAAGCAATCCGGCAGCCCATTGGTTGGCAATGATGCTTCTGAAAAATTTTGTTTTGAGTGCAATCAGTTTTTGTTCGCTCTCGATTAATTTGATTTCACGGGCGTTTACAAGAAACATACTGCTTTCACCCATGGAGAACTTTATATTCTCTGCATCAAGCAATTGTTTATTGTTGAGATAATTTTGTTCAGAGACATTGATTTGCTGGATCAGTGAAGAAGATTCTGCAAAAACACCTTTTACCTTGTTCTGAATTTCTAGTTCAGTAAGTTTTCTGCTGAAGTCAATTTCCGAAATTTTATTTTTGGTCTTGGATAATTCGCCTCTGGCTTGGCGTTGCAGCAAAGGCAGACCAAATGTTACGCCATACTTATAATTATTTTGGAATAAACTTTGTTTGAACAGATCCGGCACGTTGTATCCTTTGTCCAGAAAATTATAATTGATTTTGAAACTGGGCAAGAGATCAAGTGTCTTGACTTTGCGATCTATTTCAAGTATATCTTTTTTACTATTGATTGCATTTAATTTTGGATGCTCAACCATAGCAGTTTCAATTAATTTCTCCAGAACAGGCAATTGAATACGCGATGGATTGAATTGTGCACCTGTGGTATCTGGAACCACCTCTCCTCCAAACATATAAGGCTGATTCTGTTCTGTCCAAAAATAATTGCTCAAGAAAAATCTTGCTTTCTGCAGATCCAATGCAGCCTGCAATTGCAGGGTCTGAACCAGTTGCAACTGCGAAAGCGCTTCAATGGTATCAATGGAAGCCCTGTCCCCCTGTTGAAAAGCTTTCTTTACAAATTCAAATCTAAACTGATTGGTTTTGAGCGCTTCGAGAAAAACACGATTCACCAAAAAAGCATTGACCCACTCCCAATATGCCTCGGTTGTTTCAAACAAAAGATCATTGACAACAAGCTGCTGCTCTTGTCGGGTTAGTTTTACCATTGCATTTGCCTGCTGAACGGCCGCTCTGCGCTTATCATATATCAATCCACGAAGCGGATCAACTGAAACACCCAGGTAAGCACTTCGATTGGAGGTCAGCGAGGGGTCAACCCTGTCGCCAATATTGTTTTCAACTCCTGCTTTAAAGTCTATCCCATACCAGGTCGGAATTCTCAATTCCGGATTATAATAATTAAAGTACTGCTTGTTGTCAAAGGTTTTTCGATCATTGTTGACCAACAAGGTTGGATCAAAGACACCTCTCGAAGCCTGCAATGAATTAGAAGCTTGATCGATGATCAGGTTGGACTGATTGATCACCGGATGATATTTGCGTACAATATCCAATGCATTGTCGAGAGACAAAGTCATGGATTGAGATCTCAAATCAAAAAATGAAATCATCAAACCTATGCTTAACAGTATGACTTTCCCAGGCATTCTCATTTTTTCATGGTGTCGCTATCCGCTTTGTTGTAATTGGGCTTGTAATAATCTGGCGGAAAGCCATTGATTTGTCGCCAGAGCTCATACCAGATCTGAACATTTTTCAATAACGCAAACCCCCTTGCACCTGCTCCCATTTTCAGTTCAGTGGGCCAGGGCTTTTCGTTCACATCCGGTACTGCAAGGATTCTAAATTTTCCATTTTCATTCCGATTTGTTTCAATGGCCACAACCCTTCCTACAAATGTTCCGTAGCTGTTTCGTGGCCAACCTGAAAAAATAATAGCAGGAAACCCATCAAATATAATGCGAACTGGCTGGCCTATATTGATGAGTATCAAATCCATCGGATCCACATAGAGTTCAACAGCATGGTTCACTTTTGTTGGAACCACTTCTACAATCATCTCCCCTTCTTTTACAATTTCATTGATGCCAGATTTTTTTGCATTGATGATTTGTCCGCTTTGGGGAGCAATCAGCCAACGCTGTTTTCCACGTGTGATGTAATTGGAGAGTTGGTTCTGGTTTTTAGCGACGTCTCCATCGGTGGTAGCAATTTCGCTCTTAGAAATCGCAATTTCACTTTTGGATTTGAATATTTTATCAGCTGCCTCCTGCTGCACTTCATTCATTTCAAGTTTGGTAATAATCAGGTCCTGCTTTGTATTGAGAAATTTTTGCTGTTTTTCTGTCAATACAGCCATGGTCTTGTTGTGCTGTGCTGTACGCTTTTCTAGTTCGGTCAAAGGAATGACACCCTGTGCGTACATCTGTTTACCCCTGATCAATTGCTGATTGGCTATGTTGTTCTCCATTTCAGCAGCAACTACTTCAGCGCTGTCACTGATCAATTTTCTTTTGAACTGCTCAAGTTTGTTTTCAAGAGACTTTAACTTCAAATCTCTTCCATTCTCAATCGCCTGAATTTGATTGACAATGGCATTTATTTTCTCATTGTAAAAAACAATTTTTTGTTCTTTCGCTTCCAATTGCGCTTCAGTTCTTTTGATCAAATTGGTATCCAGATAATCATCCTTAACATCTGCCAATTCCAATATGGTATCTCCTTTGTTTACAAAATCTCCTTCCTTGACCCACCATTTCACTATTCGTCCTGGAATGATAGAATTCAATTCCTGTGGACGCTGATCTTGATACAAAGTGGTAACACTTCCGATGGAGGAAATATTCTGTGTCCATGGAAGCATTAAAAAGAATATGATAAAAATAAAAAATCCCCAAAACCATTTTTTTACATTGCTGTTTTTATCAGCTCTGTAAATTTTTGCGGGTGATTGAGGCTGAAAACCAGTTTGATTTAATATGGATTCATTCAATTTTTTCATGCGATATTCAATTTTTTGAATACATCATCTGGTGTACCCATATGAAGTATTTTTCCATGATCCATCCATATTAACATATCAGCTTTTTTTGCAAAAGGAATATATCCAGTAATGACAACTGTTGTTATATTTTTCAATGTCAGCAAATAGTCAGAGATGTTCTTACTTGATTCGGCACCAGCCAATTCAAAAGGCTCATCCAATAAAAGCAAAGATGGCTGATTGACAATGGTTCTCAAAAGCAAAACCTTCTTGGCAATGATCGTACTCAATCCCTTTCCTGTTGGCTCAAGAACTGTATTGAGTCCATTGGGTAACTCATTGATGTATTCCTTCAGTCCAATCACTTCAGCCAAATGCATGATTTTAGCTGCGGATACATCCCCATTGCCCATGCATATGTTTTCAAGAAGACTTGCCTGAAAGATATCCTGCTCATGATAAAAGACACCGATGTGCCTGCGATATGAATCAATATCCAGGTTGTTGATGGGGATATTGTTGACAAGCAAGTTTCCTTCAAATGTTTTGAGATAACCGGTGAGCAGTTCCATCAAGGTTGATTTTCCCGATGCAGCATCGCCCATGATGCATATTTTCTGACCGGGTGAAATCTTAAAATCAATGTTCTTCAACACCCTGTTTCCTTCATCGTATGAAAAATCTATGCCATGTGCAGCAAGATCAACCCCATTGACAGATGGCAGAAACTTGATATTGCCTTCTGGCTCAACAGGCTGATCAGTTATTTTACTGATTTTTTCTAAGCCAGTAAGAAGATCGTATGCGTTTTCTAGATTCAGGATGAGTTTTTCAACTGCATTGATGATCAATAAAATAACAATTTCAGCAGCGATGAACTGCCCCACATTGAGTTGTTGATTCACCAACAATACCGAGCCGATGATCAGCATCGCTGCACTGATCAGTAATTTGAAAACAATCAGGCTCCAATATTGCGTAGTAAGTATTTTGAAGTGGGCAGTTTTTGCATCAAGGTACCCATCAAGATAGCTGTCTGTCTTTTTTAAGTGAAGATTGAACATTCCTGAAATCTTGAAACTTTTAAAAGCCCTTGCCACCTCTTGCAGCCATGCCGCCACTTTGTACTTGTAATCACTCTCTGCCATTGATTGAACCAGTCCCTGCTTGGCGGTAAAATATAGAATGAGATAAAGAAGCACAAACAATAAGAGGCCAAGAAAAATAAACGTGGGATTATAGAATGAAAGCAAAATCAAACCAAAAAGAATTTGAATGATGGCCATCGGTATGTCCAGCAGAAATTTTGATAAGCTTTTTTGAAGCGTTGGAGTTTCAAAAAATCTATTGACCAATTCAGGAAGATGATAATGGTTGATGGCGCTTGAATCTACACGTGGAATTTTGAAACTAAATTCAAATGCATACCGTGTAAACAATCTTTGCTGAATCTTCTCGATTATTTTCATCTGGTTCACTTGCAAAATCCCTGAAACCAAAATACCGCCAAGGACCAGTGCGATCAAGATACCGATTGAAATAGGCAATCTGCCAGAACCGGCAGCAGCCTGCGCAAAATTGATGATGGCTTGGATTCCCAGAGGAAGAGTCAGTTGAATCAAACCACTCAAGATGGAATAAAAATAGATAGCAGATACTTCCTTCTTTTCAAGTCGGATGACCTGAAAAAATCTCCTGAGCGCCCCACTGAGGGTAACGGACTGAATTAGCTTAGCCATCTTAATAATTTAGAACTACGACAGAAACATGGAACAAAATGGATACGTGTTCGTCAACACCTATAATCACAAGTTGTTCAATGCCGCAAAACTAATTTGAAAAATCAGCTTCAACAAGCAAAGCAAGAATTTTTAGCATTTTATTCCCTATTTCGTGAGCATGGCCTTACCATAGGGCCGACAAACCCTCTGGAAATGCCTATTTCTTGGCGACTTCAGGCATTTGAACTGCCATCATTTTGCCTTTGGAAGCGATCACAATTTTGGCAGCATCTTGCAAATCTTTTGTAGAAAATGTATTTAAATATGTCTCGCCATTCAAAATACGGTCAACCGTTCTCTCCCCATTTTTAAGGGATTGCAAAACAGAAAGCCAGTATTCATTTTTTTTGATGTCCACTTTCCTCTTTTCAATCCAGGCCTTCTTGATCTTGTCTACGTAAGATTGATCCAATCCCTTCTCTGCAATGCGCTTCAATTCTGCATTGAAAGCACTGATCAGGGTATCGACTTTATCCGGACCGCAAGGAAGCTGCAGCACCATCTGATACTTGCCAGTTGGAATTTTATCCAAGGATGCATTGGTACCTCCACCATAAATTCCCTGAATTTTTTCCCTCATTTCCTCAATGATCAAAATATTCAGCGCATCACTGAGTCCAAGTAATTTCAATGCATTTGCTTCTGAGTATGGAAGATCGCCATGCAGGATTCCAAGGATCAGACTTTTATCTTCTTTGCCTCTCCTGAATTGAAAATTCTTGACTCCAGTAAACTCACTGACTTTGTTATCGATGAACTGTGATTTTCCTTTAGCAGGCAATGAAGCAATGTATTTTTCCAGCAATGGAACCATGGTTTGCTCATCAAAACTTCCGACTATGGTAAAATGCATTCCACCCACATCTCCAAGTCGCTCTTTGTAAATATCGATGGCCCTTGCCAATTGGATTTTTTCAAAGTGTTCCATCTTGGGAACTGTTGTTGGCGCCAGTGGATTGCCATTGTAGATTTCTGAATACAACGTATCAATAAATGCAATTTGTGGATTCGATTTCAACATCGAAACCTGGGCTTTTGCCCTTTGCATATATGAATTAAACAAGCCACTGTCTTTTCTGGGAGATGTAACATACAAGTAAAGAAGTTGGAACATGGTCTCCACATCCTTGTTTGCACTGTTTCCACTGAATCCGGCGCTGTATTGACTCATCACCGGGCGAACAGATGCTACTTTTCCTGCGAGTGACTTTCCAAGATCAACAGGACTGAATTCTCCTACTCCCATGCTGGAAACAATGGCAACCGCATTTTCTGCACTGTACTTGTCCTTTAATCCATAATGGGTGGTGCCACCGTAGCGTGTGGCAGAAAGCAAGATTTGGTCGTCTTTAAAATCGGTTTTCTTCAATGTCACTTTTATTCCGTTGGAAAGTGTCAGCTCTGTAGTACCCAATGCAGCATTTTTCACACTTGCAACGGTTTTACCGGATGATGGCATGATCCGCAACAATGATGCAGCTACTGCTTTTTCTTCATATGGTTTGATGCTTGCATCAGATGCTCTTGCATCAAGCAATTTTACAATATCCACTTCTGTTGGAAGTTTGATATTGGATGCATCCGGACCCATTACAAAACTGAACCTGTTTTTTTCATTCTTGTAAACATCGGTTACTGCATTGACCTCTGAAAGTTGAATGGTGGGTAACAGTTTTTTGATCAACTCAAATTCGTAATCAATTCCAGGGATGGGTTCATTCTCAACAAAATTTCTGATGTATTCTGCAGCGTAATTTTCTGATTCAGTCTTATCACGGTTGTTCCAGGATTTTTCATAATTGCTCAAAAGATTCTTTTTGGCCCGCTCCAGTTCTGCTGCAGTAAATCCAAATCTCTTCAAGCGCTCCACTTCAGTCAAAGCAGCATCGATACCCTTTTGCACATCATTCGTTCCGGTACTGCCCTGAACCATGAATGATTTGAAATTTCTTGCATACCCATCAAAACCCGCATAAGCAAAGACAAACGGGGGATTCTCTTTTCTGACCAACTCCTGCAATCTGTTGGATAACATAGATGCATAAAGCGACTGAATCGTTTCCTGTTTGTATTCTTTGATATTGGTTGCACGTTTGTAAGACATTGCGGGATAAATAATGCCAAATTCAAATCCGGTTGCTTCTTTGTCAGCTACCACCATTGCCTTGGATGATTGATATGGTGGAACATCAAAATATTTTCTGGAACGATTGCCGGATGATTGTATGCCTGCAAAATGTTTATTGATGTATTTCAATGCATCTTCTTTGCTGATATCCCCTGTAACAATCACAGCCATCAAATCCGGACGATACCAATCACGGTAATATCTTCTGATGGCATCTGGATTGAACTGTTTGATGATGCTGTCAACACCAATGGGTAATCTGTTTGCATATTGTGAACCCTTGAAAAGCTCAGGATAGATTTTTTTGAACATCCGTTCCTCTCCACTTTTACCCAGACGACTCTCCTCCAGGATAATGGCTCTCTCACTGTTGATGTCTTCATCAAAATAGGTTACCTGATGAGCCCAATCCTCCAAAATTTGAAAGCCTTTTTCCAGATTGGAAGGTTGATCAGTGGGAATGGGGAGAATGTATACTGTCTCATCAAATGAAGTGTATGCATTTAAATCATTGCCAAACTCAACACCGATGGATTGGAGATAAGATACGATTTCATTTTTCTTGAAATTTTTGGTTCCATTGAATGCCATGTGTTCTGCCATATGGGCCAATCCCTGCTGATCATCGTCTTCAACGATAGATCCTACCTTGACCACCAATCTCAATTCAACTTTTTTCTCGGGCTTCCTGTTCTCCCGGATATAATATGTCAAACCATTGCTCAGTTTACCCATGCTTAATTTGGGGTCGGTCGGCAATCCTGCAGTCAGATCAAGTTGGGAAAAAGAAGGCAGGGTCAAAATCAGTGTAAATAACAAAAACACAGCTTGTTTCAGTCTGTTCATAGCATTTTATTAAGGGGCTAAATTAATCAGGTATATGCTAGATTGATTACCGTACATCAAAAAACCCATGTTTTTAACATGGGTTTGTTATGGGGTGCCTAAACATAAATCAGCGTGGATATATTCATATCATGGGACAAACAGAATCAACGCACCTCAAATTTGATATAATTTATTTCTCTGTATCAATTCTAGGTTATGTTACCGGATAATTTCTAAGTTATTTCCTATATTTATATAAATGATCTTTAAAAGGAACTAAGAAATTACCTTTAAAATGATTGATTTTCAATATTTTATGAAATACCTTTTGCTTTGCACTTTATTATTGCTTTGCCAACGGGAAATAACCTTTTCCCAAACAAATGATTCAATAGTTTATAGCAGCAAGACCCAATATTTGAAAAAAATTCAACAAATAAAGGAATATCTATACCCTGTCATATCAAAAGAACATTCTGTTTTTTTAAATATTCCTTTCGGAGTTTACCCTGAAAAAGAACAAATTCTCTTCAAAACGCCAGATGGCATTTTCATAAGATTTGATGGTACTGGTTTCATTTTCAAACTTGTTGACTTGAATGATAGCCTGGCAACATTTAAAAGAATTGACAGAACAGTCAATATCAATTACAACCTTGGCGCATTCAACTTTATCAGCGGGAAGGATATTTACAACTATGGTGGATATGGTTTCTGGAAAAGCAATGGACTTATCAGAAAATATGAGGAAAGAACCAGAGAATGGAGCATCATCAAGACCAATCTAGAGATACCGCAACAAATTTTTACAATCATTACTTCTTGGTTCGACCCTGAAAAAAAACATTTATATGTGCCCTACCAATCAGAAGTAAACGCTGGACTGAAGGAAAATATATATCAATACGGTAAAATAACCCCACTGGCATATGCGTTCAACCTCAACACAAGAGATTGGGAAATATTGGGAGAAAGTTCAAAACAGTCAATAGATATTTTAAAAGATGCCACTCTTTTTTTAAGTACCAAAAAAGGGTTGATGGTACTGGCATTTGAACAGCTTTTCCTGTTTGATTATGTCAATAATAAAATTTTAAAACTCAATGATAACCTGATCGGTCAACTATACATGCGCATAACGGATGCCAATTCGGTATATCATCTAAATAAAAACATTTACGCAATTAACAGACAAACTGGAATGGTGGATTCAATGCACCTGGACTTGAATTCATTTCAATTTACGGGTGAACCAATATATACACCTATCAAAGACCATACATGGCTATGGATACTGGGAGGAATCATTGGCGTTATTTCAATTGTGGCTGGAGTAAAATTTTGGATTGATAAAAAAATAAAATCCATAAAACCAGTTCAACCAAGTGGCAAGAATTTTAAGTTTGAATTCTCTGATATTGAAAAATCATTGATACAAATGCTGTTGGAAAAATCGACATCAAACCAAACAGCGACCATCAATGAAATCAATTATGTGCTTGGGGTAAAAGACAAGAACATTGGGCTCCAAAAGAAAGTGAGAAGCGAAGTCTTCAATGCAGTAAATGAAAAGTTCAAATTGATTTCAGACTGGGATGAGCCATTGGTGCAAAGTATCAGAAGTGAAAGCGACAAACGCTATTTTGAATACATGATCAGAAAAGACATGATCAAAGAAGCAGAAAAAGTTTTACAGAGTTAATCGTCTTATTGCTTTCTCTTAAATACTTCTTTCCCATTCAATACTGTGGAGAGCACTTTTACCCCCCTTATTTGTACTGGATCTATTTCACGCAAGTCCTTATCCAACACTGCAAAATCAGCATACGCTCCCGCTTTGAGTACACCTGTTTTGCCATTCATAAAAGATGCATAAGCATTGCTGGCAGTATAGGCCTTCAATGCATCTGCTACTGAAATTTTCTGATCAGGATACCAGCCGTTTTCATTTTCCCCATCCCCCGTTTGTCTGGTCACCGCAGCATAGATGCCAAACAAGGCATCTACAGGCGCTACTGGCCAATCTGATCCAAACGTGACATGTACACCACCACCTAACATCTCTCTGAATGCATAAGTGCCTTTCAATCTGCTTTCTTCCAGCCGCTTTTTTGCCCAAATTCCATCATCGTACATGTGGTATGGATGCATGGACGCAATCACTTGCAGAGTCGCAAAATTTTTAACGGCTTCCAAACGAATATGCTGAGCATGTTCTACCCTAAATCTTCTGTCACGTGCCCCATTGATCTTTTGTGCTTCCGCATACACAGACAAAATAAAATCATTGGCACGATCTCCAATGGCATGCACTGCAACATGCAACCCTGCTTTGTCTGCACCCAATACCCAATTTCTCAAATCAGTTGTATCAGTTATCGTTAATCCATGAGAGGATGGATCATCCAAGTACGGTTGATGAAACCATGCTGTTGTTGACCCCAGCGAACCATCTACATATCCTTTCAATCCGCCCCACTTCAACATATCATCTCCTCTCCCATTTTTTTGTACAAATGAATCCAGCCTGTTCCATGTAGCCAGTGGAACAAAGGAGTACATCCTGATCATTGAATTGTTTTTTGCTGCAACTCTTCTGTAGGTTTCAAGGTCTGCCCATCCACCATATGAACCCATGTCGCATACTTGTGTAACTCCTCTTTCCAATGCATGTTCCGCTGCAGCTTTGTAGTAGGTTTCCAGTTCGCTCTCACTGGGAGCAGGAATGGCTCTGTCGATCAATGACATTGCCTGGTCTTTGAAACATCCTGTCAGTTCTCCTTTTGTATTTTTAACCACCACTCCACCGGCTGGTGAAACAGTGTTTGCAGTAACCCCTGCAAGCTGGATTGCCTTTGAATTCGCAAAAGCCATGTGGCCATCGTACCTGCTGATGAAGATGGGATGATCTCCCGATACCGAGTCAATCCACTCTTTGCTGGGCAATTCACCACCCCAATTCTCATTGTCCCAACTGCCTTCTTTTATCCAAGCATCGCCGGGATGTTGTTTGCAATAATCACTGATTCGCTTGATGAATTCCGCCTTGGTCATGGCATCTTTCAACTTAACACTTGAGAGTCCGTAGCCAGCCGAAAGAAAATGCGTATGGTTATCGGTAAATCCTGGCACTACCATCTTACCGCCTAAATCAATGGTTGCTGCTGCATCAAATGCAGAGCTATCATCCCCGACGTAAACAATTTTTCCGTCTTTGACTGCCATGACAGCCGCAGTTGGATAAGAGGAATCGCCTGTCCAGATTTTACCGTTTACATATAATGTATCTGCTTTATTGGAGGAAGTACATGCATACAAAGCAACCGTTGCGAAAAATAGGACAGCAATTTTTTTCATTGTATTATTCATTAAAATAGTTCCATAAAAGTTTAGATAATTTTCTGGTCAGCTGCCAGGCTTCATTTTCGTTCCCCCAGCTGATGTCTTTGTTATTTTTCGTGAATACACTGAAAATATACGGGCGTCTACCGTTTACATAAAGAATTTCACTTCTGCTGGCATTGACTGCCCCATTTTTAGAGGCAACAAATACAGTTGGGGGAATGGCAGACAATGCCTCTTCATCCCAATATTGACGACCCATGATGCGCAGCATCTGATCGCTTTTATCTTTGCTGATGATTTTCCCGTGTACAATGTCCTCCATCAACCTACCCATTTCATTCGGCGTTGATTGTCCCCAGCCAAATATTGACCTGTCTGCTTCCCTCCCGGGAGTTCTACTGTTGACGCGGGTTGCATGATAGCCCATGCTGTCCAATAAATGATTGATTCTTTTTCCGGTTCCGGCAATGCTTTGCAGCCATAAACTACCTGTATTATCAGAG
>Ga0315906_10009785_pt1 | contig 11337 bp, 9 predicted proteins | sample LakEriMetagenome_4_FD_203526 | JGI IMG/M metagenome (GOLD analysis project Ga0315906, IMG submission 203526) | Freshwater fungal communities from buoy surface, Lake Erie, Ohio, United States - Buoy 2 MA122 | ecosystem: Environmental > Aquatic > Freshwater > Lake > Lake biofilm | place: USA: Lake... | reverse complement strand
TCATGTATTGTTGCCATTTTACGTTTCCTTTTTAAAAATTATACTGCTAGTCTTGCCTGTTTACGAGCTATCTCTCTTGAGATTTTTGCCTTGTCTTTCTTACGTTGTGTTTTGTCTATTAATGCTGTTAATTGTGTTAGATTCAAAGGCCTTAGTCTTGGTTTACCACTCTTATACTGTAGAGGATGATTGTGTCGTTTACTAGGGTGTATCCTTGCTGTTGGTCCTGCCATGCTATTCTCCTTGTTCTGTGTTATTTAATATAATAATAACCATCCGCAATTTTTTTATAAATCGAATAGATTATTTGATTTTAAGTGCCATTTAATAAAATTATCTTCACAAAAATCGATTTCGGCCGATCCGTTAAATCCCCAATAAGTATCAAACTTGATTTGATTATTTACAGTATATCTGCAGATTTTAAACAAGGTCACTGGTTTAATTGGAACACCACCCAGGCTCATGTTGGCTAGTCTGACATATTTGTCTGCAATTACAGCACCTTGCTTATCTACTTTAGTATCACGATTTGTGTTTTTGTTTGCTAAATTAAATTTGATTCTATTTGGTAACATGATATTGTAATTAAAATCTAGCGATTTTTCTGCGACATTTTCTAAAAATACTAGCCGTTGTTCGTTGTCGAGAATATCCACCGACATACTGCCGTTACATTGGCCAAACTCTAAACTAAAGGTTAAATTAATATAACTCGGAATCATTAGTATGTTCAATAGTCTGTTCACTAGTTAATGTTACAAACCCGCACTCGTCTCTGCAGATTTTTTCTAATTCTGTCAGATACTTTATTCGATCTTCGCTGGTAATTTTTAAATTTTGATTGATCCAGATGCTAGGTAATTTACCTTTTTTAATACCATATTCATCACTTCTTCTACTTAATTGTGTTCCGGGTAAAATACTAGCAAATGATAAATTTACGAATGTAACATATTTGGCATATTGTTTTTTATTCTTAAACCAATTCTTGGTATATTCGAAATCGTCAAGTGTTTCTGTAGGATATGCCACTATCATTAACAAGGCGATAGGCACTTCATACTGTTTGCTCATCTCAAGATGATAATCTAGATCTTCATCATTGAAAGTTTTTCCCATAGCATGCCTCACTTTAAATATAATACTTTCGATTCCTAGAAGTAAGTCAGCATTACTGCGTTTTAGTTTTTCCCATAGCTCTGGTGGATGATGTTTGGGTTCTCTAATAATAAAATAACCGCTCCAGCTTATCTGTTGACTTTTTTCTTTGTCCTGATTATATTGGCAAATAAGGTCTAGAAGTTTTTTAAATTCTTTCATATTACCATTGGTCAAACTATTTCTAAACGCGAATCGATACCTGTTGTATCTGCTAATCTGATGTAATATTTCAGCAAAAACATTTTCTGCTGATCTGAATTGATATTTTTTCCAATGTTCAATTATGTCACAGAACTCACAATTTTTAATACACCCACGGCTATCATTCAATGGTATTACTGGCATCTCATAAAGATCAAAATCGTAATCTGAATAATCAGGATATGGAATTGAATTTAAATCAGCAACAGGAGTCCACTGTGTTGAATTAATTCCTGGAAAATCAGTTGAACCCTTAACGTATTCAAGAAAAGAAACCTCTCCATCTCCAAATATATAATCATCAATAAGACCTAGGCTCTTCAACTGTTTAAAATACGAGTCATTGTCATCTGCGACAAAATTCTTGATACCAGTTCCACCTATCACGATCTTGACGCCTGGGTTTTTTTGTTTGATATCTGCGCATAGCCATCTTGTGAAAATTTGACAACTGTAACACAGTAAACTCAAAGCTACAATTTTTGGATTTTTTTCTAATATTCTATTAGAGCAATAGTTAATACAATTGATTAGATCATCAATGACTTCATCATGCACGATTTGTGAAAAAAAGAAATCTAATATTTTTTGTTTATTTTGATTGTCATTGATAAATTTGATTATTTCTATATTCAAATCTATTGCAGTTGATTGGATATTTTTTTCCTTTAATACGGCCTTTAGTAATCCCGGAGCCATAATAGGTTCTACGGTATCTATATATGGAACTGCAGCGATGACGATAGACATAGGTTATTTAATTTCAACATCGGTGTTATAACTGGTAAAGCCGTTTTCTTTTACAACGGTTAGAACATTATTTACACGACCACCTAGTTCATCTCTGTGCGACACTAACCAAATTGATTTGTGTGCATCACGGCTCATCTTCTTCAGTATGGCCATAGCATTCTCTACACCACTAGCATCCATGCCTGAGTCAATTAATTCGTCAATGAATAGCAAGTTGATTGGTTGATACAATGACTCCCACACATCACGGAATGCCCATGACAGTGAAAGTATGAGTCTATTACGTTCACCTCTTGACAAGTTGTCAAAGTCTAGTTCACGTCCTAGTTCAGTGATGTTTACACTTAGGTCATTCATAAACACCACAGTATGGGGTAAGCCAATACGGTCAAGATATTGGCTTAGTCGAGCGTTCAAGTAGCTCAAGTTTTGATCGATAATACGTTTACGTATGTAACTGTCTTTGTTGGTTAATAGTTTGTATAAGAATTCCTGATGTTCTTTAACACGCACTAACTCATTCATGGTAGTATAGTCAAATTCAGCAAGAGCAGTCTGTCGCATCTCTTCAATTTGTTCTTTATACGGATCTTCTTCTGCAGATTTAGTTTCAATTTGTGTCTGTAAGCTGGCCAACGAACTGCGATGATGGATAGCATCTTCTTCTTTGTCATAAAATACTTTTGGTTGGACACCTAGTTCACCAATTTCTTTTAGTGCACCTGTAAGTTCTATCCATTGACCATTGGTAGTTAATAATTGCTGTGCGGCTTCTTGTAGAGCCGTTTCCTTACCAGCTAAGACCTCTTCATGTTTCTCATCATGTAGATCCTGTCCACAGGCATAGCACTTATGTGCCTTGAGATCTAGTATTTCTTCTTTTAATTTTGCGATAGTTTTTTCTTCTCTAGCCTGATCCTGCTCTGCACGTGCGATGGCCTTGGTTAGATCTGAGATATCTCTGCGTTTCTGATCATAAGCTGATAATTCTTTGTGTGCGGCAATTTCTGCGTCAATATCTAATTTAAGCAATTCGTCTAGGGCCGATTGCAGTTTAGCAACATCATCCTTGTGCTTGGTCAACCAAAGCATCTGGCGACGCTGTAGGCTTTCGATCTGTTCTTCGATCTTTTTATTAGCATCTTGCACTGCTTTGATCTTGAACTCTTCCTGTTGGATGGCGTCCTTTGTAGCCTTACTCTGCTCTTTAAGTGATTCAGCTTTCTCACTTAATAAAGTAATACCTAACAGTTGTTCAATGATAGTTTTTTGTTCGTTAGGTTTAGACGCTAAGAATGGTTCTGTGTAAGTGTTTAGCGCAACCACGTGTTTGAACATATCGTGGCTCATGCCTAATAGACGTTCTATTTCTTGCTGTGTTTCGCGACTATCACCTTGGCTGTTGTCGTCTTTGCTTTCTTGTTCTTGATCACCTATGTAGAATTTCAATACATTTGGCTTACGCCCACGTTCAATTTTATAGTCAACACCACCAACTTCGAAGTCAATGGTGACCAGCATGGCCTTGGTATTAGTTTTGTTTACCAGATTGTCTTTGCGGATGTTGGTGAGTGCCTGTCCGTATAAGGCATACGAAAGTGCATTGATGATAGTGGTCTTACCTGTGCCATTACGTGCACCTGTGTCATCTCCACCTAGATCGATGTTTTCACCCAATACTAAGGTAAGGTCTTTGCGGTCAAAATTAACAGCCTGGGTTGAATTACCAACGCTCATAAAATTCTTGACAGTGAGGTATTTTATTTTAAACAATTATAGATGCCTATAGATATCTAGTAATAAATTTGGATCATAGTGATCACTATTGATATTTGTGAGATTATTTGTTACGATAGTGTCAATGCTTTCAAATTGTATATTACCTAATACGATATCCTGACCAATATCCATATTCTTAACAGGTAATAAGGTCAACTCACGTAAGTTGTAAGTGCCAACAAATGTTTCTTTAATGAACGTGGCTTCTTCATAGGTGATGTCAATATCTAAGTTAACACGACAATGCATATTTGGTAATAGTAGTGCTTCTGGTGTTTTAAGCACATCACTGAGATTATACACACGATATCTAGGCTGTCCGGGCCAAGTGTGATATTCTGGATCCTTGCCCCATTCGATAATCATCATGCCACGTGCATCGTCACCTGCGTCTGCATAGTTATGTGGGAAACAGTTGCCTAAGTAGACTATGTTACTACGTTCTTGGCGCTTATGGAAGTGCCCACTGAACACACGTTCAAATCCCTGGAAAGCATCTGCTTGTATCTCACCAGTGTCTGGCATGGCTACCATGGCATTCATGAAAAAGTGTGGCAGTTCAAAATGTCCAAAGCAGTATTTGCCTTGTAATTTCTTTACACGTTTGTGATCGTCACCGACTAGCCACGGAGCGATAACGACATCACCTTCACTAAACCAATCATTGACGATCTTGACATTAGGTAGATGTTTGGCCCATTCTACTGATTGTATATCTCTTTTATCTCTGTAATACAGATCATGATTACCAGGAATAAAATATACAACATCAAAGGCATTGTTCAACATTTCTAATGCTCTGAGACTGTAATTTAGTGTGACGATATTGATCGCCGCGCGATTGTTGTGCCAATCACCAGTAAAGAAACAGGTTTCGCAACCTTCTGCCTTGGCAGTTTCGATAAACCATTTGATGAAATTTTCACAATCGTCATTGTGTGTGCTGCTGTTAGACTTTAATCCAAAATGTATGTCCGTGCAAACAGCTGCTTTTTTAAATAGATTAGCCATGAGTTATATTATAGTTGATAAAAGTTGTAAAGTCTATTGACGATTTCGCCATTTACTCTTCGTAATGACCACCACCAGCACCCCATTCACCCTGACGTGTATAACTAGGATTATAGTTGTTCATTTCTAAGATGTCATCACGGATATTTTGATTACGTTTTTCTATATTCAGCACACGGGTAAAGCTATTAGTGATAGCCGCCGTGTAGTAAGCGAAAGGGTTTTGTGATTTACTTTCATCAAACTGTAGACCAATTTGACTTAACTGTAGTAAGGCTTGGCTACGCATTTCATCGTTGTAGGTATAACCACGCCAGTTGCTACGAGTGGCATAGCGTTCACATAGTTTGATAAACATATGAGCTAGTTTAGCTGTCATAGTTCCATGATCTTTTGAAAACTTGCCTTTTTCGACCCCGCCTTTCCAATGGCTTTTGCCAACACAGACAGGCGTTCCTTCTGCATCTACCTTATAGTGTTGGAATGGGGGAAAGTTAACTTTGGTATATTTGGTAGCACCCTTGACTACTACAGGTTCATCATACTCAGTTTCAAAGTTGTCTTCGTCGGCATCATACTCTTCCTGTGCCTTTGCATCAGCTTTTTTCTGTTTAGCTTCATCAATTGGTATATGCTCCCAGGTCATTACACGAAAAACCACATCTGTTTGTGGTATATCTTTAGTGGGAGCGAGATATTCATCTAGTTTTTTCTTAACACCATTTAATAGATCTGCTTCTTGTGCTTCTTTAGCTAATCGTTCTGCACGTAGTTTACGTGCTTCAGCTATGGCTTTTTTGGTGATCTTATCTACGCCTGTAACGATCATGTCATAACTTTTAACTGAGTCATCAGTAAAACTGCAATAAGTTAGTTTACTTTTTGCGATTTCTTTAAGAATATCTTTGTTGTTGAGGTAGTTGACCTTTCGCATTGTTAAGTTTTCCTTTTAAACTACTACTATTATATAACCTATAAATACACTAAAGCAAGAGGTATTTTAAATTATGGCTATAAATTTATCCGGGCTCTATAATCAGTCAAACAGTTTTCTACCAGGGTATACGTCTGACAAAGGACATATTCCAGGATCAAATACTGTATTTGATCTGCTGAATCCCAGCAAACAACGCCTTGGTAATTCAGGACTAGGCCTTGGAGGAATATTAGGTCGAGCCAAGTCTATACCTAATATTGGATTCCAAAATGCTTCAGGAACTGGCGGTGCTACTGCGGCCGCTGAAGACGATTGGCGTGTCCGTGTAAGTTTAGCTGCAGGTGCCGGGATATTGTATCAAGATGCAAATACCACAGGCACAGACAGTGCTTTACTATACCCCCTAATAGAAACCAATGGAGTTATTTGGCCCTATGTTCCACAGATTACTGTAATGCATCAGGCTAATTATTCCTCAGCTAGTCTTACACATAGTAATTATCCCGCGCACTTTTACAATAACTCAGAAGTGGCAGACATACAGGTATCAGGCGAATTTACTGTGCAGAGCCCAGCAGATGGACAATATCTCATGGCCGCTGTGTATTTCTTCAGAGCTGCTACTAAGATGTTCTTTGGACAAGGTAGTAATGTAGGTAATCCACCACCAATAGTATTCTTAGATGGGTATGGTAGCCATTACTTTCCACATGTGCCTTGCGTGATTACCAGCTTCCAACATACCATGCCAGCTGAAGTAGATTATCTACAGGTGCCTATCAGCCAAACTACTCTGTCAGAAACTCCAGTGACACCCGGCAATGCTAATTTTGGTAGTGTGCAACTGTCGGAAGAAGAAAAAAAATATGTTCCTAAACTACTACAGGCCAGCGAAACAGGCACAAGACAAACATCTGCACCTAATTTACAGTATAATACTATTACCACAACCACTCGCGTGCCCGCAGTTAGCACCCTGGCTGTTACTCTAAAACCTATTTACAGCCGCAAAAATCTACATGAGCGTTTTGATCTCAACAAATTCGCTAGTGGTGGTCTGCTCGCAGATAATGATAAAGGATTTGGAGGATTCATCTAATGGCAGTTACCTATTCAAGAACCAGTCCCTATGCCAGCACTGATGTGTTTGGTTTTTTCCTAGACGTGGCTAATATTCCGGATATCCCCATCGACTCAAATGATGTGGCTTATGAGATAGACGCTATCTATAAAAATCGTCCAGATCTATTGGCATTTGACTTATACGGCGACAGTGCTCTATGGTGGGTGTTTGCTGTCCGTAACCCAAACGTTATACAGGATCCTATATTTGATTTTGAACCAGGTGTAACTATCTACGTGCCACAGAAACAGAATCTAACATCAGCATTGGGAATCTAATAGATGGCTATAAGTCAAAGTCAACAAACAGCCATAAAATTTTTCCAGAGCAAAGGGTGGACTGAGGCTCAAGCCGCAGGTATAGTAGGCAATCTGATGGCGGAATCTCAATTGAATCCTCGGGTATTTAATGGGGCTGGGGGTGGTAATGGTGCCGCTGGTATAGCACAGTGGAGAGGCAGCCGGCAGACAAACTTCCAAACCAGATACGGCAAACCTGTTTTACAAGGCACCTTTGAAGAACAATTAGATTTCGTCAATTATGAATTAACGCAAGGAACAGAAACTGACGCAGGGGCTAGACTCAAAGCCACTACCAATGCCGCAGATGCAGCCACAGTGGTTGATAGATATTACGAACGCAGTGAAGGCAAAGATCTACAAAAACGTATCAATAATGCCAATAGTCTGACAGGTGCAGGCCCAAGTGCACCATCTACTCAGGCACCTACAGATCGAATAGGATTAGATGGGGTCGAAGTTACTGCTACACGCCCTGGAATATTATTTCCTATTCCTAACAGACTGCATCAGTATCCAACCTATATCTATGGATTAAGCCTGCACTTGCTCAGCGATCAGGAATACAACGACATGGTCAACACGCAGACCTATACACCAAAACGTGTATTGATCGCCAGTGCTGGTCGTTATAGCCCAGATAATTTTCCACGCAGTGAATTCTTTGACAGAGATTTTTATTTTGACGATCTAGATATCACTACGATGATAGCACCCAATAGATCTACGAGAAATACCAATGCTGTTGACATTAACTTTACTCTAATAGAACCATATGGATTTACCTTGGTAGAACGCATAATCAAAGCTGCCAACTCAGTCAATAGCCAAAATTATCTCGACATGCCATACATGCTGCAGGTAGACTTCTTTACCTTAGATGATGCTGGTAAAATAGTAGGAGCAGTTGAAGAACTACGTAAACGCATACCTATTAAGATTGTTACACTTGATGTGCGTGTTAGTGGTCGTGGTGCGGAATATAAAATAACCACTGTGGCATTTAATCATTCGGCATTTGATGCTACTACTGTGACTACTCCAGCTAATTTTGAAGTCGTTGCTGGGTCAGTATCAGAATTTTTCCAATCAATCGAAGGAACACCTGAAGATACTATTAATGCCCAGGGCAATCAAGTGCCCGGAGAACGTGCAATCACAGACCAATTTAATCAAGGTCCTAATTTCAGTGGCACTGCCAGCAATACTACCTATACACGTGTAAAGAGCTATGGCACCGCTATCAACGACTATTACGAAAAACTCAAGACAAATGGAAAGATCGGTGAAAATGATGTCTATAGATTTGAATTTGATGACGCTATAGGCAAAAGCCTATTCACACACCCAGAGATAGTAACCCCTAAACGAACCAGGATGAAAGACGCAAGAACTCCCAATGACTTCGTGAACATCAAGCGACAAGGTGCAGGTGAGGAACAGGCCATATATGATCCCAGCAAGGTAATATTCCAAATTAATTTTGGCACTACTATTGAAAAATTATTAGAGTATGTGATACGCAACAGTGATTATATACAGAATCAATTAATCTTACCTGAAGATCCCGACTATGATCAGAAACGCAAGGAAATGGCAGATCAACCATTAAATTGGTTTAAGATTGTACCAACTATTAGATTGCGAGCATTTGATACTATCAGGAAAGTCTGGGCTAGAGAAATTACCTACACAGTTAAATCCTATAAAATCTATAATGTGCGACTAGATATAGCACCACAAGGCACGCAGTTATATCCAACTAAAAATTATAACTACATCTATACAGGCAAAAATGACGATGTTCTTGATTTTGACATTAAGTTCAATGCCTTGTATTATATGCAACCTACTGCCTATAGGAATAGCCTGGCTGAACTGAATCCCTCAGCTGACAGCAGTGCTGTAGCGAAACAGACACAGAATTTTCCAAACTATGCGGGCGGCGATGCATCGGTAGAACCCAATGCTATTATGCCATCTATATTGCATCCAGTAGTGCAGAACAGTAAAGCTACTGCAACCGGCGGCGCTTCTAACACCAAAGAAGTTGCATCAGTCGACCTCGCGGACAGCCTAATGACTGAAAGCCAAGCGGATATGGTGGTATTGACCCTAAAGATATTAGGCGATCCAGACTACATCAAGCAAGACGACATATTCTATAGACCGCAGATACAGGCCAGCATCACAGCCACCACACCAGAACAACCCATAGGTGAAGATGATCGGCTATTACCTAACAGAGGAAGCCTAGTCATGGATAATGGTGTAGTCTATGCGCAGGTATTATTCCGCACACCTGTAGACATTAACGAGTCTAATGGCCTTATGGAGTTTGATCCTGACTATAAGACCAGTTTGTTTAGCGGTTTGTATATGGTAGTGCAGGTATCAAGCAAGTTTCATAACGGGCAGTTTACGCAAGAACTAGATATGGTAAGATTACCACGGCAGGCCGCATTTGATTATACAGAATTACAGAACACAGAAGGGACAGCAAAAAAAGAACGCCAAGAAGCTAATCCTGATGCATTCCCAGGAAAACTAGGTATCACACAAACACCCCCAGTGATTCCTAGTCTATTACAAAGCGGCGGCCCCGGCGCATCTCCGGCTGATGCAGCAGATACTGACATAGATCAGACAGCAGGACAAGATCAACAGGTCGCAAGAGCAGCCAATAACGTTCCACCATTACTGACACAAAACGCCCAGGATCTACGTATAATAAGAGATACAGCCCCCGAAGAAATCATAACCAATCAAACTGAACCTCAAGGAATCGTGCCAGACTTTAGGCCTATATCATCTAGGGCTAATAGGGTGCCTGGCGAAACAGCGATCCAATAATCAAGGAAACGTAAATGGCAATCGATGGTAGAATAGGCAGTAAGGTAATCAAGGCAGCACGCAGAGAAGATGCTGCAGGCACTCGCGTTGATCCTTACCCATACGTAGGTATAGTTAAAAATAATCTAGATCCAACCCTGTCAGGACGTCTACAGGTTTATATACCTGATCTAGGTGGCCCAGCAGATGATCCAAACAATTGGCGCACGGTCAGTTATAGTAGTCCTTACATGGGCTATACCAGCCAAGTGCAGTCATCTACAGACAGCCCTAGCGCAGATAATAGTTTTACCAGAGTAAGCCATACCTATGGTATGTGGATGGTGCCACCAGATATCGGTGTAGAAGTCATAGTTATTTTTATCGCCGGTGATCCATTGCGTGGTTATTTTATTGGTTGCGTGAACAGTAATCTCAGCCATTTCATGTTACCAGGTATAGCAGGTACACAAAACGTAGATCCTAACAGCCTTACGGCTAGCCAAAAAGCCACGTATACACCCGGTGATATAGTTCCTGTTGTGGAATTTAATGAATACACTAAGGATTTTACCAATACATCATTTTATCTAAATAATAAACCTGTGCATACTATACAGTATAACATCCTGCGTAATCAAGGTTTAGATCAAGATGTTACCCGAGGTGCTATATCCAGTTCTAGCCAACGCGAAAGCCCAAGCAATGTATTTGGTATCAGCACACCTGGCCGTCCTCTAGATGATCCAGCAGATACCAAAGAATCTCGCGACAAATACACGTCAGAGCTCGCCGCTGGTAGGATAGATCCAAAATATCTAAAGATAAAATCACGTAAAGGTGGGCACGTGTTCGTCATGGACGATGGTGCTGCCTTAGGTGAAGATCAACTGGTAAGATTACGCACAGCTCGTGGTCATCAGATCCTAATGCATGACACAAATCAAACTATCTATATCGCGCATGCAGATGGTGGTAGCTGGATCGAACTAGGATCTGATGGTAGTATCAGTGCTTATGCATCTGGATCTTTTAATGTCCGCAGTGAAGGCACACTGAATCTACACAGCGATGCAGATATAAATCTCAATGCTGGTGGTGATATCAACATGAAATCTGCTCTGCAGATTAAATTAGAAACTACTAAAACAGAATTATTAACCAGCTCTTTGAAAGTAGAATCGTTTGGACTAACAGAATTTAAATCAGGTGCGGCATTTAACGTAGAATCAGCGGCT
>Ga0315906_10009782_pt1 | contig 11338 bp, 6 predicted proteins | sample LakEriMetagenome_4_FD_203526 | JGI IMG/M metagenome (GOLD analysis project Ga0315906, IMG submission 203526) | Freshwater fungal communities from buoy surface, Lake Erie, Ohio, United States - Buoy 2 MA122 | ecosystem: Environmental > Aquatic > Freshwater > Lake > Lake biofilm | place: USA: Lake... | reverse complement strand
CAGCCTGTACGATGTCAATCTGAATTGGTGGGAAGGAACAAACCCGACTGCGGCCAGTGTTCCCGTGCCGGCTTTTCGTTGCCCGAGCAGTCCCTCCGTTCCCGACGTTCTTCTGGCGATCGCCAAGCCACCGAGGCCCGCCCTGACCTTTTCCACGCCGGTCGCTCGCACCGACTATGAAGCTCTGCAGGGCGTGCAGCCAAACTCAGTGAATCCCAACCTGCCATCGGCTATTTACAACCCAACCAACCGTTTTGCCGTAATGCACCGCAATTCGCGAAACGACTTTGCTCAGATCCTCGACGGCTCCTCGAACACCGTAATGGTCGTCGAATGCTCCGCCCGACCCAGCGTCTTTCGCATGCGTCGGCTGCAGGATTCACTTAACAATGATCAGGGGATTTGCTGGGCAGACAGCGAAGGTCCCTTCAGCTTTGACGGGACCACATCCGACGGTTCAGCCGAGGGGGGAGCGGGAAGCATGGCAATCATGAATCGCCGCAATGACAACGAACCGTACAGCTTTCATGCCGGCGGCGCGAATTTTCTGTTTGCCGACGGGCATGTCAGCTTCCTCAGTGAGTCACTCGACTACCGCACCGCGTTAGGCCTCTTCACCAGGGCTGGTGGAGAAGTGCTGAACGCTGGCGATTGGTAACTTGCAAGGTTGCCAAGCATCTGCGGAGTCCACTCGCGGAAAACGGACGGGGACGAATCGGCTTGGCCAAGTCTCTTTACCGCGATTCAAACGGCTCGATCGAGACCGAACCATCATCGCGTCGCCGCGCGACTCGATTTCCCGGCAAGTTTAAAACCTGCGGCTGGTCGCTTCCCAACGAGTCAGCAGCTGTTCTGCCAACGAGCTCCGCCAGGGCGTGCCAGTGCCGCGAGGTCAGATCCCGCTCGCTCCAGCCCTGTTGCCGCCAAGCCAGCACCAGCGCCGTGCGGGCGATAATCGGAGCGACTCCTCGCATCGCTTCCGCGGGAATGAGCAAGCCGGCAGGTTGAGTGGAGCGGATGCGATCGACCAGAGGCTTGGCCAGCGTTTCAAGAAGCCGCTGCGTCTCACCTGCTTCCTCCGCCAAGTGAAGCAAGCGATCACCAATTGCCGGGCTGTAGTTTTCCGTAATGAGTGGCAACAGTTGATTGCGGACGCGATTGCGTAAAAAGTCGTTCGACTCGTTGCTGGAGTCGGTTTGATAAGGCTGCTCCAGTTCTCGGAGATAACGCCTGAGCACTTGCCGACGAACTCCCAGCAGCGGACGAATCACGGTGGTGAAGGGAGTCAGCGGCCGTTGCGCGGGAATCCCCCGCAAACCAGCCAACGAACTTCCCCGCAGCAAACGCAACAGGACCGTTTCGATCTGATCGTCGGCAGTATGCGCCAGCGCCAAGTACCGCGCTCCGCTTTCCCGGGCCAGGTCGCTGAAGAACTGATACCGCAATTCGCGCCATGCCGACTCCCAGCCGACTCCGCCCGGTTTTTCCTGCGGGGCAAATTTTCGGGTGCGGAACTCCAAGCGAAATCGGGCTGCCAGTTCCTCGACAAAGGCCTCATCGGCGTCACTCGCCGCACCCCGCAGACCGTAGTTGCAGTGCGCCAGAATCAACGGGGCGGCGGGGGGTGCGGACGCTCGGATTTCGATCAGCAGTCTCACCAGAGCCACACTGTCGGCGCCTCCCGAGACCCCCACGATCACCGGATGCCCGGACCAGCGGGTCGACGGGAACGCGCGTGAGACAGCCGCGCACAGCGAGTCGCGAGCCGTTTCAATCGGGTGCTGGTTCTCAGGGGGAGCGTCGTCTGGTAACATTGGCAAATTGATTGGCGTTTTTCGCTAATGTCGCAGTTCTCGGGGTGCTTGGAAACCGGCTTCACAAACCGACCTGATTAAATCAGACCTTTTGCCGGATTCGTCCGGAATTGGCCCGATCACCCCGAATGCTGTGACCCAGCCGCCAGTCTCAAATTTGAATTCGAACAAAATGGCTGGGTCCGTTCGCTTCGAATGGCTCGCGTTTTGGTCCGAAACGAAATGGAATGACAAGTTGGGACCTCCGCGTTTGATGGCGGGCGGTCTCGGTTCTTCAGCGACGCATCCCTGGTGCGGTCTCGGTGCAGTTCGGCGGTGCCTGATGTGGTTCGAGTTGGCCATTCTAATCGCGAGTTGTCTCGGCGCTCGCCTGTTGGTTCGTTTGGCTGCGGTCAACTTGCCCTCGTCACCCCAGACAGCCGCCCCGCCCCACACAGCAGTGCCGAGAGACATAGCAGTGCCGAGAGACATAGCAGTGCCGAGAGACATAGCAGTGCCGAACGACATAGCAGTGCCGAACGACATTGCCGCTGGGCTGCGGCCACCTGTCTTGTCGCTTCGCGCTCGCTCCGCGATTATCTTCGCTCGTCCAGAGGAGATGAACCTGCGGAATGGGGCGAGCACTGGCGGGAAACCAGTGGCGGACGACCGGCACCGCATTCAACCGTCCAGTTGGTGGGCGAAGTACTGCCGGGCAGTCGCCGAAGCTGGCCAAAGACTCAGGTCAATGGCTGAAGAAACCTCGACGCTTTCCCAACTTGCCGCGCGCAGTCACACCACGATTGCTTCCCGCCTGAGCTTCCCTTTCGCCCGGACCAAGGACTGCTGCACCGCCTGAGCGAACGCCGCAGCCATTGGCAAATAGACTATTTCCCATCCCGCCCTCGGCCGGCAGATTTTCGCCTGCTGGAACGAACGGTGGATGGCGAATCTTGAGAGCGAGGTTGGACGACGATGGATTGGTTGCCATACGGACTGGGGGGACTGGTACTCGGTGGAGGACTCGTCTGGCTTTATGGATTTCTCCTGAAAGCGGATGCGAAGTCCAAAGCAAAGCTGCTGCTGGACGAAGGCCAGCGTCAAGCCGACGCTGCGATCCGGGACGCCGAACTCAAGGCCCGCGAAGTCCAAGTCAACGCGCAGGCTGAAATCGAGCGGCAGCGTTCAGCCGCGCGGGACGAGGCCCACCAGCAAAACAAGTCGCTGGACAAGCGGCAAACCCAGCTCGAACAACAGGCTGAGGACCTGAAGAAACAGGAAGCCATCGTCCAAGCGACCCAGAATCGACTCCGGACCAAACTGGAAACTGCGACTCAGCGGGAAAAGGATCTGAACGAGATCTTCGAAAAGCAGCGGCAGCAGCTGCAACGCATTACGGGCCTGGATCAAGCCGAGGCGACGAAGCGACTGCTTAAATTGCTGGAGGACGAACTGACCAGCGAAGTAGGGGAGAAAGTGCAGGCCTTCGAGCGAAAGCTCAAGGAAACCACCGAAGAGCGGGCCCGTGAAGTTGTGCTGATGGCCATGCAGCGCTGCGCGGCCCATGTCACGGCTGAATCAACCACCAGCACGGTCGATATCCCCAACGACGAAATGAAAGGCCGGATTATCGGTCGCGAAGGGCGGAACATCCGCGCTTTCGAAAAGGAAACGGGCGTCGATCTGATCATTGACGACACCCCCGGCGTCGTGATTGTCAGCTCATTCGATCCCGTCCGCCGCGAAGTCGCCCGCATGTCTCTCGAAAGGCTGATCGACGACGGCCGAATTCATCCCTCCCGCATTGAGGAGATCGTCAAGGACTCGAATGAAGAAGTCCAGGAACTGATCCAGCGCAAAGGCAAGGAGGCCGTGCAGGAAGTTGACCTTCATAACGTGCATCCAAAACTGGTTGAGCTGCTCGGCCGTCTGCATTTCCGCACCAGCTACAGCCAGAATGTGCTCAGGCACAGCATTGAGGTCGCGTTTCTCAGCTCGATGATGGCCGAAATGATTGGTCTCGATGGAACGCTCGCTCGACGCTGCGGTCTGTTTCACGACATCGGCAAGGCGGCCGATCATGAACTGGAGGGTGGGCATCCGGCGATCGGAGCCGAAATCCTCAAACGCCACGGTGAGAACAAGGAAGTGGTGCATGCCGCGCTTGGGCACCACGATCAAATCCTGATTGAGCATCCCTACACGGTACTGGTTGCCACTGCCGATGCCTGCAGCGCGGCCCGCCCCGGTTCACGCCGGGAATCGCTGGAGCGGTACATCAAGCGAATGGAGGAATTGGAGTCGATTGCGCTCGAATTCCAGGGGGTGCAGCAGGCGTTCGCCATTCAGGCAGGGCGAGAACTTCGGGTCCTGGCCAACGCCAAGGACACGGACGACGCCAAGGCCGCCAAAATCGCCCGCGACATCGCCAAGGCTTTTGAGGAACGCCTGACTTACCCCGGCGAAATCAAAGTCACCGTGATTCGGGAATCCCGGTTCATGGAACTGGCGCGGTAGGCCCCGTTTCGGCAAGCGAAATGAGGAACAGGCCCGTTCCACCGTAAGTTGACGAGTTTTTTATCTGACCTTGGTCGGGATAAAACCGGCAGGCTTTTCAGCTCCGGTCCCGTAGAAATGAGTAACCAGTGCGAGTCCTGTTTCTTGGTGATATCGTCGGTCGACCCGGCATTCAGCTGGTCGTCAACACACTGCCCGGCTTTCGTCGGCAACAGTCGATCGATCTGGTCATCGCCAACGCCGAAAACGCTGATGGCGGGTCGGGCCTGACGCCCTCGATTTATCGCAAACTGCTCCGGGCCGGAGTTGATTGCGTCACTCTGGGAGACCACATCTACAAGAAAAAGGAAATCGTCGAAATTCTCGAGTCGCAGACCAACATCGTCAAACCTGCGAATTACCCGCCACAGGCCCCCGGCCGGACTTGGGCAGTCGTGAAAACGGAAACCGGTATTCCCGTGGCCGTGGTCAGCCTGATGGGCCGCGTCTACATGAAGCCGGTCGATTGCCCCTTCACCGCAGCCGACCGGGTGCTCGCCGAAATCCCCGCCGATGTGAAGGTCCGAATCGTCGACTTTCATGCCGAGGCGACCAGCGACAAGCAATTGATGGGCCGCTTTCTTGACGGTCGCGTCTCGGCTGTGCTCGGCACCCACACCCATGTCGCCACCGCCGACGAACAGATCTTTCCCGGTGGGACCGCCTTTCAATGCGATGTCGGGATGACCGGACCGCACGCCTCCATCCTCGGCCGCAAAATCGAAAACGTTCTCGAAGCGGCGATCACCTTCAGCCCCGTTCCGTTCACCGTCGCCGCTGACGATCCGCGCATGAACGGTGCCTTGCTCGAAATCGATCAGCGGACCGGAAAAGCAACCAAAATCGAACGGCTCAGCCTCAACGAAAAATCGGCCTCACGCTACTGGAGCAGCGAAGAGGATGACGAGGATGACCGCTGAAGGGGGGAGTTGGCAGCGTGCCGAATGCAGTCCCCGGTCCGCGGAGGCACGGCCGGCACGGCCGGCATGGCCGTGGCTGTCCGAAATCCGGCCGCGTGGCGAACTTCCCCGGCTTGGGTGGGAGCAGCCATCGCCCTCCGCCCATCCCCAAAACCGACTTCCGACTTCACCAAAAAACGCAGCCCACCTAAACCGCCCAGGCTTCCGAAAACTTCTCTTTGGCCGGCTCCCCGCCCGGATTAAGATGTGGGGCGAATTACCCTCCACTCGCTTCAGTCGCCAAGGATGGTCACTGACGGGACGAAGGCCACTCGCAAGGATGCAAGTTGCTGGTCGTGCTCACGTTGCGCTCCAACCCGCCGCTGCTCAAGTACTCGCCATTCGGTGAAGGCTGGCGCCATTTTCGCGCGTCCCTGATTTTCCTCCTGATCTGTGCCGCCCTCGGATTGGCTGGCCTCTATTACTTCCGCTCATCACTAAATCACCAAATCGGCGAAGCCCTGCTGAGGCACCTCAATCACAAGCTCGCCACAACTGGTTGGCGAGTCGATTTTCGCAAGCTTCAAGTCGTTGCCGACAGCGGACTGAGGATTAAGGAACTTGAACTCCGTTATCAACAAGCCACCCAACCTGCACTGACCATCGACTCGCTCGAGATCCGCGTGCCATTGGACTTGGCGAATCCCGATGCCTGGACGATTCGCCCCGAGGCGATCATCTTTGACAAGTCCGTGATCAAAGTCGACCTGCTCCAATGGACCAGCCCTCAGCTGGCCGCGTTACTGGTTGCGGTCTGTCCCATCGAAAATCCACCGCCTCCGACCGTGCCGCTCGTCGCGCGAGATGCGACCGTCCGGCTCTTCCATCCGCTTTCCGACCGTTTTGGGCCAGTCGCGTTTCACGATGTCCACCTCCTGGCAAAGACGCAAACTTCGGGCGTACAATCCACGCTGATGGTGCAAGGGAGCGGAACATCGGCCGAGGCCGGTACCCTCCAATGGAAGGCGGCTCTCGATCGCTGTGCGCGGACGTTCGCCACGCGGGTCGACTTCGCCGAGCTCGCATTCACGGAAAAATGGCTGGGCTTGGTTCCCGCTCAACAGCTCGAAAAGCTCGAGGGCCTGCGCTCGCTGCGCGGGATGTTCTCGGGTTCAGCTGAACTCAGCGGCACGCTCGGTCCAATCCAAGTGCAGCAATATCAAGTCTCCGCACGCATGAGCGAAGGAGCCGCTGAGCATCAGCTCCTTCGCGAGCCGCTCTCGGCGGGAGAAGCACAAATCCGGCTCTCGCCCGACAGCTGGGAAGTGACCGATTTTACCGCGCGCCTCGGCCCCGGCTCCCTGACGGCCAAGCTGCTGGCGAACCCGCGGATCGCGCCGCTGCCATGGCAAGTCGAGGGGGAGTGGCTCAATTGCCATTTCGATCGCCATTTGTTTACCGAATGGCCTGCAGCCCCTTCCCGGGTGCTCGATGAACTCAACCCCCGCGGCTTGGTCAATCTGCGGTTTTCGTTTCAGGGTGATGAAGCAATCCGGCAGCGCCGCTGTTTGGTCGAAATCCGGCAGGGCGAGTTCGAATTGGCCCGCTTTCCTTATCCGATTTCGCACTGTGTCGGCACCGTACGGCTGGAGGAGGAACATTGCCAGGTCAATGTGCAAGCGCTGGAGGCCGGCCAGCTGATCGATATCCGCGGCGAAGCTTGGGGCTTGCTCAGCCGTCCGACGTTCGACTTCCGCTTCGCCTGCGATGGCTCTCTCCCCGTAAACGAAAAACTACTGACCGCCTTGCAGCGATATCCCAAGACACTTCGGCAACTGGAACTGCTGAACCCGCAGGGTTACTTCGGGGTTGCGGGGAATTTCCGCCGAGTCAAACCGGGCACTCCCAATCAACTGGAATATGCGATTGAGCTGAAACAGTGTTCCATCCGACATCAACTTTTCCCCTGGCCGGTTCGCGACATCGAGGGACTGGCCAAGGTCAATGGCTCGGAGGTTCAATTTGAACGGCTCCGCGGACGGAACAACACCAGCACGATCTCCGGAACCGGCGCGTTTCGGCCTGCCGATGGCCTGAACCTCAAACTGGTCGCACTGAATGTCCCCTTGAATCAGGAATTGCGGCAGGCCCTCCAGCCCAACACGCAACGCGTCTGGGATGCCCTGCGTCCGACTGGCGAGGTCGCCGAAGTCCGAATCGATCTGCGGCACGGCACGGGCGCAACCCGCCCCGACCTTGCGGTTGACTTTGACTTGCACCGACGTGGCTCGAAGACGCCGACGAACGCATCCATAGCCCCCGTTGCCTTTCCGTATGCACTCAATCAACTCCGGGGCAATGTCCAAGTTGCCAACGGCCGAGTCACTCTTCGGGAAATTGAGGGTGAACATGGCCGCTGCTGGTTGAATTGCTCCGGAACCGGGAGTTATGACGAGGCGAATTGGCGCGTCGACCTGCGGGACCTCCAAGTCGGTGCACTGAAAATGGACGAGGACCTGCTGGCTGCCATGCCGAACAAATTACAGACCGCCTGTCGTGAGTTGGCCTTCTCAGGCTTGCTCAACCTCGCCGGAAACGTCACGTTACAGGGGGGCACCGCCTTTCCCGCAGCGACGGCAGTCTCCCCACCCAACGGCCGCCCCATTCCCTTCGATGACCTTCGCTCCGAACCCCATCCGGCCCCCGGCTTTCAACTCGACTGGAACGTTCGGCTCGATACCGACGCCGCCAAACTTCACATCGGCGTGCCGCTGGAAAATGTCAGCGGCTCCATGCAACTGGAAGGGCGTTACGATGGCCAGGCAACCGCCTGTCGCGGGCGGTTGAAACTCGATTCGCTCTCGCTGCTCCGCATGCAACTGACACAAGTCGAGGGCCCCGTCTGGCTGGACGAGAATCGCGCTGCGGTCGGCTACTTCGCTGCTCCGGCAGGGCAGTCGTCCGGGGAGTCCCTGCACGGCACACTCTACTCGGGCCAGGTTCACTTCGACGGCCAAAGCTGGATCGAAAATGGTCGCAAGTTTTATCTGCAAACCACCCTCGCCAACGCCCAACTCGCCCCCCTCGCGCAGTTGTGGGCTCCTCAAGTTGAGCGGCTCTCCGGCTTGGCTCAGGGCTGGGTCCGATTGTGGGGCGATTCAGGTTCAATCAATTCGCTGCAGGGCGATGGCACCATTCAATTGCACAATGCTTATATCTTTGAGCTGCCTGTATTCCTCGCGACCATGCGACAGCTCAGCCGCCCCGACCTGGATACGCGGGCCTTTGACGCCTGCGTCGCGCAATTTACGATTGCCAACCGGCAAATCCAATTTCCACGCATGGAGTTCAAAGGGGATGCACTCAGCCTGATTGGCGAAGGCAAAATTGACTTCGACCGCCGAGTCGACCTGAACTTCTATACGATGATGGGGCGAAACAACTTTTATGTGCCCCTGCTGACGGAAATTGCCCGTGCAAGCAGCCAACAAATCTTTTGGGTGGAAGTCACCGGCAATCTCGCCAACCCTCAGACGACGCGAAAAATCCTTCCTGTCCTGAACGATGGATTACGTCGGCTGCTCGGTGTGCCGGAAGCCCAGCCGGTTGAATCGGGTCCTCCCGGCTCGCCTCGACTCGCCCAGGAACCAGCCCCGGGAAGTTATCGCTGACGGGCCGGTTGCTTGCCCGAGCCAGCCTGTCCCTGATTCGCCCCGCTCGCTCAGCCTCCCCGCTCGATTGGCTGGGGGCGGTCACTCCGAGTCACACGGCCGGTTCACAATTTGGGCGGCGGCCGCTTCGGTTTCGGCATTGCCAGCGGCTGGGGCTGAGGGACATTCGGCACGCCCGGCGGAGGATTATCCGGCTGGTTCATGGCCATCTGCGGTGGTTCAGGGGGCGGCGTGAAATGCTCCTTCCAGGTCCACCCCAGTGGAGTCGCCAGTTCCCGCTCGGCCATCATCGCCCAAGGGGTCCCCGGATGTTCGGTCACCACCCGCCGCAAATAGCTCTGAGCCTTCTCGGCCAGCGTTTTTGCCTGACTCCCCGTCTCAATGCTGTCGGCAGGCTGCAAGACCCAGGTGTTGTTCTTCTCGTCAGCAAACTTGAGCTTGGTCTTGGCCATGGCGAGCATTCCGTTGTATGCCTCAGTCCGCACCTTGCCGGCCAACACGCGACCATAAGCCAAGTCATATCCGGCCCGCCAACGGGGTGAGATTTCCTGATCGCGATCCTGCTCGCCCAGCTTCAGGATTTCGTACAGCTGATTCATCTTCGGCTCGAGCAGTGCCGCAGCCCGCTGGGCCTGACTGACCGCGTTGGTAAACGCCGCTTCATCCAGCTTGGGAAACACCAGCAAGGGAGGTTGAAGCGCTCCAATCCGGGACACTTGAGCTGCTTGCACTACGGACTGACGGCACTTGTTTGCCATCAACCGCTCCATGTAGGTTTGTCGAGAAACGTAATCCGGCTTGTATCGCCGCATCACCTCGGGGTCGAAAAAATACCGGAGGTAAGCGGAATAATTCGACGTCTCACTCTGCCGAATCGCGCGCCCAATCTCCCGATTGGGATGGACTGCGAAGTAGATTCCACCCGTCTCATAGGCAAGCCGGGTCAGTCCGAACGGCCCGAATCCTGAATCGATCTCTTCCAACTCTTCAAAGCCTCCTCCGACATAGTCGAGGTCCACTCGCTCCGGCATGACCGTTTCGGGACCTTGGGAAACGAGCGCCCACTGCGGGGTCTGGTCGTATTCCGGGTCGGGGTCCACCCATCGGACCCGCGTTTCCTCGCGCCCGAACGGGGCCGGTACGCCAATCACGTAAACCGGAATCTCCCACTTGCTGCAGAAGGTGGCACATTCATCCAGCCGATTGACATCGTCTCCCGCCTCATCGCTGACGACGATGATCATCACGTTCCGTTCGCGTGCGCCCGTCAGACGATTTACCTTCCGCAATTTCTGAAAATCAGTGGCCGACTGAAGGACCGCGGAGAAGACGTACTCGATCCCGGTATCATCCCGTTCAATCCGACCGATCGCCTCTTGCATCAGGGCGACATCGCTGGTCGGCTCCTTGAGCATTCGGTTAAACGTGCTGCCGAACGCGTAGACCTGGGTCATCAGCGGCTCATCGCCGTGTTTTTTAAACTGTTCCGCGCCCCCTTCGGCAAGAATCTTCAATTCGCTGTAGACGCGCTCAAATCGCTGGGCAATTTCTTCGCGCTGCTGCATCAAACTCGCCGACTGGTCGAACAACCAGACGACCAGCGTCGGGCGCTCGTCCAGCGAGAGCAAAATCTCCTGCGTGATCCGGTCGACGGCACCGGCCGCTCCCGCAACTGCTTGCCCCACTGTCCCCTTGGTCGCAAGTGATTGCAGATTGTCAGCCGAAGCCTGATCGAAGGCATCATTCAACAGCAGTTCACCGACCACGGACTCGAGCTTGGCAACTTCGACAGGATTGCGTTGCTCCAACTCCATTTCAATTTCGCGGGTCTGCTCCGCGGCAAGGTCCGCCGCATCAAAACTGTCAGCCCCCAGTTCCGACTGCTCCAAAGGGTTGAACGAGACTTCTGGCAGAGTCTGTTCCAGCTCCGCGGGCTCATCGGGAACAGCCAGCAGTTGAACCTTGCGCTGTTCGGCCGAGGGGAGAAGAATCTTGGCCATCAATAGCAACAACACCAAGTGGAACGTGAGACTCACGATCCAAAACGGCACCTCGTTGTCAAACGGCGTGTCGTAGGAGCGGGTTCGAACCTGCCACCAACGCTTTAATCCCTGCCACATAGTCCCTGCCACAAAATCCCTGCCACGTTTGTTGAGACCCGCTCGCTTTCCCCGACCAGAGAACGCTGATCAGGGAATCATCCTTCTGCCCCGCACCTGCCTTCGAGCACACCAGCAAATCGGCACTCCCGCCAGCCTTAGCCGAGAGGGTCCGCCCTTTCTGAATTCTCCCCCATCTCCTTGATTTTCCAACTGAATTGATTTGAAAGCAATTCACATTGGGCAAAACAGCGGCCAGTTTTCCGAATTCCGACAAACTCAGCGGCGACTTTCCCCTTTTCCCACGGTCGCGCCAGCCG
>Ga0315906_10009779_pt1 | contig 11342 bp, 15 predicted proteins | sample LakEriMetagenome_4_FD_203526 | JGI IMG/M metagenome (GOLD analysis project Ga0315906, IMG submission 203526) | Freshwater fungal communities from buoy surface, Lake Erie, Ohio, United States - Buoy 2 MA122 | ecosystem: Environmental > Aquatic > Freshwater > Lake > Lake biofilm | place: USA... | reverse complement strand
TTGCTTTAAATATTTCATATAATTCTGTTGGAACGTATGATATAGATACTGATATTTATACATTTAATATTTATTATCAAGATTTACAAAGTGTATATTCAACAGGTAATAGTGTAGATGGATACGACTTAACTATATCAGGGCCTATAACTCAAAACATTGGGATAACTGATGGGTCTGTTTTTACTGGTCAAAGAATAAATGCTTTTGGATTATCAACTGCAACAGCTAATGCAGGTTCTGATATAAATGCATTTGGTAGTTTTGCCGCAGCGCAAGGAAGTTCAAATAATGTTAATGCTCTTGGAAATGATGCAGGAAGATTAAGCAATGTATTAAATCTTAACGCCTTAGGTTCAAAAGCAGGGTATAATATTTTTTCAACAGAATCAAATATAAATGCATTTGGAGAAAGTTCAGCAGAAGCAAATGAGGGTTCTGATGTTAATGCTTTTGGAAACCATTCAGCAGCAAATAACCTTGGAAATAATGTAAATGCTTTGGGATATTTTGCAGCATCAGGAAATCAATCTAATAATGTTATTGCTATTGGGAGACAATCACTATTAGATAATACAGGATTCAATTCAATTGCGTTTGGAAATTTATCAGGAGCTTTAAATACTGGGGCATATTGTACATTTATTGGAAATAGTGCAGGTTATGATTCTACTAGTGGAACAGGAAATACACTTACAAATCAGTTTGTTATAGCAAATACAAGCATGCCACAATATAATGACAGAACTGGTGCTATAAATTCAATTACAGTAGCTTTGGGTGCTGTAGCAGGAAATACTTATTTATACTATAATCAAACTACATTTGCAATCGAAGGGGTAAGACTATAATATTATAACAGCAAACTGTGTAAAAATTTATACTAAATAAAGATATGGCAGTAAATGAGACTATTTTAATTGATTTTACTGATATACTAAATAACAATCCGAGTGATGCTTATGTAGCTGTTTATGTAAATTCATCTAACAATGTTGGTAACGGAAGGAATCTAAGCAAGCGGTACATTAAGAAGAGTTTGCTTGCTAGTTTACTTTTGCAGGTTAATGGGGTAAATAATCCATTACAGAGCGTTTTAAATCTCATTGCAGGTAGTAACATCACTTTAACTCCCAATGGCATAGGTGGTGTTACTATTGATGCAAGTGGTGGAGGCTCTTCTATTTTATTGCAGACTGATGGAGTAAATAATCCAACGCAGAATATCTTAAACTTAGTTCAAGGAACTAACATGACCATTACCGATGATGGTTTGGGTAATATTACCTTTGATGCAACGGGTGGTGGTGGAGGAACATATACTGTTGACAATGGATTAACTGAAAACCCTGCGAACAATTTTCAGTTGGGTGGTACTTTGATTCAAAATACTACAATTGATATTGATACTCATATTCTTAATTTAGTAGGCACAAGCAATTTACTTTTATATGTTGACAATACAGGAGGTGGCGCTGCTGGTTATTTTAAATCGGCAAATGAAGTTGCTTTATACGCTCAATCATTAGGTGAAATAGCTTTTGAGGCAATTTCAGAATCTTCAGAGGCGGCAATAAGGGGGATAGTAAGGGTTAATGGAAATAATATAGAAAAGGTATTGATTGCGGGAAGGTTAATTACAAGCGGCACAGTAGGAATAGGAGTAGGAGCAAGTATTGAAACTTATTTACCATTTAGTTCTTCACCAATTGCCGATAGGGGTAGTTCATTAAAAACCTATTGGTCAAGTGTTGCTCCATTATTTAATGCTACTTGGGAATTACATACAGTTACAAATAATGTTGTTACACTAAAATTATCAATGCTCGCAACAGGGCAAATGAAATTAGATAAATACGGTATTGGTACATTTGTTGCCTCCCCTACTTACATCTTAGGAGTTGACGCAAGTGGAAATGTTGTAGAAACAACAGCAAGCGGAACAGGAACAGTAACATCTGTAGATTTAACAATGCCTGCTGCTTTTTCTGTAACAGGAAATCCAATAACAACAAGTGGAACATTAGCGGTTGCAGCAGCAGGGTTATCAACGCAATACATTAGAGGAGATGGGCAGTTGGCTAATTTTCCAACTTCGGGTGGAGGTGGTAGTTCTATTAACTATTACTTAAATGGCTCAGTAAGTCAGGGTACTTTTGGTGGTGTTGCAATGCGTGAAATGAATAAAGTGCCAATCATAGGGGCAGGAACGGATTTTACAATAAACGCAGATGGGTATATTCAGTCTTTTATAACAGATGCGAATGACCCAAATCAATTATTGATTCCTGCTGGTAATTGGATTTTTGAGATGTATTTTAGTGCATCATCAGGCGGTGGTAGCCCTTCGTTTTATGTAGAATTGTATAAGTGGGATGGCGCAACGTTAACATTGATTGCATCAAGTTCTGCAACTCCAGAAGGAATTACAAATGGAACGGCTATTGATTTATATACAACAGCATTAGCTGTGCCGCAAACAACACTTGCTTTAACAGATAGGCTTGCAGTTAGAGTATGGGTAAATCATAGTGGGAGAACCATAACATTGCATACTGAGGACAATCATTTATGTCAAATAATTACTACCTTCTCAACTGGCTTAACTGCATTAAATGGTTTAACTGCTCAAATTCAAACATTTGTTAACGACACTAATGTTACAATTGTTTCGGCATCAACAACACATACAATTACATGGGCAGGAATATTATCTATTGCACGGGGCGGTACAGGGCTTTCCGCTTTAGGTACTGCTTTGCAACAAATAAGAGTTAATGCAGGTGGCACAGCATTAGAGTATTTTACGGCAACAACCCCCGTAAATGTAGGCTCAATAACTTTTCAATTTGATGGGGCAGGAGGTGTAATTCCAATTGGTCAGTATGGCGGTTACTATGTTTTACCTTATAACTTTCAAATTACGGGATGGACATTAACCTCAACAATAAGAGGAACAACAACTGCTCTATCTGCGTCAATAGTAATTGATACTTATAGCGCAGTAGGATTTCCAAACACAACAAGTATTTGGGGAACAAAGCCTTCATTAGTATCAGCAAGTTTAAGTTCTGCAACAGGGTTAAGCATAAATCTAACAGCGGGTCATTTTATAGGAATGAATGTAGATTCTTCTACAACAGGACAATTAATAACATTAACAATAACAGGAATTAAATCTTAAAATTATGGAATATAAAATTACATCAACAAGAACAGAAGGGGTAACTTATTTTACAACAGTAGAATTTGATTTTAATGACTTTAAAGAAACTGTGGAAATACCACATTTTTACCCTAAAACAGATACAGAAGAAAATTTTAAGACTACTGTTGAGCAAAATATTAAAGACAGAGCTACTGTTATTTTATCTGAAAAGCAGAAAGCAAAAAATATAGCAGACTTAGAATCTGTAATTGAAATAGGAGTAATTAAACCATTAGAATAATATGCCTACTTGGACAGGAAATGCTTTTCCAAACTCTAATTGGAGTACTGGTGGTAATTGGGACACTGGTTCTGCTCCAACTTTAGCCCAACCTGCTTTATTTACAGGAGTTGGGCTAAATGGTAATCAAAACGTAACTATTACATTTGGAGCTACTTGTAGTAATATTGATTTTACAGGATACTTAGGACAAGCAACATTTACAAATACTTTAACAATAAGAGGTTCAGGTGTTAATTTAGGAACTACTGCTACTTTTGCTGGGTCAGCTGGGATTACTATAAATAGTGCAGTTACCGCTGCTTTTACTGCTAATGGTTTAGCTTTCAATCAACCTATTATTTATAACTCAAATGGTACAGGAGGAAATACACATACTTATGATAATTGGAGTATTTCAAATTTTACAACAAATTTCTTTGGAGGTACTCCTGTAACTATTGCAGGTGGTTCAACTATAACGCTAACGGGTAGTATGTCAATTGCTCAAATTTTATCAGCACCCACCACTACTTTTAGACTTACAGGGACAGGAACTTTAGTAAGTTCTGTTAATTGTTCTGCTTTAATACGTATAGATTCGGGAGCTAATACTACTACCTTATCTAATTTAACTCTTAATAATGGTTCTTTAACTTATGTCAGTGGAGTTATTTCAGCAGTTGGATTACTAACTACTGTAGCAACTTGTAATTTAGATTTACAAAATCAATTACTTTCTAATTATCAACAAAATAATTCTACAATAGTTACTTTACTTAGTGATGCTAATTTTAATAATGTAACTATGGGACTTGCTGCTGGTACTTCTTTAGTTCTTAATGGCGTAGGTCAAAGATTAAAAGTTAGAGGAAATTTTACTTTTTCACAAACTAATGCTAATTTAACAGGAACTGGTATTGTTTCTCTAATTGGTTCGGGTAATATTAATTTTACAATAGGTAATTCGGTAAATGTTGATTTTGAAATAAATACAGTTGGTTCTTACACATTTGTAAGCAATTCTTTTTTTGGAGGAGGGAATAAAACTTTCACTCATACTAATGGTTCAGTTAGTGCTGGATTATTTACAGTTACCTTTGGAGTAGCATCACCTGTTATTGGTAGTTATACTCTTAATGTTTCTAATATTAATTGGCATAACGTTATTTTTTTATTTAATAATAATGGTACTAATGTTATTAGTTTACCATTAATTATAACAAATAATTTAACATTTAATGGAAGTACTGTATTTCAAGGAACATCAGGTTGGACTTGTGCAAATTTATTATGCAATGTTGTAGCCGCAGCCATTGTTATAACTTTACAAAACTCTGTTACTTATAGAACAACTACATCTGCTAATTTATTAGGAACTAACGCTCTTAGAATAACAATGATTTCCAATGATGCTACCCTAAGAGCTATTTGGACGTTAGACCAAGGAGCATCTCAATCTTTAGTTTATGTAAATGGAACTAGAGTAGATAGTTCTTTAGGTCAAACTGTATGGACTTTTCTAGGTGTTTTAACATCTACAATTAATTGGGGAATTGGAGTAAGACCAGTACCCTATGGATATATTTCTTTTAATTAATTTTTAACTATTTTTACGCAACTTTAAAAAAGCAATGGCAATGGAACAGCATCAAGAAGGAACGGGTATTACAGGGTGGGTAATAATGTTTATCAGTTTTTTACTTTCATTTTTGCATGAAGCAACAGTAGTTTTTCAGTTTTTTGCTGCATCGATTGCAATGTTTTTCGCTTGCATAAAGCTAATTGAATGGGTGCGAAAGCAGAAAAACACTAAAAGAAAAAAAGGAATTTAACTTTATCGTATCAATCTACCTGCTAAATCGTATTGAATCGTATCAATTACAATTTTCACAGATTGGAAATATGTAGGTTGTGAAATAGTCATTTCTCCATTGTAATCATACTCCAAAATTTGAACATACCAAATACCAGAATAGTTAAATGGTAAGTGAATAAAATAGTTTTGTTCTGTTGAGGTGTTTCCAAATGATTTTTTACTTGCTATCTTTTTCCAAGAAACCATATCACTTGAAAGCATTACATCAAAGTAATTTGAATTAGTTTCTGACATTGTTGACCATTTTACAATGAGATAGCCATTTTGCTGTTGTGCTTGCAATAATCCAAAGTTTACTGCTAATGCTAAATAAGGAATGAAGTACGGGCAAAAGTTATCGATGTATGAATTAGTGATGGTAAAACAAACATTAAGCGAACTGTTTCCGTTTTGGACATAGTTGCCTTGTTGAATTAAAATTGTGTCTTGGTACTGGTTAATCTCACTAATGTTTAATTGTCCATTTTGATTAGAAGAATAAGCAACATATATATAACCCTCTGTTTGATTTGGATTAAATTCAAAACAAAGCGTAGTATCTCCAATAATATTTTCTGATAAACAGTAATTAGCATTGTAAACTTGAATAAATGTTGGAACAATTGGTGTTACATAAATTTGACCAGTTATAATTAAAGGGGCAAGCAATAATAAAATAGTTTTCATCTTACAAGTGTAACCCTTCCTAAATCTCTTAATTTAAGTCCTGTTATTGTTGTATAATCGCATGTGTAAACGTAAACTCCTCCCATACATTCCTTACCTAAATACAAACCGTCCCATTCTGTCACACCTTTAAATATTACTTGTCCTTCTCGTGTATAAATAGTAATTAAATCTATTGTAATATTCTCTCCAACAGGAATCCAAGTTTTATTAGTGCCATCTGGGACAAAAGCGTTTGGAGCGTAGTATGTCCATTCTTCGCAACTGTTCGCTATAATCGTGCGTTTGTCTATTGATGTGCAGCCGTATTCGTTAGTGATTTCTAATTCAATAAAAAATGTACCTATTCTATTTATTACAAGTGTTGCATCTTGCTCTGTAGTGGCAAACCCATCTACATTCCAATTGTAGGTTAAATTAGGTTGAGTTGTGAGCTTTATTTCTAAATTCGTGTCACAATAATTATACTGTGCAATTATAGTTAATGGAAATAAAATTGCAGCCAATAATTTCATGGCGCAAAGTTAATTTAAAAACCTAAAACTGCTGCTAGTAAACCACCACTAACTGTTACATTTTGTATTCTACTTGTAGTTTCGCAATCACAAATTCTTTCAAGTGTTACATTATGCGTTCCGTTTGGTAAATTTACCGTTACATTAAGCCCCACAGCCGAACCAAACGCACCCGTCCATCTATATTGACAAGGTTCAAAACAATTGCGAGGTATAGCCGCCAACGAAGCCAAACCACATGAAGAAGTATAAGTAAATGCTGCCATAGCGGGACGCGTATAAGGCATTGAAATATTTTGAAGGCCGAACATTGTATTCCCAGGAGCAATTGCAAAGGTTGGATTGAACCCGCAACCAACACCCGCAACAAGTGGATTATTGATTCGTGCAATGTCGGTGTTATTCCCGCGTGAAATGTAAATTCTACCATCGTCTGCATAAAATCCAGTCCCCAAAGAAGCAACGGTTTGAGGAGTACTACCAACAAGTGTAATTGTTCCCGTACAAACATTAATTTGTCTTACTTGTCCGTTATTGGAAAAAGTGTAAAGTAAATTCTCAGCAAACTTGGAATCGTAAACACCGTTTACAGCATAGTTATTTTGGAATGTAACAATGCCCGTTGACTTATTAAATCCGTAAGTTTCAATTTGGTTTATTCCGTAATAACAAACTGCAAATCTATTGCCATCAAGATGAAAAGCAAGTGTACCTTGTGAGCCGTTTGCGCCACCGTTTAGTCCTGCGCTCGAAATTACAGCCGCCCCAAGTCCTGCACTTGTTAAAGGATATGCGTAGAAGTTAGTTGACTGAAAACGTTTTGTAACTATCCAAGTCGTGTCCTGAGAACAAGTGGTTACAGCCGATACCGATTCGCGCATATTGAAAGCTGCATTTAACACAACATTCTTTGCAGCCGTTACAGCACCAAACCCACCATTTAAAGTCATGTCAATTATGCTGTAATATAAAGGCGCTGTTCCCATTTGCCCAAGTGTAAATAAGTATAATCGGTTTGGTGTGTTTGGTTGCTGTACGATTAAAGCTGATTGAGTTGTAGAATTGCTGCCCGTAAGCATCGCACCATTTGGCATGATGTTGTTGTTCCTATCGTAAGCATTTAAGCCGTCTGAATAGCAAAGAATTGTTCCTGCGCTATTTGAAAGGCAAGAAGTACCTTCGATTTGATTAACGCTGCTGAATCCAAATGTTGTTGGTGGCGTTGTGCGGACGTTGCGCCCGTGCATCCAATTTTGGTTTTGGGCTTGGAGCAAACAAGGGAGTAGAAGTAAAAGAAGGGTTTTCATGGTATAATTGTAAGTTGAATACGTTCTTGCTCTTTTAAATACCAATTAAATAATTCATCCGTAGTTTTATTTGCATACCCGTTTTTGCTCCATAAATTAATTGTACTATCGTAATACCATTCTTGTTTTTGTACAAGCCATATAATAAACTTTTTAATTGGTATTCCTATTTCTGCATTCATAGTTTTTAGTTTTTATTGGGGGTTAACTTTCGGTTATTTCTTATTTTGGAGTGATTGGCGAAGGTTTGTAGCGGCAAGCAGGTAGTTAGCGGTTATTTTCGGCAGACAATAACACTATCGTTTTCAACCAAAATTTGACTAACTTCTATAAGTTTGCCGTTTTGCTTATTGACAATTACTATTGATTCTGAAACCTTCCCTACTTGATAAGTAGTTGAATTTATTTTATCATCTAATACGGCAACCTTTACATAATTGCCACCACCCGTTGAAACATTGTAAATTTTCAATCCTTTTAGTTCATCTGGCAAATTTTGTTCATCACCATTTAATCTTTTTGAAGTTACTCCTGCATCATCGCAAGAAGTAAAAACAACCGCTAACATCGCATATACGGCAATAGCGGCTACTGTGCTAATTTTAAACTTTTTCATTCTATTTTACTTTTTGTTGTTAATTAAACTTTTGTTTTTCAAATCCGCTACTGCGTATATGCGTAGCCGTTATACGCAATTTGTTTTAATTTTTTTTTGCCCACGCTCAAATGATTAAATGATTAAATAAAGTCGTTTGAGAAGTTTCGTTTTTAATATACTCCATTGCATCAGCAAAGTATTTTTCATCAATTTCACTTGCAGTTAAATCAAGCCCTGCATAATGACAAGCAATAGCAATACTGCCCGAACCTAAATGAGTATCTAATATTTTAAATCCTTCTTTTGCATAGTTTTTAAGCAACCAATTATACAACTGAACGGGCTTTTGTGTAGGATGTATTCTATCCTTACCACCGCTTAAATTATGGAACGCTGAACATTCAAAATACTTGCTTTGTATTCCTTTACTTGCAAATGCAAATTCTCCGTCACTAAAGCAATTATCCAACCCGTTCAGCTTATTCCAAAATATCCATCCGTAACCACTTGGTAAGTATTCACAAAAGTAATTTGCACCCCAAATAATTTGTTGCTTTGAAACTCTAAATAGTTGCTCAAAATATTCTTTATCAGGTCGGGCATTATCCCAATCGGTTTTATGGTATCTAAAATCAGCATATTGAGTATAACTGTTTGGTCGGCTTGGCTTTGTTCTTTTATTGCTATTGCTCATTCCTATTCCATAAGGTGGGTCGCAAATAGCCAAGTCGAAGTGTTTATCCTCAAACTGCTTCATTAGTTCTATACAATCTATATTTCTTAAATCCAACATTCTTTTTAATGATTTAATGATTAATTCCCTCCGCACAAAAAATTAAAACAAACAGCGTATAACACGGGTTTGGCAAAATGGCTTTCCGACACACAAGCCAACGCACAAAAGCCACTTCGCCAAGCCCCGATGCGTTACAGGAAATTTGCCCGACACCACTCGACAATATCATCAGACAAGTCTTTAGTGGATACATAAATTGCACCGTTACCATATTCACCGCTTAAATTCCATTTATTATTTTTAAGTATTCCGTATCTATCAGCAATAAATACAATACTACCATTTATTTCTTCTTTTGGATAAAATCTTCTGTCAGATGGTATCCCTTCCCATCCACTAAAGTCTTGCCAAAAACGTATTTTGTTTTCATCAGGAAACATCACAAAAGGCAAACTTCCTGTAACAACACCCTTACGCAATGGGGGGTTAAGTGCTTCGTTAGACAATTTTTCGTTATTCATAATTTTGTATTTCTAAGTTAGTGCAGTGGTTAAAAGCCCCCACTGCGTAAGGCTGCAAAACGTTAGCCGCAATCCCCTAAAACCCCAAAATTCCGCCCGTTGGATTCGGGAATCCTGTAACAGTAAACGTAACAGAACTTGTACAATTATTGCCGCCACTTGTGGTATATGTAAATGTTTGCGCTGTTGCAGATTGAACGTAATTGGTTACGGGCTGACCACTTGAATCGGTGTATGTGCCGCCTGATGGAGAACCTTGACTAAGCGGTAATGTTAAAGGTGAACCAAAGCAGTATGTTAAATCGGTTGCGGTAGGCGGTGTATTTAAGAAAACATCAACGCAAAAAAACACGGTTGTATCGCAATTTGAGGCAACGTTAGTTACCGTATATGAACCGCTAAAGTTACCCGCAACAGAAGATATGTTAGTCCACGTTATCATTGTATCTCCCGAAACCATAAAAGCATTTGGAAACGTTCCTTGATTCCAAGTAATTGTATGTTGCGGAATTGTAAATCCTATTCCAGTTACCAAGTTAATTGCTCGAAATCCTCCCGAATCTCCTGTACATTTCTGTAAGCAAGGTTGGCTAATCGCTGCAAATGATAACGCAGCTAAAATAATTGTTAAAAGTTGTTTTTTCATGGGTGTTTTTGGTTAAATTTTAATTTTCGTTTACTGCTATTGAGTTAAATCCATTAGGTGCTTTATAACCTACTTCTTTGTGAAATTTTATTATTACATCGTGCCAATTATCACAACCTAAGTCATACATTAATTTTACCTCCGTAGATATGTCACAGTTGCCTTCTTCATCATACTCTTTAGGAAAGTAATGTTGAATTGCTTCCGAAGCTAAACCATAAGCAGACCAAGGGCCTATAAAATGAATGTTTGCAATAAGATTTTCAGATGTAAATTCTATTTTATTTTCCATTGTAATATTGTTCAGAAGTTCTATTATAAAATATTGATTCTTTACTTAATTGGTCACTTCTCCCATCTCTATACGCATCAATTATCTGCTGCTTTTCGATTGCTTTGGCTTGCATTTTTAGCTTTGATAAACTTATTGCACTCAATTTACCATGTACTTTTATTTGATTTCTAATTTCATCAATTAAGAATTCTACTGCTGTTTGCTTTTTCATATCAATAATCATTTTCAATCATTTGTGTTACGCAGTTAATGCATAGTGGATGAGTTTCAACTTGCTTATGACAAGCTGCGCATCTTTTTTTTAAATCTATTTCAGAAATCAATTCTTTGAAATCTTTTTTTTCTTTGCCAGCATCAAAGGCAAGCATCATTTGTTCAATTGTGTACATAGTTTTTATTTTAGTTTTCAATTAATCTAATTACTTTCGAAACCTGCCAAAGTTCCCTTACTCGTATGTAAACTCCATATCCATCCCGTCCTCCCGAAGCATTAGTATTTCCTTCGATTGTGATAAGACTTCCCTTTTCGGTAACACCCAAGACAACGAAAATATGTGCGTCACGGCGAAGATTAGAAAAATAAATAGTAGCGATGTCTCCCCTTCGGATTTCTGACGGCAAAATGGTACGCTTTGCTTTTGTTTTATCCCAAACGACTTTTTCTTGCCAAATATCACGCGACCAATTAGGTACAAACCCACTATAAGGGTAAGAAATGCAAGAATTACGGCACACAATGCCGACATAAGCA
>Ga0315906_10009777_pt1 | contig 11342 bp, 11 predicted proteins | sample LakEriMetagenome_4_FD_203526 | JGI IMG/M metagenome (GOLD analysis project Ga0315906, IMG submission 203526) | Freshwater fungal communities from buoy surface, Lake Erie, Ohio, United States - Buoy 2 MA122 | ecosystem: Environmental > Aquatic > Freshwater > Lake > Lake biofilm | place: USA... | reverse complement strand
AGTAAGCGAACTCAACTCGCAACTCTGGAATTCAACTAAGGATGACGACCATCCTAATCGCCAACAAGCTCGCAAGCAAAAGCGTCGCCTTTCCTACATCGCAAACGTCTACGTTGTAAAAGATCCCGCCCACCCTGAAAACGAGGGCAAGGTATTTCTTTACAAGTTCGGCAAGAAGATCTGGGATAAGATTCAGGCTGTAATGTATCCTGAATTTGAAGGAGACGAAGCAGTCAATCCGTTTGACTTGTGGGAAGGTGCTAACTTCCGTCTGAAGATTCGCCAAGTCGCTGGCTATCGCAACTACGACCAATCGCAGTTCGATCCTAAGACTCCGCTTCTTGATGACGACGCTAAGTTAGAATCAGTCTGGGCTTCTGAGCACAGCCTGAAGAAGATCGTCGATCCGTCGAACTTCAAGTCGTACGATGAATTGAAAACTCATCTTGACCGTGTTCTAGGTGCTGGTGGCGTTGCTGGTGCAACTGCTGCTGATACTGATGAAGAAGTCGCTGAGTACGTTCCTCGCGCGAAAGTCGCTGAAGCGCAATCTGCTCCAGTAGCAGATACTCCTGCTTCAGATGAAGATGATGATTTGGATTTCTTCCGAAAACTAGCTGGTTAAAAGAAAGGGAGCTTCGGCTCCCTTTTCTTTAGGTGTATACTTTGTTGAATCCACTGTATCCAGCATTTCCTCTGCTACCGAGTCCTACTCTGTCCGCGTGCGGTGCTTGGTTCATACTAATTGCTGTTTTGGCATTGTTTGGTGCATTTAGAATTGTATTGTTAGTTTGAGCTGGCTTTGGTGCTTCTGGCTGCTTGGCTTTGTCTGCTTCTTTGGTTTTTTCGTCGATTAGTTCAGCTTTGTTTGGTGATGGCACAGGAACAGGAACTTGAGAACGACTTCCCATGTATCCAGTTTGTGCCAACCTTTCTACTTGTTCTGCGGTGTATCCTCTTTCCATCATTAATTTCTTAGCAGACTCAGTATCTTCTGAAGTATCAAAAAGCCCCGTGGCTCCACGACCCGATCCTGTCAATTCTTCATATAATTCTCGATCACCAGTCTCTAAAGCAGTTCTAGCCAAATTATCCACTTGTTCGTTGCCAGTATCAATAGCGTCATATTCTTTTCTTGTTTCTTCGTCCATGGCCATAAGAGGTGCAGCCGATCTGCCTTGTGCTTTTTCATCTTCTCCCTTTAGACCAAGAGCATTGAGCAATGCCTTACCGCCTGGAACCGCCTTACCAATTTTAATCAATATATTTTTTATGGTTTCCGTAATACTGTCCCAGATATCTGATATGAAATCGCCAACATTACCCAATTTATCAAGTGCTGCGCTAAACTGTTTCCTAATTGGACTGTTTTCATCGAACACAGAAAGCAACAAAGTAAATGGATTTAAGAATGATATGTATTTCTTTAAGAATTCTTTGAAGTTAAATTCATCTACTGCCTTGGCTAATTCATCAAATCCAAACAGTTCTAGCAAATTAGAAACAATCCACTGACCTATTCCGACTAACCATCCGATCAATCCATCAAGAATACCAACGAGCGCACCTTTGATTGCTCCCATTATACCGCCTTCTTTGTATCCTTCGATTGCTCCCATTATACCATCATACACTGCCATTATTATCGTTAATGGAATAAACAGCTTGCTGAATACTCTAAAGATTCCACCGAGCACTTTTGCTAATCCTTGGAATATGCCAGCTCCGCCAGAAAATAGAGCACGAATCGGTTGTAATATTTTACCTAAATCTAATGTTCTCAAGAAGAATATGCGCATCCTTCTAAAGAAATTAGTTATTCCTTGTACTGCACCCTGGAACGCAGGTCCAATCTTAGATATCAATTTTCCGATACTTTTTAGAGCTTCGAATAAGAATCCAAAGACCCTGATCATAAACTTAAATGTTCTTATCGGATACAATATGGCAACAGCAAGGAACACAGTCAATAAGTCAAATTTTTCTCTAAAGCCAGCTATAAATCCAATAACTAATGGTACCAATACAAGTCTTAATATGTTAAATACCATTCTAAATATACCAAAGTATTCTTCAAAGACCTTCTTTAGCGTATCGAGTAAACTCGCTGGTTTGGCTGCGTCATCAACTAACTTTCCTTCTCTTTGTTTTTCTGCTTCAGCTAGTTTATCCGCAGTGTCCTTACGAGAGTTTTCTATGAAGTCCTTATTCATCTCGCTAATGGAATTTAGTACATTTACGTACACTCCTTGAGATTTTTGGAATGCACTGTAAAAACGCATTAAATTAACTGCTATCGCTTTCATAATCCCGCGCATATCTGTCAAAACATCTAGCTGTATTTTTTGAATGTCAATCATAATTGTATCATGACTGCCTTGACTGCCTTGACTTGCAGGACTAGGACTACCTTGTTGGGTATTGACTCTTGGTAGCGGTTGTTGAGTTGCCATTTAGTTTCTCTTTGCTCGTTCTTTTTCTTTTTCTAGGTGTTTTAGTAGCATATTAACATAAATGTCACGTTCAAAAGGTAGCCAATCATTAATATCCTCGAGAGAATATTTGTGATGCTGCATCAGCGCAAAGTTAAGCTCGTAATAATGTGGCAGGGACATATACCCTACCATTAGACGAAAAAACTTTGGATACCCTCTAGCTTAATCATTTTCTCGACGCCATCTTTAGTTTTATACTTGACTTCAGCATATACCTTTGGCATGCCATCGAAAAACTCTTTAATCTTTTGAAGCTCTTTAACACCCATAGAAAGAACGAACTCTTCCATATCTTTCCTTGAGTATTCTGAAGTTTCGAATACTTCCTCGCCCTGATAGATCTGTTCGATACAAGCAATCATAGTGTTTAACATTTGATTGCTTTCGTCCATCTTTCCTACTTTAGCGATAACATCAAATGTAGGATAACTCATCAAAACAGAAATATCATCAGTCAGTTTAATCAATCTTTCTGGTTTGGTTTTTGATACGATTAACTTATCAAGATCGATATCTATGTCATATGTTTGACCGTCATCTTCGTCTTTGATTCTAGCTGCGACAATATTAGAAACAGATTTCGCTCTAATATTCAAAAAGAAGTATTCTAGATCGAACGAACATAATTTGTCAACATCGATACTATCTAAGCAACAGTTATTTACGATTGCTTTGTACGCATTTACCATATCTTTTATATCGTCGCTTTCTTTGGTGACGAGAAGAATCTTTTCTTCAGCTACAGTAAATGGTCTATAACGAATCTTCTGACCTGTTGATGGAATCTCTAGTTCAAAGATAGGTTGTTTAATTTTTGGTAAAGCCATTGTATTTCTCCAATCAGTCAATCATTTATTAAGGGAATTTTCTAATATTATTCAGATTCTGTTTTATGAAATTAGTTCCTGAGATAATCTTATTAACATTATTTATAGTGTCAGTCGCGGTTTTATTGTTTCCTAAGAACGGCAGTAATGCACTGGTCGTATTCAGAATACCATCTGCTCTTCTTAGAACAGTCAAGTTGGTCTTAAACTGATTAATCTTCTGAGCTGTGGCAGCAATACTACCGATGAAATTTGCAGTACTATTCAAGAAGTTAGATATATCTTTGGCTTCTTGGTTTACTTTTGCGCTTGTATCATAAGGAGAGCGCGCATTGTAATATTTACCCTCGACAGCTTGTAGATTTAATTCGCCGAACCTGTACTCTACTGTTCTAAATGCAAATGTAACATTGATTCGCATGAATTCATTATCATCACCCCAGTCTAGCTGTATTGGTGAGATTTGAATAGGATATGCGTCAACTAAAGTACATTGAATCAAAGCCATTGAAGTTGACCCCGTTGCAGAATCTGCATCTTCTACAACTTCAGTGCCAACTATCTGATTCAAAACATAAATCGTTACATCTTTAATATAATCCTTCTTGTATGCAACTTGCATTTTATTCTTAGGAAACAGCCTATGCCCATTTAGATTGGTTCTATCTAATTTACCGTCTGCGCCAATTCCAGCTCCACCAATAACTAAAGAAGTCCATTTTTCAAATAAATGCAATGATGATGCACGCTTCGCGTCGACATAGAACGTAAGCTCTATTTCGTCGTACATAACATCATATGGCATCCTAATCGTTTGACCATATCCATATGGTTTTAAATCTGTTGTAGTAATTCTCTTTGCTGGTAGCGAAGTAGCAGCGCATAAAAACGCCACATCATCAAATCCATCAAGTGGTGTCTTAAAACTCACATAAAAGTTAGTAGGTTGTATCAAGCCCACTTCTAAGAATTTGCTTACAAAGCTGTCAATACTAAATCGATTAGCCATTATACTTTGCTCCTACTATCTTTCCAAACTTTTTCTTTGGTAGCTTTTCTGAATTGTTCTGTTGGTAAGAATACTGTCATATCCCACTCTTCTGGCGGAACATAGATAAATGACGAGCGAGTATGCTCGTATAGATAATGTTTGAAACAGGGAGCAAAAAATCTAAAGCGCGCAGCGCCAGACAATAGCGAATATGTTAGACGAAGCCTTGTGGTTTCGTCTTTCTTATCATTGTTGACTCTCAATTCGTATAATGCATCGAGCAACTTAGCGCGTAGAATTGGTGGTAAGTAGTGTAGATTCAAGCCATAGAATCCATCAGACGCAAATTGCACTGGAAAGATTAAAGGAAAGCGGTCGTAGTATGGAAGTTCTTTCTTTCCTTTTGGGTCGTATAAGAACATATACATTCTACCCATCTTGACGCGCTTTCTTTTGTTTTCAGCTTCGTTGATAAACTTAGAGGGAATAACAGCATTCTTACCAATTTCAGTATACTTGGATCTTAACCATGTAACTGCTTTTTTGGTATGCGCTGTTAAGTCTACGCCAGCTTTTGTAGCTTCTTTCACCAATCTGGTATAAATGTATGCAGGCATTAGCTGTTTAATTCCTTCTCTGTTATAATTTGAAACTTCCAGCCACGATCTTTACAGTATTCTTCGGCAGCTTTCCATTTCGATTGATTCTTGCCCCAAGTCATCACTTCGTTGATGTATCGTCGGGTTCTTCTTTGCTGTTTCTTGGGTTCGCGAGTCTGAGCCAGTGGCTTAATCTCGACGAGGATACTTTCTATCTTACCATCTGGCGTTTTTTTCTTAAACCAGAAGTCAACGAAATATCGGTGTAACTTGTTGTCCGTAACACAGCGATATGGCACTACAACTTCTTCTGAGTTCCATTCAAGCACATCAGAATGCGTGTCAAGAAAGTTCATAAACTTTAGTTCTAGACTTGACCTATAAATAACTTTGGTCGGGTCACCCTTATATTTAGCTGGGTTCTTGACCTTATATCTTCCTTTCCATGCCATTTTGTCGCCTAAATAAAAGAGTATAATCAACAAGGTATTTATATGCCAGCTGGAACCCATAATTACAAATTTCCTCGCGGTAATAATGACGCTGAGAAGACCACTGCCAAGAAAAAAGAAGAAACCAAGGTCGGTAAAACTCTCTCATTCTTAGATGAGAGAGAAGAAGATATTGGCTACAGTTTTATCATGCAACCTGTGAAAACTTCTTTCAAGAAATTCAGTTCAGATATAAAAAGTCTGGTTGGCGGAAATAGCAAAGAACCTGCCAAAACCACAAATGAAAATACAAAAGACCTAACAAACGATCAAAAAGCAGAACAAGCAGCAAAAGGCTTGCAAAAAGGCTTGTTAGGAAAACTAGAACAATTTAATGCAAAATTAATCTCTAAAGAATCAATAAAGTCTAGCGCGTACATTTGTTTGCCACTACCGACACAAATTCCTAGAGATCAATTAAATGTTACTTATAGCGTAGAAGATCTTGGCGCATACGCTGGTGGTTATGCGTTGGGTCAGGAAGTTTCTGACAGGATGGGTGATGGTGGAGCGTTATCACCAGCTGGTGCTGCAGCGGGAAGTTATGTACTACGATCTATATTACAAGGAATCGCTCCAAAAGGTGTGGCAACTGCATTTTTTGGTGATGTGCCAAATCCGTTCGCAGCAACTATTTTTGAGAGTGTTGATCCTAGAACTTTTACTTTTGATTGGGTGTTTCAACCAAAGAGCGAAGAAGAATCGCGTAGATTGCGTGAAATCATAAATCAATTAAGATATTATGCTCTTCCTCAACCAAATGGTTTACTATTAGATTTACCGCATGAGTTTAATTTGGCATTTCAGGGTACAGATTTCCTTTATGCGTTTTCAAGATGCGTACTTACCACCATTGAAGTTAGCCATGCTCCAAATGGGTTTAACGTGTTTACAACTATTGATGCACCGCAATCAATTGCCTTATCACTCACCTTCAAAGAAATATTTCCTTTGAACAAAGACGTTATTATGAATTTTGGAAATCCATCTATGACTCCAGAGCAACTTGTTGTTGAGGCAGAAACTCCAAGTGCATCACAATCTGACGCAGCTTCTGAAACTTCTGTTTCTAACAACCAGCAGGAAACTGAGAATCAGATTAATCAACAAGTTGCTGATTGGAAAGCAAAACGTGCTGACCTTACTAAGTTGGAACAAGAAAGAGATACTATTTTACGGGCGAGAGAAGTAGATCCAAATAGACTTGCTAATGTAAATGCTAGAATCACTCAGACAAAGGTTAATATGAATTTGATTGCAACAGAAGTACAATCTTTGCAGGCAAAGATAAACTACACGGCTAAGTCTGGTAAAAAACTTAAACCATTACCTTTTGTGTGAGACAATTAAATGGCAAAACAATATTTTAGCAATTTTCCACTCATAGAGTACAATGGTGTTGAGCTTAGAAACATCATGCTAAAGTCCAACATCATTAAAGAAATATTATTAGGACAAACACTATTCTACACCTATGAAGTTAAAGATGGCGAAAAGCCATCAATGGTAGCGTATAACTATTATGATTCTGTTGATTATTCTTGGTTAGTTTTGCTTTCTAATCAGATAGTAGATCCTTATTTTGATTGGGTTTTGAGCAATGAAGAATTCAAAGAATTTATCATAACCAAATATGGTTCTGTTGAAGCAGCACAAACTTTAGTTATTGAATATGCAGATAGCGTATCTGACGAAAGATATTCGCTTAACACATTTAACTATGTTTTTGAGGGCGACGATTTGGATGGTTGGCTAGTTCCAATTTATGCGTATGACAAAGAATTTGAACTCAACGAGCAAAAACGAAATATTAGACTTATTGATAGAAGGTTTAGTAAACAAATTTCTTTGGAATTAGAAAAAAGTTTAAGAGGATAATGTGGAAAAGAAATCGGCTGGTAGCGTGATTACACACAACAACGATAGTGTAACCGAATTTAGTTATTCTATTGTTTTGAAGAAAACTTTCTCAGACCAAACTCCTGGTGTTGGTATTGCAACACTCGTTAATTCTATTTCGTTAAAACAATCTCTTTTACGATATGCAATTAGCCTAGAAATTTCAATTGCAGATAGTTCTAATTTAGTTGATGATGGAATACTTGCTCTTGGTAGTGTAATAGAGATTACGCTGTATAAATTCGAAGATGATGCCAATAAGATTTTTCTCAAATTTTTTGTAACAAATATAGAAAACTCAATTCAAAATACTCGACAAAAAGAAAAAGTATATGACATTGTTGCTTACACTTTTCCTGCAGTAACAAACGCTTGGCCACTGCTAAGATTCTATCCTGAAGATACTCCCTCTAACATTATTAAAGAAATCGTAAAATCTAGATTCACCGTACCAAAAGACAACGATAAAGAAATTGGAACAGGCGATAACTGGATCGAGAGCAAGAATACTATTAAAAATGGTTTAATCTTTCATCAGATTAAACCATTTGATGCCATATCTAGGTTATTATCGCAGTCAATATCTTCTAAATCAGATGACAGCACATATTTCTTTTATCAAGATTACCAAGGATTTAAGTTAAGAACTGCTAGATCTATAGCCAGCGACGAAAACAAACAGCGATCATTAAAATATAAGTTTTATCCTGAACGAAATGATCCTACTATTGAAAATAGTGCAGAAAAAGATTATTTCCGAGTATTGTATCTTTCTCAATATGATCATTCAAATTATTTTGATTTGATGGCTTCTGGTATACTTAGAGGTGAAATGGTGTTAATCGATCTAATAAACAGAGAAGTAAAATCACCAACAAAAACATTTAAGTATGAAGATGATTCTAAGAATATATTCTTGTTAGGGAAAAACAGTGCGATTGATACTTCATATCCAATATTTTCTAGCAACATAGAATTAAATCCACTTAACTTAAAATACGATTTTACACCAGCTTCTTATATCGCTGTTTCTGAAACTGCTTGGGAACGCGATGACTACCTAGAAGAAAAATATCTCTATGCTCGCGCGCAGAGATCTTTACTCGAACAAACAAAGATTACAATTGAAGTCTATGGTAATCCTTCCATAAAGCCAGGAGATATTCTAAACTTAGATGTCCCTGCTAAAAGTGCATATGAAGATGACAGTGATTCAAAAAGACAATCTGGCGATTTTATAGTTGGCGCTGTAAAACACAACATCAAAGGCACTATATTTCAAACCTATGTTGACTTATACAAAGATGCATACGAAAAAGATGTGCTGAACGGTGCACCATGAGGGATTTGAGAAATACACCTTATGATGAGTTCTACTGGTTTATCGGTATGGTAGAAGATACATTCGATGATCCATTAAAATTAGGTAGAATTCGTGTTCGTGCGTTTGGCTATCATCCATCATCTGAAGTTTTGGCCACACCAGACTTACCTTTGTCTCCTGTGCTTGGTGGTGGGACTCAGCCAATTCAAAATGGTCAGATGGTATTAGGTTTCTTTATGGATGGAAGCCTGATACAGCAACCATTTGTTCTTGGTGTTATCAACGGAGCAATAAGCGGTAGTGGTATATTTAATTCTCTAAGAAGATTGGGTGGCTCTGTACAAAGTGCACTAGAAGCTACGAAATCTGCTATCGAAGAATTGTTTACTGGTGGCTCTCCAGACGTTGAGTTCTGGACTTTGGTAGCGATATGTTCGCGCGAAGCATTTGGTAATGATTTCCAAGGATGCGCCGACGTTGCTCAGAGTATTTACAATCGAGTCGGTTCCAAAGCATATCAACAATCTACTGTTGCTGGTATTGTAAACGCAAGAGGTCAATACGAACCAACATTTAATAACCCTGCTGCATGGAGAAACATCAAGGATATTGATACTGCTTTGATTGCTGTCAACACTGCAAGAGGTGGCGCATTATCTAAATCATATCTCGTTGCTGTTGCGAACGCGATTACCGATCCACAAAAGCAACAAAATGCTGCTTCGTTTATTCAGGGTCGAACAGACTTCTTAGGTCAAGGTCAACCAGCCAAATCGATGACCGCAAATGGTAGTAAAGTTGTCAGAGATTCTAGAAGCAATCAGTTCGGATTCTCGTACAATTATAATAAAAACGTCACATATCCTGTGCCCACATTTGTTTCAAAAGATAAGATACCAACTAAAATATGAGAGATTTAACTAATACACCATACGGAAAGTTTATCTGGTTCGTCGGAATTGCCGAAGATACCTTTTCAGATCCAACACAACTTGGTCGCGTCCGCGTCCGAGCTATCGGTTTTCATCCATCAGATGAAATTCTACCAACTGAAAACCTTCCTCTTGCGCCTGTTCTAAATGGCGGATCTGCTAAAATTAATCCAGGACAAATGGTTCTTGGGTTCTTTATGGATGGAGAATTGTTGCAGCAGCCATTTATTTTGGGTGTAATCAACGGTGGTGTTGAATCTGTTGGTGGTAGATTTTTTGGTGCGATTAGTAGTATTTTTGGTGGTGTTCCTTCTGATGCAGCAGATGTAGTCACTGCGTATAAACCAAATCCAGTTCCTGGCGCTTGTACTATAAATCCAAAAGGTGATATAAAAGACGCAAATGGAACTATTGATCCTTCTACATTAGTTCGCGTGGGTACAGATGTTAAGGGTCGACCAGCTTTGCTTAAAAAAGAAGCAGCAGAAGCATACTTGGCTATGGTTGCTGCTGCAAAAGAATCTGGTGTTACTTGGGTTATTAACGATTCATACAGAACTTATGAAAGACAAGTGAGCCAGAGGGCAGAAGAACCGAGTATTTCGGCAAGACCTGGAAGGTCTAATCACGGTTGCGGTTTGGCAGTCGATCTTGGTGTTCAGATTTATAACAGACCACCATATCATTGGTTGATGAAAAATGCACCAAAATTTGGATTCAAACGAATCTATCTAAAAAGAAGACCGGACATTGTTGAATCTTGGCACTGGGAATATACTCTGCGAACAAACAAATCAGCTACTGATGGTCAAGCAAAACACACGCCAGAAACATTACCAGATGGAACAAAAAATATTTATGATGAACCAGTCAAAAAGAAACCAACTGTTGTAGGAGATAAACCGTGACCACTTCCGCTGATGTATTAGAACAACTAAAAAATCTACAAGTAAAAGATTTTGATAATAAGATTATTATTGATCCAAAGATCAATCCTATTACAACTACTCCAGAACAAGCTTCTGCGATTGTAAAAGAACAGGTAGATACTCTTCTCAAGAAAGGAGTTTCGCCAGCCAATATAGGTGTTATTGGTTTAGATGCAGCATTCTCAGATATAAACAAAGCTGTTGAAGACATCACTGCTACGCTCGGTGCTGGATTTGGCGGTGCATTCGAAAAGTTTATGAGTCTAGATAGCTATTTGTCAGATCTAGATGATATTATAGAAAACAAAATACTTTCTAAGTTATCCATAGACAGCGACCTACCAAAACTACCAGACAACATTCCTATCGACGAGTCATTAGTTAAAAAATATGCCAGAAAAGTTCCAAACTTAGACGCGCTCGGAAATGAACAAGTAAACTTCCCAGATACATTTATGCCAGAAGAGCGACCGATCGACGGAAAGACTCCTCTATCTGACTGGAAAGATAGAACCAAGGTCTCTGTTGAAACTGCTGGTGGCGCAACCATAACTGAAAAAGCCAGTAAATTTGCTGCTGATTATGGTAAGAATGTTTTAGTAAAGTCTAACACTGGTCATTTTATTGAAATGGACGACACAGAGAATGCAGAAAGAATCAACATTCAACATAAGAATGGCTCGTTCATCACCATTCATCAAGACAAATCTATTGTAATCCGTGGCCAGAATGGTATTCAGTTGATTACCTATGCGAACAATGAGTTGTTCGTTGGTGGGAACATTAATATCACTGTTATCGGCGATGCTAATATCTCTACGAATGGTAATACAAATATTGATACAGTTGGCGATG